>Ga0214472_10000414_pt1 | contig 52906 bp, 45 predicted proteins | sample RVTome_6_FD_207662 | JGI IMG/M metagenome (GOLD analysis project Ga0214472, IMG submission 207662) | Soil microbial communities from uranium-contaminated site in the Upper Colorado River Basin, Wyoming, United States - RVT140D175 | ecosystem: Environmental > Terrestrial > Soil > Contaminated >...
GGCTGCGCCAAGTGTAACCGCGGCTACAAGGGCCGGGTCGGTATCTACGAGATGCTGGTGATGACAACGGAGATCGCCGAGTGCATCATGGACAACGGTAACTCTCTGGATATATTGCGTGTTGCGCGGGAGCAGGGGTTCAGAACCCTGCGCCAGTCGGGACTGATGAAAGTAGCGACCGGCCTGACCAGCCTCGAAGAGATGAACCGGGTCATCAAGGTCTGACAAGTACATTTAATAGGCACCCCATATGGCGACGAAAATCAAGGAAGCAAAACGCATCACTTTTGCCTGGCAGGGAAAAGACAAAAGCGGCAACCTGAGCAAGGGCAAGATCGACGCCGCGACCATTGCGGATGCAAAAACGCTGTTGCGCAAGCAGGGGATAAACCCCTCCAGAGTCGCCAAGGAGCGCAGCAGCCTGTTTGGCGGCAGCCGTAACAAGCCGATCAAGCCCCTGGATATCGCTTTTTTTACCCGACAGATGGCTACCATGATGAAAGCGGGAGTTCCACTCATCCAAGGTCTGGATATCGTCGGTAACGGTGCGGAAAAGATTAAACTCAAGGAGTTGATCAACAACATTCGTAACGATGTCAGTGGCGGTACCGATTTCTCGACCGCGTTGTCAAGACACCCTAATTACTTCGATGACCTGTTTTGCAGCCTGGTCAAGGCTGGCGAGGCATCGGGTCAGTTGGAAACGATGTTGGACCGTGTGGCGACCTACAAAGAGAAGATCGAGTCGCTGAAGGCCAAGATCAAGAAGGCACTTACCTACCCCACCGCCGTTGTCATCGTTGCGATTATCGTCACCGCTATACTATTGGTGAAGGTGGTCCCCGTATTCGAAGACGTATTCAGCAGCTTTGGCGCGGACCTGCCTGCATTCACCCTATGGGTCATAGGATTATCGGAGATAGCGCAAAACTACTGGTTTATTGTGCTGCTTGGCATGATTGCGGCCATAATCGCCTTTGTACAGGCACGCAAGAAATCTCAGAAGTTTTCAGACGTCGTTGATCGCACGATGCTCAAGATCCCCATAATAGGCTCAATCGTCAACGAAGCGATTATCGCCCGTTTCGCCCGCACCCTGGCCACCACATTTTCCGCTGGCGTACCCCTGGTACAAGCACTGGATTCCACGGCAGGCGCGGCCGGCAACGTGGTCTACCGCAACGCGACGCTGCAGATCCGCAACGGAGTCTCCACCGGTCAGTCGCTGACCAATGCGATCAATATGACCGGGGTGTTTCCGGTGATGGTGGTGCAGATGACCTCCATCGGCGAGGAAGCCGGTTCGCTCGACATGATGCTGGACAAGGTTGCCAGTTTCTATGAGGAGTCGGTCGACAACGCGGTGGACAACCTCTCCAGCCTGCTGGAGCCGTTGATCATGGCGGTTCTCGGTGTGCTGGTCGGTGGCCTCGTTATCGCCATGTACCTGCCGATCTTCCAGTTGGGTAACGTGGTTTAAGGACTCGACTATTTTGTCATCGCTGATCGACTTGCTTGCACACGCGGGGCTGGTTACGGCTGTAACCGCCCTGATTCTTTCACTGATGGTCGGCAGCTTCCTCAATGTGGTGATCTACCGACTGCCGGTGATGATGGAGCGCGAGTGGCAGGCCCAACTTGCCGATGGCTCTGAAAAACCCAACAGCGAGCCCTTCAACCTGGCGGTGCCCGCTTCCCGTTGCGGCAGTTGCGGCCACTTGATCCGCTGGTATGAGAATATCCCACTGTTCAGCTACCTGGCGCTCAAGGGGCGCTGCAGCGGCTGCGGTACGTCTATCTCGCTGCGCTACCCAGCAATCGAGTTGCTGACCGGGCTGCTGGGCGGTTTTATCGGCTGGCAGTTCGGCTTGGACCTGGAGGGCGCAGGGCTGTTGGCGCTGACCTGGGTGCTGATCGCGCTGACCTTTATCGATATCGATCACCAGTTGCTGCCCGACCGGCTGACGCTGCCGCTGCTGTGGCTCGGGCTGCTGCTCAATAGCCAGGGCGTATTCACCAGCCTCGAGCATGCCGTTTACGGCGCGGCGGCGGGGTATCTTGCACTCTGGAGCGTGTACTGGATCTTCAAGCTGCTGACCGGCAAGGAGGGGATGGGGTATGGCGACTTCAAACTGCTGGCGGCGATCGGCGCCTGGGGCGGATTCGAGGTGCTGCCGCTGACCATTCTGCTGTCGTCGGTGGTCGGCGTGGTACTCGCGCTTGCACTGATGGCGGTAAAACGGCATCAGGCGGCCAACCCGCTACCCTTCGGCCCCTACCTCGCCATTGCCGGCTGGATCGCGCTGATCTGGGGCGGCCAGATCAACGACTGGTACCTGGGTATGCTGCTGGTCTGAACCGCGCCGTCTGAACCACCGCTCAAGGCTGTTGCAGAAGCTTGTTCAGTGCAGCTTGGGGGTAAAGTTCTGCTCTTCAGCCTCGAGGCCGGTGCTGTAATCGTCGAGGTTCGGTTCCACCGGGATCTGGTACCCCTCGCTCGCCCACTCGCCCAGGTCGATCAATCGACAGCGCTTGCTGCAGAAGGGGCGGAAGCTGTTTTCCGGGCTGTAAACGGTGGGTTTACCGCACTGTGGACAGTTGATGGTCTTGGTCATAGTGTTGTGTCTGATTGCTTATAGCTAATTGCTTATAGAAAGTAATCCGGCGCTTGACGTTTGCGCGTATGGTTTGTTTAGCGCTCATTCCTTTGAACGGATCGCTGCCTTCTCGATCAAGGTATGGTGCAGATGTTCGACCTGCGCACGCAATGCCGCAAGGTCGCCGCTGTTATCGATAAGATAGTCCGCCCTGGCACATCTGTCCCGCCTTGGCAGCTGTGCCGCCAGAATACGCTCCACCTGTTCGCGGTCGACCCCGTCACGGCCGACGGTTCTCTCTATCTGGGTCTGTTCGTCCACGTCGACCACGATGATCCGTTCGACCAGTTGCGCCTGCCCGCTTTCGATCAGCAGCGGGGAAACCAGTATCAGGTAGTCGTGTCCCTGCTCCGACAGCCGCTCTTTGATTCGCGTGCGTATCAGTGGATGGAGCAACGCCTCGAGCCACTGCTTCTGCCGACTGTCGTTGAAGATGATCTCGCGTAGTCGGGCTCGATTCAAGCTGCCATCGGCCAGCAGGATATCCTTTCCGAAGTGTTCGGCAATCCGCTCCAGCGCGGGCTCGCCGGGTTCGACCACCTCGCGGGCGACGATATCGGCATCGATGATCGGCACGCCCAGCTCGGCAAACAGCTTGGCGGCGGCACTCTTGCCGCTGCCGATTCCGCCGGTCAGCCCCACTTTCAGCGGCGCGCTCATGAACCTCCGTTCCACCAGGAGGAGATCGACGCGATACCCTGGGCGCCATGCCTCCAGGCGATCGTCAGGTCATGCTCCGACAGGCCGCCGAGCGCATAAACCGGCAGGGTGCACCGTTCCGACAGCTCGCGGAATCGGTCCCAACCCAGCACCGGTGCCTGTGGATGCGAGGCGGTCGGTGCAACGGGCGACAGGGTTACGAAGTCCAGTCCCAACTGCTCCGCTCGCTCGAGTTCAGCTTCATCGTGGCAGGAGGCGCTGAGCCAACGCCCGGCAAACTGCTGCCGAGACTCCAGCGCCATCAAACGCCTGGCACTGAGATGCAACCGATCCGCACCCAGCGCGTTGGCCAGCGCCACCGAGCCGTTCAGCATCAACGCCGGCCGCGCTTCCGCGAACAGCGGCTCCAGCACCCGGTAGCAACGGGCCAGCTCATCCTCGCTCAACGTCGGCGCCCGGAGCATCAACAGCGCGTCCGCGCGGCCGGACAACCGCTGTACACGCCGGAGCAACTCGGCTTCACGGGCCTCGGCGCCGGAGCCAAGCGCGGCGATATCGCCGGTGATCAGCAACCGGTCCGGCAGTTGTGCCGCCGCAACGATCGGCCGATTCGCGGCAGGAAATTCGTAGTCGGTCAGCGCCGAGGCTTCGACCCAGCGTATCGGCTGCCCTTCACGCCCATGAGCCTCGCCGTCGAAGCGCTCGACCCGCCAGACGTCGAGCAGCACCGACTTGTCCGGATAGTGATGGGCGATACGGATCTGCGGGCGGGCGTCGAGCACCTGAATCCCCAGCTCTTCGTCAAGCTCGCGGCCAAGCGCATGCTCGACCGCCTCGCCGGGCTCGACCTTGCCGCCCGGAAACTCCCAGAGCCCGCCCTGATGCCGGGAGGTATCGCGCTTGGCGATGAGGATACGCCCCTCAGGGTCGACGATGATCGCCGCGGCGACGTGGATCAGCTTTCTGTTCGACATCGCTTAGCTGGGATAATTAGCTGCGGTAATCCGCATTGATATGGACATACTCGGTGGACAGATCGGTGGTCCAGACCGACTCACGCACCTGGCCGCGCTTGAGCACGACGTGGATCAGGATCTCCTCGCCATCCATCACCGCCTGCCCCTGCTCCTCGGTATAACCGGCGGCACGGCCGCCCTTCTCGACGATGCAGACATCGTTGAGGTAGATCTCCAGCGTATCGAGGTCCAGGTTTTCGACACCGGCGCGACCGACACAGGCCAGGATACGGCCCCAGTTGGGATCGGAGGCATAGAGCGCGGTCTTGACCAGCGGCGAGTGTGCGATGGTGTAGGCCACCTGCAGCGCTTCGGCGACGCTCGCCGCCTGCTCGACACGCACCTCGACAAACTTGGTGGCACCCTCGCCGTCACGCACGATCGCCTGGGCCAGGTTAAGCATGAGCCGGTTCAGTGCCGACACGAACAGCTCGGCCGACTCGGCGTCGTCCGCAGCGATCCGGACGCCACTGCGACCGGTCGCCACCAGGATGCAGGAGTCGTTGGTGGAGGTGTCGCCATCGACGGTGATCCGGTTGAACGACCGCTCGGTCGCCTCCGACAGCCACTGCTGCAGTTGTGCCTGCTCCACCGCCGCATCGGTGGCCACATAGCCGAGCATGGTCGCCATATTGGGCATGATCATGCCGGCGCCCTTGGAGATGCCGGTCAGCGTTACGCTCCTGCCCCGGTACTCGAACTGCTCGCAGGCTGCCTTGGCGCGGGTATCGGTGGTCATGATGCCGTGTGCGGCGCCGAGCCAGTTGCTCTCGTTCAGGTCCGCCTTGGCGGCATCGAGTGCGGCGAGGATCTTGTCCACCGGCAGCGGCTCGCCGATGACGCCGGTCGAGAACGGCAGCACCGCCTCGCGCTCGACACCGGTCAGCCGTGCAACCGCGTCGCAGCAACGCACGGCATCCGCCATCCCCTGCTCGCCGGTACCGGCATTGGCGTTGCCGGTATTGACCAGCAGATAGCGGATTGCGCTTGCCGCCAGATGCTTTTTCGACAGGGTGACCGGCGCCGCGCAGAACGCGTTCTTGGTGAATACGCCGGCAACGGACGCGCCCTCGCACACCTCCATCAATACCACATCGCGGCGCCCCGGTTTCTTGATACCGGCACTGGCGATGCCGATGCGAAAGCCGTCCACGGGTTTAAGCTCGGGCAGAGTATCGGGACCTACAGCCATCTGTTTTTTACCTCACGCTCGCGGCCGTCAGAGACGACCGTGACACTGTTTGTATTTCTTGCCGGAGCCACAGGGGCAGGGGTCGTTGCGGCCGACCTTGGGATGGTCGCGAACAACGGTGGTCGTGCCGCCCTCGTCGGCCGCGGCGGCAGCCTGAGCCTGCTGCTCCTGGGCCTGCTCTTCGGCGACAGCTGAGCTCTGGGCGTGCTGGAAGTCCATCTTCTGGCGGGCCGCCTGCTCGCGGCGCTCGCGCTCCATCGCCTCGACATCCTCGGGCTGACGCACCTGGACATGGCTGAGAATACGGATCACGTCGCGCTTGATGTTCTCGAGCAGATTCTGGAACAGGTTGAACGCTTCGCGCTTGTACTCCTGCTTAGGGTTCTTCTGCGCATAGCCGCGCAGATGGATCCCCTGGCGCAACAGATCCATGGTCTGCAGATGCTCCTTCCACAGCGTATCGAGTACCTGCAGCATCACCTGCTTCTCGAACATGCGCATGGTCTCGGCTCCGACCAGCGCCTCCTTGGCCCGGTAGGCGCCGACGATCGTTTCGTGGATACGCTCGCGCAGCGGCTCCTCATGCAGGGTGTCATCCTCGTCCAGCCACTGCTGCAGCGGCAGCTTGACCGCGAAATCGCTCTCCAGCGACTTCTCCAGCCCCACCACATCCCAGGTTTCCTCCAGGCTTTGCGGCTGGATAAACTCGCTGATCAGGTTGTCGATCACCTCGCTGCGCACGGCATCGACGGTGTCGGAGATATCGTCCGTCTCCATCAACTGGTTGCGCTGGTCGTAGATCACCGTACGCTGATCGTTGGAGACGTCGTCGTATTCGAGCAGGGTCTTGCGGATATCGAAGTTGCGCCCCTCGACCTTGCGCTGCGCCTTCTCGATCGCGTTGCTGACCATCTTGTGCTCGATCGCCTCGCCCTTCTCCATGCCCAGTGCCTGCATGAACTGGCGCACGCGATCGGAGGCAAAGATCCGCATCAGATCATCCTCGAGCGAGAGGAAGAAGCGGGAGGAACCCGGATCGCCCTGACGACCGGCGCGGCCGCGCAGCTGGTTGTCGATACGGCGGGATTCATGACGTTCGGTGCCGATGATGTGCAGGCCACCCGCTTCGATCACGATATCGTGACGCTTGCGCCACTCCTGGGTCGCTTCGTCGACCTGCGCCTGGGAGCCATCCTCGAGTGCATCGAGTTCCGCTTCCAGCTTGCCGCCGAGCTTGATATCGGTACCGCGGCCGGCCATGTTGGTGGCGATGGTCACCGCACCGGGACGCCCGGCCTCGGCGATGATCTCCGCCTCGCGGCCATGGTTCTTGGCGTTGAGTACGTTGTGGGTGATCCCCTCGCGCTTGAGCAGCGCGGAGATCAGCTCGGACGACTCGACCGACGCCGTACCCACCAGCACCGGACGGTTGTTCTCCTGGCAGTGACGGATCTCCTGGACGATCGCCTGATACTTCTCCTCCATGGTCAGGTAGACCAGGTCGTTGGAATCGACACGGGCGACCGGACGGTTGGTCGGGATAACGACCACATCCAGGCCGTAGATCTGGCGCAGCTCGAACGCCTCGGTATCGGCGGTACCGGTCATGCCGGAGAGCTTGTCGTAGAGACGGAAGTAGTTCTGGAAGGTGGTCGAGGCCAGGGTCTGGCTCTCCTGCTGGATCGTCACCCCCTCCTTCGCTTCCACCGCCTGGTGCAGACCTTCGGACCAGCGCCGGCCCGGCATGATGCGTCCGGTGTGCTCGTCGACGATCACCACCTGGCCGTTCTGCACGATGTAATCCTTGTCGCGCTGGAACAGGTAGTGGGCACGCAGACCGGCCAGCACATGGTGCAGCAGGTTCAGGTTCTGCGGTGCATAGAGGCTCTCGCCCTCCTGCAGCAGACCGGCCTCGATCAGCAGATCCTCGACCAGTTGATGACCGGCTTCGGTCAACTCGACGCTGCGGTTCTTCTCGTCGACGCTGAAGTGTTCCTCGATCACCTGCTCGGTGTCTTTCGGGTCGATCTCGCCGTGGAACTGCTTGAGGCGCGGGATCAACTGGTTGATCGCCTTGTAGGTGGCCGAGCTGTCTTCGGCCGGACCCGAGATGATCAGCGGCGTACGCGCCTCGTCGATCAGGATCGAGTCGACCTCGTCGACCACGGCGTAGTTGAACTCGCGCTGCACCTTGTCGCTGACGCTGAACGCCATATTGTCACGCAGGTAATCGAAGCCGAACTCGTTGTTGGTACCGTAGGTGATATCGCAACCGTAGGCCGCGCGTTTCTCCTCCGAGCTCTGTCCGGACAGGATCACGCCGACGCTCAGCCCCAACGCTTCGTACAGCGGACGCATCCACTCGGCATCGCGGCTTGCGAGATAGTCGTTGACGGTGACGACGTGAACACCCTTGCTCTCCAGTGCATTCAGGTACACCGCCAGCGTCGCCACCAGGGTCTTGCCCTCGCCGGTGCGCATCTCCGCAACCTTGCCGTCATGCAGCGCCATACCGCCGATCAGCTGCACGTCGAAGTGGCGCATCCCCATCACCCGCTTGGATACCTCGCGCACGTTGGCGAAGGCTTCCGGCAGCAGTTGATCCAGCGATTCGCCCTCCTCAAGCCGCTTGCGGAAGGCAGTGGTCAACGCCTTGAGCTCATCGTCGGACAGTTTTTCGTACTCGGGCTCGAGCGCGTTGATCTGCTTGACGATCCGCCCCATCCGTTTGAGTTCGCGTTCGTTCTTGCTTCCGAAAACTTTCTTGAGTAGTGATGTCAGCATAATTCGACTTTTAACCGGTTGAATGCAAAGCGGATCGAGCGGCGTCGGTCGCTCCTCAGAGCGCCGCGGCCGGGCGCTGATACGAGATCGGCGCCGTCTCTTCGCTGTCCTCGAAGGTAACGACCTCGTAGGCGTCCTCGGTTTCGAGCAGCTTGCGCAGCAGCATGTTGTTCAGGTGGTGACCGGACTTGTAGCCGTAGAACTCGCCGATCAGGCTCTTGCCCAGCAGGTAGAGATCGCCGACGGCGTCGAGGATCTTGTGCTTGACGAACTCGTCGTCGTAACGCAGCCCCTCATCGTTGAGCACACGGTAGTCGTCGACCACGATGGCGTTGTCGAAGCTGCCGCCCAATGCCAGGTTCTGCGAACGCAGGTATTCGATATCGCGCATGAAACCGAAGGTGCGCGCCCGGCTCACCTCTTTCACGAAGGAGGTGCTGGAGAAATCCAGCGAAGCTTCCTTGTTGCGACTGATGAACGCCGGGTGGTCGAAATCGATACGGAAACCGACCTTGAAACCGTTGAACGGTTTGAAGCCGGCGGTCTTGCCGTCGTTGCTGACGCTGACCTCCCGCTTGATCCGGATGAACTGTTTCGGCGCATCCTGCTCCTCGATGCCGGCGGACTGAACCAGGAACACGAACGGAGCCGCGCTGCCGTCCATGATCGGCACCTCTTCGGCGCTGAGTTCGATAATCACGTTGTCGATGCCCAGACCGGCCAGCGCCGACAGCAGATGCTCTACCGTCGCCACTCGCACGCCGTTGGTGGAGAGATTGGTCGACAATGTCGTATCGACCACATTCAGCGCGTGAGCCTTGACCTCGGCCATCGGCTCCAGATCGGTCCGGCGGAATACGATCCCCGTATTGGCCGCCGCGGGCTTGAGTGTCAGATAGACCTTCTGCCCGGTGTGCAGGCCGATGCCGGTGGCTTTAATGCTGTTTTTCAGGGTGCGCTGTCTGATCATCCGTCCTGCCGTGAATTTGTCGGTCAAAATAACGGCCCATCTTAGCAAAAATGTGATAGGCCAACCACAAGAGGCTCCTGCAAAAAACGCACTCCGCCGGTCAGTCCGCCTGTCTACGCAGGAAGGTCGGGATATCCAGCAGGCCGTAGTCGCTGTCCTGACGGCCGGAGTCGGCGCTCCGGCGCTCGGCGGGCTTGTCCAACAGCGCTTCTTCACGCTGACGGCGCAGGATGGTCGGCAGTTCGATCTGATCCAGATCCAGGGAGCCGTCGGCCTTGCGACCGCTGGGTGCCTTGGAGTGCACCACGCGGAGCTCCTGCTCGCTGTCGCGATCCAGGCCGGTGGCCACGACAGTGACCTTGATGTTCTCGCCCAGTTCCGGATCGATCACCGTTCCGATCACGATGGTGGCATCTTCGGAGGCGTACTCCTCGACGATATTGCCCACCTCGGTGAACTCGCCCAGGCTCAGATCCTCGCCCGCGGCGATGTTGACCAGTACACCGCTGGCGCCCTTGAGATCGATATCCTCCAGCAGCGGGCTGCGGATCGCGGATTCGGCCGCCTCCTGGGCACGGTTGTCGCCGCGCGCGATCGCGGTGCCCATCATCGCCATCCCCATCTCGGACATCACCGTGCGCACGTCGGCGAAGTCGACGTTGATCATGCCGGGACGGGTGATCAGATCGGCGATCCCCTGCACCGCACCCTTGAGTACGTTGTTGGCGGCGCTGAACGCATTGATCAGCGAGCAGTTCTTGCCCAGCACCTGCATCAGCTTCTCGTTGGGGATGATGATCAGCGAGTCGACGTTTTCCCGCAGTTCACGGATCCCCTGTTCGGCGATCTTCATCCGCTTCTTGCCCTCGAACGGGAACGGCTTGGTCACCACCGCCACGGTCAGGATCCCCAGTTCACGCGCCACTTCGGCGACGATCGGCGCCGCACCGGTGCCGGTACCGCCGCCCATGCCGGCGGTGATGAACACCATATCGGCACCGGCAAGCGTCTCGGCGATACGGTCGCGATCCTCCAGCGCCGCGGTACGCCCCACCTCCGGATTGGCACCGGCGCCGAGCCCCTTGGTCAGATCGCCGCCGATATGCAGCGACTTCTGCGCCGACATGCGGTTCAGCGCTTGGGAGTCGGTGTTGGCGCAGATAAACTCGACCCCTTCCACCACGTTGTCGACCATGTACTGCACCGCGTTGCCGCCGCCGCCACCGACACCGACCACCTTGATTACTGCGTTCTGCTGGACGTTTTCAATCAGCTCAAATTCCATCGTTCATCCTCCCCGTCAGCGCCTGCGACTACCTTCCGGCGCCTGACCTCTATTGTTGAAAAGTTTCAGAAATTGCCCTGTAACCAGGTCTTGACGCGCTGCAAGAAACCCGGCCCGCCGCGTACCGTTTTCGTCACATCCGCCTCCCGTTGAATCAGTTCCGGTGCCGCCGGGCCATGATCCGCCCGGGCATAGTGCAGAAGCCCTATCCCCGTGGCATAGATCGGATTGCCCAGCAGATCCTCCATCCCTCTCACGCCCTGAGGGCGGGCCAGCCGCACCGGCATATGGAAGATCTCCTCCGCCAGTTCGACCGCCCCTTCCATCTTCGATGTACCCCCGGTCAAGACGACACCGGCGGCCACCAGATCCTCGAACCCCGAGCGACGCAGTTCGGCCTGCACCAGGGTGAACAGCTCCTCGTAGCGCGGTTCCACCACCTCGGCCAGTGCCTGGCGGGAGAGATCTCGCGCCGGCCGGTCACCGACGCTGGGTACCTTGATCGTCTCCTCCGGCCGCGCCAGTTGCGCCAGTGCGCAGGCGTACTTGATCTTCAACTGCTCGGCGTTGACCGTCGGCGTGCGCAACGCCATCGCGATATCGTTGGTGACCTGATCGCCGGCCACCGGGATCACCGCCGTATGACGGATCGCGCCGCCGGTGAACACGGCGATATCGGTGGTGCCGCCGCCGATATCGACCAGGCAGACACCCAGATCCTTCTCGTCGTCGGTCAGCACCGAATAGCTCGACGCCAGCTGTTCCAGCACCACAGCATCCACTTCGAGGCCGCAGCGGCGAATACACTTCTCGATGTTCTGCACCGCGTTGATCGCACAGCAGACCAGATGCACCTTGGCCTCCAGACGGACACCGGACATCCCCAGCGGTTCCCGGATCCCCTCCTGATGATCGATCAGGTACTCCTGCGGCAGGATGTGCAGAATCTTCTGATCCGCCGGGATCGCCACCGCGCGCGCCGCATCGATCACCCGCTCGAGATCCTGCTCCGACACCTCGCGATCCTTGACCGCGACGATGCCATGGGAGTTGTGGCTGCTGATGTGGCTGCCCGCGATCCCCACGGTGACCGAGTGGATCTTGCAGCCGGCCATCAGTTCGGCCTCCTCCACCGCCCGTTGTATCGAGTGCACGGTCGACTCGATATTGACCACGACTCCACGCTTGAGGCCGCGCGAGGGGTGTGACCCGACACCGACGATCTCGATCGTCCCGCTATCGGTAATCTCGCCGACCAGGCACACCACCTTCGACGTGCCGATATCCAGCGCGACAATCATGTTACTCTGGCCCATTGACCCTCTATCCTGCATCTTCACTCTTCTCTACGGCGCGCCAGCGAACGGCGACGCCATTGGTATAACGTATATCGATCTGTTCGATCTCGGCCGCCCGCTCGGCGAGCCGGTGCCGATACACGGCCAGAAAGCGCTTCAACCGCGGAATCAGTTGCTCCCGTCCGGCCACCACCCGTATGCCGTTATCCAGATCGATGGTCCAGGCGCCGCGAGGCTCCAACGTCAGCCCGGCCAATTTCAATCCGCGGGCGGCAAACATCCGGTTCAGATCGTGAAACTGCTCCATGATCCTGACCGTCTCGTGCGCCGGTCCATTCAGCTTCGGCAGGCTGACATACTCGGGCTTCAGTTCCGGCCAGAAGATATCCCCCTGGTGGTTCAGCAACCCCTTGTCGCCCCAACGCGCCACCGGCACCTCTTCGACGACGTCGACTCGAAGCGACGGCGGCCACTGCCTACTGATACCGGCATCGTGCACCCAGGGATCCTGGATCACCTGCTCGCGCAGGCGCTGCAGATCCAGATCCAGCAGCGTGGTGTCGACACTGGCCGCCAGCTCCTTGGCGATCGACTGCTTGTCCAGATGACGAACCGCCCCGGCGATCCGGATCTCCCCCACCGGCCGGTCCAGCCAGTGCCAGAGATCGCGCCCCGCCGACGACGCGATACCGGCGAACACGACCAGCAGCGTGATCAGCACCAACGGCCGCCAATACCAGTCGCCGTCCTGCTCGCTCGGTACCGCTGCCGGCGTACGCGCAGCCCCTCTCGCCGGTTCGACCTCGGCAGGTTCGGGGGTGCGGTTTCGCCACGGCAGCGTCATCAGCATAGGATTAACCTTCGCCTTGCCGTTCGTCTCTATCGAGAGCCGTGTTGTCGAGCGCTGCGCCGCGCAGAATCTCGACCACCAGTTGCTCGAACGACATGCCCGCCTCGCGTGCCGCCATCGGCACCAGGCTGTGATCGGTCATGCCGGGCGCGGTATTGACCTCCAGCAACTGGAAACACCCACGATCGTCCAGCATCACATCGACCCGGCCCCAGCCGCGGCAGCCGACCATGGCAAACGCTTTCTCGACCAGCACCTTCAGCTCCGCCTCTTCGGCACTGCTGAGCTGGGTATCGAACAGGTAGCGGGTATCGTCCGCTTCGTACTTGGCGTTGAAATCGTAGAAGTCGTGCGGCGTTTCCAGCCGGATGATCGGCAGCGCCCGGCCGTTGAGCACGCCGACCGTATATTCGGGACCGCTGATCCAGCGCTCGGCCAGCACCGCGGAATCGAAGCGACGCGCCTCGCGTAGCGCCGCCTCGAGCTGATCGCGACCGCTTACCTTCGCCATGCCGATGCTCGAACCCTCGTGGATCGGCTTGACCATGATCGGGAAACCCAACTGTGCCGCGACCGCGTCGAGGTCGCTCTGCTCGTCGAGCACGGCAAAGGCCGGGGTGGACAGGCCGCCGCCGCACCAGAGCTGCTTGCTGCGCAACTTGTCCATGCCCAGCGCCGAGGCCGCCACACCGCTGCCGGTGTAGGGTTTGCCCATCATCTCCAGCACGCCCTGGATGGTGCCGTCCTCGCCGCCGCGCCCGTGCAGAATCAGGAAGGCGCGGTCGAACCGGGCCGCCGTCAGCTGCGCCAGCGGATGCTCGCCGTTACCGCCGAGATCGATCCCGAAGGCGTCGACACCGGCCGCCAGCAGCCCCTTCAGCACCTCGGCACCGCTCTTGAGCGACACCGAACGCTCGGCCGACAGCCCGCCGTAGATCACCGCGACACGGCCCAGCGCCTGAACCTCTGCCGCTTCTATTCTGTATTCAGACATTTCGGCCTCCCTCGGTGGTCAGATCCCGCTGCGCCAGATCGTGCGAGATCGCGGTCACGTTACCCGCGCCCTGGGTCAGCAGCAGGTCGCCCGGCTGCAGCAGATTGCGCAGCGCATCGGCCAACTCGGCCGGATTCTCGATAAACACCGGCTCCTTGCCCCGCTTGCGTATGCTGCGACAGAGGCTGCGACTGTCGGCAGCCGGAATCGGCGTCTCGCCGGCGGCGTAGACCTCCAGCATCACCAGTTGATCCACCCCCTGCAGCACCTGCACGAAATCCTCGTACAGATCCCGGGTACGGGTGTAACGGTGCGGCTGATACACCATCACCAGCCTGCGACCGGGCCAGCCCTCGCGCACGGCGCGGATCACCGCCTGCACCTCGCGCGGATGGTGCCCGTAGTCATCCACCAAGGTGACGTTGCCGCCGTCGACCGGCACCTCGCCCAGCACCTGGAAGCGACGCCCGACCCCCTGGAAACTCTCCAGCGCACGACAGATAGCCTGATCGTCGACGCCCTCGTCGGTGGCCACGGCAATCGCGGCCAGCGCGTTGAGCACGTTGTGCCGCCCCGGCATGTTCAGTGCCACCTCCAGATCGGCGTAGCCATCCGGACGGAGCACACGGAAGCGGCTGCGGAACCCCTCCTGCACGAGATCCACGGCACGGAAATCCGCGTCTTCATCGAAGCCGTAGGTCAACACCGGACGGCTGATCTCGGGCAGCAGCTCGGACACCACCGGATCGTCGGTGCACATCACCGCCAGACCGTAGAACGGCAGGTTGTGCAGGAAGCTGACGAAGGTCTGCTTCAGCTTGTTGAAATCGCCTTCATAGGTATCCATATGGTCGGCATCGATGTTGGTCACGATGGCGACCATCGGCTGCAGATGCAGGAAGGAGGCGTCGCTCTCGTCGGCTTCGGCGACCAGGTAACGACTGCCGCCGAGCTGGGCGTTGGTGCCGGCACTGGTCAGGCGCCCGCCGATGACAAAGGTGGGGTCCTTGCCCGCTTCCGCCAGGATCGACGCCACCAGGCTGGTGGTAGTGGTCTTGCCGTGGGTACCGGCCACGGCGATGCCGTGACGGTAGCGCATCAGCTCCGCCAGCATCTCGGCACGACGCACCACCGGCAGGCGCAGTTCGCGGGCGGCCTGCACCTCGGGGTTGTCCTCGTTCACGGCCGAAGAGGTCACCACCACATCGGCCCCGTCGATGTTCTCCTCGCCGTGACCGATGAACACCTGGGCGCCCAGGCGCTCCAGATGCGCGGTGACCGCGGAGGCGCGCATGTCGGAACCGCTGATGCGGTAGCCCTGATTGAGCAATACCTCGGCGATACCGCACATGCCGACACCGCCGATGCCGACGAAATGGATCTGGCGGATACGCCTCATCTCCGGCACTTCGTACTCTTTGATCGCCGCGCTGTCAGCTTTCACTTCATGACCTCCACACACACCCGGGCCACGCGCTCGCAGGCCTCGGGCTGGGCCTGGGCGCGTGCGGCCCGGGCCATATTCAACAGTTTCTCGCGCTCGCCCAGATCCTTCAGCAGATGCAACAATCGTTCGGCGTCCAGCTCGCGCTGCGCCACGCGCACCCCGGCCCCCGCCTCGGCGAGGAAACCGGCATTGGCGCTCTGATGGTCGTCGATCGCATGCGGCAGCGGTACCAGCACCGAGGCCACCCCAGCGATCGCCAGTTCGCTGACCGTCAGCGCACCGGCCCGACAGATCACCAGATCCGCCCAGTCGTAGGCCTCGTCCATATGTTCGATAAACGGCACCACGCGCCCCTCGACCCCGAGGTCGGCATAACGCTTGAGCACCTCGTCGATATTGCGCTTGCCGCTCTGATGCCACACCTCGGGGCGCTCGGACGGCGACATCATCGCCAGCACTTCGGGTATCAGATCGTTGATCGCCTTGGCGCCCAGACTGCCGCCGACCACCAGCAGGCGCAGCGGCCCCTGACGTCCGGCAAAGCGCTGCTCGGGCGCGGCCAGTTGCAGAATCGGCCCGCGCACCGGGTTGCCGATCACCTCGCCCCTGTTCGCACCCTTGAACGCGCCCGGAAACGCCTGCAGCACTCGGGCGGCGAAGCGCGCCAGGATGCGATTGGTGGTACCCGCCACCGCGTTCTGTTCATGGATCACCAGTGGACAACGCAGCAGCCAGGCGACCAGGCCGCCGGGACCGGAAGCAAAGCCGCCCATCCCCAGCACCGCATCGGGCCTGACCCGGCGCAGTACACCAAACGCCTGCCAAAGCGCGAGCAACAGTCCGAAGGGTGCCAGCAGCTGTTTCAACCGCCCCTTGCCGCGCACACCACGCACATCGATGCAGTGCAGCTTGATGCCTGCCTTGGGCACCACATCGGCCTCGATACCGGCGGCGGTGCCCAGCCACTCGACCTCGATACCCTGGGCACGCAGCACGTCGGCGGTTGCCAGCGCCGGGAAGACATGCCCGCCGGTGCCGCCGGCCATGATCAACACGCGACGAGGATCAGCCATGCTTCACCTCCCCGCTACGACCGCCCTTGCCCGCCGTCCCTTTCGGCCGGGCATCCGGCTCGCTCAGACGCATCCGCTTCAGTTCATAGTCGACCCGCTGCACGATGGCGATCATGCCGCAGCACACCAGCAGACTACTGCCGCCGTAGCTGAGCAGCGGCAAGGTCAACCCCTTGGTCGGCAGCGCACCGACGTTGACGCCGATATTGATCATCGCCTGGCCGGCGATGATGAAGCCGAAGCCGTAGCTGATATAGGCCATGAAAAACTGCTTCTGCTTCTCCGCCTGGCGCCCGATCAGGAACATCCGCGCCACCAGCACCGCATAGAGCGCACAGACGATCAGCGCGCCGATCATGCCGAACTCCTCGGCCAGCACCGAGTAGACGAAGTCGGTATGCGCTTCCGGCAGATAGAACAGCTTCTGCACGCTGTTGCCCAGTCCGGTGCCGAACCATTCGCCGCGCCCGAAGGCGATCTGCGCCTGAGACAGCTGATAACCGCTGCCGAAGGGGTCGGCCCAGGGGTCGGTGAAGCTTTTCAGACGCTCCATTCGATAGGACTGGGACACCGCAAGGGCCGACACCAGCGAACCGGCCACCCCCACCAGAATAAAAAATTGCAGCGGCCGCATGCCGCCAAGGAAGATCATCCCCATCACCGTGCCCACCAGCACCACGGTGGCGCCGTAATCGGGCTCCATGATCAGCACGAACATATACAGCGCCAGCGGGAATGCCGGTTTGATCACCCCCCACCAGCTGCTGCGCACTTCACCGAGCCTGCGCACCAGGTAGCCGCCCATGAACAGCACCATGCACACCTTGGCGATCTCCGATGCCTGCAGGTTGACCGGCCCAAGCCCGATCCAGCGGCGACTGCCGTTGACCTCGCGCCCGATCCCCGGGATCAGCACCAGGATCAGCAGCACCAGACCGACGAACAGCAGCGGCACGCTGTATTTCTCCCATACCCGCACCGGCACGCGCACGGCGATTGCGGCACCTATGATTGCCAGCAGCATGAAACTGCCGTGGCGGACGATAAAGAACCCCGCCGAACCGAAATTCTTCGCCGCCACATCCATCGAGGCCGAGGTGATCATGACGAAACCGATCAACACCAGCGCGACGGTGGCGAGCAGCAACCAGGGATCGAACGGCAGGACGCCCCTGGGCAGCGTCGCCGCACCGACGCGGCTGATCAGTTGCTCAGGCAGTTGCAGTCGGGGCAGGGTCGGGCTCAATCGCATCTCAGCCCCTCCACCGCGTCGACAAACGCCCGCCCTCGGGCCGGATAGCCGCTGAACATATCGAAGCTGGCACAGGCCGGCGACAGCAGCACGATATCGCCCGGCTGCCCCAAGCGAGCCGCCAGCTCCACCGCCTGCGTCATATCGGCGGCGAAGTGATGATCGACCGATGTGACGGCATCGGCAATCAGTGCCGCATCGCGGCCGATCAGGATCAATTCGCGACCGTAGGCCGCCAGCGGTGCGTCCAGTTCATCGAACGCCTGCCCCTTGCCCTCGCCACCGGCGATCAGCAGGATGCGGGTGTCCTCGTCGAGCGTCGCGCCGAGGCCGTTCAGCGCCGCCAGCGTGGCGCCCACATTGGTGCCCTTGGAGTCGTTGAACCAGGCCAGTCGACAGCGATCGGCCACCCACTGACAGCGATGTTCCAGACCTCCGAACCCCCTCAGCGCCTCCAGCATCGCCGCCATCGGCAGGCCCACCGCCTCGCCCAGCGCCAGAGCCGCCAATGCGTTGGCCAGGTTATGGCTGCCGCGTATCTTCAACTCTCGGCTGTCGAGCAGCGGTTCCAGCCCGCGCACCAGCCAGAGCGAGCCCTGGTGTTCGATCAGACCAAACTGTTTCAGATCCGGTTTGCCCAGACCGAACTCGATCTTTTGGGTCCCCTTGGGCAGCAGCGGACGGGTCAATGCGTCATCGCGGTTTTCCACCGCCACCATACAGCCGCGGTAGATCCTGTGCTTGGCGGCGTGATAGGCCTGCATCGAATCGTAGCGATCCATATGATCGGGGCTGAGATTGAGCACCGTCGCCGCCGTCGCACGCAGATCGTTGGTGGTCTCGAGCTGAAAACTGGACAGCTCGATCACATAGAGTTCCGCCTGCTCGTCGAGCAGATCCAGCACCGGCGTACCCAGATTGCCGCCCACCCGCACCCGCACGCCCGCCGCCCTGGCCATCTCGCCGACCAGCGTCGTGACCGTGCTCTTGGCGTTGGAACCGGTGATCGCCACGATCGGCGCCCTGGCTTCGGCACAAAACAGGTCGATGTCGCCACTGAGGCGCACCCCGCCGTCGACCGCCTGCCGGATCGCGGGCTCCGACTGCGCCACTCCGGGGCTGAGAATGATCTCGCTGCTGCGGCTCAACAACTCGGCATCGAGCGGGCCGCAGTACAGCGGCACATCCGGAAACTCGGCCCGGAACGCCTCGGCCGCCGATGGATGCTCGCGCGTGTCGCAGGCGACAAAAGGCAGACCGCGACCGGCCAGATAGCGCGCGCAGGCCAGCCCGGTCTTGCCCAGACCGATCACTACCCGGCTTTTATCTGTCGCGATCAAACCCATCTGCTCAATGCCTCTATCGAATCTTCAATGTGGCCAGACCGATCAGCACCAGTACCACGGTGATGATCCAGAAACGCACGATCACGCGCGGTTCAGGCCAGCCTTTCAGTTCAAAATGGTGGTGGATCGGCGCCATACGGAAGATGCGCCGTCCGGTCAGCTTGAACGATGCCACCTGCAGGATGACCGACACCGTCTCCATGACGAAGATGCCGCCCATGATCACCAGCACCAGCTCCTGGCGCACGATCACCGCGACCACGCCCAACGCCGCGCCGAGGGCCAGTGCACCCACATCGCCCATGAACACCTGGGCGGGATAGGTGTTGAACCAGAGGAAGCCCAGCCCCGCGCCGACGATGGCGCCGCAGAAGATGATCAACTCGCCGGCACCGGCGACATAGGGGATGTTCAGGTAGTTGGCAAACTGGGTATGGCCGCTGAGATAGGCGAAGACCGCCAGCGCGCCGCCCACCATCACCGTCGGCATGATGGCGAGACCGTCCAGACCGTCGGTCAGGTTCACCGCGTTCGAACTGCCGACGATGACGAAATAGGTAAAGACGATGAAGCCCAGCCCCATCTGCAGCGAGAAATCCTTCACGAACGGCAGGATCAGCGTGGTTTCGACCGGGCCCTGGGCGGTGAAATAGAGCAGCGCCGCGGCACCGAAGCCGCCGATCGACTGCCAAAAGTACTTCCAGCGTGCGGGCAGGCCACGCGGGTTCTTCTCCACCACCTTGCGCCAGTCGTCCACCCAGCCCACGGCGCCGAAGATCAGCAGCACGCCCAGCGTGATCCAGACGTAGCGGTTGCTCAGGTCGCTCCACAGCAGGGTGCTGATGGCGATCGACAGGATGATCAGCGCACCGCCCATGGTCGGTGTGCCCGCCTTGCTCAGATGGCTCTGCGGACCGTCGTCGCGTACCGCCTGGCCGATCTGTTTTGCCTTGAGCTGGGCGATCAGTCGCGGCCCGATGAACAGCGACAGGCCGAGCGCCGTCAACACCCCCAGAATGCCGCGCAGTGTGATATAGCCGAATACGGCAAACCCACTGTGGACGTGCGACAGGAGCTCGGTCAGTAAAAGCAGCATGTGTCAGTTTTCCTCGTTGCGCGGGTGCTGCCCGCCTTTCAAGGCGTTCACCGCCCTCTCCATACCTGCGCTGCGCGACCCCTTGGCCAGCAAGGTCCCCGCACTCAGGTCCAGTTGTTCCAGTGCCGTCAGCAAGTCGGCGAAATCGCTGAAATGTTGTGCCATGCATCCGGCCTCGGCAGCGGCCAAGGCGGTCTTCTGCGAAAGCGTGCCGGTCGCCAGCAGCAGTTCGACCCCTTGGTCGGCGGCATAACGACCGATCTCCGCATGCAGCGCCGCCGCCTCGTCGCCCAACTCCGCCATGTCGCCCAGCAGCAGCGTATGCGGCCCCGGCTGGGCGACCAGTACATCGATCGCGGCCTTCACCGACCCCGGATTGGCGTTGTAGCTGTCGTCGATCAGCAGCGCGCCCTGCACAAGCCTGAACGGGCAGAGCCTGCCCGGCACGGCGCGGAACCGTTCCAGCCCCTCGATCGATTCGGCGAGCGGGAACCCCGCCGCAACCCAGGCCGCCGCGGCGGCGGCGGCATTGGCGATGTTGTGCCGCCCCATGACGCCAAGCTTCAGATCGGCACGCTGATCGCCGTAGGTCAGTTCGCAACACCAGGTACCGGCGTCGGTGAGCCTCAGGTTATCGGCCCGGAGTTCCGCCTCGTTGCCGTCGATGGAGAAGCGGCACAGCTTGTGCCCCAGCGCCATCAGCTTTTCGATCCAGCGTTCGGCATGAGGATCATCGGCGTTGACGACACCGACGCCCCCTTCGGGCAACCCCTCGAAGATCTCCCCCTTGGCCCGCACCACGTTATCCAGACTGCCGAAGCCTTCGAGGTGCGCCCCCAACGCATTGGTCAACACCGCCACCTGCGGCATCGCCTGCCGGGTGGTGCGTGCGATCTCGCCCAACGCGCTGGCACCCAGTTCGATAACGGCATAGCAGTGCTCCGGCGCCAGCTCCAGCAACGTCAGCGGCACGCCGATCTCGTTGTTGAGATTGCCCCGCGTCGCCAGGGTCGCCCCCCGGGTCGCCAGCATCGCGGCCAGCATCTCTTTCACACTGGTCTTGCCGCTGCTGCCGGTCACGGCGATCAGCGGCCCGTCGAACCCGAGCCGGTTGTGCCGGCCCAGGGTTCCCAGTGCCTGTAGGGTGTCGGCGACAACCAACTGCGGCAGCGCGGCGTCGATCTCGTGATCGACCACCGCGGCCACAGCCCCCTTCCCAATGGCGTCGCCGACATAATCGTGGGCATCGAAACGCAGCCCTCTCAGGGCCACGAACAGATCCCCCTTGTCTATCTTTCGGGTATCGGTACAGACACGAACGCAGGGCGCATGTTCATCGAGCGCCACCGAACGCGCATCGAGAAGCTCGGCCAGCCTGCCAAGAGCGAAATCGGCGATCATGCCCTCTCCTCCTCGCCCGCCTTGCGTCCGGACAGGGCCAGGCGCACCTGCTCCTGATCGCTGAACGCCGAGCGCACACCGTTTATCTCCTGGTAGGTTTCGTGCCCCTTGCCGGCCACCAGCACCATATCCTCGGACGCCGCCCGGGCGATCGCGAATGCAATGGCCTTTGCCCGGTCAGGCTCGACATGAACCGTCCGCCCCTCTGGAATACCCTGCTGGATCATTCGAATAATGCCGTGTGGATTTTCGGAGCGCGGATTATCGCTGGTCAGCACTATTTCGTCAGCACCTGCTGCGGCAATTTGCCCCATTACCGGCCGTTTTGCGTTATCGCGATCGCCACCGCAGCCGAACACGACCCAAAGCCGACTGTTCCCGCTCATATGCTCACGCGCTGCCTGCAGCGCCTTGTCCAGCGCATCCGGGGTATGGGCGTAGTCGACGATGGCCGTCGGCATGCCGGCGGCGGTCATCCGCTCCATACGCCCGCAGACAGGCTCGATCCGCGCCAGCGCCGAGGCGATATTGCTCAACTCGTAGCCCATGCCGCCCAGCAGCGTCGCCACCAGCAGCAGATTGGAGACATTGAACGCGCCCAGCAGCGGTGCCGTCACCAACACCTCGCCCCAGGGGGTATGCAGCTCGAACATCACCCCCTGCGGACTCAGCGACAGATGTTCGGCATGCACCTGCGCCGAGCTGTCGCCTAACGAAAATCCGATACGCTCACCACCGGCGGGACAGGGCTGGCCAAGCAGGCGACGCCCCTCGGCATCATCCGCGTTGAGCACCTGCAGCGGCGCACCGTAGTCGGTGAACAGACGCGCCTTGGCCTTGGCGTATTCGGTCATGTCGCCATGATAATCGAGATGATCGTGGGTCAGATTGGTGTAGGCCGTCGCGTCGAACTGAACACCGGCGACGCGCCCCTGGTCCAGCGCATGACTGGACACCTCCATCACCACGGCCCGCGCGCCTTCGTCACGCAGACGCGCCAGCTCCGCATGCAGGCTGATCGCGTCCGGCGTGGTGTGTGTCGCCTCGCGCAAGCGGCCGGGAAAGCCGTTGCCCACGGTGCCGATCAACGCGGTACGCAGACCGCAGCTGTTGAGCGCCTGGGCCAGATAGTGGGCACAGGAGGTCTTGCCGTTGGTCCCGGTGATTCCGATCACCCGCATCTCGCGGCTGGGTTCGCCGTAAAAGCGGCTCGCGGCATAACCCAACTGCGCATCGAGACCGGCAACGCGCAACACCGGTATCGGGAACCCTTGCACCGCCTCTTCCGCCAGCTCCTGCTCATCGACCACCGCAGCCACCGCCCCTCGCTGCGCCGCCTGGTCGATAAAATCCGCGCCCCGGTGGCGTACACCGGAGCGGGCAAAAAACAGATCGCCGACGTTCACCTTGCGGCTGTCGATAGCGAGCCCCGAAACGCGCAGAGCCGCCAGTCGTTGCGGCACCTGCGGCAGAAGTTTACTGAGTTGAACGCCCGCGGTGGTCATCATTTCATCACCACCTGTCGAGTATCCGAATCGAGCCAATTATCGGGAGGTACATTAAGCAGGCGCAGCGCATCCGCCGAGATCCGGGAGAAGACCGGCGCGGCCACCTCGCCGCCGTAATACTCCTGGCCCTTGGGGTTGTCGACCATGACCGCGACCGCGATGCGGGGGTGGGAGGCCGGCGCGATGCCGGCGAACACCGAGGTGTAGCGGTCGGATGCATAACCTCCGCCACTGGCCTTGTGCGCGGTACCGGTCTTGCCGGCAACCCGATACCCGGCCACGGCAGCCTGACGCCCCGTCCCTTTCGGCGTAATGACGGTTTCCATCATCGCCAGCACCTGATCGGCCACCTGCTCCGGCATGACCCTTTTGGCTCCCGAATCCTTGTCGCTGTCCACACGCAGCAGCGAGAGCGGCCGCTGCACCCCGCCGGACGCCAGCGGCAGATAGGCGTGGGCCAACTGCAGCGGCGTCACCGACAGACCGTAGCCGTATGCCAGCGTGGAGCGCTCGACGGCCTGCCGCTCGCTCAGAAACGGCAGCGTGCCGCTGCGCTCGCCCGGAAATCCGGTACCGCTTACCTGGCCGAGGCCGATGTTGTACATCAGGTTGCGGATCGCATCCGGCGCCATGTCCAGTGCCAGTCGGGTCACACCGACGTTGCTCGACTTGGTGATGATGCCGGTCAGATCCAGTTCGCCGTAGTTGCGATGATCGCGGATGGTCGCACTGCGCACGCGAATATAGCCGGGCGAGGTATCGACCACCGTATCCGGGGTATAGCGGCCCGTCATCAGCGCGGTCGCCACGGTCAGCGGCTTCATCGTCGAACCCGGCTCGAATATGTCGGTCATCGCCCGGTTGCGCAGCGCCGAGGTGAGCAGGTTGCTGCGATCGTTCGGGTTGTAGGAGGGCTGATTGACCATCGCCAGCACCTCGCCGGTACGCACGTCGAGCACCACCGCCGATCCGGAATCGGCACGATGGGTGTTCACGGCATCCTTGAGTTCGCGATACGCCAGATACTGCAGCCGCAGATCGATACTCAACGCCAGATCCTGACCCGGCTCGGCCGGCGCCAGCGAACGTATATGCTTGATCGTGCGGCCGCTTCTGTCCTTCATCACCAGCTTGCGACCGGGCTCGCCGCGCAGCCAATCGTTGTATGCCAGCTCCAGCCCCTCCTGCCCCTCGCCATCGACGCTGGTGAAGCCGACCAAGTGGGCCGTGACCTCGGCAGCCGGGTAGTAACGCTTGTACTCCTGATCGACATGGATACCGCCGATATCGAGCGCGGATACGCTCTCGGCAAGCTCGGGCGTCACCTGCCGTTTCAGATAGAGGAAACGGCGCTCGCGCTCCGCATTCAGTTCGCGCAGCAGTTCCTCTCGCGACATATCGATCAGTTGCGCCAGTTGGCGCATCCGCGGATTCTGCAGATCGACCAGCTTCGGGTCGGCCCAGATCGTCGCCACCGGTGCACTGACCGCCAGGGGCTCGCCATGACGGTCGGTGACGAGACCGCGATGGGCCGGCAACAGCATGGTCCGGAGCGAGCGCGCATCCCCCTGACTGCGCAGAAAATCCTGCTCCTCGGTGGACAGCGCGAGCATCTTGGCCAGGATCATGGCCGCGATCAGCACCAGCAGGACGAACACCAGCCACAGCCGCCAGCCACGCGCAGCCATGGCCTGGACAGCCTCCCCTCCCTTGCCGGTTGCTTTCGGATTATCGCGGCTCATTGCGTACGATCTCTATCCCTTGTGGTTCCGGAATCATCATCTGCAGTTTCTTTTCGGCCAGGGTCTCGACACGGTTGTTGGCACTCCAGGCACTCTCCTCGAGCAACAACTGCCCCCACTCCACCTGCAGTTCATCGCCCTGAGAACTCAGCACCTGGTGCTGATTGAACAGATTCCTGTACTCGTACGCGGAGTAGATCACCAGCATCGCGGACAGCAGCACCAGCAACACCATCAACGCCAGCACGCCGGCCGGTCGTGCCAGTTCGGCAACGCCGAGCAGTTGCCGGGGCAACTCCTGCTGCGCAGTGACCTTGACGGAGGTCCGAGGTTCCCCCTCGGCACGCAAAAATCGCGCGCGCAACCGCGCCCACTGCTGCCGAATCCCCTTCATGCCGTCTTGACCGCCACTCGCATCACCGCACTGCGCGCACGAGGATTGGCCTGCACCTCGTCGGCCGAAGCCTTCACCGCCTTCCCCCCTGCCTTCAAGCGCTGCTGCAGCATCGCCTGCGTCACCGGAATGCCGGGCGGCAAGTGCTCATCCCCTTTCACATGCTTGCGGATAAAGCGTTTGACCAGGCGATCCTCGAGCGAATGGAAACTGATCACGACCAGCCGCCCGCCGACAGCCAGCACGTTCAGCGACTGTTCGAGCACCTGCTCGATATCCTCCAACTCGCGATTGATATGGATACGAATCCCCTGAAACGCCCGCGTAGCCGGGTGCTTCCCCTTCTCCCAGCGCGGATTCGCCTCCGAGATGATCGAAGCCAGTCGAGCCGTGCGGGTGATCGGCGCCTCCTGACGGGCCTTGACGATCGCCTTGGCCATACGGCGAGAAAAACGCTCCTCGCCATAGGTGAACAGCACATCGGCGATCTCGACCTCGTCGGCGCGGTTGATCCAGTCGGCGGCGCTTTCCCCCCGGCTGGTATCCATGCGCATATCCAGCGGGCCATCGTTGAGAAAGCTGAACCCCCGCTCCGGGTCATCGAGCTGCGGCGAACTCACCCCCAGGTCGAGCAGAATACCCGCCACCTGCCCCGACATCCCGGCGCTCTCGACAAAGGACTGCAGCTCGGCAAAAGAGCCATGACAGATCTCGAAGCGCGGCTCGTCGGCGAAGCGTGCCTTGGCGTGCCGGACCGCGGTCGGATCCTTGTCGATCGCCATCAACCGACCCTGATCGCCGAGTCGGCTCAGGATATGTTCGGAGTGCCCGCCGCGACCGAAGGTTCCGTCCACGTAGAAGCCGTCCGGGTCTGCGACCAAGGCCGTGACAGCCTCCTCCAGCAGCACCGTTGTATGGCTGAACTCTTGCGGCATGAAGCCAGGCCCCTTCTATTAAAGTGAAAGTGTTTGCATATCCTCGGGAATCGCAGCGCCTGCTTCGACATCCTGCAGATACTCGTCCCGCGTCGTATTCCAGAGCTCCTCGCTCCAGATCTCGAACTTCCGTCCCTGCCCCAGCAACACGATGCGCTTATCAAGGCCTGCATACTCCCGCAGCGGGGCGGGCAGCAGCAGACGTCCGGCGGCATCCATATCCAGATCGGTGGCATGACCGATCAACAGTCGCTGAATGCGCCGTGCCGCGGGATTGAAGCTGGGCAGGGCTTCGATCTTGGCCTGGATCTCATCCCATTCCGGTTGTGGATAAAGCAGCAGGCATTTGGACTCGGTATCGATGGTGGCCACCATTTTCCCCTCGCAGTGCTCCGCGATCGACTCGCGATAGCGTGCCGGGATCGCCAGGCGCCCCTTGCCATCGAGATTGATCGGACTGACTCCGCGAAACATGACCCCCATCGGGACTCCCAAATTAACCCACTTTCACCCACTTTAAACCACTATGCGACACTATAGGTAGGAAGACCAGCCAAATCAAGGCCGAATACCCCTTCCTCGCCCGTTGTCAAGGGCGAGCCTGAATCCGTTTCATCCAACCGGGCAACAACCTCCGTTTCCATCTTCGAAACGGATTCGAAATCGGAAACTTATGGCGCGATGCGCCTTCAAAGACTTTCATGCATAAAGGCAACGCCGCTTGTCCGGCGTGACTGGATCGATCACCTCAATACAGGAGTTACCGGCAGATGAAACGTCCTCTAGCCTTCGCACTGGCCACATCCCTTGCACTGGGGGGATGCACTCAGCTACAGACGCTCGATTCCACCCCGGCGACCCGGCAACTGGCGCAGCAGGCCGACGCGGGAGATACCGAATCCCAGTACCGCCTGGGGCTTCATTTCACGACCGGTGCCGATATCGAACAGAACTATGCACAGGGGCTGAACTATTTCCGCAAGGCCGCCCGAGCCGGACACACCGATGCTCAATACATGCTCGGCATGGGCCATTACCTTGGTCGAGGTACCGCTCAGGACTATAACGAAGCACGCAAGTGGCTCGAGTTGGCCGCCGATCGTCAACATCGCGAGGCGATGCACTACCTAGGCGAAATCTATTTCAACGGATACGGCACCAAGGCCGAACCGGCATGGGGCATTCACTGGGTAGGCCAGGCCGCCGAGATGGGATACTCCGAAGCACAGTACCTGCTTGGCACCAGCTATCTGACCGGAATAGGCAGTCTCAAGAACACGCAGCAAGGTTTCCGCTGGCTCGGCATCGCCACCGATCAGGGCAGCCTGCGAGCCAGAGAGTTACTTGAAAAGCTCGGGCACAAACCCGACAAAACCCACTTCACCCCGGTCACAAAGGCGCTGGACGCGCTGAAAGAGCGCTACCGAATCCGGTATGCACAGACACGGCTTAACGCCCTGGGATATGCGGCCGGCTCCGCCGATGGCGCTTGGGGAACACAAACGGAAAACGCTGCGCGCCGGTTCATGAAACGCAGCGCCTCTCTCGACGAGGTGATCGAGGCGCTGCGCAAGGTTTCGGAAAAGCGCTAAGGCTAAGCTATCAACCCTCCGTTCCGCTGGTCAGATCTACAACCTCCTCCTCAACGGAGGAGGTTACTCCCAGCAGGCTGTTTACCTCGGCCACCACTTCCGGCGAAAGTGACTTGTTTGCAGCTTCGGCCAAAGCCGCCACTTCACTTTGAGCCTGATTCTCGAGCGATTCTTCGGCCTCGGCCAGATTATCGGCCGCGGTGTCGTAGGTAGCCTGCGCCGTCGTCACCTCCGCTTCGGCATCGGTTACGCTCGTTTGGGCATCGGCCACCGCAGTCTCAGCCTCGGACACCGCTGCTTGAGCATCGACCTCTGCAGCCTGAGCGTCGGCAAGACCGACGGTCGCGGCATCGACATCGGCCCCGGCCGCGGCGACATTCGCCTCCGCATCGGCAACCTCCTGCTCGGTGGCGGTATCATCCAGTGCCGACAATGCATCTTCCGCTGCCTGCAGATCCGCATTAGCCTGATCCAGATCGGCCTGCGCCGATGCAACATCCTCTTGTGCCGCCTCCAGATCCGCCTGCGCCGTCGTCAGACTTCCCTGCTGAGCCTCAAGTTCCTGCTGAGCCGCAGACAATTCCGCCTGCGCCGCTGCCAGATCCGCCTCGGCAGTCGCTGCAATCTCGGCCAGTTCATCGATGGCCTCGGCCAGATCGACCCCTGCCTGCACGACCGCTTCATACTGCGCGATCAACCCGACACGCGAATTGGGCGCGGCATGGGCTCGTGCAGTTGCCGATGCATGGGCTGCATTGAGCGCGCCAAGCGAACTCGCCAGAGCCCCCCTGCTGTTACCTAAACCATGCGCACCGGCGGCGACATCACCCTCGCGACCGAAGGCATTACCTTTTCCCTGCGCTCCGACACCCGCCGTTCCGACATCGGCAGAGTCGGCCTCCTGACCACCACCTCCATTGCCATTGCCATTGCCATTGCCGCCGTTGCCGTTGCCGCCTCCATTTCCACCGCCGTTACCGCCGCCGTTACCTCCCCCGTTCCCACCTTTCGCGTGGGCCTGAGTACCGAGATCAATCTGTGGCAATTGATCGACCAGCACCGGTGTAACAGCCAGCCCCAATATTGTTAAAACAGATACCGTCAGTTTTTTCAGTTCCATAGGACACCTCCAGCCAAACGTCCGTTTTAAACTCTAACACAACCGTCAGAGTCTTCGGTTGACCAATGGATGGCAACAACGTTCCGCCAGATGAAAAACCTTCATTCACTCGACCAAGAACCGGCGGATGCCAAACAGGAAAAACGAACTCAAATCTCCTTGAATCACAAAACGCGATAGAAGATGCACCCGGCATTGTCCACGAACAACAAGAACCCTGCATTCACCACTGGAATACGTCTCCGAATTACATCAGAATCACCCCTACTTTCAACAAGCTGCGATCGGAACAATGAACCTCGACGTCCTACTTGCCCGCCAGCCGATCTTCGATCGCGAACTTAAAGTCGTCGGATATGAATTACTGTACCGCAGCGCCCCGGACTTCACCCGCGCCGTACTCTCCTCTTCCGATGCCTGCCGCGCCACCTGCGAGGTTCTGCTGAACACCTACACCAGCGTATTTGACTCCGGCACCTACCGTCTGCTGCCCGCCTTCGTCAATTTTGGCGAACGCCTGCTGCTCGACAACCAACTCCCCTCCCTGCCGCGCGAGCATCTGGTATTGGAGATTCTGGAAGACGTGCCGCCCTCTCCGCCGGTGATCGCACGCCTGAAGGCTCTGCGCAAAGCCGGCTTCAAGCTGGCGTTGGACGATTTTGTGCTGAAACCGGGCTACGAGCCGCTGCTGGAGCTGGCCCAGGTCGTGAAGCTGGATGTGCGCCAGCTCGGCGCGAACGATCTGGAGGAGCAGGTGCGAAAGATCAAGCCCTACCCCGCCGTACTCCTGGCGGAGAAGGTGGAAACGACGGAAGAGCTGGAGCAGTGCCGCGCCCTTGGCTTCAAACTGTTTCAGGGCTTTTTCCTGAGCCGCCCTCAACTGGTCTCCGGGCGCCAGCTTTCATCAAATCGGCTGATTCTGCTCGAACTGCTCGCGGCACTGAACAATGAGGATGTATCCGTACCGGTATTGGAGAAGGTGATCAACCAGGATCCACAACTGTGCGTCAAGATTCTGCGCCTATTGAACTCCGCGCAGTTTACTCTGCGCCGAGAGGTCTCGAGCATATCCGAAGCCATCACCCTGCTCGGACTCGATGAACTGCGCCGCTGGTTGCTGCTGATCAGCCTCACCGAACGGGAGAACAGTCAGCCACCGGAGCTCTCGCGCCAACTGCTGACACGCGCTGCCATGTGCGAGCGACTTGCAGCCGCCTGCCGACTGGCTCGCCCCGACACCGCCTTCATGGCCGGACTGCTGTCCGGACTGGACGCCCTGTTTGCCATGCCGCTGGCATCGATCATCGAACATCTGCCGCTGAGCGACGACTTGAAGCGCGCCATACTGCTGCGCGAGGGCGATCTCGGCCTGCTGATCAACGAAAGCCAGGCCTGCCTTGAGGCGCGTTGGGATCGGTTAAGCGGCAGGTTCGATGACAGCACGCTCAGCCACGCCGAGCAGGAGGCACTCGGCTGGGTGCTCGAAGCGACCCGCATGATTCGCGACTGAACCTGCGCAAAAGCAGGAGGTATGTAGGCAGGAGAAGGGGAGTCTGCCGATAAGCCGGGTTTTGTCGTGGACAATCATTCATCTAGGACCTGCGTCACCACAGGCCTCCAGCGACCTACCCGGACCCGGCGCGGGCCACGCCTTAATGGGTCCCTATTTGGTCTTGCTCCGGGTGGGGTTTTCCATCGCCGTGGAGTGTTACCACCCACGCGGTGCGCTCTTACCGCACCATTTCAACCTTACCGGCATCCGAAGATGCTTAGGCGGTATACTTTCTGTTGCACTTTCCGTCGGCTCGCGCCGCCCAGACGTTATCTGGCACCCTGCCCTGCAGAGCCCGGACTTTCCTCCCCTGCGCGAACGCAGCAGCGATTGTCTGGCAGACTCCCGGCGCGCAGTATAGCGGCTTCGGACCTCAAGGCAAGGCAATTCTAGCCCTGACCGATCAGCGCCTGATAAAGCGCGCTCTTTTTCACCCCGGTTATCTTCTCCGCCACCGCCGCCGCCCTCTTCGGCGGCAACTCCTCGTTCAGGATATGAAGGATGCGCAGAGCCTCGGCATCGAGCTCGACCGCGACGCTCTCCGCAGCGCCGTGCACCAGCACGACGAACTCTCCCCGCTGCTGATTGGGGTCGGCGTCGATCCAGTCGATCAGCTCCTGCAGTTCACCGCCCCGAAGGGTCTCGAATGTTTTCGTCAGTTCACGCGCCACCACCGCGTAGCGATCGCCCCCGAACACCGAGGCCATATCCTGCAGACTCGCGAGAATTCGATGTGTGGACTCGTAAAACACCAGTGTCGGCGTCTCTCCCCTCAGCGCCTCGAGACGCTGCTTTCGCGCCCCGCTCTTCGACGGCAAGAAGCCCTCGAACAGGAAACGATCGGAGGGCAGGCCGGATGCACTCAGGGCGGCAACAAAGGCGCAGCAGCCCGGCACCGGCGACACCCGGAACCCCGCGTCGCGCACGGCCCGCACCAGGAAAAAGCCGGGGTCGGAGATCAGCGGCGTACCGGCGTCCGATACCAGCGCGACCCGCTCCCCCTGCTGCAGGTGTCGAACCACCATCTCCGCGCGTTGACGCTCATTGTGATCATGCACTGAAATCATCGGAGCTTTAATGTTAAAGTGCGCGAGCAGGCGACCTGTGTGGCGAGTATCCTCTGCCGCTATCAGATCGGCACCGGCGAGCACCTCCTGCGCTCGAGGAGAGAGATCACCCAGGTTGCCGATAGGTGTTGCCACTATATAAAGAACTGAATCCGACATCTTTATCCATCCATACATCCGGGTGTCCGAGTATATGATGAATAGAACGAGACTGCCTCTGTGCATCCTGCTGATATCGCTGTTGAGCGCATGCGCCACGCCGCCGGGCACGACGCCGGCACCCGAGCAGGGCTCCCGGGTCGAGCAGTTGCTCGCGGCCGCCGACGGCGCGCCGGCCATTCGTGCCGCCGAACTTCGCCTGCAGGCTGCCCAACTGCTGTTCCGCCAAGGCGAGGATGAGCAGGCCCGGGCTCTACTGGAGCGGATCGACACCCGCATACTGCCACCGGCCTTGGCGTTCGATATCGCCCGCCTGCAAGCCTCCCGGGCGCTGGAGCAGAACGACGGCTCACGCGCGCTGAGCTACCTGGACCGCGCCATACTGCCGCCCTCCCTGCCGGATGCCCAGCAGGCCGAACTCGGCGAACTGCGAGCCCAGGCCTACGTGCAGCAACTGCAACCCATCGCCGCCGCCCGCGAGCTGATCGCCGGCTCCCAGCTGCAGCGCGATCCCGAACTGAAACAGCAGATCCACAACCAGATCTGGCAACTGCTGCGACAGACCGACAGCGACGAGATCGACCGCGCGCTTCACGCCCGCGGCAACAACTATTACGAGCAGGGCTGGTTCGAGCTGGCCTCCCTGATGCGCGGCGGCCTCGATATCAGCGCCGGCGGCAGCACTATCGCGCAGTGGCGCACGCTGTGGGAATCCCATCCGGCCTATGATCTACCCCCGGAGGGGCTTGTCGGCAAGGCCCTGCCCCCGATCGATGTGCGCCGTATCGGCCTGCTGCTGCCGCTCAGCGGCAACCTCGCCGAACCGGCCCGCGCCATCAGCGAGGGCTTCTTCGCCGCCCTGATGACCGGCGGCACCCACAACCAGCACCCGGAGGTGATCGCCATCGACAGCACCATCGTCAACTCCCCCGGACAACTGGCGACGCTGATCACAGGTCAACAACTCGACCTGGTCGTCGGCCCGCTCTCCCGCGACTACGTGGCCCAACTCAGCCTGTCCGGCCCGCTGCCGGCGCCCATTCTGGCGCTGAACCAGGCCGCTACGGCAAACAACGGCATCTACCACCTCGATCTGGCCTCCGAACAGGAAGCGATTCTGGTCGCACAACGCGCCTGGCAGGATGGACACCACCGTGTCGCGATCATCGTGCCGCAGGCGGAGTGGGGACAACGTCTGGCGGAATCCTTCAGTCAGGCGTTCAACGCCCTCGGCGGCACCGTGGTCACACAACTCGACTACACACCGACCGAGGAGCTGTCGGGCCAGATCGGCGGCCTGTTGCTGACCGACCGCAGCCAGGCTCGGGCGAGCGAGGTACGCAGGGTCATCGGCCGGCGGTTCGAGTTCGACGAGCACCCACGCGACGATATCGACGCCATCCTGATGACCGCGCTGCCGCAGGATGCGCGCCAGATCAAGCCGATGCTGGCGTTTCACTTTGCCGGCGAACTACCGATCTACGCCACCTCGCACCTGTACGAGGGTACCCCCGACCCCGTTCGCGACGTAGACCTCAACGGCATTCGCTTCCTCGACCTGCCCTGGGCACTGCAGCCGGCAAGCCCGGCCCACCAGGCACTAAGGTCGTCACGCACGGATGTGGACGGCCGTTTCGGCCGACTCTACGCCCTGGGCATCGATGCGTTCAATCTGTACCCCTTCCTATCCGGCCTCGGCAACGACCCCAGCGCCTACATCGAAGGCGAGACCGGTACACTGTCGCTGTCACCCCAACTGCGGGTGAACCGCCAACTGCCTTGGGCCACGTTCAACAACGGTATCCCCGAGTTGCTGCCGGCGCCGCAGCCGCCGGTCAACACCCTCACCAACGACCCGTCCGGTATCAGAATAACCGGACCACAGACACCCTGAATGGAGAATGCGATGGATCGCAAGCAAACCGGCAAGGACGCCGAACAAACCGCAGAACGTTTTCTTGTTCGACAGGGCATGAAAACCCTGCTCAGAAATGCCTACTGCCGCATGGGCGAGATCGACCTGGTGATGCAGGACAGTGACACCATCGTCTTCGTCGAGGTACGCAAGCGCCGCCACCGCAGCTTCGGCGGCGCGGCCCAATCGGTCGACTACTACAAGCAGCGCAAGCTGATTCAGGCCGCGCGTTATCTGATGCTGAGCCATCCGCAGTGGGGCAGCCAACCCTGCCGCTTCGATGTCATCGCCTTCGAAGCGGGCCAGGAGGGGCAGGAGCCCGCTTGGTACCGGGATGCGTTCCGTCCCTGAGCGTGTCGAACCAAATGAATGCGCCCCGGGCTCGGCCGAATTACCCCAGTATGGTATAAAGACGCCTTTCGCCTCTGAACATTCGCCTCTGAACATCGGATATATCACGTAATGGAACTCGAAGACCGAATTGTCAGCCAGTTTCACAGCTCGATGGAGATCAACGCCCAGACCATCGAGCACTACACGCCGTTGATCGCAGAAGCCGGTGAACTACTGCTGCACTGTCTGGTCAATGAGGGGAAGATCCTGTGCGCCGGCAACGGCGGCGCCGGTGCCCTGTCGCAGCACTTCGCGGCCCTGCTGCTGAGCCGCTTCAGGAACGAGCGCCCGGGCCTGCCGGCACTGGCACTCAACGCCGACAGCGCGGCCATGAGCGCGATAACGGAAGACAGCAGTTTCGCCGAGGTCTATGCCAAGCAGATCCGCGCCCTGGGCCAACCGGGCGACACGCTGCTCGCGATCTCGCCCGACGGCCGCGGCACCAGCCTGGTACAGGCGATTCAGGCGGCTCACGACCGCGAGATGCAGGTGATCGCCCTCACCGGCGGAGACGGCGGCAACATGACCGCCCTGCTGGCCCGGGACGAGATAGAGATCTGCATCCCCAGCGACGACGAGGCACTGGTTTACGACGCGCAGCTGCTGGTATTGCACTGTCTATGCGACCTGATCGACTACCAACTGTTTGGAGCCTGAACGTGAAATTATCTGCCATCCCTGTTGCACTTATGCTCTCCGCAAGCCTGCTCGGCGGCTGCGCAAATCTGGTCAGCGCCGTCCATGAAGAACCGATCCGCGAAGACCGGGGCAGCCGCACCCTGGGCAACTATGTCGAAGACGAGATGATCGAAACCAAGGTCCTCGTCAACATCAGCAAGGGTTCCACCCCGCTTGCACAGTCCCACGTCAACGTCACCAGCTTCAACGGCCAGGTGCTGCTGACCGGCCAGGTACCCGACGAACAGGTGCGCCAGGAAGCGGAAAACACCACCCGCAAGACCCGCGAGGTCCGCAAGATTCATAACGAACTGGAGATCGCCGGTCCGACATCGGCCATCGTACGCACCAACGACGTCTACCTGACCAGTCGCGTCAAACTCCAGCTTCTGGCCGACAAGAACGTACCCGGTTCACGCATCAAGGTCGTCACCGAAAACGGTGTGGTATACCTGATGGGACTGGTCAAACGCAGCGAAGCGGAAACCGCGGTGGCGATCGTGCGCAGCGTCGCCGGCGTACGCAAGATCGTCAAGGTGTTCGAATATATCGACTGACCCTACTTCACCACACGAAGAGAGGGACGACCGCCTCCCGGGCCCTGCTCGGGGGGCTCCGGCGGTTCCGGTCGACTGCCCTGCGCAGCCAGCATATCGGCACCGGGCTCCATACCAAACCCCATGCCCATACCGTTCTCGCGCGCATAGATCGCCAACACGGCCGCGATCGGCACATTCACGTTCATCGGCACGCCGCCAAAACGTGCACTGAAGCTGACTCCGGCACTATCCATCTGCAGATCCCGGACAGCACCGAATGCGATATTCAACGTGATCTGCCCATCCTGAACATACGCATCGGGCACATTGACCCCCTCCAGACCGGCATCGACAACAAGATGCGGCGTCAGGTCGTTGTCGCTGAGCCAGTCATACAGCGCACGCAATAGATAGGGCCGACTGGGCGTTACAGACATAGATACAATCTCCTCCCGTACATCCTGTACATAAACAAAAGGGACGGGGCCTCGGCCCCATCCCTTCCCGGACTCACCTGAGCGCCCGGCGATCAGTCACGCATCTCGCGCTCAGCTTCCGAGAGACTCTCCTGGAACGACTCACGCTCGAACAGACGCTTCATGTAAGCGATCAGCGGCTTGCACTGCGCCTCGGGCAACTCGATACCCATCATCGGCAAACGCCAGAGCAGCGGTGCGATACAGCAATCCACCAGGCTGAACTCCTCGCTCATGAAAAACGGCTTTTCGCCGAAGATCGGCGATACCGCCACCAGGCTGTCACGCAGCTCCTTGCGCGCCTTGCCTATCTGCTCTTCGCTCGCCTTGCCGGCGATGATCAGGTCGGCCTGCGCACACCAGTCACGCTGGATACGGTGCATGAACAGACGGCTCTCCGCCCGCGCCACGGGATATACCGGCAGCAGCGGCGGATGCGGAAAACGCTCGTCGAGATACTCCATCATCACGTTGGGTTCATACAACACCAACTCCCGGTCCAGCAGGGTCGGCAAACTATTGTAAGGATTAAGTGCCGCAACATCCTCCGGCAACTCGTCCTCCTTGCAGTCCACGATATCGACCGCTACACCCTTCTCGGCCAGCACGATCCGCACGCGGTGGCTGTAATGGTCGTCACCATTCGAATAAAAGGTCATGGAAGAACGTTTAGCCACAACTCCCATCTACAAATCCCCACAAATAAAATAGTCGGATGCAGAAACAAAAAATCTACGCGGCCCTCACGGACCGCGTAGCTCTGTTATTCACGGACACCCGAGTGTTTAGTGAACGTCTTTCCAGTACTCTTTCTTCAACGCGAAGGCGAAGACAAAGAGGATCACCAGGAAGATCAGAACGTAGGTACCAATCTTACCAGAGACCAGCTTCGAGGGCTCGCCCATATAGGCCATGAAGTTGACCAGATCATATACATACTGATCGAACTCGGCCTCGCTCAGGGTACCGCTCTTCGGCTCGATGCTCATGCAGCCGCCGATCGCTGCACCGGTCAGCGGGTCGATCTCGTCATGCTCGCTATGCAGATCCTCCGGCGCACAGTGGTTTACCACCGTGCCCTGCAGATCTTCCAGCACGTTCGGCATGCCGACATCCGGGAACACGACGTTGTTCACACCCCAAGGACGCGACTCGTCCTTGTAGAAGCTGCGCAGGTAGGTGTAGACCCAATCCGGACCACGCAGACGCGCCTCCAGTGTCAGATCCGGCGGCGGGTTGCCGAACCAGTTCTTCGCATCGGCCGCCGGCATCGCGTTGGTCATGTGCTCGCCGATCTTCTTGTCCTTGTCGAAGATCAGATACTGCTCGACCAGCTCATTCGGAATTTCAAGATCGGTGGCCGCACGCTCGAAGCGCTGGTACTGGGCACTGTGACAGCCCATGCAGCGGTTGGCGAAGTTCGCCATACCGCGCTGCAGCGACGCCTTGTTGGTCAGATCGACCTCGATCGAATCCAGCGGTGCCGCGGCCCCGCCGGAAGCGCCGGCAGTAATGGGTGCCAGCACCATCATCAAAGCAACAAGATACTTTTTCATTAGCCTGTAACCCTTTCCGGAACCGGTTTAGTCTTTTCCATCCGTGTATAGAACGGCATCAGGATGAAGAAGGCGAAGTACAGCACGGTGCAGATCTGGGACACCATGGTACGGCCCGGCGTCGCCGGCAGCGCACCCAGCACCCCAAGAATCACGAAGCTGACAGCAAACACCAACAACCAGATCTTGCTCAGCCAACCCTTGTAACGGATCGACTTGACCGGACTGCGATCCAGCCAGGGCAGTACAAACAGGATGGCGATAGCGGCACCCATGACCACCACACCCCAGAACTTCGCGTCGACACCGAACAGCGGATAGGTCACCGCGCGCAGCATTGCGTAGAACGGAGTGAAATACCATACGGGCGCGATATGATCCGGCGTCTTCAGCGCGTTTGCCGGCTCGAAGTTGGGCTTCTCGAGGAAGTAACCGCCCCCTTCCGGGAAGAAGAACACCACGGTACAGAACACGAACAGGAACACCACAACACCGACGATATCCTTGACGGTGTAGTAGGGGTGGAAGGGGATACCGTCCAGCGGCACGCCGTTCTCGTCCTTCTTCTCCTTGATCTCGACACCGTCCGGGTTGTTGGAACCCACTTCGTGCAGCGCAATGATATGCAGCACCACCAGCGCCAGAATGACGATAGGCAACGCGATCACGTGCAGGGCGAAGAAGCGGTTCAGCGTGATCCCGGAGATCAGGTAGTCACCGCGAATCCACTGCTGCAGGTCCGGACCGATGACCGGGATGGCACCGAACAGGGACACGATAACCTGCGCACCCCAGTAGGACATCTGACCCCAGGGCAGCAGATAGCCCATGAACGCTTCGGCCATCAGCGCCAAGTAGATGGTCATACCGAAGATCCACACCAGCTCGCGCGGATTACGGTAGGAACCGTACATCATACCGCGGAACATATGCAGATACACGACGACGAAAAACGCGGAGGCGCCGGTGGAGTGCAGATAGCGCAGCAACCAGCCGTACTCCACATCGCGCATGATGTACTCGACGGATGCGAAGGCACCTTCGGCACTGGGGTTGTAGCTCATGGTCAGCCAGATGCCGGTCAGAATCTGGTTGACCAGCACCAGCAGCGCCAGAGAACCGAAGAAATACCAGAAGTTGAAGTTCTTCGGCGCATAGTATTTGGAGAGATGGTCTTCCCACATCGCCGTGGCGGGGAAGCGGTCGTCGATCCAGCCCATCAGGCCGGGATTTCCTTTATTGCGGTAGCCAGCCATTACACAGCCTCCTGATCGACACCAATTACCAGGGTGTTATCGTCTTCGTACGAGTGCGGCGGGATCACCAGATTGGTCGGTGCGGGTACGCCCTTGAAGACTCGACCGGACAGGTCGAACCGAGAACCGTGACAGGGGCAGAAGAAGCCACCCAACCATTCCTCGCCCAGGTCGGCCGGCGCGATCTCCGGACGGTAGGTGGGTGAACAGCCCAGATGAGTACAGATACCAACCATCACCGCGTACTCGGGGCGCAACGCGCGCGCCGGGGTGTGCGGAATATAATCCGGCTGCTGCGGCTTTTCGGAGCTCGGATCCGCCAGGCGATCGTTGAGTTTTTCCAGGTTGGCCAGCGCCTCGGGACCGCGACGCACGATCCACACCGGCTTTCCGCGCCACTCGGCGATCATCTGCTGACCGGGCTCCAGCTTGCTGATATCCGCCTTTGCAGGTGCACCGGCCGCTTTCGCCTTGGCACTCGGATTCCAGGAAGCCACGAACGGGACAGCTGCTCCCACGGCACCCACCGCCCCAACGGCAGACGTAGCGCCTATCAGAAGCCGGCGCCGACCCTTATTCACGCCGTCATTGCTCATTAACTTCATCTCCCCTCAATCGACGAACCGCTTTCACACACAAAAGACAGCCCGCCCTTTCAGTCATGAAAACCACGAAACCGGATTTTTCAAATGGCGCAAATCTTAAAGAAATTACCCTATGGATACAAGGTAAAATCGGCCCATGCGACCATTTATCAATCATTTATACAGCACCCGCTCGGGCATAAAAAAACCCGCAACCACAAGGGCCACGGGCTTTTTTTGACGTCATCTTTGCGCTGCGACAAGAAAGCCGCAGATAAAGATTAACGCTTGGAGAACTGCGGACGCTTACGTGCTTTACGCAGGCCGACTTTCTTACGCTCGACTTCACGCGCATCACGGGTAACATAACCCGCCTTGCGCAGAGTCGGACGCAGGGTCTCGTCGTATTCCATCAGCGCACGGGTGATACCGTGACGGATGGCACCGGCCTGGCCGAAGCCGCCGCCGCCCGCAACCGTTACGTATACGTCGAACTTTTCCTTGGTTTCAGTCAGCTCCAGCGGCTGCATGACGATCATGCGCGCAGTTTCACGACCGAAGTAATCTTCGATCGCACGCTGATTGATGGTGATCTTGCCGGTACCGGGACGCAGGAAGACGCGTGCGGTAGACGTTTTGCGACGGCCGGTGCCGTAATACTGAGTAGTAGCCATTATTCGCCTTCCCCTTAGATATCCAGTTCTTTCGGCTGCTGAGCCTGATGCGGATGCTGGGCACCAGCGTACACTTTCAGCTTGGTGTACATGGCACGACCAAGCGGGCCCTTCGGCAGCATGCCCTTGACGGCGAGCTCGATGGTGCGCTCAGGGAAGGTCTGAACCATCTTGTTGAAGTTGGCTTCCTTCAGGCCACCCGGGAAACCGGAGTGACGGTAGTACATCTTGGCATTACGCTTGTTGCCGGTCACATTGACCTTCTCGGCGTTGACGACAACGATGTAATCGCCGGTATCGACGTGCGGAGTGTATTCCGGCTTGTGCTTGCCACGCAGGCGACGTGCAATCTCGGTCGCCAGACGTCCCAGGGTTTTACCCTCGGCGTCGACAACATACCAGTCGCGTTTTACTTCGGCCGGCTTTGCGCTAACAGTTGTGCTCATTGTTTCTATACCTTGACCTTAAGTCTCGAACCGGGATGAGGCGCAAGCGCCGGGACAACCCAAGCTCCGACTTACCTTATAGTTATTGGTTGCTGCTGCGTGTCGAATCGACCGACGACAGTACAACACCAACGTACACTATCCTCTACCCCTTGCAGAGGAGCGCGAATTATAGACAAGCGCTCGGGCAAAATCCAGCACCCGAGATACCCAAATTCAACCTACCCGGCACGATGCTCCCGAACCAGATAGTCGTGGGATTGCATCTCCAGCAGACGGCTCTGGGTGCGCTGAATCTCGAACTCCAACCGCCCTTCGCTGTAGATCTCATGGATCGGCACGGCTGCCGAGATGATCAGCTTGACGCCGCTGTCGTAAAACTCGTCCACCATATTGATGAAGCGACGGGCGGCATCGTCGTTGCTGCGCCCGAGCCGAGGCACATTGCTCAGGATCACCGCATGGAAGACCTTGGCCAGTTCGATGTAATCGTTCTGCGACCGCGGCCCGTTGCACAGCGCATCGAAGTCGAACCAGACCACGTCCTCGCACAGCCGACGGGTCGCGATCATGCGACCGTTGATCTCGAGCGCCTCCCCTTCGACCACCTCTTCCAGATCCGGCGCCAGCCCCTCGAAGCTGTTGTTGAGACTCGCGTCCGCCCCCGCGTCGAGCGGCCAGTGGTAGAGTTCGGCCTGCTCGAGCGTACGCAGACGATAATCGATACCGCCATCCACGTTCACCACCTCGGTATAACGATTGAGCAGATCGATCGCCGGGAGGAAACGGGCACGCTGCAGACCATCCTTATATAGCCCGTCCGGCACGATGTTGGAGGTCGCCACCAGCGCCACGCCGTTGGCGAACAGCTGCTCCATCAAGCCGCCCAGAATCATCGCATCGGTAATATCGGAGACGAAGAACTCGTCGAAACAGATGATCCTCGCCTCGTCGGCGTATTTCCGGCCGATCTCCACCAGCGGGTTCTTGGTGCCGTCCAGCAGCCGCAGCTCCTTGTGCACGCGCTGCATGAAACGGTGGAAGTGGGTGCGCATCTTGCGCTCGAACGGCAGGCTGTCGTAGAAGGTGTCCATCAGGTAGGTCTTTCCGCGACCGACGCCACCCCAGAAATAGAGCCCCTTTACCGGCTCCGCCCTTTCCCGCTTCAGCCTGCCGCCGAGTCTCTGGATCAAACCGGGACGCGGCGCCCGCTCGGCCGCCACCAGTTCGTCATAAAGTCGCTGCAGATGTCCGACCGCCATCTCCTGAGTCGGATCGTAGGAGAAGTCATCCCGTTGCAGGTCCTGTTTATAACGCTCGAGCGGTGTCATCGCGACTTACGTCCTCAGTACAAAATCTATCCGAAAATTGGCGGTGCGAACTTTACTGCCGTGCAACATTTTTATCAAACGGCTCGCGTCGTCTGTCGACCAAAAGCCCAGCTTCTAAAAATCAAGCATCGACACCAACAGCGGCAGCAGAAATGCCGTTACCAGTCCCGCCAACCCCATCGCCAGGCCGGCAAAGGCACCCGCCATACCGCTCAACCCGAGCGCATGGGCGGTGCCGAAGCCATGCGCCGACAGGCCAAGGCTGAACCCGCGAGAGACGTCATCCTCGATCCTGAGCAGCCTGAACACCCAGGGCGAGATGACGCAACCGATCATGCCGGTGATCAACACCAGGCCCGCCGCCATGGAGGGGTAGCCGCCGATCTTCTCCACGATGCCGATGGCGATCGGCGAGGTGACCGACTTGGGCGCCAGCGTCAGGATGGTGCGCGTCTCGCCGCCGAGCAGCCAGGCGATGCTTACCGCACTGACCACCGCGGTAAGCGTGCCGCAGAGGGTGGCGATCAGGATCGGCAGCCACATTCTGCGCACGCGGTCGAAGTAATCGCATAACGGCACGGCCAGCGCCACCGTCGCCGGACCGAGCAGAAAATGGATGAACTGGGCGCCGTCGAAATAGGTATCGTATGCGGTGCCGGTCGAGATCAGCAGCAGGATCAGTATCGACATCGAGATCAGCACCGGGTGGAACAGCGCCATCCCGCCAAGACGCCGATTGAGCCAGCGGCTGAACATGAACACCGCCAGCGTCAGCACGATCCAGAACAGCGGACGGGCGGAGAAGTAGACCCAGAACGACGTCATAGATCCTCCCCCGCTCCGAAACGACGCGCCAGACGCGACATCAACCAGCCCGTCACCCCCATGGTGATCGCGGTGCTGACCACCAACGTCACCGCCAGCACCACCCACTCCCGCGCCAGCAGACCGAAATGGTTCATCAGCCCCACCCCCGCCGGCACGAACAGCAGCGCCAGATGGCTCAACAGCCCGTCCGAGACCCTGCGCAACGCGTCCGGCACTCGGCCCCCGGTCAGCAGCAGGGCGACGACCAACAGCAGCATACCGACCACCGGACCCGGAACCGGCATACCGACGGCAACCACGAGCAACTCCCCGATCAACTGACAACCGAGCAGTATCGACAAGCCCAGCAGCATCACCACCTCCGCTCTTCAGTCAGACATCCACACCGGACCCACTCGGGAACTTTTGCTCTCGACACTTTTTGTTCCCGCCCCTATTGGCACAACCGGAACGCCTCACTATAATGCGCTCCGCTGTTTCGACAAGAGGCGTTAGCCGAAAGTCGGGTGCTAGAGAGGCCTCTGCAGGCTGAAAACGAACATCCGCATGTTGTTGACAGCCAAAGAAAAACGCTTATAATTCGCGCTCACTTGAACGGTACGGACACCCGATCCGACCAAACGCCGATCAAGTAAGCCGTATAAGCGGCGGTATAAGCGATAAGTTAGATACCAGTAAAGCTCCTGTTCTGGAGCCACCACGTCGGGGTGTAGCTCAGCCTGGTAGAGCACTGTCTTCGGGAGGCAGGGGTCGTAGGTTCAAATCCTGTCACCCCGACCATTTCTTCTTCACGATTCACTCTTCAAACATTCGTTGCCGATTCCCGGTTTCATCATCCGGAATCCGGATTTTCGATCTCTCCGTTATCCAACCGTCCGGCCAGCGTCTATATATTAGTGTTGTAGGAACCTGTTTACGGTCACCCACCGAGGGATCCGGGACTTGTCGAATCACGGATCGAGTCCCCTCCTGACGACCAACCAGGAAGAGGACAACAATGACGACCTCAACGACAGCCGGACAGACGCAGACCAAGACAGGCACGGCACCCGACATCGACTCGCTGATCGACAGCCAGTACCCGCCGGAACAGGCACAGCAGTTGAAACGCCTGCTCAAGGAGACCTTCCGCGGCCACGCCCTGGCGCCGGATGATCTGTACGGCGCCCTGCTGGCGGCCTGGCAGCTGTTCCAGCACCACCGCCGGGGGCAGATCGAGTTGCGGGTATACAACCCTCGGCGCGACAGAGACGGCTGGCAGTGCGAGCACAGCGTCATCGAGTTGGTGATGGACGACCAGCCGTTCATCGTCGCCAGCTGTCTGACCGAACTGGCCCGCCAGGGGTTACGCGTTCACCATCAGGGCTACCCGATGATGGATGTACTGCGCGACGACAACGGACAACTGCTCGACCTGTATGCAGACGATGCCTCGGGGACGGTACGGGAAACCCTGGTACGCTTCGAGATCGACCGCCAACCGGACGACGCGGCACTGGCAGCCCTGAAACAATCACTGCTGAGCGTACTCGACGATGTGCGCAACGCCGTCGCCGACTGGCGGCCGATACTGCAGCGTATGACCGAGGCCGCCGCCGAATGCGAAGAAGCCGCCGACACCGATGCCGAGACCGTCGCCTTCATGCGCTGGCTTACCCAGGACAACTTCCTGTTTGTCGGCTTCCGTTACTATGAGATAGACGGCGACAAGAGCGGCAATCTCGAACTCCGCTATCGCGACGGTTCCGGCCTGGGCTGTTTCCGCGACCCGATCCCCGACGACCAGCGACTGATTCGGCTCGACGAGATCCAAAGCGAGCTGCTGCGCTCATCCGAACGTCTGGTGCTGACCCGCTCCACCACCCGATCCACGGTGCAGCAAGGCCGCTATCTCGACCATATAGGCGTCAAGCACAGGGACCGCGAGGGTCGCCTGATCGGCGAATCCCGCTTCTTCGGCCTGTACTCCAGCAAGGCCTACGACACCCCGCTCACCCAGATCCCGCTGATCCGCGCCAATATCCGTCGCCTGCTGGAAAGCTCCGACCTGCCCAGCGACAGCCACGCCTACAAGGCGCTGCGTCACCTGCTGTTCACCTACCCGCGCGACGAGATGCTGCAGACCCGCTATGACGAACTGAAGGAGATCATCTACGGCATGCTCGGTTGCGTCGAACGGCGCAGCCTCGGCCTGTTCCTGCGCACCGATGCCCACGGCCGCTACATCCGGGCCGTGATGCTGATTCCACGCGATCAATACCACACCCAACTGCGCAAGAAGACCGAGCAGATCCTGATGCATGAACTGGGCGGACACAGCGCCGAATTCAGCGTCCGCCTGACCGAAGACCCGCTGGCACTGGTCGAGTTCTGCATCTACTGCGACAACGCGCTGCAGGTCAAATACAACCGCGAACAGCTGCAACAGCAGATCATCGACGCCGCCGAGAGCTGGCACGACCGGCTGCACCGGCAACTGCTGGAGCAGTTTGACGAGGCCGAGGCCAACGCCCTGTTCAGCCGCTACGCCCAGCGCTTCCCGCTGGCCTACCGCGAGGCCACGTCACCGGCCACGGCGGTCGAGGATCTGGTACAGCTGGCCGGGCTGGGCGACGACAACAGCCTGACCACCCGCCTCGCCTCCCGTGCCGCCGGACACTTGAGCCTGCGGGTGCTGGGCTGCGGCCGCGACATGACACTGTCGGACGTACTGCCGACACTGGAGCACCTGGGGGTCAGGGTACTCAGCGCAACTCCCTACCAGCTAACCCCCTACCAGCCCATCGCGGCCGAAGAGCTGCCGCCCGACAGCGCAGAGGCCGGCGGCGTCCAGCCGGCCTGGATCATCGACTTCCAGCTCGCCTGCGATCCACAGCTCGACCTGCAGCCCCAGAGGGTGCGCAACCAGTTCCAGCAGAGCTTCATCCTCAGCTACAACGGCGAGCTCGAGGATGACCGCTTCCACCAGTTGGTGCTGCGCGCGGGCCTCGACTATCGCGACATCACGCTGCTGCGCGCCGTGTGCAAATACCTGCAACAGCTGCGCGTGCCGTTCAGCCAGCATTACATGGAACAGGCGCTGGTGCGCAACCCGCAGCTCAGCCGCCACCTGTGCGAGCTGTTCGCCACACGTTTCGCGCCCGAGTTCGAGGGGGATCGCAACACCACCGAAGAGCGCCTGAGCAGGAGCACCCTGACCACCCTGGACGAGGTGGAGAACCTGGACGAAGACCGCATCCTGCGCCACTTCCTCAGCGTGATCCAGGCGATGCTGCGCACCAACTTCCATCAGCGCGTCGACGGCCGCGAAAAGGCCTACCTGTCGTTCAAGCTCGACACCCGAGCACTCGGCTTCGCACCCGAACCGAGACCGGCGTTCGAGATCTTCGTCTACGCACCCTGGGTCGAGGGCGTTCACCTGCGCGCAGGTCCCATCGCCCGCGGCGGCCTGCGCTGGTCCGATCGGCGCGAGGATTTCCGCACCGAGGTCCTGGGGCTGGTCAAGGCGCAGATGGTCAAGAACGCGGTCATCGTACCGGTCGGCGCCAAGGGCGGCTTCGTCGCCAAGCGGCTGCCGGAGGGCGGCGACCGGCAGGCGATCCAGGCCGAAGTGATCCGCTGCTACGAAACCTTCATCCACGGCCTGCTCGACATCACCGACAACCGTATCGGCGACGAGATCCGCACGCCCGAGCGGGTGGTCTGCCACGACGGCCCCGACCCCTACCTGGTGGTGGCGGCCGACAAGGGCACCGCCACCTTCTCCGACATCGCCAACCGCATCAGCGCCGAATACAACTTCTGGCTCGGCGACGCCTTCGCCTCCGGCGGCAGCAACGGTTACGACCACAAGAAGATGGGGATCACCGCACGCGGCGCCTGGGAGTCGGTCAAGCGCCTGTTCCTTGAGCGCCATCTCGACTGCCAGACGCAGGCGTTCACCGCCATCGGCATCGGCGACATGGCCGGCGACGTGTTCGGCAACGGCATGCTGCTGTCGAAACAGATCCGCCTGATCGCCGCGTTCAACCACCAGCACATCTTCATCGATCCCAATCCCGATGCCGCCGTAAGTTGGCGGGAGCGCAAGCGCCTGTTCGACCTGCCCCGCTCGAGCTGGGAAGACTACGACCTCGGCCTCGTCTCCAGCGGCGGCGGCCTGTACAAGCGCAGCGCCAAACGGATCGAACTCAGCGCCGAAGCCCGCAATGCACTGGGCACCGAGCAGCAGCGCTTCACCCCCAACGAACTGATCCAGACAATCCTCAAGGCACCGGCGGACCTGCTCTGGAACGGCGGCATCGGCACCTACATCAAGGCCGGCAGCGAAAGCCATGAAGAGGTCGGCGACCGCAGCAACGACGCCCTGCGCATCAACGCCGACGAACTGCGCGTCAAGGTGATCGGCGAAGGCGGCAATCTCGGCCTGACCCAGCGCGCACGCATCGAGTACGCCCGCCTGGGCGGGGGCATCAACACCGATGCGATCGACAACTCGGGCGGCGTCGACTCCTCCGACCACGAGGTCAACCTGAAGATCCTGCTCAACCAGCCGCTCGGCGACGGCCGTCTCGACCTGGCCGCCCGCAACGCGCTGCTCGAGAACATGACCGACGAGGTCGCGCAACTGGTACTGCGCCACAACTACGGCCAGAGCCAGATCCTCAGCCTCGACGCACGCCAGGCACCGAGCCGGATCAACGACCACCGCCGCCTGATCCAGCAGTTGGAGAAGGAGGGCCGGCTGAAGCGCAAACTGGAACAGCTGCCCAATGACGAGACGCTCGACCGGCTGGCCCGCGACAACCAGGGGCTGAGCCGTCCCGAGATCGCGGTCCTGCTGGCCTACAGCAAGCTCTGGCTGTGCGAACGACTGATCGCCGAGGGCGTGGCGAACGACCGGACCCTGAGCGAAAGGCTGACCGACTATTTCCCGCAGGCGATTCGCGAGCGCTACGCCGACGCCATCGAACACCACCCGCTGCGCACCGAACTGCTGGCCACCCACCTGACCAACAGACTCTGCAACCGCATGGGCGAAACCTTCGTCAGCTACCTGCAATCGGAATCCGGCTGCAGCGCGATCGACGCGGTACACGCATTCGAGACCGGCAGCCGGCTACTCGATATCGACGCCCTCTGGTCACAGCTCGAAGCGCTGGAACAGAGCATCGACGACGACCATTTTCGCGGCCAACTCGGCACGCTCCAGGACCTGCTGGAGAGAACCTCGCTCTGGCTGCTGCGCCGCCCCCAGATCGGGCTCGACAGCCCGGAACGGATCGAAGCCTTCGCCACCGAACTCAAACGCCTCACCGACCACCTGCCCGAACTGCTCGACGACGACGAGCAGGAACAGCTGCGGCAACAGCGTGACGACCTGGTCGCGGCCGGACTGCCGGAGCAACTGGCGACACGCCTGGCCGCACTGGGCTACCACTACCCGCTGCTGTCGGTCGCCCAGCTCGCCCACGAACGCGAAGAGAGCAGCCCGGTCATCGCCGCGCTCTATTTCGCGCTGGAACAGCGGCTGCAGCTCAAGCCCCTGCGCCGCAACATCGCGGCACTGCCGGAACGCGACCTGTGGCAGCGCAAGGCCCGCTCCGCGCTGGCCTGGGAGGTCGACGACGCCCAGTTGCACATCTGTCGCCGGGTACTGGATTCGACCGCCACCGACACCGAACCCCAACTGCGTCTCGACCAGTGGCTGCAACAGGTGGCGCCGCTGCTGACCACGCTGCAGCAGACCCTGAACGAAGTGCGCGTCAGCGACACGCCCGATCTGGCCATGCTCTCCGTCGCCGTGCGCCGACTGGGCAACCTGATACCGACATGAACGGCGAACCCGATTACACCCCCTGGCTCGACTGGCTGGACAGCCAACAGGCGAGCATGCTGGAACGCACGGTAGAGCTGGCGAAGATCAACTCCGGCAGCCTCAACGCCGAGGGCGTCGATCGGGTGCGTCGTGTGCTGCAGGGCTACTGCACGCCACTCGGCGGCAACGCCGAAGTGATACCGGTGACGCCCTACAGCCTGATCGACGAATCGGGCGCCATCCGCCACCTCCCGCTCGGCGATGCCCTGCGCATCCGCAAGCGACCCGAGGCACCACTGCAGATATTCCTGTGCGGCCATATGGACACCGTGTTCGCCGTCGATCACCCCTTTCAATCGGTCCGCCGACTCGACGCCAACACCCTGAACGGCCCCGGCGTCGCCGACCTCAAGGGCGGCCTGATGGTGATGCTGAAAGCACTGGAAGCGCTGGAGCGCAGCCCCTTCGCCGACCGGATCGGCTGGGAGATCCTGTTCAACCCGGACGAGGAGATCGGCTCGCCCGGCTCGGCGCCGCTGATCGCCGACGCCGCCACCCGCTGCCGGCTGGGGCTGATCTACGAACCCTGCATGCCCGACGGCAGCCTGGCCGGCGCCCGCAAGGGCAGCGGCAACTTCAGCGTCGTGGTCAGGGGGCGTGCCGCCCACGCCGGACGCGAGCACCACCTGGGCCGCAATGCGGTACGCGCATTGTGCGACTACCTGTCGGCGCTGGACGACCTGAACGGCCAACGCGCCGGCGTCACCGTCAATCCGGGCTTCATCCACGGCGGCGGCGCCGTCAACGTCGTGCCCGACACCGCCATGGCACGCGTCAACATCCGCATCGAACAACCGGACGACGAGGCCTGGTGCCTGCAACAACTGGCCCGACTGGGCGCCGACATCGACGCCCGCGACGGCCTGTCGCTGCAACTGCACGGCGGTTTCGGGCGCAAACCCAAGCCGCTGTCGCAAGCCAACCTGGCGCTGTTCGAACTGACACGCGATTGCGGTGCCCAATTGGGTATGAGGCTGGCGTGGAACCCCACCGGCGGCTGTTGCGACGGCAACAACCTGGCCGCCGCGGGCGTCCCCAACATCGATACCCTCGGCGTTCGCGGCGGCAATATCCACAGCAGCGACGAATACATGCGGATCGACAGCCTGACCGAGCGCGCCAAGCTCAGCGCGCTGATCCTGATGCGCCTGGCCAACGGCGCGTGGGACACCTACCTGAGAGAGAAAGAGCACTGATTATCCGGTCCGGATCCGGGAGAAAACAGAGATGAACGCGTCAGAGGCAAACTTCGACGGCCTGGTCGGGCCGACCCACAACTACGCCGGGCTCTCGTTCGGCAACATCGCCTCGGAGAGCCACCGCACCCAGGCCTCCAACCCGAAACAGGCCGCACTGCAGGGGCTGACCAAGATGAAGGCGCTGCACGACCTGGGGCTGATCCAGGGCGTACTGGCACCGCAGGAGCGCCCCGACGTGCACACCCTGCGCCGCCTCGGCTTCTCCGGCTCCGACTCCTCGGTGCTGTTCCAGGCCGCCCAGTATGCGCCGCGCCTGCTCGCCGCCTGCTGCTCCGCGTCCGGCATGTGGGCCGCCAACGCCGCCACCGTCTCGCCCAGCGCCGACACCCTCGACAGCCGCGTCCACTTCACCCCGGCCAACCTGACCAGCAAGTTCCACCGCGCCATCGAACACGACACCACCGGCCGCATCCTGCGCGCCACCTTCCCCGACCAACGGTACTTCCGCCACCACAGCCCGCTGCCCGGCGTCGAACAGCTCGGCGACGAAGGCGCCGCCAACCACACCCGCTTCTGCACCGAATACGGCCGACGCGGTGTCGAGCTCTTCGTCTTCGGCCGCTACGCCTTCGAAGAGGGCAGACCCGCACCCCGGCGCTACCCCGCCCGCCACACCTACGAAGCCTCCCAGGCGATCGCCCGCAAGCATCGACTGAGCAACCGCGACGTCGTCTATGCCCAACAGAACCCGGACGTGATCGACCAGGGTGTGTTTCACAACGACGTTATCGCCGTGGGCAACCGCGACCTGCTGTTCTGCCACCAGGAAGCGTTTCTCGATCAGGAGGAGATCAAACTCGGACTGCACCGCGCCATGCAGGGCGAGTTCCGCATCATCGAGGTACCGACCGCGCTGGTCTCGGTGCAGGACGCCGTGCGCGCCTACCTGTTCAACAGCCAACTGCTGTCGCTGCCCGACGGCCGCACCCTGCTGGTGATCCCGGAAGAGTGCCGCCAGACACCCGCCGTCTGGCACTATCTCCAGGAACTGATCGCCGGCGACCAGGGCATAGACGAACTGAAGATCTTCGACCTGAAACAGAGCATGAGCAACGGCGGCGGCCCCGCCTGCCTGCGCCTGCGCGTAGTGCTGACCGACGCCGAACGCGCCGCCGTCAACCCGCACACACTGATCGACGACCGGCTCTACACCACACTCACCGCCTGGGTAAACAAACACTACCGCGACCGCCTGGAAGAGCGCGACCTCGCCGACCCGGCGCTACTGACCGAGTCCCGCACCGCGCTGGACGAACTGACCCGGATTTTGAAACTGGGGGCTGTTTATCCGTTTCAGCGGTGAGTTTGGAGGGGGTTGAATTCGCGACCTCCTAGAAATAGTCCTATTTAAATAATCACGCATCTCTCCTTGATGCATAATTGCTATTTAACCAACCAGCATTAGCGAGTCCGGAAAATGATTGGTTATGATTTATCTTTCATCAACTCCTTATATGTTGCTTTTTCATAGTCGGTTAACTTTCTGTACTCTTTAAGATAAAGGGAGTCTGCTATCCAGCTGTTTGATTCATAGATGTAAACTACGTCCTTAGAGACATAGTACATTCTTATAGACTCTCTTCCTTTTTCATTCTTATATTCATAAATGAAATCAGGATAACCATGGTGTTTTACAAAGCCTTTTAATGAGTCATTATATCCAAGGTTATATTCAACCCTTTTAAACCCGAAAGACCCCGTGGTTCTATCCACTAATAAGTATCTATTTTCAGATCTTTGTTTCGTATAACCATACATATAACTCGCACAGCTAGCAAGAAAAACACACACAGTTATCAATGAAATACATTTCACAAACAGTTTGAACACGTTACCCCCATTTTTAGATCTTAACGCCGCCAACAGGCGACCACTTGAAGTGGAGCCAAAGGCGGAACGGAAAATTGGTCGCTCTGCTTGGCCTGGTCAAACATTCTCAGTGTAAAACCTGATGAATGATTTTTTGAAGTTCTTACTTAGAAGAATCTTCAAAGAGATTGAGAACGCGGCAACAACTGTTAGAGAGTTTCCAATTGCAAGCGCGGCCATGGCAAGAAATTTTGGTAGCGCAGCTCCAGCAACACCGAGACATATATTCACTGTGGCCAGAGGAACTATACCGATGCCAATACTAAGAAGGACTAGACGCCAAGCGAGAGACCAACAGAACTGAAAGCTCGGCTCTATTTCAAACGAATCTGATTTTACCTGACGATCCTTGCTCATATATCCTCCTGATGTTAACGCCGCAAATCACCGGCAGACAAAACGAAGCGAAGCGACGCTTTTGCCAGTCCGAGTGAATTTGCCTTGTTAGATTTTTTATATTTCATGTTTTATTTTGACAGCACTGCAACTAATGCTGTTACTGCACTTACTACAGAGGCAATTGCTGAAATAACCGCAATTAACCATAACCTTTGCTCTCTTATACCGCGCTCAGCTTCAAGCACTCTTTTTTGTAATTCATTGTCATCTGCTCGCGGTGACCGACCAGATACGCTTTGAGTTCTAGGCGGCCCCTGTATATCTACGCCCAGCTCAATAGCTCTTTTTTCTAATTCTTCACCTTGAAGCAATTTAGCCATAATCTATTTCCAAAAATCTAACTGCCCGCTTATGGCGGCCTTCGGCCCCATAAGAATTATTAGGAGGTAAACCCCTTTAGTTCCCGACCAGATTTATCATGAATTTGCAACCAACTGATTTCAAATGAAAATTTCATAGCAATATCTCAAGCCTTCTTCTCAAAGGGTATTTCATCACGTCGATGCCTGGCCAAAAGGGTAACAGCAAGCAGCGAGCCAGCCTTACCGGCCACGCAATGAGAACTCTGTCGGATAGCGTTCGAGCCGCCGCAAACGGCGGGAATGAGGCGTAAGCATCCATCAATCAGTCCCTTTGGATCTGTTGTGAGTATATTCACACGTCTACTGCCTGTCTGACGTTTGGAACAGTTTGCTACTGTTTGGGCAAAGGCACAAGCTTGATACGCTATCTCGTTTGCTATAGCCCGGTGGAGTTTTTTGCGACGTAACGAGCCATCGCCGCTCCTGCGCATCCATGCGCCCGCGGCACGACCGTCATGGATGACGGAAATCCTGTCGTTGCAGGAGCAAACGACAGGGACCGTACATCCTGTACATAAACAAAGAACCCAGCCGATTGGCTGGGTTCGTGTATCCCGCCTTCCACGCGGGCGTGGAAGGCTTGTTCCGCATCTGGCCTTGTCAGAGCACCAGGCGGCGGATGTCGCTGAGCAGGCCGTTCAGGTCGGTCAGGAAGCGGCCGGCGTCGCCGCCGTTGATTGCGCGGTGATCGTAGGACAGGCACAGCGGCAGCATCAGGCGCGGTTCGAACTCCTTGCCGTTCCAGCGCGGTTTGATGTCCGCCTTGGAGACGCCGAGGATCGCCACTTCCGGGGCGTTGACGATCGGCGTGAAGCCGGTGCCGCCGATGCCGCCGAGGCTGGAGATGGTGAAGCAGGCGCCCTGCATCTCGTTCGGCTTCAGCTTGCGGTCCTTGGCCTTGCCGGCCAGTTCGACCGCTTCCTTCGACAGCTCGTAGATGCTCTTCTTGTCGGCGTCCTTGATCACCGGCACCATCAGGCCGTTCGGCGTGTCCACCGCAAGGCCGACGTTGACATATTTCTTGTAGACAATATGTTCGCCGTCGGCGTGCAGGGAGGCGTTGAACTTCTGAT
>Ga0214472_10000415_pt1 | contig 52781 bp, 62 predicted proteins | sample RVTome_6_FD_207662 | JGI IMG/M metagenome (GOLD analysis project Ga0214472, IMG submission 207662) | Soil microbial communities from uranium-contaminated site in the Upper Colorado River Basin, Wyoming, United States - RVT140D175 | ecosystem: Environmental > Terrestrial > Soil > Contaminated >...
AGGCGGTGATGGTCACCTGGGGACGGAAACCCCCTGAGATGGGGGCGGTGCCCGCGGCGAGATGATCCGAGCACAGTCGGGTGAGGGCGTCGGCGCGGCGCTGCCCCGGCGACCTGGCATCAGTGGGGTCGAGTTGCTGGGAATCGGTGATCGACCGCAGGGCGTCTATCAGGGTCTGGCCGGATTCGGGGTCCAACTGGCCGTCGATGCGGACCAGGTTGCCCACGGGTGAGACCTGGAGGTAACGACGGTCCCGGAGATGCTCGGCGTCGGCTTCGGCGGCTTCGAGATCGGCGTTCTGACGCCACAGATCAACCGCAACCGCGAAATCCCTCATCACCAGACCGGAGAACGAGTCCACCAGGACCTGCTCCGCCTCAGAGAACAGGGTCGGGTTGGCCTCCCGGGCCGCCGCCAACAGACGCACCCGGGGCTCGTCGAGCACACCCTCATCGAAGGCGGCACGCACCACCGGCATCTTCGAGAGGCTGCGGGCCAGGCCGATCAGCCGCTGTGCCGTGAACACCGAGACACCCAGCCGGTCGACCAGCAACGCCAACGGGGAGAGATAACCCACGTCGCCATACGCCGCGGTGGCAAGCATCTCCGCCACCCAGGCAAGCCGCTCCGCCTCCGCCCGGACCACCCGGCGATGAGCCTCCACCAACCCATCCGCCAGATCACCCGACCACAAAGGAAACGAGAAACCCTGTTCCAGATCGACCTCAGGCCGATCCGCAATCGCTGTCATACCGGACAACGTACGACCCGGGTGTGACAAGAAACCGGGATGTGGTCGCCGTCCCTGAGGTGGCGGTGATGTCCTCAGTGCCTCGGGACTCCTGTCAGAGTTCGCCAGCGTCCCGTTCAGCCTCGCAGCCGGCGGATCGCCAGTTCAGGAGGCGCCGCTGACCGCATTGACCCAGTCCAGGTGGCGGAGAACGCCGTAATCGAGTGCGGCGATTCTGGTCGGATTCCCCATGAGCACTTGCCGAGTGGCGGCGCGCGTCACGAATTCTCGGTAGCCCGGTACGAGCACGATAGACATCGTCGTAGTTACGGGAGTCCCGTACAACTCGCCGGCCGAGCTATACGAGCCAATCGTCCAAGCAGATCGGGTACGCCACGGTGTCTTGAACACACGATCACCCTTCCTGCCGCTTCCATAGATCTGGCGAGCGACGTGTGTCAGATTCCGCCGGGTGCGAGTGGCGAATTCAGCCTGAAAGTCTGCGCGCTTCCGGTCTGCTTCCCGCTCTCCCGCTCCGTCATTCTCGTACCAGTCGGGGAGCCTGTTCCTGCCCACTTCCCGGTCTCCCTCCACGGTATGGCATGTGATACCCACGAATCGCCTAAGCGTACATTGAGGCGGCCCGTCAGCTCCCCTGTCAGGAGATCGCCGTGATTCGATTCAGCCTCGCACCCATCCGGTGAGGTCACGCTGGCCGACAGTGCTGCCCACCTACCCGGCGTTCCAGTCATCCAGGCACTTGCGCATAGCTGGTTCGCTCAAACTGGACCCCCAGCCGAACCCCACGCAGTAGTTGTACGTATCGCTCTTGCCGGGGACGAAATAGAACTGGTAGCCGGTGTCGAGGAACTCTCCGGTGCCGTAGGCGGCATCGCCATACACCGTCGGGCGGTCGACGCTGTCGTCGTCGGGCGCAGCCGCCTCGCCGCTGTGGGCCGATTCGGCAGCGTCGTCGAGGAGATCGTCGATGAGGGCCTCGGCCACCGAGGCGTCCCCGGCGTTGCCCGCGGTGACCACGGTGTCGGTGATGATCTCTGTATCGGGATCGACAGCGACATGGCCCTGTAACCATCGAAGCTGCGTCTCCGGGTCTTGTGGCCGTGGCGAGCGTCGGGGTCGACGGTGGAGATCACCCGGTCCTTGGCGACACGGCGAGCGATGCGGAAGGTGCCCTCGTTGGTCTCCTCCAGGTCTTGGCCCACCACCGTGGCCACCAGTTCAGCGGCCTCCCCAACCGCAGGGGGGCGAGGTCGCTGCCGTCGAGCAACGCCAGACAAGCGAAGGCGTCGCCGGCTCGGGAGTCGATGAGCGCCTCGCGGGCATCCGGGTCATCCCAATCGATCTGGGGTTTCGCCGCGGTGGCGTAGTCGTCGCCGCTGGTCACCACGGCCCGCAACTCGGCTTCGAGCCCGTCATCAGCGACCCGCAGCAGACCCCGCAGCGCCGAGCGGATCCGCGTGACGGTGTCCATAGTGGCCACCGCGTCACACAACGGTGTCGAGTCCAGCACCCTCTTGGCGCCCACCAGACCGGCCGCCGCAGCGGCCTCCACGCTCACCTTGAAGATGCGGCGAGGATCATCGGAGGCGTCGAGCCGGGCCCGCCGCGAAACAAGTTGCGCGATCCCTTGGGACAGAAGCCTTGTGGCACAAGAGCTGTCGGTGCCCAAAACGTGCAAGTTATTCAAACGCGGACCCTTACCAACGGACCCACCGAAGCGATCAGCAGCCTGTCAGCCCTCTGTCGGTGGTTCGCAACAAATGAAGTCCCCTGGTTTACTTGCCAGTTCAGGATGACCCGCGACGCTACGAATGGCCTCCTTCAGTTCGGCAAAGGAGAGAAGCGAGAGCTCCGAGACGAGCGAGTCGGGAGCGCGGGTGTGTCTGATCGGGTTGGCTATGCGCTCGCCCGCAGCAACGAACACCCCCTGGCTATTGACCACCTGGTACTTGTCTGCCGAGAATTCGCGCCACACCTCGAGCATCTCGATGAGTGCTTGTCGGTCCACGGGATCGGCAACCTGCGACGGATCCGGCTCTCGTAGATATCGCGGGTCCCGATGATGTCGCAGAAATAGGATCGCGGGGGCGGCGCTTGGCGGACCGACCGGGGCCCGCAATCCGGTGATCGTAATCTCCTGTCCCGATGTCAGCTCCCCGGACAAGACCTCCAGAACCCTGACTTGCAGACTCGTGATGGTGTACACATCCTCAGGAACCTTCGGATCGCCATGGAGCGTGATCTGTGGTCCGGGACCGAGAGCCTGAACGACCGCGACGACCGTCGAGCTGTTCACAAACCTGGCCAAATTCTCGTAAATCTCGATCTCGATCGCCCCAGGCACTCCGAAGCCAGCCCAGTACGACGCCCCGTCATCTACATCGCCTGTTTCGAGCTCCGCCACCGATTCGTTACCAGTCGGCAGTTCGGCGACGGTATCCGAAGTTCCCATCTCAGAACTCACCCTGGACTCGTCGCCCGACGTTCCGGCGGTGGAGTCAAGAGGGAGCCCTCCCGAGTCTTGTGCGCAGGCGGTAGCGCCGACCACGGCTAATGACACGACAATCGCCAGTCGGCGACAGAACATTGCACGCCTCCAGCTGCCAAAGTTCATTCTTTGAGATCCGATCCGTCTAGTACCAATAGTCAATAGTTGCTTTGTCATGAGGACTGAGGTCGCGAGACACTGTCCCCCCGACTGGGTATGCCGTGCACGAGACCAGGTAGTCATCGTCATGGCGTAAACCAACCGTGTGGCTGAGTTCATGGCAGGCGATCCAATCCCGGCCATAGGCGTTGTAGTTTTCAGCGAAGTTGGCATCCAAACGAATGATCTGACCTCGACACCAGCGAGTTGTGGCTTGCCCGGCTGCCTTGTAGCCAATCCCAGTGTTATCGGCTGGGCAGTCAACCCACGCGACAACACCGTGCGTGTACCACCAGTCCCAAAGACGAACATCAGGAAGCGAATCGGTTGTCGTCCAATAAGCGACTAGCTCCGTCGGATCGTAGTCTCCTGACACGGAATTCTGAAAAGCTGTTGCGGCGCCCGCCCACTGATTACCGAAGCTGTAGGGTCGTACCGCATGCCATTTATTGTTCGCATGGCTTACGCAGTTCACTGGGATTACTTCACCAGGGGGAACATAGTCGTCGCTGACGCCGTATTCGTAACCGCATCCGGGGGTTGCTCCCACATTGTCTGCGAGCACCTTGCCAGCTGGGGTGATAAGGACTCCAATCGTCACGGCTACGACGAGCCGGAGGCGGCCGCCCGTGGTTGAGAATGCGCCGCTTGCCCTTCCCGACTTTGGTATCGCAGACACCGCGACCTTCCTTAGTCTCCCAGGTGGGCCAAGCTAGCGCCTCACTCCGATCATGTCAATCCCTGGCAACCTAGGGTGAACGGCGATCTCCCCGACCAAGGTCACCTCGCGCAACGCAACGCCTGGGACACCCAACGCCGCGCCAAGCCGTGCCCGTCTCTCCCAACTCGATCACCTGACAGCGTCGGGTTTACGAAACTCCTCGACCTCCGCATCGACGTAACACCCGAACGCACCTACGACATCTCTGGGACCATCCCCACCCACGGACCCCTGACCGGTGAAATTTCGACAGGAGTCCCTCAGCACCCCTGACTTCGCCATCCCACCCTCTGATGACATTGACGAACGCTGGCTGAGGGCAGGGTGCTGTCGCAGACCATTGGCCCCTGCGGGCTACCTGGGTAGAGGCATAGGATCAGTTGGTGCGTCCTGGAAGACTCATCGCCCTCGCCGCCGTGGCCCTGCTCGGATCCTGTACCTCTGCGACGTCGTACACCACGACTGTTCCATCCATCTCCACCACATCCTTGGTGCCCACCACGACGACACCGGTACCGACCACGACCACAGTTGCCCCGACAACCACCTCCACCCCGGTGCTCCCCGCTGTTCCCGAGGTGTCGGCCGGATGGGCTCTCCGAAGCGGTGATTTCTTGGTCTCGAGTGGTGATGGGGTCCAGATCGTTCGCAACGGTGTCGTCGCGGCGCGGCCGGTCACGTCGCCGGTCGAGGCGGCGATCGCCGACGGCAGCGGCGCCATCGTCTTCGTGACCCCACATGAGGACCTCTACCCCGACCAGTGGCCTGACCTGGATCGTGGAGGCGGGTATCTGCTTTGGAGAGCGCACCCGGACGGGGTCGTCGAGGAGCTGCTCCGCACCGGCCCCATCACTATCGACGGCCCGCGTGGATTACTGACCCTCTATCAGGCCGCGCCGGTGTTCGATCCACTCCGGCCCTTCGTCTTCTTCAAGACGAGCGACGCGGATGAGTCGCCACTCATGCCCGATCGACTTGGGTATCTATTCAGACCTCAGAACGGCTCGGACTGGCCTCCGTCGCTCTATGGCGGCACGCGGATACAGGGCGTGGGTTGGCAGAACGATGCCGACCGCTTCGTCGTCGTCGCCGGCGAAGGGGGCGAGACATGGTTCTCTGTCATCGGTATACCAACTGCCCAGGACTGGCCCTCGAATCCGATCCCGCGTGGGACGCCGTGCCCTGACGATCCCGATGTGTATGACTGCCTCGATTCGGTCACGAGCCTGCCCGGAACAAGTCTCATCGCCTACACGATCACCGATGCCGCCAGGACGAAGACCGACCTCGTGATCTACAACACCGAGTTGGCGACCGAGGTGGTGCGTCTCCGCATCGCCGAGGCACCAAACTTCGTCAAGCAGCTGCACGCGTCAGACACCCAGGTCGTAGTCAGCCTCATGGAATCGGACGAAGGTTTCTATCGCCATCTGCCTGGGCTGGTCGTCGACATCGCGGTGATCGACGATCCTGCAATCGGAACCCTTCCCGTCCCCGGTGTAGCCACCATCGTCCCCTGAGGATCCGAATCCCGCACGCTGCCCGAGAGGACGAAACGATCACCACTCAGTCGTCCATTGGCTCGACACCTTGCTGCTCGAGTTTCTCCAACCCGTCCTTCATCGCCTGGATCGCCTCCGGGGGATGGCCCTGCCAATCCGTGACCTCACCCGTCACCCGCAACGGATCCATCGAGCGGTATGACTTCGTGGGATTTCCCGGAAACCTCGTGTTCGTCAGGTTCGGGTCATCCATGATCAGGCCGGTTGGTTCGACTACATAGATCCGGCCCGGTCCGCGGCCAAGCGCCAGCTCCGCACCCCAGATCGCCGCATCCAGAGTGCCGGCGAGATAGACATGGTTGGCCACCCGATCCAGTTGGCCAAAGTTCGCTGAGTAGCCCGCGGCTATCAGATCGCCCGGCACCAGGTCGGCCTTGGTGCCGTGGTAGAGCCGCCGCGGCCGCCCCTGCGCATCCGTGACTTCACCGGTAACTCGCAGCGGGTCTCGCGAGTGGTACGACTTCGTCGGACCCGGATACTTCTTGTCACGAGGTTCTGGGGCCTTCGTGATCGGGCCGGTGGGTTCCACGATGTAGATCCTGCCGGGACCGTCGCCAGGTTCCAGCTCCCCATCCCAGGCGGCCGCGTCGAGGGTCTCAGTCATGTAGACATGGTCGGACGGCCCTCCGCCGGGCTCGATCAGGTCGCCGGACTTCAAGTCCGCCTTCGTGCCGTAGTAGTACGAACTCGGATCGTCAGTGGTGGCGATGGCGTGCCCCTCGAATACCCGACCAAGAAGGCCAGCCTACGGCGCGACGAACCGCTCTTCTCGGGGACGGACTCGCGATCAATCCCCTCGCCACAAGTCGATCTGGGGCAGTCCGAGGATCCCGAGGGTCTGCGAGAGCTCACCGCAGTGATAGGCGTCGTGGGTGAACAGCCGCTGCAGGATGGAGCCGCGGCTGTGCGCCTGGCGGATACCTGCGTACTCACGAACGACCCCGTCACCGATCATGTCCAAAGTCCAACGATCCAGGCACGAGTCGACGATGGCAAAGGTCGACTCCAACGCCGTCACCAGCTCGTCGGCGCTACGGGGCGTGTCGAGATCGTCCTCCCAGCCTTCATTGGCCGGATCGGAGAACGGCGTGCTCTCCAGGCCAGGCTCGTCGAGCACGACGCAGAGCCAGTAGACCCGAGCTCCCGCCGTGTGCCCGACGGTCGCCCAGATCGGAAACCGCTCAGGGGCCGGGCGCAGCGCCAGCTGCTCGTCGGACATGGCACCGACGACTTCGACCATCCGACGGTTGTACTGCGGCCACTTGGCGTAGAACGGGCGAATCGACATGAGGCGCACGATACGCCGCGAGCCCGTCTCCAGACATCTCCCCGCAACGCGGCCGATCGACCCGATCGCTAACCAGGGAAATCTCATACGATCACCTGGTGCGACCTGGCAGATTGGCGGGGATCATCGTGGTGGCCCTGATCGGTGCGTGCACGTCGGGGACCTCAACTACGACGACCGCACCCCCATCGACGAGTTCGACCGTCGCCACGACGACCACCCGAGTCACGACGACGACCACGACCATCCCGGTCGAGACCGGCGTGTGGCGGCCGATCCCGGAGGGACCTCTTTCGCCGCGAGTACTTGCCCTCGCGGTCTGGACCGGCGAGGAGCTGATGGTGGTCGGGGGCTATGACGACGACCCATGCCTGCCGACGCGTCGACCCGACGACGGCGGTGGCGGATCGGCGTCTCGGTCGGCCGCGTTCTGCTTCGCGATCAAGTCGCAGGTGAACGATGGCGCTGCTTTCAACCCGCGAACGGGCACCTGGCGAGGGATCGCCGAACCTCCCGTTCCACTCACGCGCAGCTCCGCCTCGGCAGTGGTCCACGACGGTGTCATATACGTCCTGGTGGCCGCCCAGCCAGGAGCGTTGCTGGCGTATCACCCTGTGGATGACCGGTGGGAGGAGCTCCCGCCGCCTTCCACGCAGTTGGGGATACTCATCGACGCCGGCGACCGGCTCGCTCTATTCAGGTACGACGACAGCGACGGGAACCCCGACGACTGGTTGAGCGAGCCGAACCGAGAGGTCGCGCCAGGTCTGATGTTCGACCCCGAAACGATGGTGTGGTCTGAGATACCGCCGGACCCACTCATCCCCTCCTTTGACCGCTCGATGGTGTGGACCGGGAGCGAACTCGTGCTTCTCGGTGCCGAAGCCGTTCCCCAGCCCGGATCAGAAGCGCCAGCGTTCATGAGGGCTGCGGTCTTCGACCCGGTGACCGGGACATGGCGCCGCCTGCCCGATTCGGACCTCGTCATCGCCGGCGGACACCGCGCCTGGACCTGGTACTTCGCCGATGGGCGGCTGATCAACCCGACGCTCGGCTCTTCGGACGGTGGCCAGACGAATCCGTACGACCGCTCCTACCCCCGTGGCGGCATCCTCGACCTCGAGTCTGGTGAGTGGTTGCCCCTGCCCGACCCCCCTGCAGATCCGTACGTCCCCGGGGCGTTCATCGGGTATTCGGCCGGGTCCCAGGATGAGCTTCTCTCCGGCTACGGCTGGCTGTTCGACCCGGGTACCAGTCGATGGCAGTCGGTACCCGCACCGCCGGACAACTCGTCCCTCCCGGTGCCACGCGATGGGAGCACCGTCCTCTTCGCCGGTCCCGACCTCGTGGTCTGGGGAGGCTTCCTTTACGGGGAGGACGGCCGCGGCGAGATGGTCGCGACGGGCTGGATGTGGCGGCCTGGGGCATGAGAGCGGCGGTCGTGCTCGCCGCGGTGGGCATCCTCGGTGCCTGCTCTTCGTCGACTGCGACCGAATCCTCGACGACCTCGTCGACCGCCGGGCCGCTCACCACGACGACTTCCGGCACGACCACGACCACGCTCGAAGCGATCCCGGTCTGGGTTCAGGCCGAGGTCCCGCATGGGGATCCCGCTCTCGGAGGCGGCGATTTTATGTTCGCCGTAGTCGAGTTCCGGGGACGCCTGGTGGCCGCCGGGCAGGTGGGTGTGCAGCCCGCCGTGTGGGTGTCGGATGACGGTCTGACATGGACGCAGGTGTCAGATCCGGACCTCGAGGCTCCCCAAGGGAAGATCCGTGACCTCGTGGTCGGCGGACCAGAACTGGTCGCCGTGGGCGAGGCCTTCACCGGAGAAAGCTGGGCGCCTAGACCCGCCGTGTGGACCTCGATCGATGGTCTGGAGTGGTCACGCGTGCCGCATGAGGCTGATGTGTTCGGCTTTCCCGAGGGTGGGACGATTGGGACCGTCGCCGCCGGACCTGGCGGACTCATAGCCATCGGGGGCGAGTTCATGACGGTCTCGGGGCCGACGGTGTGGAGATCGGTCGACGGTCTCAGGTGGTCACGCCTACCCCCCAACCCTGACCTCGTAGCCATAAACGATCTCGCAGCGTTCAGCGGCTCCTATGTGGCAGTTGGAGCCAACGACGAGGGAGCCGCGGTATGGCTCTCGAGCGATGGCCTGGAGTGGTCACGTGCCGCCGTTCCGACCGATGATGGCGCCGAACCTCGGCAGGGAATGCAGGCGGTGACCGTCACAGATCGAGCCTTGATCGCAGTCGGCTCCGCCGCCGGACCCGACCGAGGGGTCCCAGCGGTCTGGGTGTCGGAGGACGGGACCGAGTGGCGACGAGTGAGCGCCGCCGACCTCGAAGCCTCCGTACCCGACCTCGGGTATTCCCAGATGTGGGCCGTGGTCACCGGCGAGGATGAAGTGATCGCAGTGGGCTGGGCATGGGAGTCCGACGCCGACAGCGCAGCAGTGTGGCGATCACCCGACGGTCTCACCTGGAGCCGTGATAGAGCTGCCGCCCTTGGGGGAGAGACGGGCCTCTTCGCCGCCACACCTTTCTTGGGAGGGATCGCTGTGGTCGGGTACGACTCGTCCGATGGTCCCTTCGCCGCGGCGTGGTACATCGGCCCGTCCACGGCCACCGTGCCGACGACCAGCACACCCGCAGCACCGCAACCCACGATCGTCCCATGAACCCACCCATCCCGGTCGCCACACCCATGAGACAGGCGGTCGCACTCGCTGCCGTGAGCCTCGTCGCGGCCTGCTCGTCCTCACCCGCGAGCGACTCGACGACCACCTCCTCGATCGCCGCGTCGGTCACCACGACCACCGCCGGCACGAGCACGACCACACTCGAGGCGATCCCGATGTGGGTTCGTGCCGAGGTCGAACCAAGACCTCCCGCCAATGGCTACGAGGCGATGAATTCAATCGTCGTGTTCGAGAACCGCCTCATTGCCGTCGGGACATCGGCGCAGCAAGCTGCTGTTTGGATGTCGTCCGATGGACTTTCATGGTCCCGGCTACCCAATACACCAGACCTCGCCAACGACAGCACCAATCTCGAAGACGTCGTCGCCGGAGGACCAGGACTCGTCGCCGTCGGCTCGGCCCGCACCGAGGAGGGTGGCACCGATGCCGCCGTGTGGACCTCGACCGACGGTGTGACATGGTCGCGCATACCCCACGATGCGGCGGTGTTCGGAGGATCCGGCAACGAGGGGATCAGAGCCATCGCCGCAGGACCAGAAGGACTGGTCGCGGTCGGCTACAACCACGCCTACTCGGAAGGGGCTGTGTGGACCTCCATCGACGGAATCGAATGGTCGCGAGCACCGCACAACGCCGAACTGTTCGGATACCCGTCATTTCGCTCGCTGGAGGATGTCGTTGCCTTCAATGGCGGATTCGTCGCCGTGGGGTCCGTATGGAGTGATGGGTCGCTTCGCGCCGCCGTTTGGCTCTCTCCCGACGGACTCGCGTGGTCGCGGATCGTCACGCCCACCGAGGGAGAGATGCGAGGCCTGACAACCGAAGACGGATCCCTCATTGCGGTGGGCCGGCAGACCACCGGAGTAGCGGCCTGGTCGTCGGACGACGGAATCGAATGGATGCGAGTCCGCGACGCCGACTTCGGGGGACCCGGCACCTTCGACCTCGGGTACTCGGAGATGCGGGCCGTCCTCGCCGCAGCGGGCGGCTTGATCGCAGTCGGGTCCATCCAAGAGGCTGGTTCTTCGGACGGTGCCGTCTGGCGCTCCACGGACGGGATCTCATGGAGCCGCGACGAGAGTGCGGCCCTCGGGGGGCGGTGGTATCAGGACCTCTTCGCCGCCGCCGAGTTCGCTGGAGGCATCGCTGTGGTCGGAACCGACTCGGTGGAGTCCGAGGGCCCATTTGCCGCGGCCTGGTACATCGGCCCCTCGACGGCAGTCGTTCCGACGACCACCACCACCATCGCACCGCTACCCACGACCGTCACGCCTGGAGCGCCGAACTTTGTGATGCGGTGCGGCGACATCGTGCGCCCCTATGAGTCGCCACCCCCGATCACCTATCCGAACTGCGCGTGGGTGGCCTGGGCAGATCCACTCTGGAGCGTCGGACGGTGGGAACTCGATCCGGACAATCCCCCAGACCCGGCAAGCAGCTCGCTCACGGTTCTCGCGCGGGAGACGGGGTGCATCGGAAGGAGCCCTCCCCACGGACTCGAGATCCGGCCGATCATCATGATCAGCGGCGATGAGATCGTCGTGTTCGTCCTGATCGAGGCCCGCGTGTACCCAGCGAACTGCAGTGGACCAAACCCCAAGTTCCCCGTGACAATCGATCTCGGTGCCCCCCTTGGAAACCGTCGGGTCTTCGAGGGCAAGCTGGTACCGCCCATCCTCCGCTTTCCGGAAGCATGAGTTCGGCCCCACCCAATTCCCGGCGTGGCGTCACCGCGATACTCCACGGTGCGCTCGCCCTGCTCCTCATCGCCACCCTCGCCGCCTGTGGCGGCTCGCCCGCTGGCGACCCCGCCGCCCGCCCGACCCTCGTCAACGCCATCAGGGACGCCGAGGACCTGGTCATTGGTCACGCCCTCACAGAGCTGATGTCAAACAACGAGCTCGTCGAGGCCGCGCGAGCTCTGTGCGACCTCCACGACCGACTCGGTCCCGACGAAGCCTCCCAACAGACGGAGGCTCTGCTCCGATCCCTGGATTGGAACGCACCGGCCAACCCGGCGATGCTCGACCTCATGCTCGAGATCGGACGCACCACGGTGTGTCTCGATACGGGGGCACCCGCATCCCCGCTGGCGGAACTCCTCCCCGAGCGACCGCATATCGGAGGAGGAGCGACGGGAGCGGAAGTCGACCGAGCCGTCGCCGCATTCCTGGACACGGATGAGGGCCGGCATTTCGTCGCCACGATCCGGAACCGTCAAGCGACCCTCGGCGAGGTGTTCACGGTGTCCATGTCCGACGTTGAACTGGTGCGCCATGCCCGCGGCATCTGCTGGACATGGGCAGAGCTCGGTCCCGATGCGGATGCCGAACTGCGCAGCGCCCAGGAAGCCTATGGGTGGACGGGTGAGGCCGATACCGAGATGTTCGAGTTGCTCCTGGACGTCGCCGATGCAGCCTGCATAACCGTGGGGGCCTGAGCCCACTCAGCTCATCCACCTCGCCATCACCCGAGATGACTCAGCCTGCCACGCGATACCCGAGGTGCACCGTGCCGTTGTCGAACCGGCGCAGATCCACCAGGTTCAGCGTCGTCAAGACGCCGTCCAGGAACCACGGCCTTCCTCCCCCAATCACGACGGGGGTCACGAACAGATGGATCTCATCGACAAGGCCGGCGTCGAGCGCCACCGCGGCGAGACCGGGCCCTCCCACACCGAGATCGCCGCCCGCCTTCATCCGCCTCACCGCCTCCGGATCGAACGCCCGCTCGATCCGGGTCCGGGCGCTCGAGACCTCCCCGAGGCTTCGCGAGTACACGACCTTTTCGGCTCCCCGCCAGATTGCCGCGAAGTCGTCGATGTGCGCCGGCCCGCCCGATTCGACGGTCTCCCAGAACACCATGACCTCATACATGCGGCGGCCGAGGAGGAAGGTCTCGATCGGGCGCACGAGATCGTTGACCGCGGCGTGGACCTCCGGATCCGGTGCCGCCCAGGAGAAGTCGCCACTCTCGTCCGCCACATATCCGTCGAGCGAGGTGATGGCGGAGTAGATGAGCCGGGACACCCGGAGACGCTACTCCCCCACCACCCCCCGCAGCTGATCGAGCATCGTCGTCCACCCGCCTTCGTGCATCTGTGCGACCTCTTCGCTGGAGTACCCGGTCTCTCTCACCACCACCTCGGTCTCGTCGCCGTGCGCGATGAACTCCACCGTCACCCGGGTCGACTCCTCGGCGATCCCGCCCGACAGGCCCAGGTCGATGACCAGCCGCGACGGCGGGTCGAACTCGACGAAAGTCGCCTTCTCCACGATCGGCTCACCTCCCGGCGGGCCGAACTCCAGGTGGTAGGACCCGCCGAGCCGGGCGTCGACCTCGGCATGCGACACCACCCAACCCGACACCGGTGCGTACCACTCGCGGAGGTCGTCGGGGTCGGTGAACGCCCGGAACAGGCGCTCCCGGGTCGCCTGATAGCGGCGGCGCAATTCGAATCCAGTCGCTGTGTCGGTCATTGTTCCTCCAGATGTCGTTCCAGGGCGTCGAGACGCCGCTTCCAGATCTCCCTGCGCTCCTCTACCCAAGCGGCGACCGGGTCGAGCGCCGCCGGTTCGAGGCGGCAGGTCTTGACCCGGCCCACCTTGCGGGACCGCATGAGCCCGGCCGACTCGAGGACCCCGAGGTGCTTGAGCACGGCGGGGAGCGACATGTCGAACGGCCCGGCCAACTCCGACACGGTCGCCTCGCCCTCGGAGAGGCGCTCGACGATGGCGCGCCGGGTCGGGTCCGACAGAGCGGACAGCCGCCGATCAAGGGTCTGAGAGTTAACCATACGGTTAACAGTGGCACCGCCCGGCTCCGGTGTCAAGACCCGTGGATCAGTCGAAGCCGGAGATCTGGACGAACTCCATGTCGGCATTGAAGGTCGCCGGGGTATTCCCTACCCGGCCCGCGCCGCCTCCTTGGCGTGATAGGAGGACCGCACCAGCGGACCGCTTTCCACGTGGCGCAGGCCGATCGTCTTGCCATAGTCGGCGTATCCGGCGAACTCGTCGGGGTGGACGTAGCGATCGACCATGCGGTGGCGAGCAGTGGGCCGCAGGTACTGGCCGATCGTCACGATGTCGACACCCACGGCGCGCAGGTCGGCGAGCGTGGACAGCACCTCGTCGCGGGTCTCCCCCATCCCCACGATCAGGCCCGACTTGATCAGCGACTCCGGCCGCATCCACCGCGCCCGTGCCAGCAGGGCCAGGGACCGCCCGTAGTTCGCCGCGGTGCGCACATCGCGCTGTAGGCGAAGCACGGTCTCTGTGTTGTGGTTGAGGACCTCGGGCTCGGCCTCCATCACCGTCTGCAACGCCGCCTTGTCGCCCTTGAAGTCGGGGATGAGCACCTCGACCTCGCAGCCCTGGCGCACCCGGATCTGGCGGATCGACTCGGCGAACACCTCCGACCCCCCGTCGGCCAGGTCGTCCCGGTTCACCGAGGTGAGCACGGCGTGCTCGAGAGCCATCGACACCACGGCCTCGGCGACCCGCTTGGGCTCGTCCCAGTCGACCTCACCGGGACGCCCGGTGTTGACGTCACAGAAGCCGCATGCCCGGGTGCAGACGTCGCCGAGGAGCATGAAGGTGGCGGTCCCACTCCCCCAGCACTCGTAGATGTTGGGGCAGCCGGCCTCCTCGCACACCGTGTTGAGCTCCAGCCCCTCGACAAGCCGTTTGAGGTCGCGGTAGCCGGGGCCGAGGTCGAGACGGACCTTCATCCAGGACGGCTTCTCCGGCTCGCCGGGGAGCCGGCCCTTCACCGTGATCGGGATCAGCTCCCGTCCCTCGGGTGAGAACGTCCCGCATGCCACCAGCTCGTCGACGTCGAAGACCTGTTGGGTGCGCCCGGTGCCCCGGGTGAAGACGGCGCGGTGGTCCTCCACATCCGAGGATCCGAGCACGGCGGCGAACCGGGGGACGAACCGATCAACGACCTCCTCGATCGACACCTTGCGCCCGAGGATCTCCGAGATCGAGGTGACCGGGCGATCGGCGATCCCGCAGGGGACGATGTGGCCGAACCAGGAGAGATCGGTGGCCACGTTTAGGGCGAAGCCGTGCATCGTGACCCGGCGGGAGGTGCGCACCCCGATCGCCGCCACCTTCCCCTGCTCGGTCCACACGCCGGTGAAGCCGTCCTCGCGCCACGCGGCGATGCCGAGGTCGGCGAGCGTCCCGATCAACGCCTCTTCGATCCGCCGCACATGCCCCACCACATCGGGCTTGGCGCCGAGCCCGACGATGGGATACCCGACCAGCTGGCCGGGGCCGTGGAAGGTGACATCACCGCCCCGGTCCACCCGGAACATCTCGGCTCCGAGTGCGGCAGCGCGCTCTTCGGAAATGAGGACGTTGTCACCGCCAGCGAAACGGCCCACCGTGTACACGGGAGGGTGCTCGAGGAGGAGCAAGTAGTCGTCGGCGGTGCGGCCCTCGACACGCCCCTCGTGGATGGCCCGCTGCAGATCCCAGGCCTCCTCGTACGGGAGACGGCCCAGCCAGCGGGACCGCAGGAGCGTCACGACAGCTCTTGCTCCCAGTCCCAGGTCTCCAGGTTCCCCTTGATCCGGGCGAGGAACTTCACCGCGGTCGACCCGTCGAACGCACGGTGATCCCAGCTGAGGCCCAGGTAGCCGACGTGGTGGATGGCGATGCCGTCGTTGCCGTCCTTGTCGGTGATGACGATGGGCCGCTTGGCCACGGTGTCGGTCGACAGGATCGCCACGTTGGGCACATTGATGATCGGCATGGACATGAACGACCCAAACGGGCCCGGGTTGGTGAGGGTGAAGGTGCTCCCGGCGAGGTCGTCGGGCTCCATCTTCCCGCCGCGGGCCTTGTCGGCGAGCGCCTTGACGCCGCGGGCGATGCCCTTCATGCGGAGGCCGTCGGCGCCGCGCAGGGTCATCACCACCAGGCCACCCTCGTCGAGGTCGACTCCGTAGCCGAGGTTGATCTGCCCATGGAGCGTGCGCTTCTTGCCCTCGAGGTCGAACGACGAGTTGACCACGGGGAACTCACCGAGGGCGTCGATCGTGGCCCGGCTGATGAAGGGCAGGTAGGTGAGCGAGAAGCCCTCGCGCTGCTTGAACGCCTCCTTGTGGTGTTGGCGGACCCGTTCCACCGCCTCGTAGTCGACCTCCATCGAGGTCCAGACATGGGCCGCGGTCTGCTTGGCTCGGGTCATGTTCTCGGCAATGCGGACCCGCAGCCGGTCGAGGTCCTCCACCTGGTCGCCGGCCGCCGACGCCACCGCCGGGACCGGGGCGGGCTCGGGGGCCTTGGGCGCCTCGGCGACCGGGGCGGGCTCGGGAGCAGGTGCCGGCGCGGGCGCCTCGGCGACCGGAGCCGGAGCCGGGGCCGGAGCGGCCGCCTCGGCCGGCGCGGGCGCCTCGGCAGCCGGAGCCGGAGCCGGGGCGGGAGCGGCCGCCTCGGCCGGCTTCGACGCGACGAAGCTCTGGACATCCTTGCGGGTGATGCGGCCACCGCGGCCGGTCCCGGTCACCCGGGTGAGGTCGACGTCGTGCTCGGCGACGAGACGGCGCACCACCGGGGAGAGCATGCCGACATCACTCGATCCGGTGGCGGCGGGTCTCGGTTGCTGCTGTGGAGGCTCGGGTTGCGGGGCCTCGACCCGCTCGGCCTGAGGCTGTGGCGCCGGCTCCGGCTCGGCGGCGGGCGCGCGCTCGGGCTGCGCGGGTTCGGGCTGCGCGGCCTCGGCGGCCGGCTGCTCGGCAGGGGCGGGCATTGCGGAAGAGCCCGTCAACTCGCCGGGCTCCCCGATCACGGCGAGTGCGGTGCCCACGTCGACAGTCTCACCCTCGGGCACGAGGATCTCGAGGACGATCCCCGACCACGGCGAGGGCACCTCGGTGTCGACCTTGTCGGTCGAGATCTCGAGCAGCACCTCGTCCTCGGCGATGGTCTCCCCGGGCTGCTTGGCCCACCGGAGGATGGTTCCCTCGGTGACCGTCTCGCCCAACTGCGGCATGGTGACGGTGTACGACATTGATCCTCCTAGACGTCTGCGAGCTTGCGGACCGCTTCGAACACGTCATCCGCCTGGGGGACGAACGCATCTTCGAGCACGGCAGCGAACGGGATGTGGGTGTGGGGCGGCGTGACCCTGACGACCGGCGCGTCGAGGTCCCAGAAGGCGTCGGCGGCGACCCGGGCGGCGATTTCCGAGGCGATGCTGGCAAAGGGCACATCCTCCTGCACCACCACGAGGCGTGAGGTCTTGGCTATCGAGGCGAACACGGCCTCCCAGTCGACCGGCGTCACCGTCTGCAGGTCGATGATCTCGGGCTCGATGCCCTCGGCGGCGAGCCGCTCGGCGGCCTCGAGCGAGGTGTGGACCATCGCCCCCCAGGTGACGATCGTCACGTCGTCGCCCTCCCGGGCGACTCGCGCCTTGCCGATCTCGATCTCCCAATCCCCCGGCGGCAACGGCTCCTTGACGCTCCGGTACAGCTTCTTGTGCTCCAGGAACACCACCGGGTTGGGATCGCGGATGGCGGCCCGCAGCAAACCCTTGGCGGCAATCGGCGTGCTGGGCACCACCACCTTGATGCCGGGATGGTGGGCCAGCATCCCCTCGGGGCTTATCGAATGGAACGGCCCGGCGCGCAGACCGGCGCCGCTCGGTCCCCGGATCACCATCGGGACCGACCTGCCGCCCTTCCAGTGGTACTTGGCGGCCTCATTGGCGATCTGGTCCATCGCGGGATAGATGAAGTCGGTGTATTGCAGCTCGACCACCGGAACCTGACCCATGAGCGCCGCGCCCACCGCTCCTCCGACGATCGCCGACTCGGCGATCGGTGCGTCGACCACCCGGTGGGGGCCGTACTTCTCGAACAGGCCCTTGGTCACCTTGAAGGCGCCTCCGAAGTGCCCTACGTCTTCGCCGATGATGAACACTCGCTCGTCGCGCTCCAACTCCTCGTCCAGCGTCTCGGTGATGGCGTCGAGGAGGGTGACGGGGTCGCCCGCAGGCTGTCCGGGCGCCGGGGCCGGATTGGCCCGGGGTGCGAAAAGGTCCACCGGCACCTTGGCAGGCGAGGGATCGGCCTGCTCCTGGGCCCACTCGATGGTGGTGCGCACCTTCTCCTCGATCCGCTCGTGGATCTCGGTCTTGCGGGCCTCGTCGAGGATGCCGCGCGATCCGAGGAACTCCTCGAAGCGAGGTACGGGATCCTTGGCCATCCAATCCTCACGCTCATCCGGCTTCACATAGTCGGCCGGGTCGTGGCCGGCGTGGCCGTAGTGGCGGAACGTGACGGCCTCGATGAGCGTGGGACCCTCGCCGTTGCGAGCCCGCTCGACGGCCTCCTTGGCTGCCGAGTAGCAGTCGAGGATGTCGTTACCGTCGACGACCACGCCGGGGATGCCGTAACCGTCGGCGCGGTGCGCCACGTAAGACAGGTTGAACTCGCGGTCGTTGGGGGTCGAGTAGGCGTACTGGTTGTTCTGCACGGTGAAGACGACCGGCAGGCCGAGGACCGCCGCCATGTTCACCGTCTCGTGCCAGGTGCCGGTGGCGGTGGCGCCCTCGCCGCAGTTGGCCAGCGCCACGCGGCGCTCCTTGCGCTGGTCGAACGCCAGAGCGGCACCCATGGCCACCGGGTAGGCGTCGGGGAGCGGGCTGACCACCATCAGCGTGCCCTTGTCGATCACCCCGAAGTGGCTGTTGCCGTCACGGCCCTTGGTGGGTGCGGCAGCCTTGCCGTAGAAGTTGAGGAGGGTCTCCTCGAGGGTGACGCCCCGGGTGAGTTGGCCGAGCAGGTCGCGGTGGGTGGGGCCGAAGACGTCGCCGTCCTCGAGGGCGTACGCGAAGCCCACCTGCGCTGCCTCCTGACCCACGCCGGGATAGACCGCGCCTGAGAGGCGCCCTCCCCGATACATGTTGTGGAGGCGGGTCTCGAGGATCCGGCCCGTCATCATCAGCTCGTACATCGAGAGCAGCTGGGCCTCGGTGAGCTCGGCGGCGTGTCCCTTCGCTTCGATCAATGCAGGCTCCTGCCGGCCGCGGCGAGGAGGGTCTCCCCCACCGCCTCGGCCATCGTCGGGTGGGCGTGGATGAACGCCGCCGCCTCCGACGGCAGCGCCTCCCACCCCACGGCGTACATCAACTCGTGGATCATCTCGCCGGCGATGGAACCGACGACCGTGGCGCCGAGGATGGGGCCGTCCTTCTCGACGACCACCCGGACCAGGCCACTCTCGCCCTTGATGATGGCTCGTCCCGCGCCGGCGAAGGGATGATCGGTGGTCACGACGTCGTAACCGGCGTCCTTCGCCTGCTGTTCCGTGAGGCCAACCGAGGCCACCTCGGGCCGGGTGTATACGACCAGCGGGATCGCCCGGTAGTCGGTGGGGGCGGGCGTGCCGGTGGCGATGTGGGTGATCGCCGAGATTCCCTCGGCAAACCCGGCGTGGGCGAGTTGGGGCGTGCCGGCGACGATGTCCCCCGCCGCATAGACATTGGGGGCGTCGGTGAGCATGGTCTCCAGATCGGCGAGGACGAACCCGCGGTCGAGGCGGACGCCCGCTTCCTCGAGCCCGATACCGGAAGTCACCGGTGCCCGGCCCACGGCGACGAGCACGACGTCGACGTCAACCGACTCGCCGCCGAAGGGCACTGTGACGCCGCCACCCGAGATTCTGGGGGCGTCCACGCCGGTGCTGGTGTGCACCTGGATTCCCCGGTCCTTGAATGACCGCTCCAGCGCCCGGGCCGCCCGGGGCTCGACGCCGGGGAGGATCTGATCGACGACCTCGAACAGGTGCACCTCGGCGCCGACGTCGGCGAGCATGCTGGCGAACTCCGCCCCGATGGCCCCGGCGCCGATGATCGCCACCCGGTCGGGACGCGAGGTCCAATCGAGGGCATGATCGGAGCTGACGATGCGGTCCTCGTCGATTTCGTAGCCCGGGATCGAGCGCGGAACCGAGCCGGTGGCGACGATCACCTTCCTGGCCTCGACGCGACGGCTCGACCCGTCGTTCAGAGTCACGTCGACCGTGCCGAGACCGGCGAGGCGGCCGGTGCCGTCGATGGTCTCCACGCCCCGCTTCTTGAGCAGGCCCTGGAGGCCGGTGAAGAGCTGATCGACAACCCGGCCCTTACGCGCCAGCGCCGCCTGCCAGTCGAGCGATGGGGTCGACGTGATCACGCCGTGGTCACCAGCGTGGGCCACCTGGTGGAAGACCTCGGCGGTGTGCAGCCACGCCTTGGCCGGGATGCATCCGCGGTGCAGGCAGGTGCCGCCGACCTTGGCCTTCTCCACGAGAGCCACGGATAGCCCGAAGTTGTGGGCATAGAGGGCGGCCGCGTAGCCGCCGGGGCCACCGCCGATGATCGCGACGTCGTGCAAGAACCCTCCGGAATCGGTGCTCCGCGAGGTTAGTTGGCCGGTCGCGGGGCACCAGCCGTGGGCCATCCGGTCAGACTGTCGTACTCTCCCGGCCGTGCAGACCCGCTACCTGATCATCGCTGCCCTCGTCACTGCCCTGGTGATCCTCGGAGCGTCGCTGGTCTGGCTCCTCATGGGCGTGTTGTGACCGTCGAATTCGACACCGACGACGGTTTGACCCTCGAAGGCGCCTGGTCGCTCCCGGACACTGATCCCCAGTCGATCGTGGTCCTGTGCCACCCCGATCCCAAGCAGCGAGGCACGATGAACGCCCCGCTCCTCAAGAGCCTGGCCGCGGCGCTGGCCGATGCCGGGATCGGAGTGCTGCGTTTCAACTTCCGCGGGGTGGGACGGTCCGAGGGAGTCCACGGCGACGGCACCGCCGAGGTCGCCGACGTCGACGCCGCCGTGCGAACGGCCCGGGAGACCCACCCCGCCATCTCCGTGGGCCTGGCGGGGTGGTCGTTCGGGGCCGTGGTGGCGCTCCGCTGGCAGGCACGGGCCGGGTCGACGATGCGATACGCCGGGATCGCCCCGCCGGTGTGGTTCCCCGATCACCGAGGAAAGTTGCTCCCCGAACCCACTGAGTTGCCCGCCGCCGAGCGACTGTTCGTGATCGGCGACAGGGATCAATTCACGACGGTCGACCACCTGCGGGAGTACACCGACTCGATCGGCGCTCGCCTCGAAGTGCTCGAGGGCAGTGACCACTTCTTCTTCTTCCGGGAGGACGTTGTCGCGGGGTTGGTGACGCGACACTTCAAGTGAGGCGGGCCCTCGCCGGAGCTTCTGCAATGGATGCGCGACGCGGCGGATTGGCTCGCGCGCTCGACCGCCGTTCGCCAGAGTTCTCATCGGAGTCCGACGCGCGCTCACACAGGTACCTACGATGCCGGACCTATGAGCACCCGAATCGCCCGCCTGTGTGCCGCTTCGATCCTCGTTGGTGTGATCCTGACGCCGTCGGTGGCCGGCGCGGGAGGGTGCCAGCTGTTCTTCAACCCGAACCCGGGATGGCGGGGCGCCATAGTGACCGTGTCTGGCCAGGGCCTCACCGCCAACGACACTTACTACGTGAATGTGGACGGCAATCAGATCGGCTCGGGGCCAACCGACGACAACGGCGCATTCCTCTTCCAGTGGTCGATCCCCGGCAACCATCCGACAGGTTCCCTGAACACCTTCATGCAGGACAACCCGGCAAGCTGCAGCTTCAACGGTTCCTACACCGTCAACCCCTCGCCGCCCACAACCACTACCTCGTCGACCACCACAACCACTACCACTCTTGCTCCGACCACGACGGAGGCGCCTACGACCACGCTGGCTGCCACCACCACCGAGGCCCCCACCACGACCCTCGCCACCACGACCTCGTTGACCGAGGACACCACGACCACCACGGAAGCCGACTCCGGTGGCGGCGGAGGCGTCGACACCATCGTGATCGTGCTGATCGCACTGGTGGTTCTGCTCGGCCTCGGCCTGGCGTTCGCCCTGGGGCGGAGGCGTCGGAGCTAGAGCCAGGTAACCGGGATGGCCGGCTAACCGACCATCCCCTCCAACCCGAGCAACTCGGACGCGTTGTCGCGCAGGATCCGTTGGGTGGCCTCGTCGGTGAACCCGAGCTTCTCGAAGGAGGCGATCCACCGCTCCGGGGTGAGGAACGGGTAGTCGGTCCCGAAGAGCGTCTTGTGGGTGAGCGGCCCCTTGATCGCCTCCACCAGCGAGGCCGGGAACCGCGATGGCGACCATCCTGACAGCTCGAGGTGGACGTTTGCCTTGTGCTGAGCCATGGCGATCGCCTGCTCCTGCCAGGGCCAGGACGGATGGGCGAGCACGATCTGCAGGTTCGGAAAGTCGACGGCGACGCGGTCGACCAGGGTGGGGTCGCCGTAAGACAACTCGATGCCCCCTCCCCCGGGCATGCCGGCGCCCATTGCGGTGTACCCGGTGTGGATCAGCACCGGCAGGCGGAGGCTCTCGGCGGCCTCCCACACCGGGTACACCCGACGGTCGGCCGGCGAGAACCGTTGTGCCGGCGGATGGAACTTGAGGCCCTTGAGTCCGAGACGGATGGCGCCGTGGACACCGGCCACCGCGGCCGCTCCGTTCAGCGGGTCGACCGAGCCAAAGCCGACGAACACGTCCGGGTGTTGAGCCACCAGTTCGGCGACTCGAGCGCCGGTGAACGCCGGGCGGCGGGTGGCCCGTTCGGCGTCCCAGGCGAGGAGGACGGCCATGCCGTCGAGCGACCGGTAGTGGTTGGCGATCTCATCGATGGTTTGCGCCGGGATCTCGCTGCGAAACTCGGCGCGCAGGCCGTCGATGAAGGGCGCAAAGGCCCCTTCGAGGAACTCGGCGAGCGGAGGGTGGACGTGGACGTCAATGAATCGCGTCACCGCGACGAGAACCCGCGGTTGCGGGCCTCCGCCAGGGTGTCGGGCCCAAACGAAGCGAGCAGCTTGCGGCGCAGCAGGTCGTCCGCGGCCACCCGCTCCTCCAGCGCGGCGAACGCCGCTGCGTCGTCACAGTCGTGGACGAGCATGTCGTCACGGGTGCCGATGTAGCGATTGTCCGGGAAGCGGCGCAGTCGGCCCATCTCAGACCACATCCAGGATGACGATCGCCTGAGAAGCGCTGCCACCCTCCGACGACACCAGGATCTCGCCCGACAGGTCACCGCGGCGGAACGACATGTGCCAGCTCGTCTGACTCGTGCCCTGCGACCGCTCGATGACATACCCCTGGTTGACGAGGGAGATGGTGAAGAACTGAACCACCGACGGCAAGTCCGCGTCGACGGTCAATGAGAACTCGGTGCGGGCGTTGGCCGCGTCGACCATGGTCGCCCCGATGACGGCGCCCTCGGGCACCGGAAAGTCGCGCGGGACCGAGTCGGGGATACGGCCCTCCTCGAACTCGACGGCCTGGTCGTCGTCGCCCCCGCAGGCGACGACGAGAAGCATTGCCGAGAGGATCATCAATGTCGCGCCAGACCGCCGCAAACCCCCTCCGGCCCTCCGGGCCACCTCCCCCTCCGGGGGAGAAACCGCGCTACCCACGCCACACCCCGATGCCCGGAGTCGGATCCCCCACGGGCAGCACCGCCGCGGGCGGAGGCGCCGGATCGAGCCGAGGAAAAGGGATCTTCACCGGAGAGATGGCGAGCGCGGTGTACACGAGAGCGCCGGCGAGCCGGTCTCTGAGAGATGTCGCCTTCAGCGGCGCAATTGGCAATTGGCAATTGGCAATTGGCAGCACGTCAAGGCTCTCCTTGTCTCCGCCGCCCCTGTCTTGCTGGAGGCTGGAGGCTGGAGGCTGGAGGCTCTTGCTCATACCCTCGGTGGCTCCCGGTAACCGCCGAAGACCGCCTTCATCGCGTTGGAGATCTCGCCTTCGGTGGCTCGGGCCCGGGCAGCCTCGACGATGAGGGGCATCAGGTTGGTGCCGTCACGAGCGCCTTCAGCCAGGGCGGCGAGGGCCTTCTCGACCCGGGCCGCGTCACGGGCCTCCCGCATTGCGGCGAGCCGGTGCCGCTGCGTCGTCTCCACCTCGCTCGAGATGCGGAGGATGTCGAGTTTCTCCTCGTCGTCGGCGGCGTACTTGTTCACCCCGACGATCACCCGCTCACCGGAGCCGAGCGCCTTCTCGAACTCGTAGGCGGAATCGGCCAGGGCGCCCTGGAACCATCCCTCCTCGATGCCGGCGAGCACGCCGTCGAGCATCGAGCCCTTGCCCAGACGGTCGACATGCTGCAGCAGCTCCTCGACCTTGGCCTCCATGCGGTCGGTCATCTCCTCGACGAACCAGGAGCCGCCCAGGGGGTCGATCACATCACCGACGCCGGTCTCCTCGGCGAGCACCTGCTGGGTGCGCAGGGCGATTTCGGCGGCGCGCTCTGTGGGCAGCGCGTAGACCTCATCTAGGGCGTTGGTATGCAGGCTCTGCGTGCCGCCAAGCACCGCCGCCAGGGCCTCGACCGTGGTGCGCACCACGTTGTTGTCGGGCTGCTGGGCGGTGAGGGACACGCCCGCCGTCTGGGTGTGGAAGCGCATTTTGAGAGAGCGCTCGTCCTGGGCGGCATAGCGGTCGCGCATCCAGCGCGCCCAGATCCGCCGGGCGGCGCGGAACTTGGCGATCTCCTCGAAGAAGTCGATGTGGGCGTCGAAGAAGAACGACAGCCGGGGAGCGAACTCGTCGACCGCCATTCCCCGCCGCGTCGCGGCTTCGACATAGGCGAACCCGTCCGCGAGGGTGAAGGCGAGCTCCTGATGGGCGTTGGCCCCGGCCTCGCGGATGTGATATCCGCTCACCGAAATCGTGTTCCACTGCGGCACTTCGCCGGCGCAGAACTCCATCATGTCGGTGATGAGTCGCAGGTGGGGCTCCGGCGGGTAGATCCACTCTTTCTGGGCGATGTACTCCTTGAGGATGTCGTTCTGGAGGGTGCCGCGCAGGTCCTTCCAATCTACCCCCTGCTCTTCGGCGGCCACGAGGAGGAACGCGAAGAGGACCTGGGCGGGGCCGTTGATCGTCATCGACACCGAGACGTCGCCGAGCGGGATCTGGTCGAAGAGGAGCGCCATATCGTCTGCAGAGTCGACCGCCACCCCACAATGGCCCACCTCGCCCAGGGCCGTCGGGTCGTCGCTGTCGAGACCCATCAGCGTCGGCATGTCGAAGGCCACACTCAGCCCGTGCTGGCCCTGCTCGAGAAGATGGCGGAATCGGGCGTTGGTGTCCTCGACCCCGGCAAACCCGGCGAACTGACGGATTGTCCACGGCTTGCCCCGGTATCCGGTGAGGTGGATCCCGCGGGTGTACGGGAAGTAGCCGGGGTACCCGATGTCCTCGGGTGGCTCGCCGTCGGGGAATCCCGTCGCCGGAAGCTCCTCGAACGACATGGTCACCCAGCGGTCCCGACGCTTGGGGGCTTTCCGGTAGTGCTCCTGCCAGCGGTCCTTGTTCACTCTTCTTCCCCCTCTTCGGCGGGCAAATCCTCTGCTGCGACGGTAACCGCCTCGCCACAATTCGGGCAGGGCGCAACCTCAATGTTGCCGACGATGAACTTGTACCCGCAGCCGGGGCAGATCACCTTCGGGGAGGGCGCCTCCGGCGGCAGTGGCTGCGGCGGCGCCTGGATACCTTCCCCATTGCCCGCGGCGCGGACGTCGTTGGGCGTTCCACAGACCGGGCACAAATGCCGGCCCACACCGGGGACGTCGAATTGCGAGCCGCACCTGCCGCAGCGAACGATCATTCGACTGGCTCCCCCACGGCGCCGATCGACACCAGGTACTCGGTGTCGGCGGCGATCACCTCGGCGATGTCGAGCACGTCGAGCAGGAGCCCGGCCGCTGCCGACCGCTTCATCAGGTACTCGATCGAGTCGCCGCTCCCAACAACGGGTCGAAATCCGTCGTCACGCGGCCCAACCACCTGGTGATAGTGGATCTGCCACTCGAGGAGGAGGCGCACGTCGTCCACGTCCAGGTTCTCCAGAGCGCGGTTTGAGAGGCGGTCGTACACGTAGCGCGCGGCGTCGGCGATGTCGTACTCGGCGGGATCCGTGACCGGGCTCCGACGAGAGGATTGCCACACCATGAGGGCGACGATCGCCAAGAGAACGGCGGCGAGAATGGCCCCGGCGGCAACTGCTCCCATGAGGGAATGGTACGCGTTGCGCGAAGACCCATTTCCGGTGTCGACTCTTACGAGATCCTCCGGCAGATGGAAGCGATCACCTTCGAGAGAAAGCCGTACATGGCGCTGTTCAGCACGGTCGTGTCGGATGTGTACCGATCCGACTCCGTCCGCTACCCGTTCGCTCAAGTGCTCGTGGCCTCCGAGTTGGGTACGGGTTTCCGGCACTCGTCATGCCCGCGGAGGAGCAAGTCGGTCCGGAAACGGTGGCAACGGCCCCTCCGGCCTCGCTGCACTCGGCCACCTCCCCCGAAAATGGAGGAGGACGCAAGTTGGATTCCGCACGGATCCGATCGGGAGCTCCTAACAGACCAAGCAAGCGGCCTGAGCAGGAGCAACCCGCTCGCCGAACGACACTCGCCTCCGAGCTGGTCCGTAGGCAGCCGTCGCGTCCGTACCGTTCCAAGCGGCGTCGCTCGAGAACATCTCACTGGTGAGCGAGGCGTTGTTGCGCGACGGCAATGACCGTCGTTCGCCTCTAGCCGTGGACCCACAGACCCTGTGAATCTGCCGGGGAACGACCCCGGGAGCGACCAATGCGATACCGATGGGCGATATGGATGTTGTTCGTGATCGGCGCCCTTCTCTTGCTCGACCTGCTCGATCTGAGGACGTGGGCCCTCGCTGTGACCGCCGCGGCTGCGATCCTTGCCCTCGCTTCGAGTCCAGCACAACCGCACCGTGGTCACGCCTTCGATGCTCGCGACCTGCGTGCTGTTGCCATCCTGTATGTAGCCATCGTCGGACTCTTTCGCCTCGCGTTCGAGGTGTTCACGACCGACTCCCTGATCGGGTTGTTCCTCGCGTTCGCCACTGGACTCGTGCTCGGCGTAGTCGGCCCGATCGTCTACCAGGTCTGGGGCCGAGGGCGCACCCTCGAGTCGCTCGGCATCGGTGGGCACCACCTTCGCGAGACCATCGCGCTAGGCGTGGTCCTCGCCGGCGTGCAGTTCTCGGTGACCATGTGGGGATACGACTTGCCGTCGCCCGAAGACTGGGTGCCGCTCCTCTTGATGTCGCTCACTGTCGGGATCTTCGAAGCCGTGTTTTTCCGGGGGTTCGCCCAGAACTGCTTGGAGGCAAGCTTCGGAACCGCGCCCGGGATTGCGGCAGCTGCCGCCCTGTACGCGCTGTATCACATCGGCTACGGAATGGGGATCGACCAGATGGTCTTCCTGTTCGGCCTCGGAGTGGTCTACGCCATAGCCTTCGCGCTCACCCGCAACGTCCTGGTGTTGTGGCCGCTGCTGACGCCCCTGGGGGCATTCTTCAACAATCTCGAGGCCGGGGACATCGAACTGCCGTGGGCTTCGGTAGCCGGATTCACCGACGTCGCAGCGGTGATGGGGTTTGCGATCTGGGTGGGCTACCGGAAGTCGAGCGGGGGTCGAGTGTTTCGCGCGCGGCTTCGCGACAGGATCGCGCGCTAGGCGGTCTAGCGCTCCTTCCGCCGCGGCACGCCGCGGACAAGAGTCCAGGCGATCGCAGTCGGACCGGACCGGGGACAGATGGGGGCGAGCTCGCCGACGCGCAGGAAGAGCCGATGGCCGTGGGGGTCGACCCACCAGCCATCGATCGGCACCGGTTGTCCGTTCCACCTGATCATGTCGGCTCCATCGTGCCACCTGCGGGGGACCCGAGCGAGGAACGGTAATCTTGGACCCGAAGTTCCGTCCTCGAGGTGCCCTCGATGTCCGTCAACACCGTTTCGACCTTCTTCGCCGTCGGCGCCATCTTCCTCGGCGTCGGCGTGCTCGGCGTCGTGCTGCTGTGGCTGATCTCTCTGGTCTCCGACGGTGCCGCGACCGCGCTCGAGCGGTTATCCGAGTCGGTCCGGGGCTACGGGCTCTGGATCGCGTGGCTCATGGCGATGGTCGCCACCCTGGGAAGCCTCTACTACTCCGAGATCGCCGGCTTCACACCATGCGACTACTGCTGGTATCAGCGGATCGCCATGTACCCGTTGGCGATAATCCTCGGGATCGCCGCCTTCCGCCGTGACCACGGAGTCCGGCGCTACGTGGTGCCGCTCGGGGTGATCGGCGGCTTCATCTCGGCCTACCACTACCTGATCCAGCACTTCCCCGACCTCGACGCCGGGTCGTGCAACGTGTTCGCACCATGCACCGCAGCGTGGGTGTGGAAGTTCGACTTCGTGTCGATCCCGCTGATGGCACTTGTCTCGTTTGCGGTGATCATCACCGCATTGGCCCTCGACCGGCCCGGCCTTTCGGCCCTGGACTCGGAGATGGCCATCGTCCAAGGTTCGCTGCCTCAGGAGGAGGACGCATGACCAACCGATCTGCCGCGGCACGGCCCTTCCCATGGCTCCCGGTGATCGGGGGCGTCGTTGTGATCCTGCTGATCACGATCGTGATCTTGACCTTCGACTCGGGCGGCGAGACTCCCGACCAATTCGGCGATCCGGTCATCGGCGGCACCGCCCTCCCCCGCTTCGACGACGACCCGGCCAACGACCCGGCGATCGGAATGCCGATCCCGACGGTTCAGGGGGCCGACTTCGCGGGCAACCCGGTATCGATCACGGACGACGGGCGCCCGAAGATGCTCCTCTTCCTGGCCCATTGGTGCAGCCACTGCCAGGCCGAGGTCCCGGTCGTGCAGGCCTGGGTCGACGCCGGTTCGAAGCCGGACGGCGTAGACCTGTACGCGGTGGCCACCAGCACCGCCGAGACGCGGCCCAACTTCCCGCCATCCGAGTGGCTTGAGGACGAGGGATGGACAGCCCCGGTGATCGTGGACGACACCGCCTACTCCGTGGGTGACTTCTTCGGGCTCAACGCCTTCCCGTACTTCGTGTTCGTGCGCGCCGACGGCACCGTGGCGGGCCGACTCACCGGAGAACTGCCGGCGGATCTCCTCACCCAGATCGCGGAGGGCCTGACCACCGGGTAGGCACCTGCCCGGCGCCTCATGAGACTGCCCCCTCCGGCCTCGCTACGCTCGGCCATCTCCCATCGTCTCCCCCCGCGTAGCGGGGGGAGTACCCCAGCGAAAGCGAGGGGGAGGGGGGTGAGCCGGGGAGGACGCCCTGAAGATCAGATCCCGAGACGGTCCGCCAGGATCGAGCGGTGGTGCGCCGGGCTGCCGAACAGCAGCTCGTCGGTCTTGGCCCGCTTGAAGTACAGATGGGCGTCGTGCTCCCAGGTGAAGCCGATGCCGCCGTGGATCTGGATCGTCTCTGCGGCGCAGTGGAAGAAGGCCTCTGAGCAGTACGCCTTGGCCAGGGGGGCGACGATCTTCACCTCGTCGTCTCCGGCAGTCACCGCCCAGCCGGCGTAGTAGGCGGCCGACTTGGCCGACTCCACCTCGACCAGCATGTCGGCGCACTTGTGCTTGATCGCCTGGAAAGAGCCGATCGGCCGCCCGAACTGGACACGGTCCTTGGCGTACTGAACCGACATCTCCAGGCACCTGGCGGCGCCGCCCACCTGCTCGAAGGCGAGAGCCACGACGGCGCGATCCTGAGTGTCGCGCAGGGCGGCCCAGCCGGCCCCCTCGGCGCCGAGGATGGCCGTCGCCGGGACGCGCACGCCCTGAAACGTGATCTCCGCCTGCTTGCGGGTTTGATCCATGGTCTCCAGGCGGCGGCGGGTGGTGCCCACCGAATCGGCGGGCACCACGACGAGGCTGATACCGTCGTCGCCGGTGGAGGCGTCGTCAGTGCGCAACGCCACGATCAGGGTGTCGGCGGTGTGCCCGTCGAGCACGAACGACTTGACTCCGTCGATGACCAGGTCGGATCCGTCCGTCTTGGCGACCATGGTGATGCCATCGGAGTCCCACGAGCCGTTCTCTTCGAGTTGGGCCAGCGCAATGGTGCGCTCACCGGACGCGATTCCAGGGAGGATCTCCTGCTTCTGTTCCTCGGTGCCCGCGGTGAGGACGAGATCGGCGCCGACGACGACAGTCGAGAGGAAGGGCGACGGGAAGAGGGTGCGGCCCATCTCCTCCATGAGGATCGCCTGCTCCATGAACGCGAAGCCGGCGCCGCCGTACTCCTCGGGAATGGCCATCGCCTGCCACCCCTGATTGGCGATCTCGGACCAGAGTGCCGGGTCGTACCCCTCCTCGGTCTCCATGAGCCGCCGCACTACCTCGGACGACGACTTCGATTCGAGGAAACGACGCGCCGTGTCGCGCAGCATCTCCTGCTCTTCGCTGAAGGCGAAGTTCATCGAGCCGACCTCCCGCAGTCAGTGTCGAGTTCTCGAAGCGTAGTAAGACCCCGAATCCGGCTCGGCGGTTGTGAGGGTGTTTCGACGGGCCCGGCCCCGCATCCCCAGGAAGGCCTGCCGAAACGCCCTCAGGGCCTTTCGGCTGCCAGAGTGTCCCCTGACCAGCAAGCGAGGAAGGACGGTCGGATGCAGTTCGGATTGATGACGGAGCCGCAGCTGGGGATGACGTACGAGGAGCTGCTGGCCGCGGCGAAGTTTGCAGAAGAGGCCGGACTCGACTCTTTCGCCCGCTCCGACCACTACCTGTTCCCTGGTACCGCTGCGCCGCACGCCACCGACGCCCTGGCCACGCTCGCCGGTCTGGCGCGCGAGACGAGCCGCATCGACCTGTGCGTCCTCGTCGCCCCGATCACCTTCCGCCACCCGGCGGTGCTCGCCAAGATGGCGGCGACGATCGACGAGATGTCCGGCGGGCGCCTGGTCCTCGGGCTCGGCACCGGGTGGATGGAGGACGAGCACCAGGCATTCGGTCTCGACTTCTACGACCAGAACGAGCGATTCGAGCGCATGGAGGAGGGCCTCGAGTATCTGTGGCACGCTTTCGGCCGTAAGGACGGCGCCTTTCAAGGGAAGCACTACCGGCTCGCCGACCACGAGGTGCGGCCACTACCCACCGGGAAGATCCCGCTGATCGTCGGCGGGAGCGGCGAGCGGCGAACCCCTCGCCTCGCCGGGACCTACGCCGACGAGTTCAACTTTGGGTTCCGGCCGATCGACGCCGTGACTCTACGAATCGACCGGGCGCGGGCGGCCGCCGAGAAGGCGGGTCGAGACCCCGACGACATCCGCATCAGCATCATGACCGGTGTCGCCGCCGGAATGGACGAGCACGGGTTGAAGCGGATGCTTTCCCGGATGGCGGAAGCAGACCCGCGAGGGCGTTCGGCCGACGAGCTGGAGAAGGCCTACCGCGACCGGGGCGCCCCCATCGGCACCGCCGAGGAGCTTCGCGACCTCTTCGGCAAGTACGAGGAGGCCGGCGTCGACCGCATCCACGTGCAGCACTTCGGCCCGTTCGACCGCGAGGTCCTGGAAGAGCTGTTCGCTGCGGTGAGGAAGTAGCAAGGAGCCAAGAGCCAGCGCGCGTCTTGATTCTTGATTCTTGACTCTTGGTTCTCTTGCGGCTCGCTTTACGCTGGACCCATGCCCGAAGCCCCTCTACTCCAGATCGAAGACCTGCGCGCCTCGGCCGAAGGCGTCGAGATCCTCAAAGGTGTCTCGCTCACCGTCGATCGGGGCGAGATCCATGCCCTGATGGGGCCCAACGGCTCGGGAAAGTCGACCCTCGCCAACGTGCTCATGGGCCATCGCGGCTACCAAGTGACCGGCGGGAGAATCTTCTTCAAGGGCGAGGACGTCTCCGCGTGGACCCCCGATCGGCGCGGACGGTCAGGGATGTTCCTGGCCTTCCAGTATCCCGAGGAGATCCCAGGCGTCTCCGTGGTGAATTTCCTTCGCAGCGCCCTCAGCAATCGAACCGGGACGGAATACACGGTGCTCGAGTTGCGGCTGAAGGTGGCAGACACGATGAAGGAATTGGGCATGGAGGCCGAGTTCGCCGACCGCTACCTCAACGAGGGCTTCTCGGGGGGCGAGCGGAAGCGCAACGAGGTGCTGCAGATGGCCGTCCTCGAACCAGAACTGGCCGTGATGGACGAGACCGACTCGGGGCTCGACATCGACGCCCTCAAGATCGTCGCCGAAGGGGTCGAGAAGCTGTCCTCCCCCGAACGCGGCTTCCTCATCATCACCCACTACCAGCGAATGCTCGACTACATCACCCCCGACGTCGTCCACGTCTTCATGGACGGCCACATCGTCGAGACCGGCGGCCCCGACCTGGCCAAGCGGATCGAGGACGAGGGGTACGAGGCGTTCAGAGAGGTGAGGGCGTGAATTCGCAATTCGCAATTCGCAATTCGCAATTCGATAGAGGCGTGTCTGATCGTCTGTCGTATGGCGTATCGCGTATCGCGTATCGCCATAACCGCACCAAAGGGCCAGACGCGTGATCGATCTGTCCCACCTCCGCAAGGACTTCCCGATCCTCTCCCGGAAGATGAACGGGAAGCCGCTCGTCTACCTCGACAGCGCGGCGACCACGCAAAAGCCGGTGCAAGTGCTCGATGCGATGGATCACTACTACCGGCACCTCAACGCCAACGTGCACCGCGGCGCCTATCTCCTGGCCGAGGAGGCCACCGACGCCTACGAGGGCGCCCGTAAGAAGATCGCCGGGTTCATCAACGCCGGGTCCGAGCGGGAGGTGGTGTTCACCCGCAGCACCACCGCGGCGATAAACCACATCGCCTACGGCTGGGGCCTGTACCACCTCAAGCCCGGGGACCGGATCGTCCTCTCTCACATGGAACACCACGCCAACGTGGTCCCCTGGCAGCTGATCACCCGGCACACCGGCGCCGAGCTGGCCTACCTGCCCCTAACCGACGATTACATGGTCGACACCTCGCGCATCGGCGAAGTCGTCGACGACAAGACCCAGATCGTGGCCATCTCCGGCATGTCGAACGTGCTCGGGTCGTTCGGTCCCGTTGCCGAGGCTGTCGCCGCCGCCAGGGCGGTGGGGGCGATCAGCATCGTCGACGGCGCCCAGCTGGTCCCGCACTCCCCCACCGACGTCCAGGCACTCGGCGCCGACTTCGTCGCGTTCAGCGCTCACAAGATGGTCGGTCCCACCGGCGTCGGCGCGCTGTGGGGGCGCATGGAGCGCCTCGAGGAGATGGAACCCGCCGAGGGTGGCGGCGAGATGATCCGCGATGTCCAGCTCACCGAGTCGACCTGGGCCGAGGTGCCGCACAAGTTCGAGGCTGGCACTCCCCCGATAGCCGAGGCCGTCGGGTTCGGCGCCGCGGTCGACTACCTGTCGGCCATAGGGATGGACCAGGTGCGAAAGCACGAGATCGAGATCACCCGGTACGCACTCGAGAAGCTCACCGAGATCCCCGACCTGACGATCTACGGGCCGCTGGATCCCGAGAAGCGCGGCGCCGCCGTGTCGTTCACCCTGGCCGACATCCACCCGCACGACCTGGCGACGATCCTCGACCAGGAGGGTGTGGCGGTGCGTGCCGGCCACCACTGCGCAAAGCCGCTGATGCGGGTGCTCGGCGTGCCGGCGACGGCCCGGGCGTCCTTCTACATCTACAACGTGCCCGAGGAGGTCGACGTCCTCGTCGCCGCCCTGCACGAGGCCCGGAGGATCTTCGGTGTCGCTTGACGAGCTCTACCGCCAGGTCATCCTCGACCACTATCGGAGCCCCCGGCATTCCGGCCATATCGAGAAAGCCGACGCCACCGCCGAGGGTCAGAACCCGTTGTGCGGGGACGAGGTGACGATCGAGCTACGGATCGAGGACGGCAGAGTCACCGACGCCGCCGTCCGGGGCCGCGGGTGTTCGATCAGCCAGGCCTCGGGCTCGATGATGGCCGACAAGATCGTGGGGCTGACCACCGACGAGGTCGACGAACTCATCCACCGGGTGAAGCGCCTCCTCGACATCGAGCCCGGCGATCCCGGGGTCGACCCCGACCGCCCCGGCGCCAAACTCGGAGACCTGGAGGCGCTGGCCGGAGTGCGCCGCTTCCCGGTGCGGATCAAGTGTGCCGATCTGCCCTGGGCGACCCTCCAGGAGGCGTTGAGCGCGATCGGGTGATTGAAGAGGGTCACCACCGGGTAGGGTCCGGCCCATGGCACGCAATCGTCTGACACCACCCACCGTCGCCGCGTTCGTGATCTCGGTGATCCTCATCGCAATCGGGATGCTCGGCTACTACACCGACGTGATCGACCTCGAGACCGACACTGCGTTCCTGCTCGTGTCGGCGGGCGGCATCCTGCTGGCGATCGGGAGCCTCTTCCGCGGCGTCTAGGGTCCCCCACCGCTCACTCCCGCCCGTTGTGGATCCAGCGGCCGAGGTCGGGGGCGGCCAGCTACCCCGCCACGCCGCCTTCGGTCATGGAGCGCAGGTCCAGAGCGGCGTCGAGCTCGTTTTCGGGCAGCACGCTCATCTCCAGGGCGACCTCGCGCACACCGCGCCCTGAAGCGAAGGCCTCCTTGGCGACTTTGGCGGCGGCGTCGTACCCGATCTTGGGTGCCAGGGCGGTCACGATGATGATGTTCTGCGCCAGAAGAGTCGCGGCGCGCTCCTCGTTCGCCTCCAGACCCTCGACAGCCTTCTCCCGGAAGGCGTCGGCGGCTGCCGCGATGAGCTCGGCCGACTCGATCAGGTTGTGGGTGAGAACCGGCATCATCACGTTCAGCTCGAGATTTCCGTTGGCGCCGGCCCACGCCACGGCAGCGTCGTTGCCGATCACCTGGGCGACCACCTGCATCACCATCTCGGCCATCACCGGATTCACCTTGCCCGGCATGATCGAGGAGCCAGGCTGCGTCTCGGGCAGCTTCAGCTCTCCGATGGCGGTGCGGGGGCCCGATCCCAGCCAGCGAATGTCGTTGGCGATCTTGAACAGCGACACCGCGACGGTGCGGAGGGCCCCGCTGGCGTGCACCGCGGCGTCCTTGCCGCCTTGGGCCTCGAAATGGTCGTCGGCCTCACGGAACGGGTAGCCGGTGCGCTCGGCGAGCTTGCCGATCACCGCCGCGGCGAAGCCCTCCGGCGCATTGATCCCGGTGCCCACAGCGGTGCCGCCCAGGGCCAGCTCCTCCAAACCGGGTAGAGCGGCCTGGAGGCGTTCGATGCCCTTGCGGACCTGGGCGGCATAGCCGCCGAACTCCTGACCCAGCCGGACTGGCGTGGCGTCCATGAGGTGGGTTCGGCCCGACTTGACCACGTCGTCGAACTCGCGGCTCTTCGCCTCGAGCGCACCAGCGAGGCGTTCGAGGGCGGGAATCGTCTCCCTGCGGAGGGTGGCGGCGGCGGCGACGTGGATCGCAGTCGGGATCACGTCGTTGGAGGACTGGCCGGCGTTGACGTGGTCGTTGGGATGAACGTGCTTGCTCCCCCGCCCGTGGCCGAGGAGCTCCGAGGCGCGGTTGGCAATGACCTCGTTGGCGTTCATGTTGGTGGAGGTGCCCGAGCCGGTCTGGAAGATGTCGACGACGAACTGGCCGTCGTGCACGCCCACGACGACCTCCTCGGCGGCGCTGACGATCGCCTCGGCGATGTCGCCGTCGAGCAAACCGGACTCGGCGTTCACCGATGCCGCCACCGACTTGATCATCCCGAGCGCCTCGATGAAGCGGCGCCCGAACCGCAGGTCCGAGATCGGGAAATTGTCGACGGCCCGCTGAGTCGACGCCCCGTAATAGGCGTCGTCGGGTACCTCGACCTCGCCCATCGAATCCTTCTCGATCCTCATTTGCCCGGGCTCCCTCTCGCTTACGGCTTCAAGGGTAGGAGATGCGGGGATGGGCCCTTGCAGGGCCGATCGGAGGTGCCCCGCCCCGACCCGCTATCGATCACGGGGTTCGAGGAGCCACCGGAATGCTCTCGGCGAGCGCGATAGCCCTCTCCAGATTCAACCCGCTCTCGAATCGCCAGGTCGCACCGTCGTGCTCCCACAGCAACGCGTTGGCGGAGAGGCGGAGAGTCTCGGTGATGACGGCGCCGTCCTCCCTGAGATAGCCGAACGAATGGGCGCCTTCGATCCAGTAGGCGAGGCGGCCATTGACGGCGGTGGCACGCACCGCGCCCTCGGCTCCGACTGCTTTCTCGATGCGGGCCGCATCGATCGAACCGTCGAAGCGCGTCAGGATCGCTCCCACCCCGGGAACACCGACCCGGGGTAGATCGGGTCCCGGCAGCCAAACGAGTGAGATGTCGTTCTCCCGCACGAAGGCGCCGTCCGGCTCATCGAGCGCCTCCGGCCCGGCGATGTCGACCGATTCGGCCAGGACCGTCACTCCCAGGTCGAGGTCCACCCCCAGGTCCGGGGGCAGTTCGTCGACGACCACGATGTGGGCGACTCCGATGCCCAGCCAATCGGCAACGGCTTCGCGCACCGGGCCGACGAAGCCGAGTACGACCACGGCAGTGGCCAAGGCGAGAGCCAGGGCCCAACGGAACCGGCCGACCCCGCGCCGCTGTACCTGCAAGCCGTTGAAATCGATCTCGGGAACTGCTGGGTAGTCGATCGAGAGGTTGACCAGGGCGTCGGTGACGCGGTCGGTCATGCGGGCTCCCCTCTCATCGCCTGGCGCAGGAGCTCCAATCCGCGCGACACGCGGCTCTTCACGGTGCCGGCCCGGATGCCGAGGGCAGCGGCAGTCTCCCGTTCGCTGAGCCCGAGAACGTGGCGCAGGGCGACGGGAGACCGCAGCTTGTCGGGCAAGGCGTCGAGGTGGCGCAACAGCGTGTCACGCTCCTCAGACGCGACGGCGTAGTCGGCGGGGTCGGACGGCCGGTCCACGGTCATTGCCCGAAGCGCCAGGGCCTCGCGGCGGGAGCTCGAGCGCGCCCCATTACGGGCGGCATTGGCGACGATCGTGACAAACCACGGCCGGAAAGGTCGAGCCGGGTCGAAACGGTTGAGGTTGTAGAAGGCTCTCACGGTGCCGTCCTGCAGTGCGTCGTCGGCGTCGGCCGAGGAACGGGTGATGAGAAACGCCGCCCGATGGGCGATGGAAGCATGGCGACGCACGAGCGTGGCGAAGGCCTCCTGATCACCCTCCTGCGCCCGCCTCGCCAGGACCGTGTCATCGTCGATTGGTCGGTCGGTCACGCCACCTGCCGGGTCTGTCTCCTCCTCTCAATGATGCCCCTTGTGGCGAGGGCTGCGCCGACTCCAATCACCCAAAGGGGAATCGAAGCTGCCGACGGGCCGACGAGCCGGGTGGTGTCGAACCCGACGGCTTCGAGGGCCTCGACGATGTCGTGGGCGAGCGGGAACCACGAGTCCGCCGAGATCGAGTCGGCGTACTCCTGTCCACCGGGGATGTGCCCCACCGGCCCGCCCTCGGCAAATGGGTATAGGTACTGGACGATGACCGTGGGCTCCGGGACCGGAAAGTTCCACTCGGCGGTGACCTGCGGCCCGAGCTGACCCGAGGGCATGGTGCCGATCGACCCCTGTGGCCAGAAGCCGTCAAAGAACCTGGTCGAGTCGATCAGCCGTGTGAAGTCGCCACCTTTCAGCGTGCCATCGGTGACCTCCCGGCCGTTCGGCGCGCCGAGGGTGACGGTCTGATCGCCGCTCGACAGGGTGACGCCGTCGACCCCTTTGGCCACCGCTGCCGGAGAGATGAGGACGACGGTTGCTACCGCGGCGGCGAGGATCTGGCGGACCATCTGGCTGTGCTCCTGGTGGGTTCACGAGAGGTACCCCGCGAAACGGTTGGAGGTTCCGTTGTAGGAATCCACCCTTGAAATCTGAAAGTAGCCGCTCGGTAGGACAGCTTCACGCCCTACTGTGGACGGTCACACCGCGCCCGGGCTTCCGAGGGGGATGACCGATGGGCCTATTCATGGACCGACACGACGTCGAAGGGGCAACGCCCGAGGACCTTGCCAAGGCCCACCTCCAGGATCTATCGATCCAGGAGAAGTACGGAGTCAAGTACCTGACGTACTGGTTCGACACCCACGCGCAGACGGTCTTCTGCCTCGCCGAGGCCCCGAGCGCTGAAGCGGCGCAGCGGGTGCACGCCGAGTCTCACGGTCTCGTGGCGAACCGGATCATCGACATCGATCCCACCACCCTGTCAGGATTCCTCGGGGCGATCACCGAGTCGAAGCCCGGCGACCTCATCGCCGAGACCGCTTTGCGCACGATCCTGTTCACCGACCTGGAGGGCTCCACAACCCTCACTCAGACCCTGGGAGACGCCCGAGCCATGGAAGTCCTCCGCGGCCACGACGCGATCATCCGTGAAGCTCTGCGCGCCACCGGCGGCTGGGAGATCAAACACACCGGAGACGGGATCATGGCCTCGTTCTCGTCGGTGGTCCGCGCCGCCGAGTGCGCCATCCGAATCCAGAAGGCCTTCGCCGAGCACGAGGTCGCGGAACTTCCCGAAGGGATCCGGGTTCGGATCGGACTTGCGGCCGGAGAGCCTGTTACCGAGGACGAGGACCTGTTCGGAGCGGCGGTGCAGTTGTCGGCCCGGATCTGCGGAGCCGCCGAACCGACGAGGATCCTGGCCGCAAGCACGGTCCGAGAGCTGGCTCTCGGAAAGAACTTTGAGTGGATCGAACCCCGCCACATCGACTTGCGTGGATTCAGCGATCCCGTGCAGGTCTATGAACTGCGCTGGGAGGCCCGGGGCGGAGTCGGGTGAATCGGTAACCTTCGGTCGTGGGACAAAGCAGTTCGGTGGCGAACCGCTCCTGGGAGCGAATCTCCGACCGCGACTGGGCAGTGGTGGTGCTGTGGTTCGCCGCGCTCAACGTCCTGGACCTCGGCCTGACGCTCCACCTCATCAACCAGGGCGCGGTCGAGATGAACCCGATCATGTCGACGCTGCTCGACACCGGGTGGGAGTGGGCGGCAGGGTTCAAGGTCGTCACGACCGCCGGGGTAGCCACCGGTCTCTGGCTCGGCCGAAGGCACCTCCTGGTGAGGCGCACCGGGATCGCCTTCGTGGTCCTGTTCGTGGCCCTGATCGCCTATCAGGTTGTCGATCTGTGGATGACCGCGTGAGCCTCGAGCGGCTCGACTGGTTCCTCGGCTCGTGGGAGGGCCACGAGACCGGCAAGGCGGGCGTCGGCACCGGGAGTCGCACATACGAACCGCTCCTCGGGCGTTACGTCATGTGCCGGAATCGATCGGAGTTCGCTCCGCAGGAGGCCAACCCGGACGGTGAGGTCCACGAGGACCTGGTCGTCTACTCCTACGACGAAGGCGCCGAGACGATAGTCGGCCGCGCCTTTCACACCGAGGGGTTCGTGAAGGAGGCTCTCATCACCGGCGAGGACCGAAGCGTAGGCGTCCTGGACATTGGCGACGGCCAAGTCGCCCTGGGCGTGAACGAGGACCTGGTATCCGGCATCGTCAGCGTCCCTGATGTATGAGCTGAGGGTATCCAGGTCGTGGAAAGGCGCCGAGACCTCGACACCCTGGAGGAAGGGTTCACTTGCTCCGAGTGGGCCGCAGGTACCCCCGTCGGCGAAGATCTTGACGCCGGCGACCCGCAACCGGTCGCCGAAAGCCTCATTTGGCGGATACTCCTCGTACCAGAGTCCCTGGTCGGTGCCACAGGCATCCGTGCGGACCAGGTACATGTTCGCCCTACCCGCAACTCACCCGATTCGGCGGCAGCCACATAGGCATCGACCCTCTCCGCGTTGACGTAGGCGTCCCCGACCGTGGTGATGCCATTCTCCAGCGCCAACCTTTGACCCTCGGCCAGCCCGCCCATCTCGAAAAGGACGTGCGTGTGGGCATCGACGAAGCCAGGGATGATCGTCCTGCCTGCCAGGTCGACCACGACCGTATCGGCGCCCGCGTATTGGGCGATCTGATATGCAGAGCCGACCGCAACGATCGTGTCCCCATCGATGGCGATGGCCTCCACAGTGCCCACCGCGGGATCCATGGTCACCACCGGGCCACCGGTCAAGATCAAGTCGACCGCATCTGGCGCTGCGGCGGTCGCGGTCGGCGCCACGGTTGTCGTCGCGCCCTCGGAAGTGGAGGAAGTGGGGAGTGTGGAGTCATCCTGCGCCGTGGTGGTCGCCGCCGTCGTCGGCGTCTCGGCCCCTCCCTGGCACGCGGCGGCGATCAGTATCGAAGCCACCATCACAGCCGCACGTCGCGACATGCAGCGACCCTACCCACTCACAAGAGCGAATCGGGGTGGAGACCCGACCCGAACATCCACAGAACGCTGGGGAGCGATGCCCGTAGAACGCTCAGAGGCATTCCATATACTCCGGTGATGGGTCACCGCAGTCTGGTAATCGTCGCCGTCGCCGCTGCTCTCATAGCCGGCGCATGCTCGGGAGGGGCGGAGGCTCCCACCTCCACCTCGTCGGCGCCCACGACCACGACGTCGCCCCCTGCGACCACCGGCATCACCGTCGGGTCCCCTAGGTTCGATTACGCGGACGGACCGATCGTCTGGTTCGAGCCGCTGCCTCCTCTCACCGACCCCATGCTTCCCTTCGCCAATGGGTCGGTGGACTACCTCGATCTGTGGGCACCTGACGCAGCGTGGCCCACCGCTGCGGATCGAGTCGACGTGTTCGGCATGCCGGCGACGTGGGTTCGTCACTATTCGACCGACGCCGAGCTGCTCACGGTAATCCAAGGGGCCGCCAGCCACGGGATGATGCTCTCCCTCGATGTCGGGCCGCTGCCCGAGCCGCCTGAGGGCGGCTGCATCGGCGCCGAGGGTTACGGCGGTGTCTACGAGATCGACATGATGCGCCGGATCATGGATCTCGGTGGCACGGTCGACATCATCGCATTCGACGAGCCGTATGCGTTCGGGCACAAGGCCGACGGGCCGACCGATTGCCAGCGTTCAATAGAGCAGGTCGCACAGGAGGCCGCCGAGTTCACCCGCCTGGCCCGCGAGCTGAATCCCGACGTGATCGTCGGTGGCATCGAACCGATGTGGGCGGAACCGGCGATCGGCGCCGACGACATGGCGGCCTGGCTCGACGCCTACCGGGAGGCGTCGGGTGAGGACCTCGCCTTCCTCCACCTCGACATGGATTGGAACCGCCCCGACTGGCCACAGGTGGCACGCGACGTCGAGGCCGTGGCCGACGCTCGCGGCGTCCCGTTCGGTGTCATCTACTACGGAGGCGTGGGACCTCGGTCGGATGCGGCGTGGATCCAACGTGCCGCCGAGCATGCGTACATCTTCGAGGAGTTGACGGGAGGATCGCCCGATGACATCGTGTTCTTCTCGTGGGAGGACTATCCGCACCACGTTCTCCCCGAGACCGACCCGGCCACTTTCACCGGTCTGATCGAGCGGTATTTCGGATCGCGCACGCTCTTTGCTGGATCCGGTTTCGCGTCGTCGGATGCTGGCAACCTGTCGGTGACCGGCAGGCTCGCCACCCTCGCCGGCGACCCTGTGGCCGCTGCGTCAGTGACGGTCTACGGGACGCCGCTCGACGGACAGCAACAAACGCAGTCGATCACCGGAGAGGTGCCCGCAGGGGTGACCTCGGCTCTGATCCTGGTGAGGGTCAACGCCGAAGGTGCGGGTCCGGGTCCTGCGGACATCCGCCTGTTCCAGGTGCGGTACACCGAGAGTGGGGGCGCCAACCTGGCACCGGACTCCGAGTTCTCGGGAAGCGATTGGACTGCCTATGGAGCCGGGGAGGCGAGGTTCCCGGCCAGTGACCATGGCGCCGGTCGGATGTTGCAGTTGACCGCCGCCCCCGAGCAGGACGTGTTCGTCGACTCTCAGAATTTTCGGGTGAGCGCCGGAGCGGAGTTCGAGTTCTCAGTGCTCGACTCCGTCCCGAATGGATCGATCGGCAGCGGGTTCATCGCCGTCGCCTTCTTGTCGGACCAGGGCGAGGTGTCGCGCACCATCATCCGATTCGAACCGGTGATGGGCGTCCTCGGGACCGGGACCACCGACGCCGCCGGTGCCTTGGTCGTCGACCTCGCCGGCGTGGAGGCGGGCCGCTACCGAGTGCGGGGGTCATACCTCGGCGACCTCACCCACTGGCCCTCCTACGCCGACGGCGAGGTGACCGTCGGATAGCAGGTCGCTGTGCACGATGTCTCGCGACATCACACCGGTGTCGAAGAGAGGACTCGAACCTCCACGCACTCACCACCGCACTCGCCCGAGCCCTACAGACCCTCGAGGAAGCCCCCCGACTCTCCCGCGTCCGGCCCCAGCCCGAGCTCTTTACGGATCCCCTCGTAGCCGACCGCGTCGAGTTCGTCGGCCAGCTCGCGGCCGCCAGTGCGGACGATCTTGCCCTTCATCATCACGTGGACCCGGTCGACATCGAGGTAGCGCAGCACCCGGGCGTAGTGGGTGATGACCAGGACGCCGAGGCCGGGGCTGCGCATTCCCTCCACCGCCCCGGCGACGTCACGTACGGCGTCGACGTCGAGGCCGGAGTCGATCTCGTCGAGGATCGCCGCCTTAGGGCTCAGGCCGAGCAGTTGCACGATCTCGGACTTCTTCTTCTCGCCGCCGGAGAGCCCAACGTTGACGAAACGGTCGAGGAACGGCTCCAGATCGAGGTCCACGGCCGCCTGCAGCGCCCGCTCCCCCACCTCGGGACCGCCCACCAACGCCATTTCGGCGATCAGCTCCCGCAGGGTCACTCCGGCCACCTCGACCGGGTACTGGAATCCTTCGAACAGTCCGGCACGGGCGCGCTCCTCCACCGGCTTCCCGAGTACCTCGACGCCGTCCACCTTCACCGAGCCCTCGGCCTCGTAGCCCGGGCGACCCATCACCGCGTGGCAAAGGGTCGACTTTCCCGAGCCGTTCGGTCCCATGAGCACGTGGAGTTCGCCGATAGGAACGTCGAGATCGACCCGGTCGAGGATCTGCAGCTCCCCGAACCTGGCGCTCAGACCGGAGACGGCGAGAGCGCTCATTCGTCCTCCTCGATCGGCTCGATCTCGACGTAGAGGTCGCCGCCGTCGCGGATGACTTCGTACACCGGCACCGGCTGTGTCGCGGGAAGTGTGTGCGGCTTGCCGGTGGTGACGTCGAACTCCGAGCCGTGGCGAGGGCACTCGACCATCTCGTCGAACATCTCGCCTTCTGACAGGGACGCCTCGGCGTGGCTGCAGCGGTCGCCGATCCCGTAGATGTCGTCGCCGACACGGAACAGGGCGATGCGGTGTCCGGCAACCTCCACTTTCAGGCCGGTGCCCACGGGCACCTCCTCGATGCGGGCGATGGCAAAGCGCTCCTTCATGCCGTCACACCGGCGTACTTGTCGAGCGCCGTGTCGCGCAGGTGGGCGTCGAGCGCCCGGTGGGGGAAGCGCTGGATCGCCTCCTCGAAGAAGCCCTTCACCTGGAGGCGATCGGCACGGTCACGGTCGAGGCCCCGACTCTGCAGGTAGTAGCGCTGCTCCTCGTCGAGCGGACCGACCGCCGAGCCGTGACCGCACCGGACATCGTCGGCGAGGATCTCCAGGTTGGGCACCGAATGCGCCTCGGCGCCGTCGGAGAGCACCAGGTTGCGGTTCGTCTGGTGGGCGTTGGTCTTCTGGCCCTCCTTCTCGATCCGGATGAGGCCCGAAAAGACCGACTTGGCGTCGTCGGCGACGGCGCCCTTCAGGAACATCTCGGAGGTCGTGCTCGGAGCTGCGTGACGCATGAAGTAGCGGTAATCAAGGGTCTGCTCGGCGTCGCCGAAGTAGGCGCCGACGATCGTCGCCCCCGCGCCGGCACCGATGAGGTCGACGGCAAGCCGGAGACGGCTGTAGCGGCCGCCGAACCCGGCTTCGGCGAGGAAGAGAGCGCCGTCGCGACCGCTGGTCATCCGGTGAGCCGCGATCGCCACGGTGTCGTCACCCCACTCTTGGATCACCGTCACGCTGACACGGGCGGCGGCACCGGCAGCGATCTCGTACGACGGGAGGACTAGCGAGTGGATGCTGTCGGGCGACCGTTGCAGCACGATCACCGAGACCTCCGCCTGCTCCCCTGCGGAGATGACAATGCGCGGGAGAGCGATGGACCCGTCGGTGACGCTCTGGAGATCGATCAGCACCGGCCCGTCGGGCCTGGCCTTCGCCGGTACCGATACGACGACGCCGTCCGACGAAAAGGCATCGTGGAGGGCAGCGAAGCGATCGGCGAGCGGTGGCAGGTCAGTGGCCCTGGCGGCGAGACCGGGCCGGACGAAATCCCCGTCGGCCGAAACGGTGTGCCCGTCGATGCTGGTGGCCGCTGCCGACGCCTTCAGCAGAGCGGCAATCGGGTGCCCATCGAGGGCGTCGCTCGGTCCTGCAGGGAGGGTGAAGTCGGCGAGATCGATATCGAGGTCGACGTAGCGCCAATCCTCGTCCTTCTCGCTCGGGAGCGGCATCGCCTCGAATTCTTCGAACGCACGCGCGGCCCGCTCCTGGACGGCGGTGTCCAGGGCGCTGGTCACGCGTTGGTGCGTCGCGCGGTCGAGTGGGAGCAAGGGAGAAGCCTCTCGGATAGCCCACCGATGCTATTGCCGCCGGATGGGGTATCCAAGAGCGTCACCCGTTCCCCGTTGCCCGTTGCCCGGGCTGCCGTGCGGGTCGACCGCCCATCACGCGGCGAGGCCCAAAATCCAGCGTCCTCCCCTGCGCGGCGGGGGAGGTGGCCGAGCGTCAGCGAGGCCGGAGGGGGCAGTCACCCGTGGGCTCCGGGTCAGAGGGCGTTCCGCGCCTCCTCAAACACCTCGCGCAGCATCTTCTCCGTGAGCCGTCCGGTGAAGGTGTTCTGCTGGCTCACGTGGTACGAGCCGATTATCAGCGGGCCGCTCGTCTGCGAGCGGGCGCCATGCGAGAACTTTTGGCGCGGAGTCGGAATCGGGACGCCTCGGTCGGCGAGCACCTGGTGGGCGTTGGTCCAAGCAAAGCCGCCCAGGCAGAGCACCACCCGGATGCTCGGGAGGAGATCGAGCTCGCGATGCAGCCAGGGACGGCAGTTGTCGCGCTCGGAGGTGGTCGGCCTGTTGTCAGGGGGGACGCATCGCACCGGGGCAGTGACCCAGGCGCCGACGAGCCGCAGCCCGTCGCCGCGGTGATCCGAGGTCGGCTGATTGGCGAATCCCGTCTCGTACATGGCCCGGAACAGCCAATCGCCAGACCGATCTCCGGTGAACATCCGCCCGGTGCGATTCGCCCCATGGGCCCCCGGAGCCAGCCCCAGGACCAGCAACCTCGCCCTCGGGTCGCCAAACCCGGGGACCGGCCTTCCCCAATACTCCTGGTCGGCGTAGGCGGATCGCTTCTCCTCGGCCACCTTCTCCCGCCAGGCGACCAGGCGCGGACACCGCCGGCATCGAGAGATCTCGGCGGCGAGGGTGGAGAGGTCGGCCGTCATGAGACAGAGTCTTACAGAGGCCGGGCTGCCGCCCTCCATGCCCAATTCGCCAATCGCCCGAGCGCCAGCGAGGCCCTCCTGTGCACAACCATTTGTCCACAAGTGCACAACTTCCCTGTTCAGAATTCGCGCCTCAACGCTAGGTCCCTGCTCAGAGCCACCAATACAAGGCCGAACCGATCGGACGTGTTATCCACACCTGCCTGTGGAAACCCTTTGCAGCGCGACAAGTCGAAGTGATACCGTTTCCGCCTTCCTCCAGCGCTGGAAGGGGAACGAGCGGGTGGTGAAGCGGTTGCGTGAGGTCTCGCCACTGTCGGACGGGATCGGGATGTACCTGGAGTCGGTGGCCGAGCACGAGCTGCTCACCGCCGAGGACGAGGTACGGCTCTCCCGGGCGATGGAGGCGGGGCGAAAGGCCCAGACGACGCTCGAATCCACCGCCAAGCTGACCCCCGCCGAGCGAGCCCGCCTCTATCGCGAGGTCCACGCCGCCGACGAAGCCAAGGCCGAGTTCATCCGCTCCAACCTCCGCCTCGTCATCTCGATCGCCAAGCGCTACACCGGCAGAGGGCTCGACCTCCTAGACCTGGTCCAGGAAGGCAACCTGGGACTGATACGTGCCGTGGAGAAGTTCGACTGGCGCAAGGGCTTCAAGTTCTCCACCTACGCCACCTGGTGGATCCGCCAAGCGATCACCCGGGGCCTGGGCAACCAGGGGCGGACCATCCGCCTACCCGTTCACATGGTCGACGTGGTGCGAACGGTCCAGGAGACGTCGCTGTCGCTGACCGAGAAGCTGCGCCGGCAGCCCACGATGGAGGAGATCGCCCAGCAAAGCGGGCTCGACATCGAGCGCGTGGAGATCGCCCTCACCGCACCAGGAGACACGGTGTCACTCGAACGCCCGGTCGGCACCGAGGGCGATGCGGAGCTCGGCGACTTCGTCGAGGACGCCGACGCCCTCGACCCATTCGAGGTGGCGGCGGAGGCATCGGCCCGGCGGCATCTCGAAGAGGCGATGGACATGCTCGACGACCGCGAACGCGAGGTCATTCTCCTCCGTTACGGCCTCGACGGGTCCTCCCCCCGCACGCTCAGCGACGTCGGCAAGAAGTTCGACCTGACCCGGGAGCGAATCCGCCAGATCGAAGGCCGTGCCCTCGCCAAACTGCGGCACCCCTCCAGCGGGTTCGATCTGGAGAGTCTGCTCTAGGTCTCGCTTCGCTCGCGTCGCTCGCCCGCAATTCGCAATTCGCAATTCGCAATTCGACAGAGCGCGTCCTGATGTTGTCGCCCCGATTCGGTCGTATTGCGTATCGCGCCGAGCGGCGACAACCTCGCTAGCCGAGTTGCCTTCAGCGGCGCTCCGATGCGGGCCCCGAGACTTGCGTATCGCGGGAGGCCGGCGTCAGCCGGCCGACTACACCTCGAACAGCCGCGGCGCCCTTCCCTCCATGCCCCTGAGTTCCTCGTAGTCCACCTCGACCCAGGCGATGCCACGGTCGGCGGCGAGAGTGCGTGCCTGGGGGACGACCGACTGGGCGGCGAAGATGCCGCGGACCGGGGCGAGCGTCGGATCGCGGTTTAGGAAGTCGAGATACCTGGTGAGCTGCTCGACGCCGTCGATCTCGCCCTTGCGCTTGATCTCCACGGCGACGATCTGGCCGTCGGGGTCACGACAGAGCAGATCGACGGGGCCGATTTCCGTGAGGTACTCCCGCTCGAGCATCTCCAGGCCGTCCTCCAGGGCCCACGGCTTGTCGGCGAGGAGTGCCTGCAGGTTCGCCTCGACGCCGTCCTTGGTGAGCCCCGGGTCCTCGCCGAGGTCGTGGGCGCTGTCGGAGAGGACCTCTTCGATCTCGATGACCAGCGACTCCCCCTTCGGGTTGGTGACCACCCAACGGCCGGGCTCCTCTTCCAGATGGTTTGGTGCATTCATCCAGTTGAGTGGCTTGTAGGCGCCCCCGTCGGCGTGGACGGCAACGCATCCGTCGGCCTTCACCATGAGGAGCCGGGTCGCCATCGGCAGGTGCGCATCGAGCCGGCCCGTATAGGTGACCGAGCAGCGGGCGACGACCAGGCGCATGGAAAGGGCAGGCTAACGCCTGCCCGGCTCCGGCTCCGGCTCCGGCCAGAGGCGGGCCCACAATGGCATCGAACGCGATTGGCCTCTCCGGCTGGAACTGTGGCCGGAGCTGGAGCTGCCGCCGAAGGCGGCCCTAGATGATCTTGTCGCTCTTGCCGGACAGCTGGCGGAGGAGGTCGAGTTGGCCGGTGTGGTAGGTGTCGTGGAAGTAGCCGAAGAGGATCCGGGCCTCGCGGGTGGCGGAGCGACCGTCGACCTCGACTTCCTCGGCGAGGTATTCCGGGGTGGTCTCTCCAAACCGAGCCTCGATGCGCTCCTGGCTTTCGCCCAAGGCCGCAAGCAGGTCAGCCAGCTTCCAGACTCCGGGGCCATCCTCCGTGATCGGCTCGGACTCGCGGCGATACCGGTCGAGACCGTCCTCTGTGCTCCACAGCTCTTCCCCGGCGATGTTGCGGAACAGCGCGTTGCGACTGGTGATCATGTGGCCGACCACCCAGTTGAAGCAGTTGACGTTGTACGGCGTCTGCGTCAGGGAGTCCTCGTGCGAGATCCCGTCGGCATGGGCCTCGACGAGCGAAACGTTCCGCTTGAACCCGCGAGTCACCAGAGAGAATTCCATAGTCGAGAGGCTACGCCTCTCGACTACCTCCAGCTACAGCTCCAGCCCCAGCCAGAGGCGCGTTCAATCGGCTCGACACTCGTACGGGTTCTGGCTGGAGCTGTGGCCGGAGCTGGAGCTGCCGCCGCAGGCGGCTCTCAGCCGACACTACCTTCCATCTGGAGCTCGATGAGGCGGTTGAGCTCGACGGCGTACTCCATGGGGAGCTCCCTGACGATGGGCTCGATGAAGCCGGCGACGATCATCGCCGTCGCCTCCGCCTCAGTCAGACCACGGCTCATCAGGTAGAAGAGCTGGTCGTCGCCGACCTTCGACACGGTGGCCTCGTGCCCGATCTGGGCGTCGGACTCCTCGATCTCCATGTAGGGATAGGTGTCGGATCGGCTGTGCTCGTCGAGGATCAGGGCGTCGCACCGCACGAACGACTTGACGTTGCTGGCGCCGTTCTCCACCCGGACCAGGCCGCGGTATCCGCCCCGGCCACCGTCCTTCGAGATCGACTTGCTGGTGATCAGCGAAGTGGTGTTCGGCGCGGCGTGGACGATCTTGGCGCCGGCGTCCAGGTGCTGGCCCTCGCCCGCAAATGCGATCGACAGTACCTCGCCGTGGGCGCCCTCCTCCATGAGCCAGACCGCCGGATACTTCATCGTGAGCTTGGAGTTGTGGACGATGAATCCCTCTGAAACGAAATTCCCGGTGCCAGCCACCTCTATGTCCCATGTGGGGACGGTCTCGGATCTGTCGCCGCGATCGATCTTCCGGATCTCCACGGTTTCGGGCAGCTCGATGGAAGAACGACCGACTCGCCGAAAGTGGTGCAACCTGGCGGAACGCTGACGCGCGACCGCCTCCCTCAGCCCGGGGCTCACGTGGGTGATGAGCCGCGGATCTGCCACACACTCCAGCCGGTGGGCTCCTCTCGAAGTCGACCGGACACCGAGAATCTGCACCTCACGCTGCTCATCGAACTCGGTGTGAACCCGGGCAGTTATCCCCAACGTCATCAGCACATCAGCGAAACCTTCCAGCAGCTCGCGACTCACCGACTTCGCGTTGAGTCCCCGACGACCCCTTGGCGCGCAGCCGTCACCGTCCATGAAACCGGCGACGAACGAGAGTCGCTGCGACTCCGGCAGATCGAGAACCCACTCCGGAACCCGCTTGGTGGTCGCGACCCCAACGAAACCAATGGTCTCCAGAAGCTCTGCAAACTCGACGCTGTTCCAAGTGGCAGCAACACCATCGGAGCGGCGGGTCGGCTCGACTCCGGGCATCAGACCCGCCATCACATCCATCAGACGGTCGCGAGCCCGATCAGTCTCGGGAACCGAGAAGGTGACCTTCGCCCACCGACTGCCACCGCTCGCGGAAGCCTGCGAATCGGTCGATCCGTCGGCGAGGTACAACCCGAAGAGCCACATCAGATCGTCAGTCGTCTCCTCAGGCAATGCCAGCCGGGATGCACGCTCGCGCACCGACTCAAAATACTGTGCGTATTGGTTGGAGCCACGGAAGATCGTTGTCGTCTGCGGAGCCTCGAGCTTCTTCGGGATGCCAAAGTCAATCGACGTGATGGGGACGATCGCTTCCTGAACCTCGTCGGCCCGCACATATCCGAGTTGGTACCGACCCGACTTCTTGGCGCGCTCTGGGTCGTACGAATACGAAAAGAAGGGATGGTTGTCGGTGACTCGGAGCCGCCTGTTGGCAACGCTCATCGCACGAACCGGCTGATTGCCCGAGAAGCGTTTTGCCACAACCGGTCGCCACACGAGCTCGCCGGCAAGCTCGTCGTAAGAGAGCACGTCCTCACCCGGCACGACCTGCTCGATGGGCTTCATGCCGGAACGGGTGGTCACGCGGGAGCCCTCGGCGAGGCAGCCCAGATTCCCGTCGATCCATTCCATCGTGGCGTTGCGGTATGCCGCGGCTCGCTTGGTGACCAGGTTGAAGACGTTGTTCGACCAGTTCTGGATCGTGGTGTAACGGCACCGGCCGCCTTCCTTGACGACGATCTCGACGACTGCGGAGTGGAGCGAGTCGCTCGAGTAGGTCGGCGCCGAGCAGCCCTCGACGTAGTGGCAGTAGGCGCCCTCGTCGACGATGATCAGAGTCCGCTCGAACTGGCCCATGTTCTCCGCGTTGATGCGGAAGTACGCCTGAAGAGGCTGGTCGACATGCACACCGGGCGGCACGTAGATGAAGGAGCCTCCCGACCACACCGCCGAATTGAGCGCGGCGAACTTGTTGTCGTTGGGCGGGATGATCGTCCCGAAGTACTCCTTGACGATGTCGGGGTACTCACGCAGAGCGGTGTCCATGTCGCAGAAGAGGACGCCGAGCCCCTCGAGATCCTCGCGGTTGCGGTGGTAGACAACTTCTGACTCATATTGTGCCGTCACGCCTGCCAGGTACTTGCGCTCGGCTTGGGGGATGCCGAGCTTCTCGTAGGTGTCCTTGATGGACTCGGGAACCATGTCCCAGTCCTTGGCCTGGCCCTCCATCGGCTTGATGTAGTAGTAGATGTCGTCGAAGTCGATGGTGTCGAGCAGGCCCCCGCCGCCCCACTTGGGGACCGGCTTGCGAAGAAAGCGCTTGTAGGCCTTGAGACGGAACTCGAGCATCCACTCGGGTTCCTTCTTCATCAGCGACATGGCGCGGATGACGCCCTCGTTCAACCCCTTCTGGGGCTTGAAGACGTAGTCGGCCTCGGAGTCAGCCCAACCGAGCTGGTACTTGCCGAGATCGATGTCGACCTTTGCCATGAAGCTCCCCTCCTGGAGGCTGTCGCGCCTCAGGGTCTATGGTACCCAGCGGGTCCAAACGACCCGGAATCCGTCTGTGTGCCCGGACCGACCCCCGGAGTTGGGGCCGACCCGGGACTTCTAAAAAGAGCGGTGCGCCGGATACGGAGTGGGGAGTGGGGGGAAGACCGACCCGTGCCCGGCGCCCCGCTACGACCATTACAACACGAATCCACGACTATTCGTTCCCGGATCCGAGGAAATCCCGAACGGGTGTTCGCAGACGGTGAAATCCCTATCCTCGAATCATGCCCGTCATCGTCATCGGTGCCGACTCACCGCTGGGAGCGGCGATCTCCGACACCTTGGGTGGCCGCGACGGTGAGCGGCGGGCGTTCGTGACCGACCCGCATGCCGCCGGGGCGCTGCGAGAGGCGGGATTCAAGGTGGCGCTCGGCGACATCAGCGACTGGACGCACGTCGAGGGAGCCGCCACCGGGGCCTTCACCGCTGTCCTGGTTGCCGAGGCGGCAGCCGACGGTCGCGAGCTGGCCTTCGCGTCGAGCCCAGAACAGGCCATCGGGTCGTGGGTGCAGGCGGTGCAAGACGCCGGGGTGACCCGGGTGATCCTCGTGGGAACGCACCGCGAGGCGCCGGCGGGCGTCGAGTGGGCGGTCGTCGACCCGTCGCGACGGCCGATGGACGTCGCCGCCGAGGTGGCGCGGCTCGACGAGGCAGCCAGGATATAGGGTCGGCCGCCTTCGGCGGCCTCCCCGCAATTGGCGATTGGCGATTGGCCGGACGGGCGTGTGGACCGCCCATTTCGTGGGGTCGAGTAGGAATCGCCCGGCGGAACGGAGCGTTGCAGCGACTACCCTGAGGTGACGCGATGGCGATGCCGCGCGTTCCGACCCTACGGAGAAGCATGGCGAAGCAGGACGATGTCGTACGCGTGCAGGGAACGGTCATGGAGACCCTCCCCAACGCGATGTTCAAGGTCGAGATCGAAGGCGGTCTCGAAGTCCTGGCGCGCGCCTCCGGGAAGATGCGCCGCGGCCGCTACATCCGCATCCTGCCCGGTGACAAGGTCGACATCGACCTTTCCGTATACGACCCCAGCCGGGGCCGCATCGTCTGGCGATACAAGAGCTAGGTCGGCCGGCTTCACTCAGGTCGGTCGGCTTCGCCGGCCTCCCGCGATTGGCAACGCCTGGACTCCTGCAACGTCAGAGAGAGAATCATCGATCGCTTTCATGTCATCACGGGCGCTCCGGGGACCGGCAAGTCGACGATCCTGAACGCATTGGCCGACTCGTTCACCGTCGTGGCCGAGCCGGCGCGCCGGGTGCTCGCCGCCTGGCGGGCAGAAGGAAACCCGCCGCCGGCCCGGATGGATGCCGGGCTGATGGTCCGCCGAATGACCGAGCTCGCCATCGACGACCACGCCAAGGCGGGAAGCGAGAACGGGACGGTGGTGTTCGACCGCGGCGTGGTCGATTCCGTCGCATACGCAAGCCACCTCCGGCTCGATCCCGTGGAGTTCGCCCGAGTAGCGGCCGATCACCACTACAACCGCCGTGTGCTCCTCACCACCCCGTGGCGTTCGATCTACACGAACGACGACGAGCGAACCATGGAGTTCGAGGACGTCGAGCGATTCCACCGAGCGGTGGTCGACTCGTACATCGAGGCGGGATACGAGTTGGTACCGGTGCCGACTGGTCCGCTGCAGGAACGGGTCGCTTTCGTGAAGCGGCACATCCGCGTCGATGGCTGATCGTCGCCCCACCCCGATCCGCCCGCACATGCCGGGGTACGTTGTCCCCGACGATCCCGAAGGGCTGCTCCCCTGGTCGTGGGCGGAGCAGCGGCTGACCACATGTCGTAACTACTGGGTGGTGACAGTCGACGCATCCGGCAGGCCCCATTCGCTCCCCACCTGGGGGGTGTGGTCGCCGGCGGACTCCGCTTTCTGGTTCAGTTCATCCCCAACGGCACGCAAGGTCCGCAACCTGGTCGCCAACCCGCGAATGGTGGTGACCACCGACGACTCCGTGGAGGTGGTGTCGGTCGAGGGTCGCGCGCACCCGATCGCCGACATCGACCGCGATCGGATGGCGGAGGCGTTCGCCGCCAAATACGAAGAGGATCCGGACGCCCGCACCGCCATGGCCGATTTCGTCCGCTCCAACGCGATCCTCACGATGACCCCGGAGCGGGCATTCGGCATCATCGAAACCCCGGAGGACTTCTCCCGACGCGCCACCAAGTGGGTGTGGTAGGGCGGACGCCGTCGGCGTCCGCCGCAA
>Ga0214472_10000416_pt1 | contig 52713 bp, 46 predicted proteins | sample RVTome_6_FD_207662 | JGI IMG/M metagenome (GOLD analysis project Ga0214472, IMG submission 207662) | Soil microbial communities from uranium-contaminated site in the Upper Colorado River Basin, Wyoming, United States - RVT140D175 | ecosystem: Environmental > Terrestrial > Soil > Contaminated >...
GCGTTGCGGTCAAGAAGGTCGAGGGCGGCGTTTTCTCGACCTTCGCCAATGACAATCTGGCGCGCGGCATGACGCTCGATGTCATGATACCGGAAGGCCGCTTCCTTGCCGAACCCCACGCGGAGGTGGAGGGCAACTACGTCGCCTTTGCCGCGGGCAGCGGCGTGACCCCGATTCTGGCCATCGTCAAGACGCTGCTGGAGCGCGAACCGAAAAGCGAAATCACCTTTTTCTATGGTAACCGCGCGACCGATTCGATCCTGTTCCGGGTTGCCCTGGAGGATCTCAAGGACCGTTTTCTCGAGCGTTTCAACCTGATCCATGTGTTGAGCCGCGAAGAGCAGGACGTCGATCTGCTGCACGGGCGCCTGGATGCCGGGCGCATCCGTAAACTGGCCGAGGCCGGTCTCTTCGATCCGGCCGAGGTCGACAGCTATTTCCTCTGCGGCCCGGGCGACATGATCGGACAGGCAAAGGAAGCCCTTGCCGGTCTGGGCGTGGCACCGGAAAAGATCCATTCCGAGATGTTCGTTCCCGCCGACGGTGCCGCCCCGCCGCGTGCGGTTTCAAAGCGCGCCAGGGAAACGGTGCAAAGAGGCGTTCATATTGAAACGCTTCTCGACGGCACCCGCCGCAGCTTCGAAATGCTGGAGGGCGATGGTAACGTGGTCGCCGCCGCCGCCCGCCAGGGTCTGGAACTGCCCTATTCCTGCAAGGGCGGCATGTGCTGCACCTGTCGCTGCAAGGTCGTCGAGGGTGAAGTGGAAATGGCGCTCAACTATTCTCTCGAGCCTTGGGAGATGGCCGCCGGTTTTACGCTGGCCTGCCAGGCCCGGCCGCTGACCGGGAAACTGGTGCTCGATTTCGACGAGGTCTGACCGTGACAATGGGGATCGTCCGTCGCGCGTGGGGGATTAATCGCTCGTTACTTCTTGCCGGAAACCCTATTCTCTCCCTGACTTGATCCTTGAAGCCGGCGTCTGATCGCACGCCGGGCTTCAGATTTAGGAGGGGGGAGCGATGGGTGTAAAAGTCGGTGGGGTGGAATTCTATGCCGGGCCGAAAGGCGTCGGTGCCCCGGATGATCTGGAAGCGGTGATCGTCGATTTCATCGACAAGGCGGAGAAACGCCTCGAGATCGCCGTCCAGGAACTCGAAAGCCTTCCGATCGCGCATGCCATTATCCGGGCGCGTGAACGCAAGGTCCTCGTCAAGATCGTCCTGGAACAGGATTACCTTCGGACGGCAAGAGCGCAGAAAGATCCCTGGGTGCCCGGCGGGGGGAACGAGCCCAACCGGACCATTCACAATGCGATCCTGCGAGCCAGCATTGATGTCAAGACGGACTACAACACCAGCATTTTTCATCAGAAGTTCATCGTTCGGGATCGCAGTTCGCTGCTGACCGGCTCAACGAATTTCACCCCGACCGGTACACACAGCAATCTCAATCATGTTGTTGTCGTGCACGACAAAAAAGTTGCCAAGCTCTATGCGCGCGAGTTTGACGAAATCCAGCAGGGTCACTTCGGGAAACGCAACGAGGGCCATGACAAGGCGCCGACGGACCGGATTGTGTCCGGGGTGCCCATCCGCATTCTCTTTGCGCCGGATCATAATCCGGAAATGGAGATCATGAAGCAGATGCTCAAGGCGACAAAGCGCATCGACTTCGCGATTTTCACTTTCGCCAGGTCATCGGGTATCGACGATACCATGCTGCGCCTGCTCGATATGAACATGCCGATCACCGGCGCCTTTGACGGTGCTCAGGGCGTGCAGCCCTGGGCCGCGATCGGTCCCCTGAAGGAAAAGGGCGCTAAACTCGCCGGGGTCTGGAAGGGCAACGGCATCGGCAAGCTGCACCATAAGCTGATGGTTCTGGACGAGCAGGTGGTGATCGGCGGTTCCTTCAACTACACCGGCCCGGCCAATCGCCTTAACGACGAGAACATTTTCATTCTGGGCGACCTGGAGACCAAAAACGCGGCGCATCGCAAGGCCCAGAAAAAGTTCGGGGGCTTTGCGCTGAAAGAGATCGAGCGGATCATGGCCGAGCACGGCAGGCTGCTCTGATCCTTTTCCAGCGTCTTCAGTGAAGCTTATCTGGTCTTCCCAAGGGTCTGATAGCTGCTGTCGTCGTAGCGCGGACGGTTCGCTTCGACTTCCCGCAGCGGCGTGACCTTTTTCATGGTTGCGAGGCTGCGCAGGGTGAGGTCCTGATATTCCGCCGTGCCCCTGCTTTTCCATTCGATTTCCTGATCCGACAGTTCGCGTTTCACTTTCGCGGGGATCCCGACGGCGAGGGAACGCGGGGGAATCTTCGTGCCTTCGGGAACAAAGGCGGTGGCGCCGACGATCGAGGATTCGCCGATTTCCGCGCGGTCCATGATCACGGCATTCATGCCGATCAGAACATTCCGCCCTATTTTTGCCCCATGAATCACCGCCCCGTGGCCGATATGGCCGTCCGGGCCGATGACGGTTTCGATACCAGGAAAGCCGTGCACGACACAGGTGTCCTGAACGTTGGCGCCTTCCTGCAGCACGATCCGGCCGAAGTCGCCCCTCAGGCAGGCCGCCGGGCCAACGTAGCAGCGCGGGCCGACGATGACATCGCCGATCAGCACGGCGTTGGGATGTACGAAGGCGCTTGGGTCGACAACCGGGATCATGCCGTCGATCTCATAACAACTTTCCATGAAAGGCTCTTTCTCGCGGTGACCGGGGAAACTCGGGCTCATGGTAGCGCCGGAAGGGAACGGCGACAAAGGCCGTGCACCAAAATATTACGGGATATCCCCAAAAGAATGCCTTTTGGGAAAACAGCAATGGCCGCTACCCTTGTGAAGGATCAGACACCAGGAGAGTGCAGTGCAGACGGTCGTGTACGTGGCCCGGAATATCATCACCATGACGCCGTCGCGCCCGGAAGCGACACACGTCGCCGTCCGTGACGGGCGTATTCTGGCGGTCGGCAGTCTGGAGGAGGTTGCGGGCTGGGGTGACTACCGGCTTGACGAAAGCTTTGCCGACAAGGTTCTGCTGCCCGGTTTCGTGGAGGGGCACGCACATATGATGGCGGGTGGAATCTGGCAGTTCACCTATGCGGGGTTCGAGGACCGTATCGCGCCGGACGGCACGCTGTGGATCGGCGCACAGGATATCGATGCAGTGATCCGCCGCCTTCGCGAGGCCGAAGCCGCTCTGGCGCCGGAGGCACCGCTGATTGCCTGGGGCTTCGATCCGATTTTTCTGACTTCCGACCGCCTCACCCGGAAAGACCTCGACCAGGTGACGACCAGCCGTCCGGTTGCCGTCATCCACTCGAATTTTCACCTGATGACGGTGAACTCGCGGGCACTGGAAATGGCGCAGTACGATCGCAACAGCGATGTGGAAGGCATCGCTCGCGGTGAAGACGGAGAACCGAACGGCGAGCTGCAGGAAATGGCGGCGATGTTCCCGATCATGCGCAGGCTCGGGATCGATTTCCGTTCCCTGGCGCGGACCGGGGAAAGTATCCGCGCGTACGGCAAGGTCTGCCAGCGCTGCGGTGTGACCACGGCAACGGATTTGATCAACGACCTGCCGCCGGAAGACGTCGATGTTCTGACCGCCATCACCGGCGAGGAAAACTATCCGGCCCGGCTCGTACCGGTGCTGAATGCCCATAGCGCACCGGCGGCCGAGATCGTGTCACAGGCTCTCGGGCTGCGCGCACTCTCGAGCGACAAGCTCCGTCTGGGATCGGTCAAGATCATCACCGACGGGTCGATCCAGGGCTTCACCGCCCGGATGCGCTGGCCGGGGTATTTCAGGGGACCGGACCACGGCATCTGGAACATTCCGCCCGAACAGCTGATGACGACGGTGGAAACGCTGAACGCCGCCGGGGTTCACATGCATGTTCACGTCAATGGTGATGAAGCGTCGGAGGTTGCCATCGAAGCCTTTGCACGGGCACTCGCCAAAAACCCTAATCCCGACCATCGCCATGTTCTGCAGCACTGTCAGCTTGCCGATGCGGCGCAGTTCCGGCGGATCCGGACTCTTGGTCTCTGCGTCAATCTCTTCGCCAATCACCTCTATTATTTCGGCGACAAGCATTACGAGCTGACCGTCGGACCGGAACGCGCCGAGCGGATCGATGCCTGCGGCACCGCGCTGGCCGAGGGTATTCCGCTGGCTATCCATTCCGATGCGCCGGTGACGCCCATGGGGCCTCTCTTCACGGCCTGGTGCGCCGTCAATCGCGTTACCGTCTCGGGCCGGGTGCTGGGGGCGTCGGAGCGCATTTGCGTCGAGACGGCCCTGCGCGCGGTGACTCTCGGACCGGCCTACACACTGCACCTTGATCATGAGATCGGTTCGATCGAGGTCGGCAAGAAGGCCGACTTCGCTGTGCTGGAGGAAAACCCGCTGACCGTCGATCCCATGAAGATCAGGGATATCGCGGTCTGGGGCACGGTGCTGGGCGGCAAGCCCTTTCCTCTGGCTTAACCTGGGAACTCTTTCCATGAACCCGTCCGACCTGCGTTTGCCATTGACCGTCATCACCGGATATCTCGGCGCCGGCAAGACCACGCTGGTCAATCACCTGCTGCGTAATGCCGGCGGCCGGCGGATCATGGTGCTGGTCAACGACTTTGGCGATATCGCGATTGATGCCGATCTGATTGCATCACAGGATGGCGATAGCCTGACGCTCGCCAACGGCTGTATCTGCTGTTCGCTGGGCGGCGATCTCTACTACGCCCTGACCGCGGCTCTGGACCGGACGCCGCGCCCGGATCACCTGTTGATCGAAGCCAGCGGCGTGGCCGATCCAAAGCGGATTTCGGATATTGCGCGCGCTGAACCGGACCTGCGGCCGGACGCCACCGTGGCGCTGGTCGACGCCGGGGCCTTTGCAGGGCAGGTCGAAGACGAATACATCGGCTCGTCGGTGGCCCGGCAGTTGCGGTCCTCCGATCTGATCGTGATCAACAAAAGCGATCTGGCATCCTCCGCCGGGCTGGCGGATCTTCAGAAGCGGATTGCCGGGCTTGCGCCGGCGGCTCAGCAGGTGACATCGTTCCGCGGCAGGCTGTCTCCCGATATTCTGCTTGGCCGCCGGGATTTCAGCGAAGAGGACCGGAGTAGCGCGTCGTCCAGCAATGAGCATGACGTTCCCCACGAACACGAAGACCTCTATGTCCGCTGGTCGATGACAACGGAGACCGCGTTTGACAAAGCCCGGCTCACTGCTGCGCTGAAGGACCTGCCGGCAGGCCTCTTGCGGCTCAAGGGTTTCGTCCGGCTTCGGGGCGATGAGGGCTGGGCGCTGGTGCAGGTTGTGGGCCGCCGCGCCGATCTGGAGTTGCTGAAATCGCCACCCGCAAGGGCCGGGCCCTCCACGCGCTTGAGTGCGATCGGACTCAAAGGCCTGCTGGAACCCGCTTCGCTGGATCGGTTATTCGCCCGCCGATGATTTCTCAAGTTTATGATTTGAAACGCTTTTAAGACTCACTTATGGGTTTGGGAATAAAATTTCATGCATAAATATTTTATACTTGAAATAAAAAAATGACAGGCTCATAGTTGCTTTCATTCTGAACAACAGGAGAGTCAGATGCGCGTTGCCTGTCTCGGAGGCGGACCTGCCGGGCTCTACTTTGCCATCAGCATGAAGCTGCGCGATCCCGCGCACGAGATCGTGGTGATAGAGCGGAACCGTCCCAACGATACCTTTGGCTGGGGTGTGGTTCTGTCTGACGAAACGCTTGAGAACTGTCAGGTCAACGATCCTGTCAGCGCGGCGGTTATTCGCGAGAACTTTGCGTACTGGGACGATGTCGCGACCCATTACCGGGGCGAAAAAATCGTGTCCGGCGGGCATGGCTTTTGCGGGATCGGGCGCCGGAAGCTGCTCAATATTCTCCAGGCCCGGGCGCAGGAGCTCGGAATCGAACTGCGTTTCGAAGCCGAATTCGAGTCGACAAAGGACTTTGCCGACTACGACCTGATCGTGGCGTCCGACGGTCTCAATTCCAAGGTTCGGAACGAGCATGCGGATGTCTTCAAGCCGGACATCGACGCGCGGGCCTGCAAGTTTGTCTGGCTGGGCACGCACCAGAAGTTCAACGATGCCTTCACCTTCATTTTCGAGGAAACCGAGCACGGCTGGATCTGGGTTCACGCCTATCAGTTCGATCCGGACACGGCGACCTTCATCGTCGAATGCGCTGAAGACACCTGGCGGAATTTCGGCTTCGATAAGATGAGCCAGGAAGAGACCATCGCCACCTGCGAGAAACTCTTCGCCAAATACCTTGACGGCCATGCGCTGATGTCGAATGCCAGGCATCTGCGCGGATCGGCCTGGCTTAACTTCCCGCGGGTCCTGTGCGAAAAGTGGTCGCATGAAAACATCGTCCTGATGGGCGATGCGGCGGCGACGGCGCATTTTTCCATCGGATCGGGAACCAAGCTGGCGTTGGAAAGCGCGATCGATCTGGCCGAGCGCCTGCACAGCGAAGCGACGATGGCAGAGGCTTTCGCGCGCTATGAAGATGAACGCCGGCTGGAAGTCCTTCGCCTGCAGAGTGCCGCGCGCAATTCGCTCGAATGGTTCGAGGAAATCGATCGCTATCTGACACTGGCGCCGATGCAGTTTGCCTATTCCCTTCTGACCCGCTCGCAGCGGATCAGCCACGAGAACCTGCGCCTGCGCGACAAGGACTGGCTGGAATCCGCCGAGAAGTGGTTCGAGCGGAAAGCGACGGGACAGACCCCGGCGACGTCCCGGCCGCCGATGTTCACACCTTTCCGGGTTCGCGGCCTCGAACTTGAGAACCGGATCGTGGTGTCGCCGATGGCGCAGTACTCGGCCGAGGACGGTACGCCGGGCGACTGGCATTTCGTGCATTACAGCAGCCGGGCCCTGGGCGGCGCGGGACTGGTCTACACCGAAATGACCTGCGTTTCGCCGGAGGGCCGGATCACCACCGGCTGTGCCGGCCTTTACGATCCGGCGCATGAAGCTGGCTGGAAGCGGATTGTCGATTTCGTGCACAGAGAAACCCCGGCCAAGATCGCCATGCAGCTCGGTCACTCCGGTCCCAAGGGTTCCACCCAGTTGGGCTGGGAGGAAATGGACGCGCCGCTGAAGCAGGACAACTGGGAAACACTGGCGCCGTCACCGGTCGCCTGGTCGAAGAAGAATGCGGTCCCGCGGGAAATGACGCGCCGGGATATGGACAAGGTGCGTGACGATTTCGTCCGCGCGGCGGAGATGGCGGAACGCTGTGGCTTCGATCTTCTCGAACTGCACTATGCGCACGGCTATCTGCTCTCCGCTTTCATCACGCCGCTGACCAATCGGCGCGAGGACGAATACGGCGGTTCCCTGGAGAACCGGATGCGGTTCCCGGTCGAGCTGTTCCGGGCGGTGCGCGCGGTCTGGCCGGATGAAAAACCGATCTCGGTGCGCATTTCAGCCAATGACTGGGTCGGCGACGAGGGCGTGACACCGGAAGAGTCGGTGGATATCGCACGCATCCTGAAGGACGAAGGTGTCGACATCATCGATGTGTCCGCCGGGCAGACCTCGAAGAAAGCACAGCCGGTGTATGGCCGGATGTTCCAGACACCCTTTTCCGACCGGATCCGCAACGAGGCCGGGATCGCCACCATGGCAGTCGGCAACATCTATGAACCCGATCATGTGAATTCGATCCTCATGGCCGGCCGCGCCGATCTTTGCTGCCTTGCGCGCCCGCATCTGACCGACCCCTACTGGACACTGCACGCGGCGGCGGGACTGGGCTATGACCGGGTGGACTGGCCGAAGCAGTACCATGCCGGACGGGATCAGCTTCAGCGGCTGGCCGCCCGCAACGATGCAACGACGATGAAGGTATAGCCTGTGGCGAAGCTGACGGGAAAACATGCTCTGATCACCGGCGGCGGGACGGGTGTCGGCGCGGCCATCGCGCGCAGGCTCGATGATGAAGGCGCGGTCGTGACCCTGGTGGGGCGCAGGCTTGCACCTTTGGAAGCTGTCGCCTCCAGGATTTCCGGTGCTGCGACCGTTCAGGCGGATGTGACAGAAGAAGACTCTGTTGCAGCCATGTTCGAGGCCGCGCGCGCAATCCATGGCCCGGTCGGCATTCTGGTGGCCAACGCCGGAGCCGCCGAGAGCGCAGCGGTCAAGGATACCAGCCTGGCGCGCTGGCAGCGCATGCTGTCGGTCAATCTCACCGGGGCTTTCCTCTGTGCCCGCGGCGCGCTTGAAGACATGCAGACGGCAGGCGAAGGCCGGATCGTGTTCGTCAGCAGCACCGCCGGACTCAAGGGCTATCCCTACGTCGCGGCCTATTGTGCCGCCAAACACGGGGTGATTGGCCTGACCCGGTCCATGGCCAGCGAACTGGCGCGGACGGGGATTACCGTCAACGCGGTCTGTCCGGGCTTTACCGAAACGCCGCTGCTCGAGGATTCGATCGCGAAGATTGTCGAGAAGACCGGGCGCAGCGAGGCGGAGGCCCGCCAGTCTCTGCTCTCCAGCAATCCGCAGGGCCGTTTCGTGCAGCCGGACGAAGTGGCCGGATCGGTGGCCTGGCTCTGTGAGTCCGGTTCGGGTTCGGTGACCGGGCAGGCGATTTCCATTTCCGGAGGCGAGGTCACGTGACGCGCGCAGGCAGAACAACGGTCGTGACGTCTTCGGCAAACGGGGACGCGAACAGCAAGCAGCGTTTGCGCCTCTGGCTGCGCCTGTTGCGGGCGACCCGTTTCGTCGAAGGTGAGCTGCGCGAGCGGCTGCGGCGGGATTTCGACGCCACCCTGCCGCGTTTCGACGTTCTTGCCGCGTTGTATCGTGTTGAAAACGGTATGACCATGACGGAGCTGTCGCGGTTCCTCATGGTTTCGAACGGGAATGTGACCGGGATCGTTGACCGGTTGGTGCAGGAAGGTCTGATCGTCAGGATCCCGGACAAGAACGACCGCCGGGCAACTTTCGTGCGCTTGACGCCGAAGGGCCTGACCGCCTTTACCGAAATGGCGGAAGCCCATGAGGGCTGGGTCGATGGTATGTTGTCTGAAATAACGGCTGAAGAAGCGTCGCAGCTGATCGGTCTTTTGAGTCGTTTCAATTCGCAGAAAGAGAGCAGGTGAAGTATGCCGGCCACAAAGGACTTCATGCCGAAGGATTTCAAGCCGCGACATTTTAACTGGCGGATGGAAGGCAGCGTAGGGGTGATCTCCCTGGCCCGGCCTGACCGCAAGAACCCTCTGACCTTCGAATCCTACGCCGAGCTGCGGGATCTGTTCCGTGATCTGGTGTACGTCGACGATGTGAAAGCCGTGGTTTTCGCTTCCAACGGTGGCAATTTCTGTTCGGGCGGGGACGTCAAGGACATCATCGGTCCTCTGCTGGATCGGGACATGAAGGGCCTGCTTCAGTTCACCCGTATGACCGGCGATCTGGTCAAGGCGATGCGGGCCTGTCCGCAGCCGGTGATCGCGGCGGTGGACGGGGTGTGCGTCGGGGCCGGCGCTATGATCTCGCTGTTTTCCGATCTGCGTCTTGGGACTCCCGAAGCCAAAACGGCGTTTCTTTTCACCCGTGTCGGTCTGGCCGGCTGCGATATGGGCGCCTGTGCCATGCTGCCCCGGGTGATCGGGCAGGGCCGGGCGGCCGAGCTGCTGTTTACCGGACGTTCCATGTCCGCCGAAGAAGGCGAGCGCTGGGGTTTCTTCAATCGCCTGGTCGCCGCCGAGTCCCTGGAGACCGAGGCGATCGCTCTGGCGCAGCGTCTGGCGGAAGGTCCGAACTTCGGCCATATGATGACCAAGACCATGCTCAATCAGGAATGGTCGATGACCCTGGATCAGGCGATTGAAGCCGAGGCCCAGGCCCAGGCGATCTGCATGCAGACCCGCGATTTCAAACGGGCGCATGACGCCTTCATCGACAAGAAAAAGCCGTTGTTCGAGGGTGACTGAACCATGAGCGACAAAAGCTTTCTGACCTGGCCGTTTTTCGACGACACGCATCGTGCGCTGGCGGAGGGTCTTGATATCTGGGCGGCGCAGAATCTGAACGGACTCGATCATGCCGACACCGATGCGACCTGCCGGAAACTGGTTTCGATGCTGGGGCGCGACGGTTGGCTCGAGCTTTCGGCGCCGGACCCCGCCGATCCGCAAACCGGACTCGATGTACGCAAGCTCTGCCTGATCCGGGAGACTCTGGCGCGGCATGACGGCCTGGCCGATTTCGCGTTTGCCATGCAGGGGCTGGGAGCCGGGGCAATCACGCTGTTCGGGACCGGTGCACAGCGCGGTGAATGGCTGCCGCGCACCCGTTCCGGCAATGCAATCGCCGCCTTCGCCCTGTCCGAACCGCGCTCCGGGTCCGATGTGGCCAACATCGAGATGACGGCGACGAAAGACGGCGACGACTATCTGCTCTCCGGCGAGAAGACCTGGATCTCCAACGGTGGGATCGCGGATTTCTATGTCGTCTTCGCCCGTACCGGTGAAGCCCCCGGTGCGCGCGGCCTTTCCGCCTTTATCGTTCCGGCCGATACGCCGGGGCTGGAGATTGCCGAGCGGATCGATGTGGTCGCGCCGCATCCGCTCGCCAGACTGGCTTTCAATGACTGTCGGGTAGCGGCTGCAGCCATGATCGGGACGCCGGGGCAGGGTTTCAAGATCGCCATGAGTGTACTCGACGTCTTCCGCTCCACGGTCGGTGCTGCGGCGCTGGGCTTCGCACGCCGGGCACTGGATGAAGCGCTGAAACGGGCGGCGAGCCGCGAGCTGTTCGGGGCGCCGCTGGCCGAGCTGCAACTGGTGCAGGGACAGCTGGCGGAAATGGCGCTCGACGTCGATGCCTCGGCCCTGCTGGTTTACCGTGCCGCCTGGACCAAGGATGGCGGCGCCCCGAGAGTCACCCGCGAAGCCGCGATGGCAAAGCTCTATGCGACCGAAGCGGCCCAGTCGGTGATCGACAAGGCGGTGCAGATCCACGGCGGCGACGGCGTACGCCGTGGCCATATCGTCGAATCGCTCTATCGCGAGATCCGGGCGCTGCGGATCTACGAAGGCGCCTCCGAGGTTCAGAAGGTCGTCATTGCGCGTCAGGCGCTGACGGAGGCCGCCGCGGCGACAGGAGGAAAGTGATCATGCTGGGACCATCGGCGCACATCGACAGCTTTACCCGGGAGGCGCTGCCTGCCTTCGATCTCTGGCCGGACATCCTTCTCGATCGTCCGGAGTTTCGCTATCCCGAGAGGATCAACGCAGGGGTCGAACTGACCGACAGGCTGGTTGAAAAGGGACTGGGCGAAAAGCTCGCCTTGAGAAGTGAAACCGAAAGCTTCACCTACCGTGAGCTGGCAATCGAAACCAACCGGATCGCGCGCGTTCTGATCGAAGACTTCGGCCTGGTTGCCGGGAACCGGATTCTGATCCGCGCCGCCAACAATCCGCGTATGGTGGCCGCCTGGCTCGGCGCGACCAAGGCCGGGGCGGTGGTGGTCAATTCCATGCCGATGCTGCGGGCGGGCGAACTGACCAAGCTGGTCGACAAGGCGGAGATCGCCTTTGCTCTTTGCGATGACCGCCTGAAGGACGAGATGGAGATCTGCGCGGCCACGAGCGACTTTCTGGGGAAAGTCGTCTACTTCGACGGGACCTCCGCGCGGCAGGGCGAACTCGAAAAACGGATGGCGGCCAAGCCGGAGGATTTCGAAGCGGTTCCGACCGGCCGGGATGACGTGGCGCTGCTGGGCTTTACCTCGGGCAGTACCGGGGTTCCCAAGGCCACCATGCACTTTCACCGTGACATTCTGGCGATTGCCGACGGTTATGCCCGCGAAGTTCTGGCGCCGACGCCGGATGACGTTTTCATCGGCTCGCCGCCACTGGCCTTTACCTTCGGTCTGGGCGGTCTGGCGGTGTTTCCACTTCGCTTCGGGGCGACGGCGGCGCTGGTAGAGGATGGACGCCCCGCAAGCCTGCTGGCGGCGATTGAAAAATTCGGCGCGACCATCAGCTTCACTGCGCCGATGGCCTATCGGGTGATGATGAACGAGGTCGTGCAGGGCAAGGGGGACCTGTCTTCCCTGCGTCTCGCGGTCTCGGCCGGTGAAACCCTGCCGCTGGCAACCTTCAACGCCTGGACTTCGGCGACCGGGGTGCCGATTCTGGACGGGATCGGGGCCACCGAGATGCTGCATATCTTCATCAGCAACCGCCCCGGCGATATCCGTCCCGGTGCGACGGGAAAACCGGTTGCCGGTTACGAGGCGATGATCGTCGATGACGAGATGAAGCCCTTGCCCGTCAATGAAGTCGGACATCTGGCGGTGCGCGGCCCTACCGGCTGCCGCTATCTCGCCGACGAGCGGCAGACAAGCTATGTGCGCGACGGCTGGAATCTGACAGGCGATGCCTTCCGCCAGGACGAGGCGGGTTATTTCCACTTTGCGGCGCGGGCGGACGACATGATCGTTTCCTCCGGCTACAACATCGCCGGGCCCGAGGTCGAGGATGCCCTGTTGACGCATCCGGACGTCGTCGAATGCGCGGTGGTCGGAGCGGCGGATCCCGAACGCGGGACCATCGTTCAGGCTCATATCATTCTGCGAGAAGGTGTTGACGGCGACGCGGCGCTCGTCAAGCATCTGCAGGATCATGTGAAATCGGTCATTGCACCCTACAAGTATCCGCGATCGATCGTTTTTGCGGACGCACTGCCGAAAACGCTGACCGGCAAGGTTCAGCGGTTCAAACTCAAGAGTAAGGATGCCCGGTAACGGGCAGGTTCACACAGGGACTTTCACAGAGAGGTTGAGGAAATGAAGAAGAATCTGATCGGACTGGCGGTGGCCGCCAGTATGGCTATGCCTGCATTTGCACAGGCGGAGAATGTAAAGATCGGCATGATCACGACGCTGTCGGGTGGCGGATCGGGCCTGGGCATCGATATCCGCGACGGCTTTGCGCTGGCGGTCAAGCAGGGCGGCGGCAAGCTCGGCGGACAGGACATCGAGGTGATGATCGAAGACGATGCCCGCAAGCCGGACAAGGCGAAGCAGATCGCCGACAAGTTCATACAGCGTGACAAGGTAGACATCCTGACCGGGATCGTCTGGTCGAACCTCGCGCTTGCGGTGGTGCCGTCAGCGGTGAAAAGCGGTGTGTTCTACATCAGCCCCAACGCCGGACCTTCCCAGCTGGCCGGAAAGCTCTGCGACGAGAACTACTTCAACGTCGCCTGGCAGAATGACAATCTGCATGAGGCCATGGGCGAGTACGTCTCCAGCCAGGGCCTGAAGAATGCCTATATTCTGGCGCCGAACTATCCGGCGGGCAAAGATGCCCTGGCTGGTTTCAAGCGCTTCTACAAGGGCGAACTGGCCGGTGAGACCTTTACCAAGCTGGGTCAGAAGGATTACGCCGCGGAGCTGGCGGCGATCCGCGAAGCCAAACCGGACTCGATCTTCTTCTTCCTGCCCGGCGGTATGGGCATCGCCTTCATGAAGCAGCTGGCCCAGTCGGGCATTGAGGCACCGGTTTTCGGTCCGGCCTTTTCCTTCGATCAGGGGATTCTGGGCGCGGTCGGCGATGCCGCCCTGGGCGTCAAGAACACCTCGCAGTGGAGCAAGGATCTCGATAACGCGGCCAACAAGGTCTTTGTGGCCGACTTCCAGAAGGAATACGGCCGTCTGCCGTCGCTCTATGCCAGTCAGGGCTACGATGCGGCGCGCCTGATTGCTTCGGCGCTGGCGACGACCGGGGGCGTCAAGGATGCCGCGGCCTTCCGCAAGGCGCTGAAAGCGGCGGATTTCGAATCCGTCCGCGGCGCTTTCAAGTTCGGTCCGAACCACCATCCGATTCAGGACATCTATGTCCGCGAAGTGGTCAAGGAAGGCGATGTCCTGACCAACAGGATTGTTGGTGTCGGCCTGAAAAACCATTCGGATGCCTATGCGTCTGAATGCGTGATGTAACTGAAACGCAGAGGGGCCGCGTGAGCTTTCGCGCGGCCCTTTTCTTGTCCAATGGCACGTAAGGGAATGCCCTGATGTCCGCCGCTTTCATCTTTGAGCAGCTTCTGAACAGCCTGCAGCTCGGCGTGATGCTCTTCGTCATGGCGGCGGGCCTGACGCTGGTCTTCGGTGTGATGGGCCTGATCAATCTTGCGCACGGCTCGCTCTATATGGTCGGGGCGTTCTTCTGTGCCTGGGTGGCGGGGGTAAGCGGGTCTTTCTGGATCGGTTTGCTGGCAGGTCTGGCCGCCGCCGCCGCCGCCGGGGCGCTGGTCGAGATGCTGGTCATGCGACGGCTCTATGACCGGGATCATCTGGATCAGGTCCTGGCAACCTTCAGCCTGATTCTGATTTTCAACGAGGGCACCCGCTGGATCTTCGGTGCGCAGCCGCTCTATCTCGATATACCGGCCGCGCTCGCCACTTCGGTCCCCTTGCCGGGTGGTGGCGGCTATCCGATCTACCGGCTGGTGATCATTGCCTTCGGCGTTGTCACGGCCTTTGCGCTCTATCTGCTGATTTCCCGGACGAAGCTGGGGATGCAGATCCGGGCCGGTGAATCGGACCGCGAGATGATTGGCGCGCTGGGCGTCGATATCTCTACGCTCTACACTCTGGTGTTCGCGCTGGGAGCCCTGCTGGCGGGACTGGCCGGCGCGCTGGTCGGTGCCCTGCAGTCGGTCGAGGTCGGCATGGGCGAACCGGTGCTGATCCTGGCCTTCGTGGTGGTGGTGATTGGCGGTATCGGCTCGATCAAGGGCGCGCTGATCGGGGCAATCCTGGTCGGACTGGTCGATACGCTGGGCCGGGCCTTTCTGCATCAGCTCTTCGCCCTGGCTCTGCCGCCGGCCGAAGCCAACGGCTACGGCGCCGCGCTGTCCTCCATGTCGATTTATCTGCTGATGGCGGTGGTCCTCGCCTGGCGGCCCAAAGGACTCTTCCCGGTCAATGCCTGAAATGCGCAGAGAAACCCTTTTCAACGCCGCCCTTGCGCTGCTGCTGCTGGCGCTGCCGCTCGGTGCCTGGCTTCTGGGCGAGAGTTATTACGTGTCGCTGGGCGCGCGTGTCGCCATCCTTGCCCTGGCGGGAGTGGGGCTCAATCTGGCGCTGGGATTCGGCGGCATGGTCAGCTTCGGGCATGCGGCCTTCTTCGGTCTGGGCGGATACGCGGCGGGGGTATTGTCCCACCACGCCTTTGAGGGCTCGGCTGTCCTTAACTGGCCGGTGATGCTGGAGGGCAGCGATTCCACGCTGGTGCTCTGGGCCGCGGCCCTGTTTCTATCCGGTGTGGTCGCGGCGGCGATCGGGGCCATCAGCCTGCGGACGTCCGGGGTCTATTTCATCATGATCACCCTGGCCTTCGCGCAGATGATTTTCTATATGGCGGTTTCGCTGCCGACCTACGGTGGCGAAGACGGTCTGCCGCTCTATCTGCGCAGCGGCTTTGCCGGGCTGGATCTCTCCGACGAGCTGGTGTTCTTTCTTGTCTGTTACGGCCTGCTGCTGCTGGCGATTTTGCTTTCCTTCCGGCTGGTGGGGTCGCGCTTCGGTGCGGCGCTGGAATGCGCCCGGCAGAACGAAACCCGCCTCGGCGCCGTCGGCATCGCGCCCTATCCGGTCAAGCTGACCGCATTCGTGCTCTCGGCGATGATCACCGGCCTCGCCGGCGCGCTCTTTGTTGAGTTGAACGGCTTTGTCAGCCCGGCGATGCTGTCATGGCAGGTCTCGGGCGAAATCATGATCTTCGTGATCCTGGGGGGTGTCGGGCGTCTCTACGGGCCGATCGCCGGGGCAATTCTGTTTATCGTCCTGGAGACAGTGATCGGCGGCTATACCGAGCGCTGGCAGCTGTTCCTCGGCGTGATCCTGCTGATGGTGGTGCTCTTTGCCCGTGGCGGCGTGATCGGCCTGGTGGCGGGAAAGGCCAGACATGACTGAAGCCTTTGCGACTGAGCCGCTCCTTGTTCTGGAAAATCTGCACAAGTCTTTCGGCGCGCTGCGGGCAACCGACGATGTTTCCCTGTCGGTCGAGCCGGGCAGAATTCATGCGCTGATCGGGCCGAACGGCGCCGGAAAATCGACGCTGATCGGCCAGATCGCCGGCGCCCTGAAGCCCGATGCCGGAAAGGTGCGGTTTCTGGGGCGCGACGTGACCGGCCTGTCGGTTCCGCAGCGGGCACGGCGGGGGCTGGCGCGGACGTTTCAGGTCTCGTCGCTGGCCATGGAGTTCTCAGCCCTGCGCAATGTCATGCTGGCGGTCCAGGCGCGCGGGCATTCGACTTTCCGCTTCTGGCGGCCGGTGCGGAACGACCGCAGCCTGATCGATCCGGCCATGGCGCAGCTTGAGCGCGTCGGGCTCGGCGCCAGAGCGGATCTGCCGGTGACGGCGCTCTCCCATGGCGAACGGCGGCAGCTCGAACTGGCGGTGGCGCTGGCCATGGAGCCGAAACTTCTTCTGCTCGACGAACCCATGGCCGGGTTGGGCGGCGAGGATTCGCGCCGCATGACCGAGGTGCTGAGCGCCCTGCGCAGCGAAGCGGCGATCCTGCTGGTTGAGCACGACATGGATGCGGTCTTTTCCCTCGCCGACCGGATCTCGGTTCTGGTCTATGGCCGCGTGATCGCCTCGGGCAGCGTTGCGGATATCCGGGCGTCGCAGGACGTCCGCGACGCCTATCTGGGGGATTGAGCATGCTGAAGGTCGAGGGACTGGAAACCTATTACGGCCCCAGCCAGGCGCTATTCGGTGTCGATCTCTCGGTTGGCGAAGGCGAGATGGTGGCGCTGCTGGGGCGCAACGGCATGGGCAAGACCACCACGATCCGTTCGATCTGCCGTCTGACGCCGCCCGCGGCCGGACGTGTGACTTTCGACGGTCGGGATCTCGCCAATCGCAAGGCATTCCGGGTTGCCCGTCTGGGGCTTGGGCTGGTGCCGGAAGGCCGGCGCGTTTTTCCGACCCTGAGCGTGCAGGAGAATCTGATTGCCACCGCACGCGGCGAAGGCTGGGATCTCAAGCGGGTTTATGATCTTTTCCCACGCCTGAGCGAACGGGCAGTGCAATCCGCGCGGACCCTATCGGGCGGCGAACAGCAGATGCTGGCGATCGGCCGGGCACTGATGACCAACCCGAAACTTCTCATCCTCGACGAAGCGACAGAGGGGCTGGCGCCGATCATCCGGCAGGAAATCTGGTCGTCGATCCGGACCCTGAAAAGCGAAGGCCTGTCGATCCTGATCGTCGACAAGAACCTGAAAGACCTCTTGCCGCTTGCAACGGCCTGCGTCGTGCTGGAAAAGGGGCGCTCAGTCTGGAGCGGCTCGCCGGATGCTCTTGCCGCCGATGCGGAGCTGCAAAACCGTTATCTGGGAGTTTGAGTATGGCCGCGTTCGAGACCCGGCAGGATGTAATGTTTCAGCACTGCGACCCCGCCGGTATCGTGTTCTATCCGCGTTATGTCGAAATGATCAACGCGGTGGTCGAACAGTGGTTCGCGCGTGGTCTGGAAGTGCCTTTCGCCGAGCTGGTGATGGTGCGTCGCAAGGGGGTTCCCACCGCCCGTCTCGAGGTCGACTTCAGGGCGCCCAGTCGGCTGGGCGATGTTCTGGTCCTGTCCCTTTCGGTTACCAGGATCGGGAAAAGCAGCGTGACCTTCACTGTTGAGGCCCATTGCGAAGATCAACTTCGCCTGACCAGCTGCGTGACCCTGGTTCACGTCGATGCGGTAGAACTGAAGTCCGAACCCTGGCCCGACGATCTGCGCGCGCGTATCGAACTCTTCACTCTTCAAGCGTCCCTGTGACGACACAAAGCCAAAGGTACTGCCATGCATGAAGTCCTTCATCCCGCGAACTGGAAGTCGCCGAGCGGCTATGCCAACGGGATTGCTGCCAGCGGGCGCACGATCTTCGTCGGCGGACAGATCGGCTGGAATGCCGATCAGGTTTTCGAGTCAGCGGATTTCGTGGCCCAGGTCGAGACGGCGTTGCGTAATATCCTGGCGGTGCTGAAGGAAGCGGATGCCGGGCCGGAACACATCGTCCGCCTGACCTGGTATGTAACCGACAAGCGCGAATACCTCGCGCGCCTGCCTGAAGTGGGCGCCGCCTACAGATCGACCCTCGGTCGCAACTATCCGGCCATGACCATGGTGCAGGTGGCTGATCTGATCGAGGATCAGGCGAAGGTGGAAATCGAAGCGACCGCCGTGGTGCCGGAGTAAAAGGCAACCACGGCGGCCCCTTGAAGGACCTGGCTTAAAGCTTCGACAGATCGGGGATCGGTCGCCGGGTTTCCGGGTTTTGCGCCAGCACCTGTTCCAGACTGTGAGCGACCTGCAGCACCAGTTCATCCGATCCGTTGGGGCCGACGATCTGAATGCCGAAGGGCATGCCCTTGTGATCGAGACCGCAGGGCAGGACGCAGGCCGCCGGAAGCGCCTTGGTCAGAGCGTAGGTGATGGCCAGCCAGCGCATATAGGTCGGCATGGCCTCGCCGTTGATCTCCTCGACGAAGAGCTGGCTGTGCGGGAAGGGGGAGACCGCCGCCGCCGGGCAGATGAGGATGTCCGCTTCTTCGAAAAAGCGGTCGAACTCGTAGTAGATCTTTGTCTGTACCCTATGCGCCCAGGCAACGTCCGGCAGGGAATAGGCCATGCCCCGTTCGGTGTTGTCGATTACGTTGGGGCCGAGCAGATCCCGGTGATTTTCCACTCGGTCCCGGTGGGCGGCGACGAAGTTGACCCCACGCAGAATCTCGAAGCACTCGTGCACGTCGTCCATGTAGGGATCGCGATCCTGCGTTTCGGCGAAGACGTGGCCGAAGGCCCTGGTTCGGGCCGCGAAGGTCGCGCGGATGCCGTTGTCCACCGGCGCGCAGCCGAGGTCGGCGGAAAAGGCCGCGCGGACCGATCCCAGGTCAACCCCCGAAAGGCTTTCCGGCAGGTGCAAAGCGTCGTCGCTGGAAAAGGGATCGCGCTTGTCGCTGTCGATCTGGGCGAGCAGCAGCAGATAGGCGTCGTCCACGGTTCGTCCCATGGGGCCAAGGACCGCGAAGGGATTGATGGCAACGGCTTTTCCGGTTGCCGGAATCAGACCGGGCGAGGGACGGAAACCGGTGACGCCGCAGAAACCGGCGGGCGTGCGCAGGCTGCCGCCGTAGTCGGACCCGGTGGCCAGCGGCAGCATGCCGGCGGCCAGCGCCGAAGCCGATCCGCCGGACGATCCGGCGCAGGTCAGGGACGGATCGAAGGGGTTGCCGGTCGGGCCGTACACCTTGTTGGTGGTGTTGGCGCCGGCGCCGAATTCCGGCGTGTTGGTCTTGGCCAGAATATTGGCGCCCGCGGCCCGGATACTGGCGACCATGTCGTCGTCTTCATCGGGGATATGGTTTTCGTAAATCAGCGAACCCCAGGTCGTGCGCAGCCCGGCGGTCGCTTCCAGATCCTTCACGCCGAGCGGCAGACCGTGCAGCAGACCGAGATCCTCGCCGGCCATGACCAGAGCTTCGGCGTCTTTCGCCTCTGCCTTCGCGGCGTCGATGTCCATGGCGACCAGGGCGTTGAGGGTGCCATTGGTCTTTTCGATGCGGCTGAGGCAGCTGTCCAGCAGCTCGACGGGTGAAAGCTGCTTGTTGCCGATCATCTGCCGGGCTTCGACAGCGCTGAGATCGCAGGGTTCGGTCATGTTTCACGGTCCGGTTTGTTATGTGGTCAGGGCGGAATTGAGTGTTACATAGAAGCCCGGCCGGCAGGTGACGTGCAAGCGGCAATCCTGCGGCTTCGGTCGTTCGGGTGATCGTGCCCGATGGTCACCCTGAGGTGGGGAGATATGGTGTTCGCTTCCAAGGGGTACGTGTATTTTGAAAATGGAATGTTCTGTTGTTGAAGAATGAAGAGGCTGCCGGAAACTACACGCTCTGGCTGCTGTTATGCGAAGAGGACGAAGCCTGGGTCAAACCGCTGATCGACGAACTGGCGGCGGAACTGGGCACGGAGAGCTTTTATCCGCATGCGACCCTGATGAGCGGACTTTCCGGCCGTGGCGACAGGACCGAAGCGGCGGTTCGGGACTTTGCGTCCGCCCATGGGGTGGTCGAGACCGGGATCGCCGGCATTGAGTTCCTTCCCGAGACTTTCCGGGCCTTTTTTCTGCGGCTGGAAAGCCACCCGGCGCTGATGGAAATGTACGCGCAGGCGGCCGTATGGTGCGATGAAGCGCCGCCGTCTGAATTTATGCCGCATGTTTCGCTGGTCTACGGCCAACCCGATGTGGAAGCAAAAAAGGCGCTCGAAGCGCGTTTGCGGGACAGGATTCAAGGGCGTTCCCTTCGTCTCGACCGGTTGGCCTACGTCTATTCCGGCAAGGGGATCGCGGTGTCGGACTGGCGCATCGAATACAGCTTCGATCTTTCATAGTTGGCGCGTTCGATCAGACTCGGCTTTAATGGCTTCGAGGCGGTCTACAACGGCAATAAATGGCGGAACGGATGTCGGAACATGGGTATGAGAAGGGGCGGCTGAATCTGCCCTTCGTCGGGCACTGCACCTTCGGCAAGCAGCCGGTCTGTCTCGACTGGAACGAAATCGACGCCGACGTGGCGATCCTCGGTGCGCCCTTTGATATGGGCACCCAGTACCGCGCCGGTGCGCGTTTCGGGCCGCGTTCGATCCGCGAAGCCTCGACGCTCTTTTCCTTCGGCCATGGCGGCGCCTATGACTTTGAGGACGATGTTACCTATCTGCCGGTGGACAAGGTCAGGATGGTCGATATCGGCGATGCCGATATCATTCACACCGACACCGTGAACAGCCACGCGAACATCGAAACCGGCGTCCGCGCAATTCTGAAGACCGGGGCGCTTCCGGTGGTGCTTGGCGGCGATCATTCGGTGCACATTCCCTGTATCCGCGCCTTCGACGATCAGCCGCCGGTTCACATCATCCATATCGACGCGCATCTGGATTTCGTCGACGAGCGCCACGGTGTGCGCTACGGCCACGGCAACCCGCTGCGCCGGGCTTCGGAGATGAGCCATGTGACCGGTTTCACCCAGATGGGCATCCGCAATGTGTCGTCCTCCAACCGGGAAGACTACGAAGCCGCGCGTGCGGCGGGCTCGGATATTCTGTCTGTCCGCGATGTCCGCCGTCTGGGGACGGAGGGTGTGCTCGCCCGGATTCCAAAGGGCGTGCGGTATTACGCGACTGTCGATGTCGACGGCTTCGATCCCTCAATTGCGCCGGGCACCGGGACGCCCAGCCACGGCGGCTTCCTCTATTACGAGGTGCTGGAACTGTTTCAGGGGCTGGCGAAGCGCGGCGATATCGTCGGCATCGATTTCGTTGAGGTCGCGCCGGATTACGATCACAGCGGTTCGACCGCCTTTCTGGCGGCCCAGTTTCTGATGAACGTGCTCGGCTTCATTTTTCACGAGCGGGATCAGCGCTCGGGCTGAGCGCTTTACTGATCCAGCGTCTCCAGCATTTTCCCGACACGGGCGCGCAGCAACTCCGTCGAGATGGCAAAGTTGACCCCGGCGTTGGCGTCGGAATCCTTGGTGAAAATGGCGCTGAGCAGGCCGACCAGCCGGCCCTGTTCGTCCACCAGCGCGCCGCCCGAGGCACCGGGATTGACGGCGGCGTCGGTCTGAAGGAAGTCCTCGACCGGGTTGAAGCCGATGCCCGAGCGCGCGTTGGCCGAGACGATGCCGCAGGTGATGCTGAGATCGAGTCCGAAGGCGTTGGCGATGGCACAGACATGGGCTCCCGTGGCCGGGCGGCCGGGGGCAATCGTAATCGGTTTGGTGGGCGCATCGATCCGCAGCAGGGCCAGATCGGCCTCTCCATCGATCGCCAGGATCCTGGCCGGAAAGCGGGCACCCTTGTGATCGCGCACGGTGATTTCGGTGGCGCGGGCAACGACATGGGCGGCGGTGACGATCAGGCCCGGTTCCAGAATGGCGACACCGCTGCCCTCGGGTGACGTCCCCTCCGGGGCGCCAAAGCCCGGCCGTTCGTATCCGGGCCAGGTCGGCTGGACCGACAGGACGGAAGGGGAGGCCATCCGCCAGGCGGTTTCCGCATGATCTGCCATTGCGGGTGCGGCCATCACCCATATCAGAGCGAAGAGTGCCGGAGTGAGACCGTGCGCTGCCTTTGGGGTGATCTGCATGGCGATGATCCAACCATTGTGCAATTGCCGTCGATGCCCGACTAGAGCAGACTCCCGGCGGCGGGTAAACTGCCGGGCAATAAAAACGCCGGGCTTCAGGCGGAGGCAACGTGCGAAAAGTGACCGGAAAGACCATGACCTCGACCGGCCTGTATCCTCCCGCCAGAGCGGTTGCGGTCCTTGTCCTTGCCGCTTTCCTCTCTTTCCTTCTTCCACAGTCTGTTCAGGCCCAGGCTCAAGACTGCCTTCAGCCGGCGCCGGTGTGCGCGGCCCGTGCGGCGGTTTTTGCGATCACGGCCTTCGACCCGGTTGGCAGTGCAGTGCGCATCGGCGAAACACAGCTGGTGACTGCCCGGCATCTGGTGGCCGACCGGCAGAGCGTCGAGATTTACCTGCCGGACGGTGCGAAGATCCCGGCACAGGTCGTTCCGAGCGACTACCCGGGCGACCTCATCCTGCTGTCGGCACCGGATCTGCCGTCGGGAGCGTTACTCAATCCGGGTGAAGCAACGGCCGGGTCTCAGCTTTTCACCGTCGGCGCCGATGTGTCTCTGGGCCGGATCAAGGCCTACGATCCGGGCCGCGTCACGCTTCTGCCGGCTGACGGCAAACCGCTGGCGCGTCTGCATCACAGCGCCTTCAGCCAGCCGGGCAACAGCGGCGGCGCGCTGGTCGATGAACAGGGGCGGCTGGTCGGGATTGTTGCCTCGGGAGGCGAAGGACGCCATGAAGCCGTGCCGTCCGGCGCGATTGCTGCGCTCGCCGCGCGCAGCGGCCCGGACTATCTGGAGGCCAGCAGGGAAATGGGCGCCGCCGTGCGGATCTGCACCCGGCAGCTCGAAGGCCTGCAGGGCCGCCGCGGTGTACTGGATGAACAGCAGCGCAAGGCGCTCTCCACGGCCTGCCGGCGCAGCGGCAACCGGCAGCTCTATGATCTGGCGGGCAAGACCTTCGGCATCCGCCGCCTGACGGAGGACGCGCTGGCGCTGTTTCTGGCGTCCTACGAGCAGGATCCTCATGCCCTGAACGGCCGGATCGGTCTGGCGATCACCTATCACATGGCCCAGCGCTACGAGGAGGAGCTGCCCCATCTGCGTTTCCTCTTCGAACATGTGCCGGAAGATCCGCAGGTGCTGCGTTTCGCCATTCAGGCCGGGGTCTGGGGCAAGGACCTGGCACTGGCGCAGGCGGCCTTGGAAAAACTGAAGGACGTCGATCCCCGCGCGGCGCCGGCGGCGGAGAATTTCATAAAGACATCACCGCCCCGGCCACAGCCGCGCTAGGTCAGATCGGGTTCAGATGGAACCGCTGCGAGCGATCCGTCGTCCCGTCGTATCCCCTACCCGAAAAAGCGGACTTTTGCCGCCTGACGCCGGCGGTCCTGTCTTGTCTCCAAAGACCTCTTGACTTAAATGATAATGCAACTCATTCTCAATTAAGATTGAAGCTCAGCAGGACGAGGCGTCAATCGCGGCCCATCACAGCGACAGGAGTTGGTCTCATGGACGGCGGTATGGAGAGTTTGGGCGGCCAGCGCGCCCGCGTTGTAGCCGATCTCACCTTGCCGGAGGCTCTGGTGGTCTGGGCCCTGCGCAAGCATCAGCCGGGAAACCGGGGCGTTGGCGCGGATGTCGCTGGAGATGAGGCGAATGTCGTTGAGGGTCGCGGCCGGAAGGCCGACGTTCCCCCGATTCCCGAAAGCCTGAAAAGTCTGCAGTCAACCTTTGCCACGGTGTTCGGCAGCAGACAGCTTTCCGCTGCGATCGATTGCTTCGGAAGTCTGATCGCCAGCCTGGAGCAGGGCGCGCGCTGCCCGCTGCGCATCAATGCCTATGCCGAGGAATATCTTTCCGTCCATGAAGAACATCTGCTCTCGATCCTGGCGGCGTATCAGCAGGGCGAGCCGGAGCGCGCGGCGCTGCTGGTGCAGTGGCTGATCAACCCGGCGTGCAGCGGCCGTTTCATCCGGCATGCGCAGGCCTTCGCCGAAATGCTCCGGAATGCCGGGCACTCCCTGACCGGCGTCGTCATGCGGGTGGTGGCCGAGGAAGAGCGCATCCGCCGGGAACAGCGGGAGAAACGCGCCCCGAAGGCCGGACAGCTCGAGGAGCTGACACTGGGCGAGGCCATCATCGTGCGCGGCACCCGGTGCTGGGTCGCCTGCCTGCATCAGGAGCAGGAACCCTTTCCGGTCCTGCAGGCCCACTTCGCCCACTACGGGATCATCGACAGCGCCGTCAGCCTGAATGCGGTGCTGCGCAACCTTGCCTTTGTCGCCAGCCGCCCCATCGATATCCGCGGCCCGGCCTGTCCCTGGCTGTCCGCCGACGAAACCGCGCTGCTGCGGGCCGTCGCCGGGCTTCAGCGCCGCAACGGCACTCCGGCGGAGGAAACGCTCTCCAGCTGGATGCCCGCCACGGCCGTTCGCCTTTCGAACGGCGCCCTGAGCGGTCTGGCCGACAGCCTGCTGGCCGCGGGCCTCGTCCTGCCCCTGCGCGAAACTGCGGTGATCAGCGAACCCCAGGAACACCACGCGCGCTCCTGGCGTCAGAGCCCTTCCCCGGCCCAGACCTCAGCCCGATCCGCAAGCGCAGCGCCGGTCCCGGGTCCCGCGCCGACCCGGACCCTGCATTGAGTTTCCCGGCCCGGAACCGCGCGGGTTCAGTTCCGGTCATCTGAAGGAGATTTGTCTTTCGGAAAGGCTGCTTACCAGCCGGGCATCAGCTCCACGCCGCGCGCGGTCATCTCGCGCCGGGCGCCGGCCAGCGAGCCCTCCATGTCGATGGCGCGGCAGGCGGACTCGATCACCGTCGCCTCGAAGCCCTGCCGCCGCGCATCGACGGCGGAAAAGCGCACGCAGAAATCGGTGGCCAGCCCGACACAGAACACCCGCTGAAACCCGCGCTCGCGCAGATAACCCGCCAGCCCGGTCGGGGTCTTCCGATCGTTCTCGAAAAACGCCGAGTAGGAATCGATGTCTTTCCGGTAGCCCTTGCGGATCACCATCTCTGCGTGCGGCAGATCCAGATCGTCATGCAGCGCCGCCCCTCGTGTGCCCTGAACGCAGTGATCGGGCCAGAGAGTCTGCGCGCCGTAGGGCACGGTGATCTGCGAAAAGGGTGCCGCGCCCGCATGGCTGGAGGCAAAGGAGGAATGCCCCGCCGGATGCCAGTCCTGGGTCAGCACGACGTGGGCGAAATCCCGCGCGATGCGATTGATCTCGGGCACCACCGCGTCTCCGTCCGCCACCGCCAGACCGCCGCCGGGACAGAAATCGTACTGCACGTCGATGACGAGGAGGAGGTCGGTTTCGAGGGGTGTGATGGACATGGGGCAGAGCCTTTGGTGGGGACGCTAAACTGGTTGGGATTATCGCTGGCTGGAGATAATTTGTGAAGCTGCGGGAATCTGAGTCGGCGTTTAAAAATTACATCTGGTTAAGGACTGCTTGTGGAGTGCGGGCTGTTGCGCGCTCAGCGGTCGGATATCTGGTCGACGAGTTGAAAGGAGTGACCTTCGGCCCTGGCGAGGTACATGGGCATCTGCGAACGGCCGGCCGGCTGAAAGATCGTGCCCCGGGGACCTTTGACTTCGAGTGCCGCTGCCGGGCTGGCCCAGGCGGATGAACGGGTTGCGCCGGAAAGGGCGTGCAGGAAGTAAAGCCCTTCGTAGAGTGATTCTCCAATGCTGTTGAGGATCGGCCCGCGTTCGCCGAAACGCGAGTGGTAGCGTTCGCGGAAGGCGCCGTTTGCGGCGGTGTCAAGGGTGGAGAAATAACCGGACGCCGAAAACAGGCCATCGGTGGCGTCTGCGCCGATTCCCAGCAGCATGTTTTCCTCGAGCGCACAGGAAAAACGGATCACCTTTGCGGCTTGCGTGCTGCGGGCGAAGATCCTGTTGAAACGGATCGAATCGTCGCCGACAAGTGACAGCAGCAGACCGTCCGGCTGGGCACGTCTGATGCGTTCGAGAACGGAATTGAAGTTTCGGGTGCCGAAGGGCAGATAGGCTTGACCGACAATACTGCGTTCGCCGCCGCGAAAATGGCGGTGCACGGCGGCGTGCGAGGCGCGCGGCCAGATATAGTCGTTGCCTAGCAGGAACCAGCGCTTGAGCCTGAACCGCGTGGACAGCCAGTCGATACCGGGCAGCAACTGCTGGCTCGGGGTTTCGCCGATACAGAAAACGCCCGGTCCGGAGGGTCCGCCTTCGAACAGCGGGGTATAGACATAGGGTACGCTGCCGGCGATATGATCGGCGATCGCTTCCCTGACGTCGCTGGTGTGCATTCCGACGACAGCGTCGATCCTGCCGCTCCGGCACAAGGCTTCGGCTTCCTTTGCGACGAGGTCAGGATCGTTGCCGGCATTGACGATGGTCAGGTTTACCGGCCGCCCGTCAATTCCGCCGCCGGCGTTAAGTTCCTCGGTGGCAAGTTCCGCGCAGGCGCGGCAGGACGGACCCCAAATTCCGGCAGCGCCGCTTGTGGGAATGAAAAGACCAACTTCAAAGGATGCGGTTATTTTCAAGCCGTTCTCCCGGCCAGCGGTGGCCACCATATGTTGTTTCAATAGTGTCAGCCATAAAATCAAGGATTCCAAGCCTTCCGCGCAAAGGCTTGATTCGATCGAGAATGCGGGAGCCCGGGCCGCGGTTCGGGCCGCGATCCGGCCGGCGGCGCCATCAGACGCAATCTGCGATATGGGAACCTGTCCTGCAGGAAACTGCGCCTGATAGCGCTTCCTTTTTCCTGTGCGGCAGGTTATTTCTCTCGAACTGGAACGTTTGGTCATTTAAGGTTTTTCATGTCAGCCGAATCCCTGACGAACTCTTTGCCATATCTGTTGGCTCAGGCGCATCGCACGCTTCACGGCGAGCTGGATGCCGCATTGAAACAGGAAGACCTTCCTGTCGAACACTGGCGGGTGCTGCGGGCGCTGGACAGCGGTAACGGCCGGACCATGTCGGATCTGTCACGGATCGTGCTGATGAACATGTCGGCGCTGTCGAAGGCCATAGACCGCATGACCGCCAGGGCTCTGGTCCATCGCAAGCAGGATATCCGGGACCAGCGCCGGGTTCTGGTTTACATTTCCGACTTTGGCCTGGATCTGCTCGCCCGATGCGAAAGCCACCTTTCGCCGGTGCAGGACTCCCTCGACGGCCGGCTTGACCGGAAGGATACGGAACGGCTCAATGGTCTGCTCCGGAAGCTGAACGGGCAGTAGGGTCCCGACAGGCTGAGGCAGGACAGCTTCGCAAAGTATGGAGCCCGGTGTCTGAAGACGGCTTTGCGGCGACTGAAGGTTGTGTGCGGCTGCCCTCTGGTCATATGAGGTAGAGGCCGGTCCCGATCTCCGACGGCGGACAGAAAGCAGGTTGCGGCCTTGGCGTTTACCCTGAGACAGATCCGGTACTTTACGGCGGTGGCGGAACAGGGTTCCGTTTCCAGTGCGGCGCGGGCGCTGTCGATTTCTCAGTCGGCCGTCACCGAAGCGGTCAAGGCGCTCGAGCTCGACCTTGGGGTCGAGTTGTTCGTGCGGCGGTCGCGGCGGCTGGAGATCACTCACAAGGGTCATCAGTTCTTGCGCCACGCGTCGAAAATCCTGGCCGACGTTTCCGATGCCCGCAAGACCTTCGACGAGGATCGGGAGAGCCTTGGCGGCCGCCTGCAACTGGGCGTGACCTCACTGGTGGCCGGATATGTCCTGTCGGATATTCTGGCCCGCTACCGCCGGGCGCATCCCAATGTCGATGTCTCGGCCATTGAGGACAACGGTGAGTATCTTGAACATCTGCTGATCGGCGGAGAGCTTGATGTCGCCGTTCTGGTGACGTCGAATCTGCACAACCGTGCCGCCCTTCAGATCGAGACTCTCGAAATCTCACCCTTCCGGCTGTGGCTGCCGCTCGGTCACCAGCTGGTTGGCAAGGATGCGATCGGCCCCATGGATGTGACCGCCGAACCGCTGATCATGCTGACCATTGACGAGATCGAGGAAAGCACCGGTCGTCTGCTGGCTTCGCTGGGGGCCCGCCCCAATGTCGCCTTCCGGACGCGCTCGGTGGAAGCGGTCCGCAGTCTGGTGGCGACCGGCGCCGGTGTCGCCCTGCTGCCCGATCTGGTCTATCGGCCCTGGTCTCTGGAAGGGGACCGGATCGAAATCCGCGATGTGTCCGGCGATCTGCCTGCGGTTCAGGTCGGGCTGGCCTGGCGCCGGGGCGCACCGCTGGGCGAGATCGGCCGGAATTTCGTGCGGGTTGCGCAGAGTCAGCTCTCCAACCGTCAGCGCTGATCCACCGCGTGCCGATCTATCGGAAAAACCGATATATCATTTCTGAATTTTGAAATTGCGGACAACCCTAAAGCTGTCACAGTGAGGCTTGTCAAAGACACCGGGCTGTTGCGGTAGAGGCCGTGCGGTGAGGGTCGAGCGATACCTTCGCCGGGGAATGCCTGTTTTCGGGGAGACATCACATGAAAATAATTGCGCAAATCTTTGCTGCGACGGCCTTGACCGCGACCCTTGCCAGTCCGGCTGCCGCCGACAAGGTCATGAAACTTGGTGCCGGTGAGGGCAAGGTCAATATCGTCGCCTGGCCCGGCTATATCGAACGCGGTGAGACGGCAGCCGAGTACGACTGGGTAACGTCCTTTGAAAAGGCGAGCGGCTGCAAGGTGCAGGTGAAGACTGCCAACACCTCCGACGAAATGGTCGCGCTGATGAACGAGGGCGGTTTCGATCTGGTCACGGCTTCGGGAGACGCCTCGCTGCGTCTGGTCGCCGGCAAGCGCGTCCAGGAAATCAATATCAGCCTGATCCCGAGCTGGCCGACAGTTGACGAGCGGCTGAAAAACGCGCCGTGGCATACGGTTGCCGGCAAGCACTACGGGGTGCCCTATCAATGGGGACCGAATGTGCTGATGTACAACACCAAGGTCTTTCCCGAGGCCCCGAAGAGCTGGTCGGTCGTGTTCGAGGAAATGGACCTACCCGACGGCAAGACCAACAAGGGCCGGGTTCAGGCTTATGACGGTCCGATCCACATTGCCGATGCGGCCAACTATCTGATGCATCACCAGCCGGACCTCGGGATCAAGAGTCCCTATGAACTGAACGAGGCCCAGTATGCGGCGGCCCTTGACCTGCTGCGCGTCCAGCGCACGCTTGTCGGGCGCTACTGGCATGATGCTTTCATTCAGATCGACGATTTCAAGAACGAAGGTGTCGTGGCGTCGGGGTCCTGGCCTTTCCAGGTCAATCTTCTGGCCGGCGAACAGCAGCCTGTTGCGTCGACGATCCCGGAAGAAGGCGCGACCGGCTGGGCCGATTCCACCATGATGCATGCCGAGGCGGAAAATCCGAACTGCGCCTACATGTGGATGGAACATACGCTGGCGTCGAACCTCCAGAGCGATCTGGCGGCCTGGTTCGGATCCAATCCGGTGGTTCCGGCCGCCTGCCAGGGAAGCGCGCTTCTGGGGCCGGATGGCTGCAAGACCAACGGTTTCGACGACTTCGACCGCATCAGGTTCTGGCAGACGCCGGTGAGCAAGTGCGGGAGTCAGGGTGAATGCGTTCCCTATTACCGCTGGGTTTCGGACTACATAGGCGTGATTGGCGGGCGTTAAGATTACCCGCTTGCGAAAGCCGGCAGAATCACCCGGCTGTATCACAATAACACGGGAGGGGCGGCGCACTGATCGCGCCGCCTCGCCGCCGATGCCTATGGGGTGTTCATGACCGCAGCGGTTTCCTTCCAACAGGTCTCACGCCATTTCGGGGCCGTCAAAGCGGTGGATCAGGTCGATCTGACCATTGCCGAGGGCGAATTCTTCGCCATGCTGGGGCCATCCGGTTCCGGTAAGACGACCTGCCTGCGGCTGATTGCGGGCTTCGATCAGCCGACCGCTGGACATATCGAGATCTTCGGCGAGACAGCGGAAGGCGTGCCGCCCAACCGCCGCAGCGTCAACACCGTGTTCCAGGACTATGCGCTCTTTCCGCACATGAGCGTGCTCGACAACGTCGCCTATGGACTGATGGTGAAGGGGGAGGCGAAAGCACCCCGGCGCGAGAAGGCGGCGGATGCGCTGCGCATGGTCAAGCTGGCGGACTACGGCGGCCGCCGGCCGAGCCAGCTTTCCGGCGGTCAGCGTCAGCGCGTGGCCCTGGCCCGGGCGCTGGTCAACCGGCCCCGCGTTCTGCTGCTGGACGAACCCCTTGGGGCGCTGGATCTCAAACTGCGTGAACAGATGCAGGACGAACTGAAGGACCTGCAGCGGGAACTCGGGATCACCTTCGTTTTCGTCACCCATGATCAGGGCGAAGCCTTGTCGATGGCGGACCGGGTTGCGGTTTTCAACGAGGGCAAGGTGATACAGGTCGGTCCGCCGGCAGAGATTTACGCGCGCCCGCGCACCCGCTTTGTTGCCGACTTCGTTGGTTCGTCCAACCTTCTGCCGCCGGCGCTGACGAAGACGCTCGGCGGCCCTTCGCGCTGGGCAAGCCTGCGGCCGGAGGCGATCCGGATGGGAGAAACAGGCATTACCGGACGCGTGCTTTCGACGCGTTACCTCGGTGCTGCCACGCGCGTCTCGCTCGACGTCGGCGGGACCCGGCTTGCGGCGCTTTCGGCGGCCGGTGAAATTCCGCCGCGTCCCGGCGACAGCATCGGGCTGAGCTGGGACGCCGACGCGCTTCATTTCATGGCGGACGAGTGATGTCCGGGGCCGGGCTCATCTGGTCGCAGCCGGTCTCGCGCGCGGACCGGCTGTCAGATTTTCTCTGGCGCCGCCCGCGTGTTCTTCTTTTCCTGCTGCTGGCGCCGCCGCTTCTGTGGCTTGGGGTGATCTATGTCGGCTCGCTCTTTGCGTTGCTGCTGCAGAGCTTCTTTTCAATCGACGAGTTTTCCGGGCTCATAAAATACGAGCTGACCTTAAAGACCTACGGCGAGCTTTTCCGGCCCGCGAACTTTGACATCATCCTGCGCACCGTCACCATGGCGGCCGTGGTCACTCTTGCTTCGGCCGTCCTCGCGTTTCCCATTGCCTACTACGCCGCGCGCTTTGCCAGGGGGCGCTGGAAAGCGCTGTTCTATCTCGGCGTCATGCTGCCGCTCTGGTCCAGCTATCTGGTCAAGGTCTATGCCTGGAAGCTGATTCTGGCGAAGGAGGGGATCGTCAACTGGGGGCTGGATGCGGTTGGTTTGACGTTTCTTCTCGATTCCATTCTGGCAATTCCGGTGATCGGCGGAAACTCCCTGTCGGTCAGCTATATCGGGACCTTTCTGGTGTTCGTTTATGTCTGGAGTCCCTTCATGATCCTGCCGGTTCAGGCGGCGCTGGAGCGGGTGCCCGGCAATCTGCTGGAGGCTTCCGGCGATCTGGGGGCCTCGAGCCGGCAGACCTTTCGCCATGTGATCTTTCCGCTGGCGCTGCCGGGCATCGTCGCGGGGTCGATCTTCACCTTCTCGCTTACCCTCGGGGATTACATCATTCCCCAGATCATCGGATCGTCCCGGCTCTTTATCGGGCAGGCGGTCTATGCCCATCAGGGGACGGCGGGCAACATTCCCCTGGCGGCGGCTTTCGCGGTCGTACCGATCCTGATCATGGTCCTGTATCTCTGGGCAGCCAAGCGGCAGGGGGCTTTCGATGCGCTCTGAGATCAGGACCTCCGCGCCGCTGGCGCTGCGTATCGCGGCGGTCGCCGGACTGTTGTTTCTGCACCTGCCGATCCTGCTGATCTTTCTCTATGCCTTCACCACCGAAGAAAAAAGCTACGTCTTTCCGCCGCCCGGCCTGACCCTCAAGTGGTTCGGCGTGACCTGGGGGCGTCCGGATGTCTGGGAGGCTCTTGGCCTTTCGCTGAAGGTCGCGTCTCTGTCCACTCTGGTCGCGCTGATTCTGGGGACGCTCTGTGCCGCCGCGGTTTCGCGCTCCAGGTTTTTCGGGCGCGAGACGGTCAGTCTGCTTGTCATTCTGCCGATCGCCCTGCCCGGGATCATCACCGGTATCTCCCTGCGTTCGGCTTTCAGCATCGCCGATATCCCCTTTTCGACCTGGACCATTATTCTGGGGCACGCGACCTTCTGCATCGTGGTGGTCTACAACAACGCCGTGGCCCGGTTCCGCCGGATATCCCTGTCCCTGGTCGAGGCTTCGCTGGATCTTGGCGCGAACGGCTTTCAGACTTTCCGCTATGTCATTCTGCCCAATATCGGCACCGCGCTGCTGGCCGGCGGGATGCTGGCCTTCGCCCTGTCGTTCGACGAGGTGATCGTGACCACCTTCACTGCGGGGCAGCAGGCAACCCTGCCGATCTGGATGCTCGAGGAACTGGTGCGGCCACGGCAGCGACCGGTCACCAACGTCGTCGCCATGATCGTGGTCCTGGCGACCTTTCTGCCGATTCTGGGCGCCTACTACCTCACCCGCGGCGGTGAAGAGATCGCCGGGCAGGGCAAGTAAAAATATGCACGGACAAACAAGGAGGACTTGATATGGATATCGAGATGCTGATCGGGGGCCGCCTGGAGGCCGGGACGGAAACCGCCGAGACCATTCTCAACCCCCGGAACGGCGCGAAGATTCTCGATCTGCCGGAAGCCTCTATCGGCCAGGTCGATGCGGCCTGTGTTGCCGCCGCGACGGCCTTCAAAACCTGGTCCCGGACGACACCCGCCGAACGCTCGGGCTATCTTCTGAAGATCGCCGAACGCATTGAGGCCGAAGCCGGGGATTTCGCGGCGCTTGAAGCCCTGAACTGCGGCAAGCCGATCAATTGCGCGCTTGGGGATGAACTCCCGGCGATTGTCGATGTGTACCGCTTCTTCGCCGGCGCCGTCCGCTGTGTCAGCGGCGCGGTTGCCGGAGAGTACCTGGAAGGCTTCACTTCGATGGTCCGGCGGGATCCGATCGGTGTCGTGGCCTCGATCGCGCCCTGGAACTATCCGCTGATGATGATGGCCTGGAAACTGGCGCCGGCGATCGGCGGCGGCAACACGGTGGTTTTCAAACCCTCGGAACAAACGCCGCTGACGGCGCTGAAGCTGGCAGGAATTCTTGCGGACGTACTTCCGGAAGGCGTCGTGAACGTGGTGCTGGGGCGCGGCGAGACGGTGGGGAGCCATCTGAGCAACCACCCGCTGGTCGATATGGTGTCGGTGACCGGCGATATTGCCACCGGCAAGAAGATCCTTCAGGCAGCTTCGAAGAGCGTCAAGCGGACGCATCTCGAGCTCGGCGGCAAGGCGCCGGTCATCGTGTTCGACGATGCCGACGTGGACGAAGTGGTCGGGGGCCTGCGGGCTTTCGGTTACTACAACGCGGGACAGGACTGCACGGCCGCCTGCCGGATTTACGCCGGCGCCAAAGTCTATGACAAGCTGGTCGCCGATCTGACCTCCGCGGTCTCCTCGATCGTCTTTGCCGACGAAGACGATACCAGGAACGAGATCGGGCCCCTGATTTCCCTGCGCCAGCGCGACCGGGTGGCGAGCTTCGTCGAGCGCGCGCGCGAGCTGCCGCACATCGAGATAACGACCGGCGGCGCCAGTCATGGCGACAACGGCTTCTATTACCAGCCGACCGTGGTTGCGGGGGCAAGGCAGGAAGACGAGATCGTCCGGCGCGAGGTCTTCGGCCCGGTGGTCTCGATCACGCCTTTCAAGGACGTCGATCAGGCCGTCGATTGGGCGAACGACAGCGACTATGGCCTCGCCTCGTCGGTCTGGACCCGCGACGTTGGCCGCGCGATGGCAACGGCGGCGCGCCTGCGGTACGGCTGCACCTGGATCAACACTCACTTCATGCTGGTGAACGAGATGCCGCATGGCGGGCTGAAGCAGTCAGGCTATGGCAAGGATATGTCGATGTATGCGCTGGAAGACTACACGGCGGTGAGGCACGTCATGGTCAAACACGGCGGGTAAGCAGGAAAAAGCGCGGGCGTTTACCGCCCGCGCAACAGCTTTGCCCGCCCTTATTCGTAGATCGGGAAACGGTCGGTCAGGGCGATGACCTTGGCCTTGACGGCGGCTTCGACGCTTGCGTTGCCGTCCTCGCCATTCTGTGCGAGGCCGTCCAGGACCTCGATGATCAGATCGCCGACCTGCTTGAATTCGGCGGCGCCGAATCCGCGGGTGGTGCAGGCCGGAGAGCCGAGCCGGATGCCCGAGGTGACCATCGGCTTTTCCGGGTCAAAGGGAATGCCGTTCTTGTTACAGGTGATGCTGGCGCGGCCGAGCGCCGCTTCGGCGGCTTTGCCGGTCAGGCCCTTGGGGCGCAGATCGACCAGCATCAGATGGGTGTCGGTGCCGCCGGACACGATGTCCAGCCCGCCCTCGATCATGGTGGCGGCCAGCATCCTGGCGTTGTTGACGACCTCCTGCGCGTAGATCTTGAAGTCGGGCTGCAGGGCCTCGCCGAAGGCCACCGCCTTTGCGGCGATCACATGCATCAGCGGACCGCCCTGCAGGCCCGGGAAGACGGCGGAATTGATCTTCTTGCCGATCGCCTCGTCGTTGGAGAGGACCATACCGCCGCGCGGCCCGCGCAGGGTCTTGTGGGTCGTTGTGGTGACAACGTGTGCATGCTCCATCGGGCTGGGGTGCACGCCGCCCGCCACCAGGCCCGCGAAGTGGGCCATATCGACCATGAAATAGGCGCCGACGGAATCGGCGATCCTGCGGAAGCGCTCGAAGTCGATGATGCGGGGATAGGCCGAGCCACCGGCAATGATCAGCTTCGGATTGCAGTTCGTCGCCAACTTCTCGACCTCGTCATAGTCGATCTGCTGACTGTCTTCGCGTACCCCGTAAGGGATTGCGTTGAACCACTTGCCCGACTGGTTCGCCGATGCGCCGTGGGTCAGATGGCCGCCCGCCGCCAGATTCAGCCCCATGAAGCTATCGCCCGGCTGCAGCAACGCGAAGAACACCGCCTGGTTGGCCTGGGCGCCGGAGTGCGGCTGAACGTTGACGTAAGAGCAGTCGAACAGTTTCTTTGCGCGGTCCCGGGCCAGATCCTCGGCAGTGTCGACGAACTGGCAGCCGCCGTAGTAGCGCCGCCCCGGATAGCCCTCCGCGTACTTGTTGGTCAGCACCGAGCCCTGCGCCTCCATGACGGCCGACGAGACGATGTTCTCCGACGCGATCAGCTCGATCTCGTGGCGCTGTCGGCCAAGCTCCTGATCGATGGCCTTGCGCATGGCCGGATCGCTCGATTTCAGCGATCCGCCGAAGAATCCGGGAAACAGCTTTGCGGTCTTGAGCGGGGTCTGTTCGTTCATGGGATTGTCCTTACGTTCTGAGTCCAGTTCTAACCTGTCCAGCCGAGGCCGGCGGCGATGCAGTTCATCGACAGGAGCAGCGGAACCGTGGTCGATTTCCGGAGGCTGTCGCTGCTCCGGGCGGTCCGGAATTCTTCCAGAAGTTCGACCTGCAGCAGATTGGTGCTGTCGATGAGGGGTTTGATCGGGTCGATCCGCGCTTTGAGCGCCGGAAAACGGGTTGCCGGTTCCGCGCTGCCGGTGATCATGGAGAGATGATCGCGCGTCGTTTCGTATTCCTGCCGGATCATGGTGAAAATTTCGTCACGTGTCCTGCTGTCCTGGACCAGATTCGCGTAGCGCGCGGCGATCGTCATATCCGCCTGATAGAGGGTTTTCTCGACCTCGTCGACGATCAGCCGGAACAGGCGTGATTTTTCGAACATGTCGATCAGCAGCCGGCGGCCGGCGTCACCGCGCACCTTGACGAAGGACTGCAGGGCACTGCCGAACCCATACCATCCGGTGATCAGATGCCGGTTCTGACTCCAGGCGAAGACCCAGGGGATGGCGCGCAGGTCGGCGATGCTGGCCGCGCCGAAGCGCCGTGCCGGGCGGGAGCCGATGTTCAGCAACGCCAGTTCCTCGACCGGACTGGCCTGCAGGAAATACTCGACGAATCCGGGCTGTTCCAGCAGTCCGCTGTAGACCGCCTGCGACATTCCGGAAAGGGCGTCGATGGCTTCTTCGAACGCCGCCGCTTCTTCCTGCCCGGCCCGGGTCAGCCGCGCGCGCTCCACCGGGGATTTCAGACTGTGCGCCAGGACGCTCGCGCTCAGCAGTTCCAGCTGATAGAGCGCGGTGCCGCGGTTGGCGTACTTCGAGGAGACCACCTCACCCTGCTCGGTCGTGCGCATCCGTCCCAGTACGGTGTCGCCCGGCTGTGCGGCGATGGCCCGGCCGGTCGGCGCCCCGCCGCGACTGACCGATCCGCCGCGGCCGTGAAAGAAGCGAATCTCGATGTCCTGGGAAATTGCGCCCGGAGAGACTCTGCCCAAGGCCCTGGCGGTCGAGACGATTTTCTTTTGCGCCTTGATCAGTTCCCAGGTCGAGCAGAGGAAGCCGCCGTCCTTGTTTGAATCGGAATAGCCCAGCATCACTTCCTGAATATTTCCCATTTCCTGCAGACTCCGGCGCACCAGGGGGATGCTCAGCAGATCTTTCAGGATCGCGGGGGCGGCGCGCAGATCGGCAATGGTCTCGAACAGGGGGACGATGGACAGCAGCAGCGCGCCGCTGCCGTCGGCGCCGGCGCAGAGGCCGGCGTATTTCGAGAGGAGATACACCGCCAGAAGATCGTCAGCCGATGTGGTCATGCTGAGGATGAAAGCGCCGATGGCGCGACGGTCCGTCCCGCTTTGCACGTCGCGTATCAGCCGGAACAGCGCCATGGTTTCGGAAGCTTCGTCGGACAGACCCGACAGGCGCGGGCTCGAGACTTCCTGCGCCCGCAGACTGTCGCGCAGCAGCTTCGACCAGGCGGGCGATCCGGGTGCGGGGATCTCTTCTGGATCTGTGCTGTCGATCCGCCAGATTTCCTCCAGCACACGGTTGATCACCGTCGAATTCTGACGGATGTCCAGCGAGACGGTCCGGAAGCCGAAGGTCTCGACTTCCCAGAGCAGGGGTGTGATGAAGGCGGCGGCGACAGACCCGGCCTTCATCCGGATCAGGGCCTGTTCCAGCACCTTCAGATCGTCGCTCAGTTCGCCCGGTGAGCGATAGGCGGTCGCGGCGTTGACCGCGCCACCGGTTCTGGCCAGACGCAGCTCCACAGCGGCCAGATACTGGCGGAAAAGTTCGTCGGGGTTGCGCCGCTGCAGGGCCTCCGCCATGCCGGACGCGGCCAGCACATCTTCGAGTCTGGCGGTGAAGTCCGGCGGCACCGGGATAAGATTCCGGCTGATGCTCAGAAGCGGGATCAGGGCCGCCAGCCGTTCGCGAAGCCGGCTCAGGGCTGCCGCGCGGTTCGTCGCCAGCGTGTCGCGGGTGACACCGGCGGTGACCTTGGGATTGCCGTCCCGGTCGCCGCCGATCCAGGAGGAAAAGTGCAGGAAGGGAGACATCTGCAGCCCGTCCTCGCCGTAGTGGCGGTGCAGGGCGCCGCTCAGCTGCTCGTACAGCTGTGTGGTGGCGTCGAACAGGGTCTCGCGGAAAAAATGCAGGCCCCAGGCGATTTCCTGATCAAGGCTCGGGCGTTCCAGACGCAGCTCGCCGGTCATCCACAGCAGGTCTATATCGTTGCGCAGCTCCCGGGTCAGCCGCTCGCGCTCGCGCGGGGTCCAGCGTTGACCTTCCAGATCGACCAGCTTGAGGTAGATCCGGCGATGGATCTCCAGAACGGTGACGCGTTTGGATTCGGTGGGGTGTGCGGTGAGCGTCGGGCCGACATCGAAGGCCTTGAGGGTTTGGGCGACCTCTTCGGGGCCCACGCCCAGAGCGGCAACGTCGGCGAGTACATTGGAGAAGGTGCCCTTGACCTGATCGGGGCCGCCCTCGGTTTCCAGATTACGCCGCGCCCGCATCATGGCGTTCTCTTCGGCGATCCTGGTCAGCTGAAACCAGATGTCGATGGCTTGAAGCGCGGCGATGCGCGTGCTGCGGTCCGGCAGTGACACTGCCGGCGTTTGACTTCGGGCGGCAGTATTGCTCAGGGGCGAGAGAACATCCGGCTCCCGCTCGGCGATCACGCTGCGCAGCAGACCAAAGAGAAGATCCTTGATCTCATCGGCATAGCGCGGCGCTTCGCGGTGCGTCAGCTGGGCGGAGTCGGGCGCCGGAGGTCTGTTCAGGAGGGTTGTCGCCATCACGCCACGAGGTCGCGGGGCGGCCTGCCTTCGAAGAAGTCCTTGAGATTCTGCACGACGCGGTAGCCCATGGCTTCGCGGGTTTCGCGGGTGGCGCTGCCGAGATGCGGCAGGAGCACCGCGTTCTCGCAGGCCCGAAGCTCGGGCAGGACATTGGGTTCGCCGTTGAAGACGTCGAGCCCGGCGCCGCCGATGGTCTCGAAGCTGAGCGCATGCACGAGCGCGCGTTCGTCGACGACTTCACCGCGCGCGGTGTTGATGAGAAAGGCCGAAGACTTCATCAGATCGAGACGCCGGGCGTCGATCAGGTGTTTGTTGGCGGCGCCGCCGGGGCAGTGCAGGGAAACGAAATCGGCCTGCGGCAGGAGTTCGTCGATGGAGGCAACCGGTTCCGCGCCGGTCTCGGCGAGCACATCGGCGGCAAGGGGTGAGCGGTTGAAGACAAGCACGCGCATGCCGAAGCCGTGGTGCGCGCGTTTCGCGACCTCCTGGCCGATCCGGCCGAAGCCGATGATGCCCAGCGTCTTGCCGGATACTTTCGCGCCGAGCAGATGCGTCGGGCGCCAGCCTTCCCAGGCGCCGGTCCTGACCTCGCGCTCGCCTTCGCTGGCCCGGCGGGCTGCCATCAGCATGAGTGTCAGGGTCAGATCGGCTGTGCAGTCGCTCAGAACATCAGGCGTGTTGGTGACGGTGATGCCGTGATTCCTGGCGGCCTCCATATCGATGTGGCTGTAGCCGACACCATAATTCGCCAGGATCCGGGTTCGGGGCTTCGCGTCCTCGAGAACCCGGGCGTCGATACGGTCGGTCACCGTCGGCAGGACGGCGTCAGCGAAGCGCACGGCATCCTTCAGTTCGGCCGATGTCAGCGCGTGGTCCTTCCGGTTGAAGGTGACATCGAAATCCTCGAGCAGAGCGGCCTCGACGGCTTCCGGCCAGCGCCGGGTCACGACAACTTTCGGCTTGTTCATGCTGTCCTCCTTCAGGCCGCCTTTGAAATCACGCCTGCGATTGTTGAACCGATCTGCGAGGGGTCCGGGGCGATGATCACGCCGACCTCGCGCAGGATCTCGACTTTTTCGCTGGCGCTCTCGCCGAAGGCCGAGATGATGGCGCCGGCGTGTCCCATGGTCCGGCCCTTTGGCGCGCTCAGTCCCGCGACATAGGCCACGACGGGCTTGGTCATGTGATCGCGGATAAATTCAGCGGCATCGGCTTCCTGCGGTCCGCCGATCTCGCCAATCATGACCACGGCGCTGGTTTCGGGATCCGCTTCGAACAGCACAAGGATATCCTTGAAGGAGGACCCGTTGATCGGATCGCCACCGATGCCGACCGAGGTCGAGACACCGATGCCCAGTTCCTTCATCTGCGATGCCGCCTCGTAGCCCAGCGTTCCCGAACGTCCGACGACGCCGATCGAACCGGCCTGGTAGATGTGCCCGGGCATGATGCCCAGCAGGGCCTTGCCGGGGCTGATGATGCCGGCGCAGTTCGGCCCGATCAGCTGCATGCAGTTGTCCTGGCGATAGCGGCGCATGTAGCGCTTCACCCGGATCATGTCCTGCGCCGGAATACCGTCGGTGATGGCGGCGCAGAGCCTGATGCCTGAGTCGGCTGCTTCCATGATGGAATCCGCGGCAAAAGGCGGTGGCACGAAAACGATGCTGACCGTCGCACCGGTCTGTTTTACCGCCTCTTTCATGGTGTCGAAAACCGGGACGCCGTCAACGGTCTCGCCACCGCGGCCCGGTACGACGCCACCCACGATATGGGTGCCGTATTCGATCATCTCCCTGCTGTGGAAGCTGCCGATTTTCCCGGTGATACCCTGGACGAGAACCGGCGTCGTGCGGTCGATGAGAATGCTCATGACGAAGCCACCATTTTGACGTTGTGTTTGAGATCGTTCTGCCAGGCCGATACCGCCCGTTCGGCGGCCTCCTTCAGCGTGGCGGCACGAATGATCGGCAGGCCGCTTTTGGACAGGATCTTCCGGCCTTCCTCGACATTGGTGCCCGCCAGCCGGACGACGACCGGTACCTTCACCGGATTGCTTTCCAGGGCCTGGACGATGCCTTCGGCGACCCAGTCGCAGCGGTTGATGCCTGCAAAGATATTGACCAGAATTGCCTGCACGTTGCTGTCGGAGTTGATCAGGCGAAAGGCCTTGGCCACCCGTTCCGGTGACGCGCCGCCGCCGATGTCCAGGAAGTTGGCGGGTTTGCCGCCGGCAAGCTCGATCATGTCCATGGTCGCCATAGCCAGGCCTGCACCATTGACAATGCAGCCGATCCTGCCGTCCAGTCCGACGTAACTCAGGCCCCGGTCGGCGGCCTGCGACTCGCGTGGATCCTCCTGCGATTTGTCGCGCAGCTCCGAGATAGCCGGCCGACGGAACAGGGCGTTGTCGTCGAAGGTCATCTTGGCGTCGAGCGCGACGATCGCGCCGTCGCTGGTGATCACCAGCGGGTTGACCTCGACCATGGTGGCATCGAGTTCCCGGAAGGCGCGATAGCAGCCCTTGATGGTGCTGACGGCCTGCTGGATCTGCTCCGGTTTGAAACCCAGGCTGAAAGCGATTTCCCGGGCCTGAAAATCCTGGATACCGACAGCGGGCTCGACCACCGAACGGATGATGCTTTCGGGTTTCGAGGCGGAGATTTCCTCGATCTCCATGCCGCCCGCCGCCGAAGCCACTACCATGACCCGCTCGCTTTTGCGGTCGAGCACGAGGCCGAGATAGATTTCCCGCTCAATCGCCGCCGCGCCCTCGACATAAACCCGGTATACCACCTTGCCCTGGGGACCGGTCTGATGGGTGACCAGACGCATTCCGAACATTTCGTTGGCGGCGTCATGGACCTCGTGTTCGTCATGGCAGACTTTTACGCCACCGGCTTTGCCCCGGCCGCCGGTGTGAACCTGTGCCTTGACGACCCAACAGTTGCCGCCGATTTCCCGTGCACGGTAAGCTGCCTGCTCAGGGCTGTAGGCGAGGCCTCCGCGTGGAATCGGAACCCCGAATCCGCTGAGGATTTCCTTGGCCTGATACTCGTGAATATCCATGGTGTTCCATCCCGCTTCGCTTTCGCTGACCGTTATTCGGCCATTGTTTCAGCGAGCGCCCGGCCGTCAGAATGAGACGATCTGATTTAAACGACCGGACGCTTGTTCTATGAGCGCGATCGCTCTTTTACTCGGCTGCGGCTCGTGTCAGCGCCAGATCGGCATAGCCGTTGGCCGCGGTGCGGTAATATTCCTGAGCGGCCGCGACTCCGCTGCCGGCTTCGACCGGGACGCCGAGATCGCGCATCGCCATTTCGCTGCCGGCGAGCGCAGTCAGGAGCATGATTTCGTTCAGATCGCCGAGATGACCGATGCGAAAGACCCGTCCGGCGACTTTCGAAAGCCCGGCGCCCAGAGAGATTCCGTAGCGGTGATAGGCGCGTTTCAGCAGTTCACCGGAATTGTACCCGTCGGGCAGGCAGATGGCGCTGACCGTATCGGAATACCATTTTGGTTCCCTGGCGCAGAGGTCCAGCCCCCAGGCACCGACCGCCCGGCGAACGCCTTCGGCAAGGTAGTGATGGCGCGCGAAGACATTCTCCAGCCCTTCGTCGAACAGACGGTCGAGCGACACCCGGAGTCCGCGGATCAGCGTCATCGGTGGGGTGTAGGGAAAGTATCCGGTGTCGTTGGTCTGAATCATATCCTTGAAATCGAAATAGCAGCGGCGCAGGCCGGCTGATTTCGAGGCATTCAGAGCTTTCTCGCTGGCGCAGAGGATGGCGAGACCGGCCGGCAGCATGAAGCCCTTCTGAGATCCTGAGACGGCGACATCGACGCCCCATTCATCCATCCGGAAGTCGACGCTGGCGATCGAGCTGACCCCATCGACATAAAGCATGGCCGGATGATCCGCGCCGTCGAGGGCTTTGCGGACACCGGCGACGTCGCTCTGCACACCGGTCGCGGTTTCGTTCTGGGTGACCAGAACTGCCTTGATGCTGTGATCCTTGTCAGCCTTGAGCTTTTCCGCGTAGATGTCGAGCGGCACACCTTCGCCCCATTCGACATCGACGATCTCGACTTCGAGGCCATGGCGCTGGCAAAGATCGATCCAGAGGTGCGAGAACTGACCGAACCGGGCGGCGAGCACCTTGTCGCCGGGTGCCAGCGTGTTGGTGATCGCCGCCTCCCAGCCCCCGGTTCCGGATGCGGGGAACAGAAACACCCGGCTGGTCTCGGTTTTGAAAATCTTTCTGAGGTCCGCGAACAGGGGCAGGGTAAAGTCCGGCAGATCGGGGGCGCGATGATCTTCCATGGGAATATCGATCGCCTTGCGGACGACTTCGGGGACATTGGTGGGCCCCGGAACAAACAAACCTCTGGTACCTTGCATCTTTCAATTCCTCCCATGGCAGGCTTTTTCCGGGCCGTTCTCGGTGGAAAGGACCGTGCACCGAAAGATGCCTGATCCGCCCGAAATCAACGCGTAAGCTCTATTGCAACCATAAGAGCGTTCTTCCCTCCGTCGCACAACACCCATAACACCTGCTTTTGGATATCTATTAGGATGGCGAAATTCCCACCTATAAAGATGGTAATTGGGGAATTTCATGGGTAAACTACCTACCCATAGAGGTGGTTTGCGCAAAATTTGACAGGAGAAGTCCATGGATTCCCTCAAGAAGGCCGAAGCTCCGATCAAGATCGCGCTGGCCGACAGTAACTCCATCATGCTTTCCGCCCTGTCGGAATTCTTCGAGCGGGATCCGAGGTTCAGCCTGGTTTCCACCGCCAGCACGGCGGAAGGTTTTCTCGAAGCGGTGCTGCGGGTTCCGGTCGCCGTGGGGGTGATCGACTGGACGCTGCCGATGCTGGGTGGGGAAAAGCTGATCGAGATCCTGCGCCAGCAGGTCTCGGCCCCTCGAATCGTGGTCTATTCGCACGGTGAAGGGGCGGAAATTCCGCGCCGTGCCATGGCGGCGGGCGCCGCCGGTTTCTGTGCCCGCAGTGAGTCGCCGGAAAACCTGCTGGATATCGCCGCCGATGTCGCGAACGGCCAGATGGTGTTCCCGTTTCTCGACGTTCGCGAGCTGCGACAGGACCCGCTCTACAGCCTGACCGAACGGGAACGGACCCTGCTGAGCGCGCTGTCGCAGGGGCGCACCAACAAGGAGCTGGCGCACGATCTCGGCATCTCGATCAACACGGTGAAATTCCACCTGCGGAATCTCTTTGACAAGCTGACGCTCAACAATCGGGCGCAAGCCATCGCTTTCTACTATTCGTCGTTGTCGGGGCAGTCACCGCAGCTGCCCGGGGTGGCGTCGGACAGCGTGAAAGGCAATTGATCTTCCGCTGCGAAGGCAAGCGGGCGATCCATCCCTCGCAGATCGATCTCGCCAATGAGGTCAAGAGTCCCGGCGCCGGGGGGATCGAAGGGGCGAAGTGCATTCCGGTTGCCATGGCGGAAGCCGGAAAAGCCGGTAAGGGAGCGGTTTCCCTGCACGGCCGGGGAATTCCCGCCACTTTGTGCAACCTTGCGGGATTGCGACAATTATAGGTCTTGCACGGCAAGTGAGATTGACGAAGATGGCTTCTAATTCAGCGCTCTGACCTGCATTCGCACACAGTAATTACGGCAGGATGGATGCTGCAAGCTTGGGAGATACCGGATCATGCAGAAGAAAACAGATTTTTATATTGACGGTAAGTGGGTCGCGCCTGCCGTCGCGAAGGAATTCGAGGTCATCAACCCGGCGGACGAAACGCCGTTTGCGATGATTTCGCTCGGTTCGGAAGCCGACATCGACCGGGCGGTGGCCGCCGCGCGTAAAGCCTTCGACAGTTACAGCGTGACGAGCCGCGAAGAACGTCTGGCCCTGCTGGAAAAGCTGCTTGAAGTCTACGAGCGTCGCGCCGGCGAAATGGCAGAAGCGATCTCCCATGAAATGGGCGCGCCGATCTCAATGGCGCTGCACAGCCAGACCGAATCCGGTTCGGGGCATCTGCGGAACTTTATTGAGACGCTGAAGGGCTTCACCTTTGAATATGACTTCAACGATTCCGGCGAACACATCGTCAAGGAACCGATCGGAGTCTGCGGACTGATCACGCCCTGGAACTGGCCGATGAACCAGATCGCGCTCAAGGTCGTGCCGGCGCTGGCGGTTGGCTGCACCGTTGTGTTCAAGCCAAGCGAGATCGCACCGATGTCCGGCCTGTTGTTTGCCGAGATGATCGACGAAGCCGGATTCCCCGCCGGCGTGTTCAATCTGGTGAATGGCGAAGGTGCTGTCGTCGGCGAGGCAATGTCGCGCCATCCCGGCATCGACATGATGTCCTTCACCGGCTCAACACGTGCCGGTGCGGCCGTGACAAAAGCTGCTGCGGACACCGTCAAGCGGGTCACGCTGGAGCTTGGCGGCAAATCGCCGAACATCGTTTTCAGCGACGCCGATCTTGCCAAAGCGGTGAAAGGCGGTGTCCTGCACTGCTTCAACAACACCGGGCAGTCCTGCAACGCGCCGACGCGGATGCTGGTCCAGCGCGATGTCTACGACAATGCGGTCGAGATCGCTGCCGAGACGGGGGCGAAAGTCCAGGTCGGGAATCCCGCGGAAGAAGGCCGTCATATCGGTCCGCTGGTCAGCGCGCTGCAGTTTGACAAGGTCCAGGGCCTGATCGAGATCGGCATCAAGGAGGGCGCGCGTGTTGTCCTCGGCGGGACCGGTCGTCCCGAAGGCGTCAATCGCGGTTACTTCGTGCGCCCGACCATCTTTGCGGACGTGAACAATCAGATGACGATTGCGCGTGAAGAGGTCTTCGGGCCGGTGCTCTGCATGATCCCCTTCGATACCGAGGAAGAGGCGATCGAGATCGCCAACGACACGCCATACGGCCTGGCCGCTTATGTGCAGAGCGGGAGTCCTGAGCGTGCGAACCGCGTTGCGCGGCGTTTGCGTGCCGGCATGGTGATGATCAATGGTGGACAGCGCCCTTACGGCAGCCCCTTCGGCGGCTACAAGCATTCGGGCAACGGCCGTGAAGGTGGCGTCTATGGTCTGGACGACTTCCTCGAGATCAAGTCGATCAGCGGGTATCAGGCTACCGCCTGAGGTTGACGGCATGGTCTGGCCGGAAAGCCGCTTGACCGGTTGAATTTGGGAGGGGTATGAACAGCGCGTTCGTGCCCCTCTTTTTTTTGCGGGCAAGTCTTGACGAGTCCCTGTTCCGGCGCCGTTCTTTGTTATTTGCGACGGTTGCCGTGTAATTTTCCTGTCCTTTTCGCCGCATTCGGTTGTGGCTGCTGCGGGCAGCAAAAGAGCGGATCAACGCTCGTCAGACAGCAGAGTTTCCGCTGTATAACGCGTGATTTTCCCAGGGAGCGGGCCACAGGCCCGGAGGGCTCGCAAGGCTTCCGATTGCAAGGAATTCCGCCGATCTTCGCTTAACTTTCGAGAGTGTGTCCTTGGATTTACTCGGCTCAGGGTGGAAAAAACATAATTTTCTGGCTGTTAGCCTTGAAAGATGGAACGCTTGCGCATCTTATTTTCGGTGCAGCTATGGTCTGAAACGCGGACGACACATTTCGCGGATATAAAATTACTCCGTCGCTTTTGGAACAGCGCGAGACAGTACAGACTGCATCAATATTCAATCGAGAAGTTCAGAAAAGCAGGGAGAAATACAAAATGACAGATGAACTTAAAGACCTGGGACTGCGGGTTGCGCGCGGTCAGGTCAATCGTCGCGACTTTCTGGGCCGGGCCGCTGCGCTGGGTCTTGCCGCACCGCTGGCATCGGGCCTCCTGTCGTCAAGCGTACTTGCCGCGGGTCCGCAAAAAGGCGGCACCATGAAGCTGGGAATGGTTGGCGGTACCTCTACCGACAGTTTGGATCCGGCTTCCTTCAGCAGTCAGGTTCCCTATACCTTCGGCAAAGCCTGGGGCGAAACCTTGACCGAAACCGATCCGGGCGACGGATCCGCTGTTCCGGTTCTGGCTGAATCCTGGGAAGCTTCGGCCGATGCGAAGAGCTGGCGTTTCAAGATTCGCAAGGGCGTTACCTTCCACAACGGCCAGGAAATGACGGCGGACGATGTGGTTGCGACGCTGCTGCGCCATTCCGACGAAAATTCCAAGTCCGGCGCCCTCGGCATCATGAAGACCATTCAGGGGATCAAGAAGGATGGCGACGATGGCGTTCTGATCACACTGGATGACGGCAACGCCGATCTTCCCTTCATGGTCTCCGATTATCACCTCATTATTCAGCCGAACGGGGGCATGGACGCTCCCGACGCCGGTATCGGAACCGGACCTTACAAGATCAGCGTGAACGAGCCCGGTGTTCGTCACTCTGCCGAACGGGTGGAAGGTCACTGGCGCGAAGGCGTTGGCCATGCCGATTCGATCGAAATTCTGGTCATCAACGATCTGACCGCCCGCATGGCGGCCCTGACCTCGGGACAGGTCCACATGATCAACCGGATCGATCCCAAGACGATCAGCCTGCTGAAACGGGCGCCGAACGTCTCTATCGAGAACGCTTCGGGCCGGGGTCACTATGTCTTCATCATGCACTGCGACAAAGAGCCTTTTGCCAATGCCGATCTGCGGCTGGCGCTGAAGTATGCGATGAACCGCGAGCAGATGGTCGAGCAGATCCTGCGCGGTTACGGCTCGGTCGGTAACGATTTCCCGATCAATGCCGCTTATGCCAATTTCTCGGACGATATCCCGCAGCGGACCTTCGATCCCGAGAAAGCGAAGTTCCATTACAAGAAGTCGGGCCATGACGGTTCGGTTCTGCTGCGGACGTCGAACGCGGCCTTCAACGGTGCCGAGGACGCTGCCGTGCTGTTCCAGCAGTCCTGTGCCCAGGCCGGCATTCCCATCGAGATCAAGCGGGAACCGGCGGACGGTTACTGGTCCAATGTCTGGAACGTGCAGCCTTTCAGCACCTCCTACTGGGGTGGTCGTCCGACTCAGGACCAGATGTACTCGGTTGCCTATCAGTCGACGGCGGACTGGAACGACACCAAGTGGAAACGTCCGGCCTTTGACGAACTGCTGATTACGGCGCGTGCCGAGCTGGATGACGCGCGCCGCAAGGAAATCTATCGCGAAATGGCCCTGATGGTGCGGGACGACGGCGGTCTTATCCTGCCGATGTTCAACGACTTCATCGACGCCGTTTCCTCGAAGGTCGGCGGCTTCGTAAAGGATCCTGCCGGCGAACTGTCGAATGGATTTGCGCCGATCCGGTCCTGGCTGACCTGACGTCCCGATGAGAATGGACGGTCCCTTCTGGGACCGTCCATATCGATCTGGGCGGGGGGAAAATTATTTCTGTAGCCCAGTAGATGAGTCTTCATCACGGCGTTACGGAAATGAACCATGTCCAATGCAAATACCGGCCGGCCGGCCGGCCCCGGATCGGTCGGCGGCTTTATCGGCAGTTACCCTCTGCTTTCGCTGATTCTTCAGCGTATCGTTCTGGGGTTTGTTCTTCTTCTCGCCATTTCGGCTCTGCTTTTCATCGGCATCGAGATCCTGCCGGGCGATTTTGCGCAAAGTTATCTCGGTCAATCGGCAACCCCTGAAGCCATTGCGAATATACGCCGGGAACTCGGCCTGAATGCGCCGGTGCATGAGCGCTACATTTCCTGGCTCGGCGGTGTGGTTCAGGGCGATTTCGGAATCTCCTGGGCCAACAAGGCCAGCGTGTCCGATCAGATCGGAAAACGTCTCGGCAACACCCTGTTCCTCGCGTTCTGGGCAGCGGTGGTGTCGGTTCCGCTGGCGATCGGCCTGGGCATGATCGCGGTGCATTACCGCAATCGTTTCATCGACCGCCTGATCAACGTTATTTCCCTGGCGGCGATTTCCCTTCCCGAGTTCTTCACCGGTTATCTGCTCATTCTCTTTTTCGCCGTGAACATGGGCGTCGCGACTTTCCCCTCCACGGTTCACGATGGAATGTCTTTCGGCGATCGTCTGTCGGCCATCGCGCTGCCCTGTGCGACCCTGGTTCTGGTGGTCCTGGCCCATATGATGCGCATGACCCGGGCGGCGATCCTCAACATCATGTCGTCGGCCTATATCGAAACCGCCGAGTTGAAAGGCCTTGATGCCTTCCGGATCATCGCCAGACATGCGGCGCCCAACGCCATCGCGCCGATCATCAACGTCGTCGCCCTGAACCTTGCCTACCTGGTGGTCGGGGTCGTGGTGGTCGAGGTGATCTTCGTGTATCCGGGTATGGGGCAGTATCTTGTCGATGCGGTCACGATCCGGGACATGCCGGTGGTTCAGGCCTGCGGACTGGTGTTCGCGGCGGTTTATATCATCTTGAACATGGTCGCTGACGTGCTGGGTATTCTTGCGAATCCGCGCCTGCGGCATCCGAAGTAAGGGGATGACAATGCAGTTGCTCAAAGCCATGCCCTGGTCTGCCCGTATCGGTCTCCTGGGGGTTTTCATCTTCCTGTTCTCGGCGGTCTTTGCCGATGTGCTCGCGCCTTACGGCGAGCGGGCCATCGTCGGCGATGTCTGGGAGCCGGCGTCCGCCAAATTCCTGCTCGGCACCGACAATCTCGGACGGGATCTGCTGTCGCGCATGATGTACGGCGCGCAGACCACGATCTTCATCTCGGTGATCGCGTCCGTGTTGTCGTTTTCGATCGGGATCTTCCTGAGCTTTCTGGCGGCGGTCGTCCTCGGCTGGACCGATCAGATGCTGTCGCGTCTCAACGATCTGATGATGGCCATTCCGACGCTGATCTTTGCGCTGGTGGTGCTGGCCGCTCTGCCTCAGGAACTCTGGATCCTGGTGCTGGTGATGGCCCTGATCGATTCGACCCGGGTCTTCCGGCTCGGCCGCGCCGTCGCAGTCGATATCGTGGTCATGGACTTCGTCGAGGCCGCAAGGCTGCGGGGTGAAGGCCGCATGTGGATCATCTTCCGGGAGATCCTGCCGAACGCGATGTCGCCGCTGCTGGCGGAATTCGGCCTGCGTTTCGCTTTCGCGGTTCTGTTCCTGTCTTCGCTCTCCTTCCTGGGTCTTGGTATCCAGCCGCCCGAAGCGGACTGGGGCGGCATGGTCAAGGACAACAAGGACGGAATCATTTTCGGGGTTCCCGCGGCGCTGATCCCCGGCGGGGCGATTGCGGCGCTCGCGATCTCCGTCAATCTCATCGTGGATTGGTTGCTGAACCGAACCGCCAGCCTGAAGGGAGGACGCGGCAATGTCTGATACTTTGCTGAACGTCAGGGATCTGCGCATCGGAGCAACGGTCTATCCGCCGGGCGAAACGCCGAAAGACATCGTGATCGTGCACGGTGTGTCCTTTACCCTGGAGAAGGGAAAGGTGCTGGGTCTGATCGGCGAATCCGGAGCCGGCAAGTCGACCATCGGGCTGGCCAGTCTGGCCTATGGGCGCGGCGGCTGCCGCATCATCGGCGGCAGTGTCGAGCTCAACGGCGTGGATATTCTCCAGCTGCCGAAATCCGGTATCAGAGACCTGCGCGGGTCGAAGATCTGCTATGTCGCCCAGTCGGCGGCGGCGGCCTTCAATCCGGCGCACCGGCTCGGTGACCAGATCGTCGAGGCAACCGTGCTGCACGGCGTGTCGAGCCGGGCTGAAGCTCTCAAGCGGGCCGATCATCTCTTCGATATTCTGGGCTTGCCCGACCCGCAGGAGTTTGGGCGGCGCTATCCGCATCAGGTTTCGGGTGGCCAGCTGCAGCGGGCCATGACCGCCATGGCCCTCTGTTCCAATCCGGACCTGATTATCTTTGATGAGCCGACGACGGCTCTGGATGTGACCACCCAGATCGACGTCCTGGCGGCGATCAAGCATGCGATCGAGGAGACCGGTACCGCCGCGCTCTACATCACCCACGATCTTGCCGTTGTGGCCCAGGTGTCGGATGACATCATGGTGCTGCAGTACGGCAGGACCGTGGAGTACGGTCCGGTGGCGCAGATCATCGAGACGCCGCAGGAGGAGTACACTCGGGAACTGGTTTCCATACGCTCCAAAATCAAGCCGGAAGCCGTGGATCAGTCGGATGCCCTGCTGTCGATTGAGAACATCGACGCCGCCTACAGCAATTCCCTGCAGGTGCTGTACGACGTTTCGTTTCATCTGCCGAAAGGCCAGACCCTGGCGGTGGTGGGCGAGTCCGGCTCGGGCAAGTCGACGACCGCCCGCGTGATCACCGGACTGCTGCCGCAGTTCAATGGGCGCGTGACCTTCGACGGCTGCGAACTCGCTCCGAAGCTGTCGGACCGCAGCCGCGAAGATCTTCGGTCTCTGCAGATGATCTATCAGATGGCCGACGTCGCGATGAACCCGCGCCATACGGTGCGCGATATCATCGGGCGTCCGCTGTCCTTCTATTTCGGTCTGCGCGGGAAAGAGAAGGAAAAGCGGATCGTCGAGCTGCTCGAACAGATCGAGATGGGGGAAGGCTTCATCGACCGCTATCCGGCCGAGCTGTCCGGCGGCCAGAAGCAGCGGGTCTGTATTGCCCGGGCCCTGGCGGCGAACCCGAAGCTGATCATCTGCGACGAGCCGACATCGGCGCTCGACCCGCTGGTGGCCGAAGGTATCCTGAAGCTTCTGATGGACCTTCAGGCGAAGACCCAGGTGTCCTATCTCTTCATCACCCATGACATCGCGACGGTGCGGGCCATCGCCGATTCCATCGCGGTGATGTATCAGGGGCGGCTGGTGCGTTTCGGTCCGAAAAGCCAGGTGCTGTCGCCGCCCTTCGACGACTACACCGACCTGTTGCTGAAGTCGGTGCCGGAGATGAGGCTGGGCTGGCTGGAAAAGGCCCTGTCCGAACGCAAGATGGTGGCTGCGGGCAACTGACCGGCAAAGCAACTGGCCGGCGGAGAAACTGACTGGCGGAAAAACTGACTGACGGAGAAATCCCCGGGGTTTGTCCCCGGGGACAGATCAGATCCAGCGTTTTACCCGGTCTGTGGGATCACGTTTTCGCGGCAGACCTTTCCCGCGTGGTGTTCCCAAGCCGGCTGATGGCCCCGCAGATCCGCGTGAAGCTGTGTTTCGCCCGTTCGCTGGAGGTCCGGGCGCGCAGATAGCCGTGAACCAGACCGGGCTCGTTGATCCATTCAGCCTGGACCTGGGCTTGTTTCAGGCGGCGCACATAGGTGGCGCCGTCGTCGCGTAAGGGATCGCAGTCGGCGGTGAAGACGACGCAGGGCGCCAGGCCGCTGAAATCTCTCGCCGCCAGGGGTGCGTAAGTCGGGTCGTCGCCCGGAATCCCGTCTTTGCAGCGGATATTCTTGTAGAACATGACATCGCGCGTGGTCAGCATCGGCGCTTCGGCTTCGTCCCGGTAAGAAAGCAGCCCCAGATTCTCGCCACCCAGACCGGGATAGATCAGCAGCTGGCCGATCGGGGAATCCTTCCTGCCGCGCGCCGTCAGGCAGACTGCGGCGGCCAGATTGCCGCCGGCGGAATCACCCGCCATGATAATGGGGCGTCCTTCCCGTGCGATGGCCTCGAACGCGGACAGCGCATCTTCGTAGGCCGCTGGATGCAGATGCTCCGGACACAGCCGGTAATCGACGGACACCACCTCAAAACCGGTCGCTGCGGCGATTTCGGCACAGACGTCGTCGTGGCTGTCCAGGCCGCCGACGATAAATCCACCGCCGTGACAGTAGATCACCGTGACCGCCGCTGCGGTGGAACCCCCGGGCAGGTAACGGCGGATCGGAACAGGGCCGCCCGGGCCCGGAATCTGCGCGTCCCGGACAGCGATCCCGGCGGGTCTCGCCTGCCGGAAGGCGGCACACATTTCGTCGTAGACGGCGCGTTGAGCGGGGATCGTCCTGTCGATCGTATCGGGCGGATAGAAGCTGTTGGTCCGATCGATGAAGGCCCAGATTTCCTTGTCTATTCTGGGGGCATAGATGGGGTCGCGTTTTGTCATTCGGTTTGCTTGCAAATGCCGTCGAAAAGATAGGTTTCATCTATCAAGGTGCGGTGGTTCCACGGCGGAGTCAATCCTGCTCTTGCCATACTCTCTGCCCTGCTCGCTGCGCCGCCGTCCCGCGACCTCATACTATCTCCGGTAGGCGGAGGCGGGCAGGCCGGACTAACTGCCGCGCTGCATTGAACGCTGCCGGACAGGGCCCGTCATGAAATGCCGACCGGCTGAAGGGGGGGATCTGTAGGGCGTCTGATTCAACGGCGGCGGCTCGGTTTCCGGGGATGAAACTTTAATCTCCCGGCTGTTGCATATCGGCTTGCCGCGGCTCGAATTCACCTGCAATCTGCGGGCGTGTCGCACCCTTGAGCCG
>Ga0214472_10000418_pt1 | contig 52600 bp, 30 predicted proteins | sample RVTome_6_FD_207662 | JGI IMG/M metagenome (GOLD analysis project Ga0214472, IMG submission 207662) | Soil microbial communities from uranium-contaminated site in the Upper Colorado River Basin, Wyoming, United States - RVT140D175 | ecosystem: Environmental > Terrestrial > Soil > Contaminated >...
GAGAGAGGTCCTGGACGACTCGCCGCGGATCCGGGAAGCGGCCCTGATGGGCCGATCGCAATCCAAGAAAAATCCACGTTGGGTGTTGACGGGGCTGGCCTTCTCATGGAAGGCACACTTGTTGCCGCCCTCGCCCGTGACGGTGCTTCCCCCCGGCACCCTACCCCGAGCTCGGCTTCCGCCTCGTGCTCACGAGGAGGTAGAGCTTCTTCAGCCGTTCGAAGGCTCGCGAGCGGGCCCGCGATGCGGCGTCGTAGGTCGTGTCGAGCCGATCGGCGATCTCCTGGACCGAAAGACCCTCGCCGGTCAGGAGCACGAGATCCTGATCCCGGGGCAGGAGATACGACAGCGCCTGGTTCACGAGGACGAGCTGCTCGCGCCTCGAGGCATAGGTGCTCGGACCCGTCTGGCTGGCGGGGATCTGGAACGGGGTCGCTGTTCCCGAATCGGCGAGGGTGAGCCGAACGAGGTGGCCGGAGCGGCGGCGGAGCGCGAACCAGTAGCGGCGGCGGGAGATCAGGTGCCGCCGGGCGAGGGTGAAGAGCCAGGCGCGAAAGGCCTCCTCTCCCCGATCCGTGTAGCCGTCCTGGGCGGCGAGAGCCCGGTGGAGAACGCCCTGGACGAGGTCTTCGGGGCCTTCGAACCGGAGGAGGCCCGGCCCCGCCTTTTTGCGGACCAGGGCGAGAAGCTCCGATCGGTAGGGCGCGAGGCGCGAGGCCACCTCGCCCGAGACGGGTGGCTCACTGTCGGGATCGGGTCTCACTCGTCCTCCCTTGAAGTTTCCCCGTCGTCGATCTCGAGGACGAGACGGAAGCCGCTCAGGTTCGAGGGCCGATCGGCCGGCAAGCCGAGGTCCGACCAGATGTCGAAAGAGTCCGGATTCCCCGTACCCCACGACCCACCGACATGTCGCTCCAGCGTCCCGTCGAGGGGAGTCGCCAGGAATTCCGAGACGCTGCCCATCAGGTCGTGGACGCCGAAGATCGACTCGTCGATGGGGTAGCTGTTGACGGCTTCGGGGTTCGGTGTCCGCCGGGAGAACCACGAGCTCACCCACTTGGGACGGAAGTCATTGCCAAAGACGAACCGGCGGTCGCCGGCTTGCCCCGAGGCCAGGGTCCATTCCGCGCGGGTCGGGAGTCGGAACGTGTGGGAGTGGCCCTGCTCTCGGGCCCTGGCAGTCCTCCACCCGGTATAGGCGCAGGCGTCGTCATGCGAGATGCCCAGGATCGGCATGTCGAGGGACAGCCAGTCGGGGACAGTCCAGGACCCGTCGCTTCGCAATTGGAAGTGCCCCCCGTCGTCGACGGTGGAAGAGTCGCGGGGGAAGAGGATCGGCTTCCGGGAGCGACTCATGGCATCGCGCGCCTCGGCGCTTCCCAGGAACTCGAGGTACTGCCTGACCGTGACCTCGTCCTCCATGATCCAGAATCGATCGGATTCGTTCCAGGTCTCCACGTGCACGAAACCGGGGGGCGAGGTTCCGGCCGGGCGGAGGGCGAAGATCCGATTGCCGCCCGACCGCCGGCTGATGCCATAGTGGACGCGAACCTCCTCGTATCCACTCTTTCTCACCACCACCACGTATTTTCCCGCCTCGAGGGGGACGTGCAGAACGGGTGTCAGGCCCAGGAGGCTCCGTGGCCCGAAGGGCAGGGGGAGCGAGGTGACCCGAAGGTCGAGGCCGGACGGGAGCCTCTCTTCCAGTAGGCGCCCGTCTCTCTGCACCACGGCCTGCACTCCACCCTTCTTCGCGATCTCGAGGGGGCTTGCGAGGGTGATGCCCAGAGACTCGAGTTCCCGGGCCCGGACGGTGAATCGCGTGCCCTGGCGGTCGAACACGAAGGTGTGTTCGCTCCTCTCGCCTCCGGGAGCCGATCCGGAGAGCTCCAGGGCCTCGATGCGGTCCCGGACGGGATGGCCATCGATCTCGACGAGGCGATCCAGCGAACGGATCGGCTCCCTTCCCGCGTCCACCAGCACCGTTTCCCGGATGGGGTGGCCGGCGATCTCCACGACGAGGTCTCCCTCGCCCAGGGAATCGTGAGGGCGCTGCACCCGGAGGCAAAAGGTACCCGGGGGAACGGGCGTAGGGCCGGGACACGCGACCGGCACCAGGCGAGGCTCGCCGCCCTCGACCACTTCGCTCAGGAGCTCCCACCGGAAGAGGTGGACCTCGGCGCCTTCGGGCTGGGAGACGACGACGATCTCCCCTTTCCCGCTCACCTCCTTGTCGAGGATGCCACGGGGATCCTCCTCGCGCAGGAGCTCCCGGTACAGGAGCTGGCCCGTGCTGTCCTCGAGCTCGGTGGCCTCCAGGTAGCGGGCGAGGTAGAGCCGTCCGCGAACGGCCCGGGTCTCCTCCGGGGTCGTTCCGAGCTCCTCGGCGCGGCGAAGGAGATCCAGCACCCGGTTGGTGGCTCGATCCCGCTCCAGCTTCCGTCGGGCGATCTCCTGTTCCGTTCCGTGGAGCAGCTCATCCTCCTCGGCGGTGAAGAAGCGGTTGTAGCGCTCGCCGCGGAGCTGGCCGATGCGAAGCTCGAGATCCCTCCGTCCCTCGAAGCCCTCCCGCACTTCGGTGACGAGGTCCCGAGCCTCTTCGAGAGTGGCCAGAGCTCGCCTCGACCTCTCACGCTCGGAACGCAGACCGAGGACGATCACGGTTCCGAGGGCACTGAGCAGGAGCATCAGGGTCAGTGCCGAGAGAAGCGCCAGACGACGGTGGGAGCGCGCCCAGCTCCGCAGCCTGCGAACGGGACCGGGCGGGTGGACCGAGACGGGGCGCAACTCGAGCAACGCTTCGAGGTCCAGGGCCAGCTCGGCCGCGCTGGCGTAGCGCCGATCGATCTCCTTTTCCATGGCGTGCAGGACCACGAGCTCGAGGTCGCGGGGGATCGAGGGGACGATCTTGCGCGGAGCCACGGGCTCCTCGACGAGAATGCGGTGGAAGATCTCCTCCATGGAGCTCCCGGGGAAGGGCTTTCTTCCGGTGAGCCCGTGATAGAGGGTGCAGCCGAGGGCGTGGATGTCGGTTCTCCGATCCACCTCGGTCCCGTTCGACGAGACCTGTTCGGGCGCCATGTAGGAGGGGGTACCGACCGGCATCGAGGTGAGCGTGGGGAGCTCGTCCTCGAGATCGCGGGCCAGACCGAAGTCGAGGAGCAGAGCCCTTCCGTCCGTCGTGATGCGGATGTTGGACGGCTTCACGTCGCGGTGGACGATGCCCTCGCCGTGGGCGTACGCGAGGGCCCGCGTGATCTGGAGGATCCAGAGAAGGAGATCGGGTGTGCGCAGGGGCCTTCCGGACTCGCTCGCCTCGGAGAGGATCTCGTCGAGACCCCGGCCGTCGACGAGCTCCATGGCGATGTAGCGGACGCCCTGATCGAACCCGACGCCGTGAACGGTGACGATGTGGGGGTGTTGCAGGCGGGCGATGGCCCGGGCCTCGCGCTCGAACCGGGCGCTCGCGGGGCCGAGGCCATCGTGGTCGGGGCGCGTGACCTTCAGGGCCACCCGGCGGCCCAGGCTCGCCTGCTCGGCGAGGTAGACGACCCCCATGCCTCCCGAGCCGAGCCTGCGGATCAGGCGGTACTCCCCCAGCCGTGCGAAGGGGAGGTCGGGATCGGGGCTGCGGCCATTGGCCGGGGGCGCGGGAGGCGCGAAGGAGTCGTGGATGCGCTGGAGATGACGGCGAAGCTCATTGCTCGCGGAGCCCGACCGGCCCAGATACTCCTCTGGATCCTGGATCTGGCCCCGGAGCAAGTCATCGACGTACCCGTCGAACAGCAGGTCGTCGGAGGGGGTCTCCGGATTCTGGCCCACGGCGAATCTCCCGTCCGAGGTCATCGCTCCCGGGGGGATTCTAGCCCGGGGGGGGAGTGGACGTAAAGGGCCGGATTCCCACGCCTTGCGGGGCCCGAAAGTCGTCCCGGGAAGTCCCCTCCGGCATCGGTGCGAAGGGATACCGGCGAGAATCCGTGTCCGGAGGACCGCGCCCTTGCCATGTGAGCTCCCATGGAGGGAGTCCGTCGGGTCGTCCCGTGACGGGTCCCAGGTTTGTGATCAAGACAGGAGGAGCTCCCGTGACCAGACAACACCCGAAGTCGATCCCCGTCATCCTCGTTCTCATGGCCCTGACCCTGGGTCCGGCGACGCCCGGTCGTGCGGGGGCAGGGGACCTCGACGCCTCGTTCGGGGTGGGTGGTCTGGTCGTGACCGATCTCCTGGGCACCACCTCTGACACTCTCGCCGGGTTCGCCCGTCAGGCCGATGGACGGCTCGTGGTTGCGGGGGTGGGGACCTCTCCCTCGACCAACCTCCGGATCGGCATGGCGGTCGCGCGCCTCAACCTCGATGGCTCCCTCGATGAGACGTTCGGCGAGGACGGTACCGCCCATGCAGGCTTTCCACCGGAGGAGAATCCCGGCGCCGTCGGCGTCGCCATTCAATCGGACGGGAGGATCGTCGTTGTCGGCGGGACGTTCACTCCGACGACCTCGACCAACATCGCCCTGGCCCGCTTCCATACCGACGGGACCCTGGACACGACATTTGGTACCGGGGGCCGGGTCGTCACCCCGACGGTCGGGCAGGCAACGGCGCGCGCCGTGGCGATCCAGAGCGATGGCAAGATTGTCGTTGCGGGTGACTTGTACGACTTCGCGAATCCTCAGAATGACGGTGACTTCATCGTCGTGCGCTATCTCTCCGACGGGAGCCTCGACCCGGCCTTTGGCACCTCTGGAATCGTGTCCAGCGACCTCTTCGGTGGCTCGAACGATCTTGCCTTTGACCTGGTGGTCCGTCCGGACGGGAGGATCGTGGTCTGCGGCGGCACGAGGCGTCTGTCCCTGTCGGGCCAGATGGGAATCGCCCAGTACGACTCGAGCGGCACCCTGGATCCGACCTTCGGATCGGGCGGGGTCGCCATCACGAGCTTCGGGACATCGGGGAGCCCGCGCGCCATGGCGCTTCAAGTGGACGGGAGGGTGGTTCTCGTGGGCACCGTGGGCTCCGGGGCGACCCCTGCGCTGGCTCGCTTCGACGCGAGTGGAGCCCTCGACCCGACGTTCGGGGTGGGCGGGCTCGTGGAGAGCTCCCCCGCCATCGCGATCCGTCCGGCCGCGGTCGGGATCCAGTCCGACGGAAGCATCCTCCTGACCGGGAGCTACTTCACGGCGACCTTCAGTGACTTCACCCTCGTTCGATACCTTGCCGACGGAAGCGTCGATCTGTCGTTCGGGGTGGCGGGAGTCGTCACGAGCGATTTCTCGGGACCCGGGTTCGGCTTCAGCTCCGACAACTCCACCAGGCTCCTGGTGCTGCCCGACGACTCGATCCTCGTCGGCGGATCGACCCAGCAGAGCGGGTCCTCCGGGGATCTGGGCGTTGCCCGATACGACGCCGATGGGGCTCTCGACGGCTCGTTCGGCGTCGGCGGGATCGCCAGGGCCGGATTCATCGGTCCGGCGGCGGGCGTCGCACGCGACGTCATGGCCGTCCAGGCGGATGGAAAGGTCATCGTGGTGGGGAACCGGGTGGGAGACGGCGGTGAGGACTTCGCGGTGGCGCGCTATCAGGCGGACGGCACCCTCGACTCGACGTTCGGGCAGGGGGGAATCGTGACGATCGACCTCACGGAGCTCGATCGTGCTCGGGCGGTCGCCGTGCAAGGAGACGGCAAGATCGTCGTGGCAGGATCCGTCGGCAATCGCGTGTCCCGGTTCTCCATCAACGAGTTCCTCGGGGTCGCGCGTCTCGATGCGGACGGAAGCCTGGATCCGACCTTCGGCACGGGCGGGATCTTCACGCTGGACCTCGGCGTACGAGATGTCTTCGGAGGGATGGCGCTCCAGCTCGACGGGCGGGTGATCCTTGCCACCGCGACCCTCGCGCCCTCCTCCGGTTTCAACAACATCACCCTGGTCCGTCTCGATCCGACGGGAGCGCTGGACTCCTCGTTCGGAATCGGAGGCCTTGCCGTGGCCGACTTCGGTACCTCGAATGTTCCCGTCGACATCGCTCTCCAGGTGGACGGGAGGATCGTGGTCGCGGCGACGCGTGAGGCTTTCCAGTTCCCGCGTCCGCCGGATTCCTTCGCCGTGGCCAGGTTCCACGGTGATGGCAGCCCCGATATGACCTTCGGGACCAACGGAATCGTGAACGATACCTTCGGCGTGGGCGTCAAGGCGGCAGCAGTCGCGCTCCAGCCCGACGGCAGGGTCGTGATCGGAGGAGCCACGACGAGCACGTCCTTTTTTGGCCCGATGACGCTCGCGGTGGCGCGCTACGACGCCTTCGGAGTCCTCGATCCGCTGTTCGGAAGTGCCGGCCTCGTCACCCTTGCGGTGGGGGCCTTCGGAACCGAGGGTCGGGACGTCGCCGTCCAGGACGATGGGGCGATCGTGGTGGTCGGGCCCGCAACGGCCCGCTTCCGCGGTTCCGCGGATTTCGCCGTCGTTCGCTTTCGGCCCGACGGGAGTCTCGACGCGGACTTCGGCCCCGGGGGTGCCGTCCAGACCGGCTTCGGCGCGAGCAACGTCAATGACGAGGCCAACGCGGTGTCGATCCAGGGAGACGGCCGCATCGTCGTGGCGGGGAGCTCGGGGTCCTTCGGCAACTCACGCATCGCGGTCGCCCGCTACGAGGGGGTGACGAGCCCGAATGTCCTCATCGAGCTCATGGTCACCGACATCGAGCTCCTCGTGCCCGAGCCTCTCAACAACGGTCAGGCCAAGTCCATGCTCGTCAAGCTGGAGGGCGCCCTGCAGAAGATCGACAAGGGGGACAACGCCGTGGCCATCAACAAGCTCGAGGCGTTCGTCAACCACGTCGAGGCCTTCGTGTCCGGGGGAACGCTCGATCCGGCGACAGGCGCTGCGCTCATCGCCGATGCGCAGGTCGTGATCGTGCTGCTGGGGGTTTGAGGGGGCGGGGAGTCCATTGCTCTTCGAAGTCCATTGGAGTGGCTGATCCACAACAGGAGGTGACGGGTGACCAGGAGTAATCAGTTTCTTGGACTCATGAGCCAGGCGTTGGTCGTGATCGCACTTGCAATTGCTCAGTCGTCCGCCAAGGCAGAGGAGCTTCTGACCAACGGCTCCCTCGAGGACAATACGCTCGTTCCCGGGTGTCGCTTCGGACCGCCCGATGGCGTCAACAACTTTCCCCTGGACTTCGGCACCAACCTCACATCCGAGGGCATGGTCGCCATGCTGACCGATCCCTCGTTCTCCAGCGTGAACTGCAACGGCTTCAACGCGCTCGGAGCGGCCGACGGGAACTGGTTCTGTGCGATGGACGCTGACATGAGCAACTACGGAGTCCTCTGGCTATTTCTCGATCGGCCGGTGGGGGTCACCGAGACCATCACCGTGACGATGCAGGTTGCCAAGATGAATGGCGACGTGGAGCCGCCGGACGGGGATGGTGTGGCCATCCTGACCACGAACGACTTCTTCGTCTTTTGCATAACCGCCGTTCCGGAGCTACTGGGGAGCGCAGGTTCGGGATACGAAACCCTCACCTGTACCTTCCCGAATCCCTGCGGCGGAGAGTTCCAGTTCCTGGGGATCACGCCCTTCTGGGGATTCAACAGCCCCAGCCCGCCTCTCATGTTCTTCGACGACATCACGGTGTCTACCTGCCCCGAGCCCGAGCCCACTAGGCCCGAGGCAACCCGAGCTCCGAACCGTCCCCTTGAGCCGCAGGTCCAGGACTCCGTGGAGCTCGAGGTCTTTCCCGAGCACTGCTGCGTGGTCCTGAATACCGGAGAAAAGCGTCTCGATCGCACCGATCTTGAGATCCCGGGAAGGGGCGACATCCACTTCCGCATGAGGCGGCGCTACCGGAGCCAGCTCGAGTATGACGGTCCCCTGGGCTACGGTTGGGACTACGACTACAACGACCAGCTCTTCGAGCAACCGAATGGCGACATCGTGCGTCTCGATGGCCGGGGTCACATCGACACCTGGGTGAGGAATCCGGATCTGAGTTACACCGCGCCTCCCGGGTTCTTCGGAACCCTTCTCAAGCAGGGCGACGGTACGTTTCTGCTCCGGGAGCCGAGTGGGTTTCGCCGTGCCTACGACACCGATGGTTTCCTGACCCGGCACACGGATCGGCACGGAAACCGGATGTTGTTCGAGTACGATGTCGACGGGAATCTCGACCGGGTCACCGACGCCTACGACCGCGTCATCGACTTCCGGTTCGCGGCCCAGCCGGATGGTTTGAAGCGACTGGCCTGCATCGTCGATTTCGACGGCCGGGAGATCATCTACATCTACGATGCCAATGGCGATCTTCGATCGGTCCGTTCCCCGAAGGTTCTGGGGACATCCATCGGGAACGACTTTCCGAACGGGCGAACGGAGTCCTACACCTACTTCTCCGGAACCGGAAACCCGGCCATCGATCACAATCTGAGGGAGATCAAGAAGCCGCAGGAGGTCGCGGCCGGAGGCCCAGCGTGCCTGTCGCTCACCTACGGTACGAATCCGGCAGACGCAGCCACCTTTGATCGCGCCCTGACGCAGACGATCGGGGGTACCAATGCCTCGGGTGTGGCCGCAGGGGGAACAAGTAACTTCTCGTACGTCCTGATGAACCAGGGAGTGCCGGCTGGCGATCCCACGGTGGAGAGGATGAAGGTCACCCTCCAGGACCGGAAGGGCAACGTCTCCGAGCACTTCATCAACGAGAGGGTGGAGCAGATCCGGGTCAGGGAGATCACCAGCGGCCTCCACGCCGGCGAACCGGCGTTCTACGAGACCCGGTTCGAGTACGACGTGGACAGCCAGCTCGTTCGCGCCGTTCTTCCCGCGGGCAACGAGATCACTCACGTCTACGATCGGTCGGGACCCAGGGCCGCAAACAGCAACATCACCGAGAGAAGACGGATCGCCGACCCGATTCGGGGCGGAGGCCAGGATCTGGTCACCACGTACGCCTACGAACCGCTCTATCAGCGACTCCTGACGACCACCGACCCCAGGGGCAATGCCAGCGGGTTCGCCCCTCCCATCGGCATCGCGAGCATGGCTCGATACACCACCCGGAGGCTCTTTGACTACCAGGAATCCAGTGATCCCGTGCCGGAGGCGGTGACCTTCGGGATCGACCTGTCCTCGATGACTCGAGGAATGGGGGACATCAACGGTGACGGGCTGACGGATCAGGCTCAGGGAAACCCCATCGTGATTCTGCTTCCGAGCGTGGAGCTCTTGCCGGGATCGAACGAGGCCCAGCGCATCGGAGGGACCCAGCAGGAGATCCGGACGGAGATGCAATGGAATGATCGCGGGCAGAGGACCGCCATCATCGATCCGGAGGGAAACGTCACGGACCTCTGCTACTTCCCCGAAAACGATCCCGATGGGGACGGGACGGCGGTACCGGGGGGCGGCGGAAGCACGGCCAGGCGGGGATACCTCCAGTCCAGTGTGGTGGATGCCAGGACATCGGCTCGCAGGACTGCCGCCGCACCGCCCGCGGCACTGGAATCCCGCTACACCTACGACGACGTCGGCAACGTGACCTCGGTGCTCGATCCCCGGGGCATCCGTAGTGACTTCGAGGTCAACGCATGTAACGAGGTGGTCGTCATCACCCGAGGTGCCGACGTCTCCGTCGCGGAAACGCGCGGAGAGTTGATCACAGGAGAAAACGCCTTCCAGTATCAGGTCCAGCGAATCCATGATCACAACGGACGTGTGGTCGAGCACCGGGTGGAGAACCGGGACGGAACTACCCCGGGCGTGGGAGCCTTCGTCGACCGGACCTACGCGTACGACATTCTCGACAACCTGGTACGGGCCACCGATGAGGTCGATGCCGATGCGACTTTGGTGACCCGTCTTCGCTACGACGAGAACGAGAACCCGACAACCCTCATCCGGCCCGAGGGGAACATCACCCGGGTCGAGTACGACGAGCGAGACCTGCCCTATGTCATCACCCGTGGCTTCGGTAGCCCGGGCGCTTCGTCGTTCACCACCGACTTCGATTCCAACGGGAACGTGGCCGTCCTGACGGATGCCGAGGACAACGACGGGGACGGGAACCCCGAGGCGACCTGGATGTCGTACGACGGCTTCGACCGGGTTGTTCGGGTCACGGATGCCCTCGGCAACGAGATCCACTCGTTCTACGATCCGGCCTCGAACGAGGTGAGGCGACAGGTCTTCGGCCATCCCGCGGATCTTCCGGCGGCGGCAAACGTGCTCCTGTCGGATGTTGTCAGCAGCCATGACGAGCTGAACCGCGTCTTTGCCCTGGATCAGGAGCTCTTCCTCGCCTCCGGATTCGGACCGGTGCGGCCGGTGGATCTCCGCGATGGAGATTCCGACGGGGTCGTGACGAGCCGCATGGAGTATGACGCCCTGTCCAGGCTGACGTTCACCGTCGAGGACGACGGCGAGGTCGGACGCACGATCTACGACGGGGTGAGTCGGGCGGTCGAACTGCTGGATGGTTGCGGCAACCGGCTCCTGACCCGGTACGATCGGAACTCCCAACCCGTGGAGACAACCAGCATCGAGGTCTCTCCGGAGGGGCTCGTCCCCGACGAGGTGTTCAAGGCCATCTATGTCTACGACCAGCTCGATCGGCTGATCCGGGCCACGGATAACTCGGGCGAGACGAGCCGCTTCCACTACGACAGCCGGGACAACCTCGTGCGCCAGAGCGACCCCGAGGGAGGGCTGATCGATGATCCCCTGGGTCTCTTTCCGCTCCCGGGTCAGTCGGGGCAGGTCAATCGACCCGGGAACTCGAGACGTTTTGTCTACGACGGCCTGGATCGCCTGATCCGGGAGCAGTCCCTCCTGCGGGTCGATGGCCGTGGGGGCAGGCCCCTCGACGTCGGCAATCCCGCAAGTCCGGACGGAATCGTCGCCGTTACCTACGAGTATGACGGGAACTCCCGGCTGGTCGGTATCGTCGACGACAACGGCAACCGGACCGGATTCACCCATGACGCTCTCGATCGCCGGACGGTGCAGACCAACGCCGATGGAGAGGAATTCCGGTTCCTGTTCGACCGGGACGACAATGTCCTGCAAGGGACGGATCCGGATGGGTCGATGGTCACCAATGCCTTCGATGCCCTGCACCGGCTCGTCCAGGTCGATGTCGTGCGTGGGCCGGGTGTCGAGGGTACGACCCGTCAGACCTTCTCCTACGACGGACTTTCCCGGATCACCACCGCCACCGACAACAACGGCTCCGCGCCCCTGACCCAGACCTGTGAGTTCGTCTACGACTCCCTGTCACGGCTTCTCGAGGAGCGGCAGAACGGGAAGGTCATCTCGTCTGTCTTCAGCGGCGACGGAAAGAGGGTCAGCTACACCTATCCCGGTGGACGCACCATCGACTGCATGTTCGACTGCATCGATCGCATCGGGGAGGTGGCAGACGGTATGGGCTCCATCATCCAGTGCTCCTGGATCGGGCCCGGCTACCGCGAGCTCCTTCGCGCCTGTGGCAACGGCACCGTCCTCAGCTACCTCGACGACACGGGAACCCAGGACATCGGCTACGCCAGTGACCTGTGCCTGCTCCGGGAGCGCTGGTTCCTGCCCGGAGGTATGGCCACGTTCGTTGATCGGGAGTATGGCTACAACCGGGCCGACATGCGGACCTTCGAGCGGAGAAACGACGAGGGCGGAAGGACCGACTCCTACACCTATGACTCCCTGTACCGGGTCACCAGGACCCACCTCGACCGGCCGCTGACCCGGAACGAGGGGCCGCAGTCGATCGGCTACCGCTACGACGGAGTCGGGAATCGGGTCGAGGTTGGCAGGAGCCGGCAGGATGAGGTGCTCCCCACACCCTTCACCGGGGGCAATGTGTTTCCGACCGAGCCACCCGACTTTGCCAGGATCACCCGGTACGGCCTCAACGAGATGAACGAGTACACGAGCGTCTCCGAGGCCCGGTTCGACGGGTCGTTCGAGACCGGGAGCCTCGTGTCCCGGAGCCACTCGGACAACGGATGCCTGATCACCGACGGGACCCGCGACTACGTCTACGATGCCTTCAACCGGATCGTGCGGGTCGAGAGGGTGGAGACCGGGAGAACGGTTGCGCGCTACCTCTATTACCCGGACAACCGACGAGCTGCCAAGGTCGTCTTCTCCGATGCCGATCCCCCGCAGGTCGAGCGCGAGATCGTTTACCTCTATGACGGCTGGAGGGTCTGCGAGGAGCAGAACGGAGCCGGCGACACCGAGACGACCTTCGTCTACGCGCCCACCTACATCGACGCGCCGGTCCAGATGGAGCGGACTGGATTTCATCCGCTGGGGTCAGGGTCGTACTACCTGCACCAGAACGCGCGGTCGGATGTCGTGGCGGTGACGGACGGCGGTGGAAACGTCGTCGAGAGGACCCTGTACGACGATTTCGGCAAGCCGAGTGGCTCGAGCGGCGTGGGCAATCCGTATCTCTTCCAGGGGCGGCGGTACGACGAGGAGACCGGGCTCTACTACTACAGGAATCGTTACTACGACCCGGAGACCGGGCGGTTCGTGCAGAGGGATCCGGTCTGGGATGCGGGGAACACGGGGAATCAGTACTCGTTTGTCGGGAACGCGCCGGCCAGCGGAAGCGATCCCCAAGGGACGGATGCCACGACGTTTCTCAAGGATCTCTTCGGAATCGGAGAGCACCGAGACAGTACTCTGGTAGCTGCGATCTCCGGCTACCACGAGGGTCTGGTCGAGGCGTGGGTGGGCATTCCCGTTGGGATGTACGAGAGCTTTGTAAGTGAGCAACAAAGGCTCGCAACCGCGGCCGAGCTCTTTGTCGATCGCGGCGACAGCGTGGCAGCGGCGATGATTCAGGCGGTTGGCGTCCTAATCGCCGATGCGACCGGTGGCACGAACATGTACGAGGGGGCGACGGGAGAGGACACGAGCGGAGGGTTTCTAGAGACCGGGAACATGTGCACGCTGTCGGGGGGGGAGCGTGTGAAGCGTGTTCTTGTTGGTTTGTACCAAGCGGCCTCGACTGGAGCTAGTACAGTGAGGTCTCGGGGAGGGTCGGCGACGGCGTCTAGTAGTGGCCCAGTCTCAAGTGCCTGTTTCCTGGCTGGGACACTGGTCGAGACAGAGTCAGGGCGCGTGTCGATCGAGAACATCACGTCAGGTGATAGGGTTCTCTCGCGGGAAGAGTGCACCGGACACCAGGGCTACAAAGAGGTCAAGCGGGTATTCCGGGGCGAAACGGACCGAATCGTCTATCTTCGCATCGCCGTATGTAGTCCTCCAACGCAACGTGGCGGGAAGGACAGTGACCGGATAGGCGCGTCCTGCGATGCAGGAGAGGATGGGGCCGAAGTAGAGTCCGCGTCAGACGCGGACGGGCAGCTTCTTCGGTGCAGCCCGCCACATCCATTCTGGGTCTGCGGTCGTGGCTGGGTCAAGGCAGAGCACTTGAGCGTAGGCGATCGACTCGTAGGCGCGAGAGGTGAGACGCTTCGAGTCGTTGGGCATGAGCTACGGTCCGAGCGAGCCAGGGTCTTCAACTTTCACGTCGCGGACTGGCGGACCTACTTCGTCTCGGAACGAGCGGGCGCTTCTCTGGTGTGGGTTCACAACAAACCGGATATCAAAATCCGCCTTCGCCGTGACTTCTCAAGCCCAACTGGACGAAACCTTAATCGCCGAGCGGTTGAAGGTGAGGTCGGTAGGGTTGGGCACTTTTGGAAGGATCACTCAACTAGGAAAAACTGGGGCGGAGAAGCTGCCCTTGAGGAAGCGAGGCGACACGGAGGTGTCACCGGTAGGTTCGACCATAATCGGAACATGGTTGATGCCATTCAACAGGCGCAGCGGGTACGCGGCTTGCCGGGGAACCAACTGGAACCTTTTGTGGACGTTACATTCCCTTACAGCATTGGGCGTGTCGCAAACGCCCACTCGGGCACTGTAGAGAGCACAAGTGCTGCCCGAGTGATGTTCGAAAGTAATGGGAGTATCCGAACAGTATTCCCTCTTGACGCTGTTGGTGCAGTGCGCTACACGAACCAAAGGTTAAGAAATAGAGATCTTGTGCCGCATATCGGCTCGCTGCAGCAATGGTTCTCATGGCGCTGAGCTGCGCATGTAGTATCTTGTAGCCAATGTGGAGAGATGCGCGGGCGGGAAACAAAAAAGCGGTGGAGGCAAGTGCTTCGTTTCTACCAGAACGCCACATACAGCCCCGCCGTCGCCACGACGATCGCCCCTGCCCAGACAAACCGTGAGGGCAGGGGCGTCACGTCGATCCCCGAGACCGGCAGCGTTCTTGGCTCCGCCAGCGGCCGCAGCCGCGTCACCACCAGCATGAACCCCACCAGCACGAGGAACACGATCCCCATGTGGTGGAGGAAGGCAAGCGAGTTGAACGCGTACACGAGACCGAAGAGCCCCTCGGGCGGCACGATCTCGTCCGGCGTCGCGAACCCGGCATCCCAGATCCACTTCGGGATCCGGCAGAGGGCGTAGAGGAGAACCCCGAGCAGCAGCGCCCCCCTGGCGGCCACGGGAGGCGCTCTCTTCACGATGAGCCCCACCACGAACACCGCCACGATGGACGGCGAGATGAACCCCCAGATCTCCTGGATGTAGGCAAAGACACCCTCGAAGCGGGAGATCACCGGAGCCCAGAGACACGCCACCACGATGATGATCGCGGTGGAGATCCTGCCGACCTTCACCTGCTTTCTCGGGCTCGCCTCGCGGTCGACGTAGCGCACCCAGAGATCGACGGTGAAGATCGTCGAGGCGGAGTTGATCCCCGAGTTGAACGAGCTCATGACCGCTCCGGCCAGGGCCGCAAAGAGAATCCCCCGCAGCGACGGCGGCAGGATCTCGCGCATGAGCGTCGGGTAGGCCGCATCTCCGTTGGCAATGGAGTCCCCGTAGAGGCGGAAGGCGAGGATCCCCGGGAACACGATCAGGAACGGGATCAGGAGCTTGATCCCGGCCGCGAGGAAGATCCCCTTCTGCCCCTCGGCGAGGCTCTTGGCCCCCAGCGTCCTCTGGGTGATGAACTGGTTCAGCCCCCAGTAGAAGAGGTTGGGGATCCAGAGCCCGCCCACGAACACGGCCAGCCACGGCACGTCGGGGTCGTCCCAGGGAAGAACGGTGTGCAGCTTGTCCGCGCTCCCCTCGAGGAGGCTCGACCAGCCCGCGAGTACATCCCCCTCGCCGAGTTTCTGCAGCCCGAGGAAGAGTACGATGGCCCCGCCGAGCAGCAGCGCTCCTCCCTGGAGGAGATCCGACCACACCACCGCCTTGAGGCCGCCGTAGATCGTGTAGACTCCGGCACCGAGGCCGATGGCCCAGATCGAGCCCACCATGGCCCAGAAGCTTGCGTCCTCGGGCGAGAGCCCAAGGCGTGCCTCGATGATTCCCGGAAGGTCGAACACCGCCACCAGCGCCACGGCTCCGCTGTAGAGCACGGTCGCCAGGAACACGATCACGTAGGCGGCGAGGAGATAGACCGCCATGATCGTGCGCGCACCGCGGTCATAGCGGTACTCGAGGAACTCCGGCATGGTGCAGATGCCGGCCTGGAGAAAGCGCGGCAGGAAGAAGAGAGCCACGATCACCAGCGTCACCGCCGCCATCCATTCGTAGCTCGCGATGGCGAGTCCCACGCGGCCATAGGCCGATCCCGCCATGCCCACGAAGTGCTCGGTGGAGATGTTCGACGCGATGAGCGAGAAGCCGATGAGCCAGAAGGGGAGGCTACGCCCGGCAAGAAAATAGTCGATCGAGTCCTTGTCGTTCCGGGCCGCCCGCATGGACACCGTCATGACCACGGCGAGAAAGGCCACGAACACGGCAAAGTCGATCCAGGTGAGCTCCATGCGTCACTCCGTGGTCGTGACCTTGGTGAGCCCGACAGGCTTCTCGGGATCGAGGCCGCGGGCCAGCGCCAGCTCGACCGCGAAGAGCTGGGCCGGGACGGCGAGAAGGATCGGGGTGAGGGCCTCGTCGGCAGGTGCAGCGAGAAGGCTTCCCTCGAAGCACGAGGCGGCCTCGGCGCTCGTGGTGAGGAGGACGATGTCGGCTCGTCTCCTCTCCAGCTCCACCGCGAGGCGAAGCACGTCGTCGCCCGCCCGCCCCTCGGTATGGACGAGCAGAGCCGGGAAGCCCGGCCCGATCTGGGCGATGGGGCCGTGGCGGAAGTCGGCCGACGAGAAGGGCCGGGCCGACACCGAGGCCAGCTCCTCGAGCTTGAGCGACCATTCGTAGGCGGTGGAGTAGTTGAGCCCGCGACCGATCACCGCGCAGCGGGCGTCATCCTTGTGGCTTTCGGCGAGCGCACGGAGCTTGTCCCTTTCTTGGAGGGCCAGGGTCTCCTCGAGCAACTTCGGCACCTCGTCGAGAAGGGTCCAGTCCGTCCTGGACCCCTCTTTCCCCCGCAGCGCCGCCGACAGCATGGCCACCGCGAGGAGGGTCGCGGTGTAGCTCTTGGTGGCGGCCACCGAGACCTCGTCTCCCGCCTCGAGCGGGAGCACGTGCTCCGCCGCGCGGGCCAGGGGCGATTCGGGAGCGTTGGTGAAGACCACCGTCAATGCGCCCTGACGCCGTCCCTCCTGGACGGCCTTCACGAGATCGGGAGATTGACCCGATTGCGAGAGGCCGAGCACCAGCGACTCGTCGATGCGCGGAGGCGATTCGTACAGGGTAAACAGCGACGGGGCGGCGAGGGCCACCGGCAGGCCGTTTTTCATCCCGAGGAGGTACTTGGCGTGGACTCCGGCATTGTCCGAGCTGCCCCGGGCCACGAGGTACACGAATCCCGGCTCGTGCGCGCGCACGGCCTCGGCAATGGCCTCGATCCTCTCGCGACCCCGGTCGAGGAGTCGTCGCGCCACCTGGGGCTGCTCGCAGATCTCATCGAGTAGACGCACGCGTTCACTTCCTCCAGAAGGCGACCCGGCCCCGGACCACGCAGCCCGTGACCGCGAGGTCAGGATCGAGAAGGGTCAGATCGGCGGGACATCCCTTGGCCAGGCGACCCCGGTCGATCCCGAGGAGCGTGGCGGGAGTGGTCGTGACGCAGGGGAGGAGATCGAGAAGGGACCGTCCCGTCCACGACACGAGATTGCGCAGACCCGTGTCGAGGAAGAGGGCGCTCCCGGCCAGCGTCCCGTCGGGTAGCCGCACCGAGCGCTCGCCCACGATCACGTCCTCGCCCCCGACGGTGCAGCGTCCCTTCTGCATGCCCGCGGCGGCCACGGCGTCGCTGACCAGGAAGAGCTCGCGTGGCGTCTTGAGGCGCAAGGCGAGCACCACGACCCCCGGGTGGACGTGCACGCCGTCGGCGATGAGGCCGGTGAGGATGCCGTCGGTCATCAGCAGGGCTGCGGCGAGGCCGGGGTCGCGGTGATGGAGCCCCGACATGGCGTTGAAGAGATGGGTTCCGCAGCGCACACCGGCCGCGAATGCCCGGTGAGCCTCCTCGAGGGTGGCGCGCGAGTGGCCGGCGGCGACCACCACCCCAAGGGATGCGAGTTGCCGGATCATCTCGAGGGCGCCGGGAAGCTCGGGGGCGAGCGTCACCATCCGGATCTCCGGGGCCTCGAGCCAGGAGGGTGAAGGATCCTCTTCGGGCACCAGGAACGACTCGTCGTCGTGGGCCCCTTTCTTCTCCGGATGGAGATAGGGCCCCTCGAGGTGGAGGCCCAGGGGAAGGGCCGCCACGTCGTCGGACTCGGATGCCCGGCCGCGCAGGCTCTCGAGGGCCCTCTCGATCGTCGCCTCGTCCGAGGAGATGAAGGTGGGCAGGAACGAGGTCACCCCGTGGAACGGCAGGGCGCTCGCTACTTCCAGGATCCTCTCGGGAGTGGCGGTGAGGTCGATTCCCCGGGCTCCATTGACCTGGAGATCGATGAATCCGGGGACGATCGTGCTCCCCTTCCGTGGCTCGAGAGTCTCGCAGCCCGGGGGGATCCTCACGCGGCCAGCCTCTCCCACGGCGAGAATCCGGTCTCCGGAAACGAGAACCATCCCGTGGGCGATCGCCTCTTCGGGGGTCATCACGGTGGAGGGGCCGATGGCGAGCATGGCCGAAGGGTACGCTGCCGGGCAGCCCCTTGCCAGGGGGCGTCCATCCTGGTTTCCTCTTGCGATGCAGCTCGACCCCCTCGACTGGATCGTCGTCGTCGCCTGCCTCCTCGTGTCGTTCACGCCGGCGCTGCTCTTTGCCCGCCGGGCGGGGCAGGGCACCGCGGAGTTCTTCGCCTCGGGACGCGCCGCGCCCTGGTGGCTCCTCGGCACCTCCATGGTGGCCACGACCTTCAGCACCGACACCCCCAACCTCGTCACGGACTTCGTGCGCAACGGGGGCGTCTCCAGGAACTGGGCCTGGTGGGCCTTTCTCCTCACCGGGATGATGACGGTCTTCTTCTATGCCCGGCTCTGGCGGAGGTCCGGTGTCCTCACCGACCTCGAGCTCTACGAGCTCCGCTACTCGGGCAGGGCCGCCGCCTTCGTGCGCGGCTTCCGGGCCGTCTACCTCGGCATCGTGTTCAACGCGATCATCATGGCCACGGTGACCCTGGCCGCGGCCAAGATCGCGGGCGTCCTTCTCGGCTGGGATCGCCTCCTGACGGTGATCGTGTGCGGCGTCCTGTGCATTCTCTTCTCCACCGCCTCCGGGCTCTGGGGCGTCATCGTGGCCGACGTCTTCCAGTTCGCGTTCGCCATGGTGGGGGTGGTGGCGGCGGCGGTGGTGGCTCTTCGCCAGCCCGAGGTGGGGGGGCTCGCGGGCCTCGTGGAGCGGCTCCCCGCCGAGACCCTGAGCCTGGTGCCGTCTCTCTCCAACACCGATGTGTTCGTGACCGTTCTCGTGCTGCCGCTCGCCGTGCAGTGGTGGTCGGTGTGGTATCCAGGGGCCGAGCCCGGGGGAGGCAGCTACATTGCCCAGAGGATGCTGGCGGCCCGCTCCGAGAAGGACGCGTTGAAGGCCACCCTCTGGTTCAACGTCGCCCACTACGCGTTGCGCCCCTGGCCGTGGATCCTGGTGGCCCTCTGCTCGCTGCTGGTCTTTCCCACCCTGGACGACCTGCGGTCGGCGCTTCCCCACGTGAGCGAGGATCTCATCGGCCACGATCTCGCCTATCCGGCCATGCTCCTGCTCCTCCCCGCCGGGCTCAAGGGGCTCCTCCTGGCGTCCCTGCTCTCGGCCTACATCTCGACGATGTCCACCCACCTCAACTGGGGCGCTTCCTACGTCGTCCACGATCTCTACCGAAGGTTCCTGCGAGACGACGCCACCGAGCGCCACTACGTCGGGGTCTCCCGCATCACCACCGTCGTGCTCATGGTGGTCTCGGGTGCTCTCATGTTCGCCTTCGACACCGCCAGCGACGGATTCCGGCTCCTCCTCTCCATCGGCGCGGGCACGGGCGCCCTCTATCTCCTCCGCTGGTTCTGGTGGCGGGTGAATGCCTGGAGCGAGATCGCGGCCATGGTGGCCTCCTTCACGTTCGCTCTATGCGTCTTCATCGCGAAGAAGAGCGGCGTCGCGATCTCGGAGTCAACCGCGCTCCTCGTGCCCGTGACCGGAACCACGATCGCCTGGGTGGCCGTCACGTTCCTCACCCGACCTTCGAGCCGCGAGACCCTCCTTCGCTTCTACGAGAAGGTGCGACCCATGGGCCCGGGCTGGGCCGTGATCCGGGAAGAGAGCGGTCTGCCCCCATCGAGCGACAGCCCCACCCAGGCGCTTCTCGGCTGGTCCCTGGGATGCCTCTCGGTCTATGCCGCCCTCTTTGGCACCGGAATGCTCCTCTACGGCAGGACGGTGTCGGGAGCGGTGCTGCTCCTCGTGTTCGTGGTGAGCTTCTCCGTGCTCTTGCGGCTCCTCCGGCGGTGAGGCGTTGCGCAATCGCCGCCCTCCGCCTACCCTTATGGGAGGCAGATCCCCGGAATCCACGCGAAGGCACCTCATGACATCCATCCCCACCCTGGCTCGACCCATTTTGCTCGTCTGCGCCCTTCTCGTCTTCTCCGCGTCGCTTCCGGCGTCCGAGGAGGCTCCTCCGGGCCGCATGCTGATCGGCATCGACCTCGAGAAGTCGCCGTCCTCGATCAAGAGGGATCTCCTCCCCCGTCTCGACGTGACCACGGTCCGTCCCGGCGGCCTGGTCGAGGCCCTGGTGACGGAGGAGGAGAGGAGCGCTCTCCTCTCGCGGGGTGCCGCCGTCTCGGTTCTCCGCGAGGATGTCGACCGCGAGCAGCAGGAGAGGGCGGCCGCCCGGGGAGCGGGCAACCTCGCCGACTACTCCAACTACGCCCAGATGAAGGCCGATTTCCAGAGCCTGGCCATGGACCACCCGGACCGTTGTCGTTACGAGGTGATCGGTCTCTCGCTGGAAGGCAACGAGATCTTCGCCCTGAAGATCTCGGACTCCCCCGACCTCGACGAGGACGAGCCCGAGGTTCTCTACTGTGCCCTTCACCACTCGCGGGAGCCTCTCTCCGGCGAGATCGTGAGGAGCTTCGCTCACCACCTCCTCGAGAGCTACGGCATCGATCCCCGGGTCACCGCCATCGTCGACACGAGAGAGCTCTGGCTCGTTCCCGTGGTGAACCCCGACGGCTACCTCTACGTCGACTCCACCGATTCCTTCTGGAGGAAGAACCGGCGTGGCGGCTTCGGGGTCGATCTCAACCGCAACTACGGAACCGAGTGGGGCTACAACGACGAGGGGTCGAGCCCGTCCACGGCTTCGCAGACCTACCGCGGGGCGTTTCCCTTCTCGGAGCCCGAGACCCGGGTCCTGCGCGATTTTGTCGATTCCCGGGAGTTCGTCTTCTCCTACGATCTGCACAGCTATGGCGATCTGTACCTTCCCCCGTGGGGGTACAGCCCGCGGCTGGCCGACGACTTCGACGTGCTCCTCCATCACGGGCAGACGATGGCCGCGGGAAACGGCTACGCGGTGGGGCCACCCCCGCTCCTTCTCTATCCCGCCAACGGTGTCTCCATCGACTACTGCTACGACGAGGTGCCCGGCCGCTCGCGCATCCTCGCCTACACGCCCGAGGTGGGACCGTGGTTTTACCCCGATCCCGCCCTGATCCCGTCCCTCGTGCTCGAGAACCGCGAGCCCATGCTCTATCTCGCCGAGCAGGCGTCCGACCCCTATGACCTGTTTCCGCCCAACCCTCCCGTCACCTGCAGAGCCGGAACCGTCCTCGCCTTCTCGAATGACCATGCGCACGGTCGCGACATCCCCGTTCTCTACGAGGTCGAGGAGCTGACCGGGCTCTCGCGGGCGACCGATGACTTCGAGGGCGGCCTCTCCGGGTGGGAGCCTTCGGGCTTCGCGGTGTCGGCGGCGCGAGCCTTCTCCGGCGCCTCCAGCGTTCACGCCGGGTCCTCGCCGAGCACGGCGGCCCTTCTCGCTTCGCAGACGGGGCTGGTGGTTCTGGCGGGCGACGTGCTGACCTTCCGCACCTGGTACGATCTCGAGCCCGACTACGACTTCGCCTACGTCCAGGTCTCGATCGATGGCGGCGTGTCCTGGGAGTCGCTTCCCGGCAACCTCACCATCCAGAACGACGTGAACGGGTTCAATGCCGGCCACGGCATGACGGGAAGCTCGGGAGGTTGGGCCCTGGCCTCCTTCCCCCTCGCGGTGTACGAGGGACAGGAGATCCGGGTCCGCTTCGCGGTTCTCACCGATCAGGCGACCACGCGCGAGGGTTTCTACGTCGACGACGTCTTTCCGCGCGAGGTCTTCTCGCAGAGCGTCGGGCTCGGGACCGTGGCCGCGAGCTCGCTCCCCCTCCCGCCGGGAACCGGGATCCATCACTATCGCACGCGTGGCTTCGACGATGACGGTCAGGCGAGCGGATGGGGGAATCGGGTGACCGTGGACCACGATGCTCCCCTCCTGGTGGAGTTCTTCACCGATGACCCGGACGTACCCGCGGGGCAGCGGCTCCGGTTCACGGCCCGGCTCACCAATCCCCTCGCCGAGCCCGTCGACCTCGACTTCTGGCTCGAGGCCGATCTTCCCGACGGGTCCCCGTACGGGGGCAATCCGTTCGTCCTGCCCCGGCGAAGGACTCTCCCCGCGATGTCGATGCTGGAGCGAAGTGCGCGTCTCCGGATCCCCGCGCGCCTGCGGCCCCGGGGGCCGTTCACCCTGCACCTCCGGGCGGGCTGCTATCCGGTGGTCGGGCTGGAGGACGCGCTGCAGTTCTCGATCGTGCCGTGAGGCCGAAGCCATGAGCTGGATCAGAAGGGCCCATCGGGGCTGCAAGGTCTGGGTGGAGATCGACGATGATGGGGCCTATCGTCTGACCGAAAAAGGTCTGGCCCGTGTCCGCTACAAGAAGGACGACGCCCGCACCTACACGGTGAGGCCCGAGTCCATCCTGGAGATCGAGGCCGTGGCCGGGCGCGAAGGCTCCCCCCGGGTGGCCCGGGAAACCAGGGTCGCCGACAGGAGCCTGGTCGTGGGCTACACCGATGGCTCCAGCCTCGGCAACCCCGGTCCGGCCGGGGTCGGGATCGTCCTCACGTATGACGGCCACACCGTCGAGATCTCGGAGTTCATCGGTCACAGGACGAACAACTTCGCCGAGCTCGTAGCCCTCGAGCGTGCGCTGCGCACCCTGCGTAACAAGGACCTTCCGGCCCTCCTCCACACCGACTCGGCCTACTGCCACGGAGTCCTGGCGCGTGGACACAAGGCCGAGAAGAACGCCGACCTCGTCTCACGGGTCCGATCCCTCCTCCGCGACCATCCCCGCCTCGAGATCGCTCTGGTCCGGGGCCACGCCGGAGTTCCTCTCAACGAGCGGGCCCACGAGCTGGCCACGCGGGCGGCCCGGACCGGCCTCTGCTTCGTTTCCAAGGACGGGAAGCTCCTCGGGAGCCGTCCCAAGGGGGAGGGAGCGGAGCGAAAGGGCACGGAAGGGTCGTAGCAGACTCGCACGTGGTTTCCCGGATCGGGGGGAATCGAGCACGAATCCGGCCGCGAGGGGCGAGCGCGGCCAATTCGAGGCCGCGCAAAATCGTTGGCACCGGGTTTGCTTTCCGGTGCTGCGTCGGGTTGAAGAAAAGGGATCGCCCTTGCTTCGATCCGGACATGACGATCGAGCTTGCGCGGAGACCCCGTCTCCGGTGCCCTTTCGGTAACCGCGGTGGATCATTTGGGTGGGGGGGACTTGGTGTCCCCGGACATCGCGGAACAACAGGATGGCGTGCCGGCCGGAGGTTACAGGAGCGGGGTCTTCGCTACTCTCCATTCTCTCCCCTGAGCCCTCCTCGTCCCTCCTGCCGCCTCTCTCGCGGTTGCATTCCCCCTCCTCGCTCGGTATAAACGGCTCCTTTCCCGGAGTCGTCCCTGGGTGCCCCGGGGGGGCTCTCCGGTAGGACTCCAGGAGAGGCCATGCTCGGCGAGATCATCGACACCCTCTACAACCTCGTGTGGGAGACGCCGTCCTGGCTCCCCTGGCTGGCCGTGATGCTCCTGGGAACAGGGCTGTTCATCACTCTGCGGCTCGGATTCATCCAGCTCCGGCGCGTCGGTCACGCGATCCGTGTCGTCCAGGGCAAGTACGACGATCCGGCCGACGAAGGGGACATCAACCACTTCCAGGCCCTGACCACGGCGCTGTCCGCCACCGTGGGCATCGGGAACATCGCCGGGGTGGCCACCGCGATTCACTACGGCGGACCCGGGGCCCTCTTCTGGATGTGGGTCACCGCCGGCCTCGGCATGGCCCTGAAGTACTCCGAGTGCACCCTCGCTCTCCACTACCGCAGCTTCGACGAGGCGGGCTTCGTGGCGGGCGGGCCCATGTACTACATCGAGAAGGGGCTGGGGCCGAGGTTCAAGTGGATGGCCATCGCCTTTGCCTTTCTCGCCATCTGCGGCTCCTTCGGGAGCGGCAACATGAACCAGGCCAACACCGTGGCGGTGAGCGCGCGGACGGACTTCGGCATTCCCGACTGGATCACCGGCCTCGTGGTGGCGGGTCTCGTGGCGGCGGTGATTCTGGGCGGCATCCGACGGATCGGGCAGGTGACCTCCAAGGTCATGCCCACCATGGCCATCCTCTATGCCATCGGAAGCATGATCATCCTCGTCCTCCACGCGGGCGAGGTTCCCGGGGCGTTCGCCGAGATCTTCCGGGGGGCGTTCACCCCCGAGGCCGGGTTCGGTGGCTCCGCGGCGGGGGTCTTCACGGTGACCCTTCTCTGGGGCGTCAAGCGCGGGCTCTTCTCCAACGAGTCCGGCCAGGGCAGCGCACCGATTGCCCACGCGGCCGCCAAGACCAAGGAGCCGGTACGCGAGGGGGCGGTGGCTCTGCTCGAGCCCTTCATCGACACCCTCATCATCTGCACCATGACCGGTCTCGTCATCGTGATCGGCGGGGTCTGGGACGAGCACAAGCCCGACGAGATCGCGTTCGCGACCCGCGACATCACCGTGCACACGCTCGAGGGGATGGACCTCTCGCCCGATGTTCCTCCCGACGAGCAGACGTATGCCTGGATCACCCGGCCCGAGGCGGAGGCATTCGAGGGCACCTTCAAGGTGGAGGAGGGCAAGGCCCGGGGCGTGGTCTTCCAGTTCAACGACTGCGTGGTCAAGGACGCGCTCCTCGTCGATGCCGCGGGAAGCCCCTATGCCGGCTCCATCGATCTCGAGGGGGGCACCATCAAGGGTACGGACGGTGGCGACCCGGGGTTACGCCTGCGCGGCGGGATGATCCAGAACAGCTCCGCCCTCACCGCCTGGGCGTTCAATCGAGGGCTCGAGGGCCTCTTCCCCCACGGCAACCTGATCGTCACCTTCTCGGTGTTCCTGTTTGCCCTGTCGACGTGCATCTCCTGGTCCTACTACGGGGATCGCTGTGTCGACTACCTCTTCGGTCACAAGTGGGTGTTCGCGTACCGGCTCCTCTTCGTCGGCTTCACGTTCCTCGGAGCCAACCTGGCTCTGGAAACGGTTTGGACGATCGGTGACATCGCACTGGGCCTCATGACCGTTCCCAACCTCATCGCGGTGATCGCCCTGTCCGGAGTCGTGGTCAGGCTCACCCGGGACTACTTCTCGAGAGAGCACAGAGTGTTCAAGTGATCGGGTCTTCAAGTGATTGAGGTCTTCAAGTGATTGGGTCTACAAGTGAGTGAAGCTGACACGAAGCGCGGGCTCTGGGGCTCGAAGATGGGTTTCGTGCTCGCGGCCTCGGGTTCCGCCATCGGCCTGGGCAACATCGTCTTCTTCGGGGCCAATGCCTATCGCTACGGAGGTGGGGCCTTCTACGTCCCTTACTTCGTGGCACTGTTTCTCCTGGGCATCCCCATGATGATCGTGGAGTTCGGCCTCGGCAAGACCCAGAGGCGAGCCTCGCCGGTTGCCCTCCGCAACGTCTCGGGGAAGAAGGGCGAGTTCTTCGGCTGGTGGTCCCAGGTCAACGCCGTCTTCATCGCGATGTACTACATCACGATCCTGGCCTGGGCGGCGTCGATGGCCACCAAAGCCTTCGGGCCCCTCTACGAGAATGGCAAGGACAGCGTGGGGCCGGTCTTCGGGGCCACTCTCGAGAGCTGGCTCCCCGCGTTCATGGTCGCCTTGTTGTGGGTGCTCAACGTCTGGTTCCTCTCGCGGGGAGCCGAGACCATCGAGAAGTGCGCCAAGCTCTTCGTTCCCATGATGTGGGTGTTCATGATCATCCTGGTGTTGCGGGGGGTGACCCTGGGAAGCGGCCTCCAGGGCATCTACTACCTCTTCACCCCGGATTTCGCGGCCCTCTCCGATCCGGCGGTGTGGCGAGGGGCGTTCAGCCAGATGTTTTTCTCGCTCAGCCTCGGCCTCGGCACCATGATCGCCTATGCGAGCTACCTGCCCCGGAGCGCCGACATCCCGGGCAATGCCCGCATGGTGAGCCTTCTCAACTGCAGCTTCGAGTACATCGCGGGGCTGGCCATCTTCTCGATCCTCTTCGCGTTCACCCTGTATCCGGGCAGCTCCACGGGGACACTGGGCATGTCTCTCGTGGTCATCCCCTCGGGCATCGCCGAGTTCCCGGCCCTGCAGACCGTTTTTGCCTTTGTCTTCTTCTTCCTGCTGGTCATTGCCGGCCTCACGAGCTCGATCTCCATCATCGAGTCGCCCGTCTCGGCCATTCGCGACAAGTTCGGCTGGGCGCGGGGAAAGACGCTGCTCCTCATCGCTTGCATCGGCCTCCCGGGCTCGATCATCTTCGCCCTGCCCATGGTGGTCGATCAGGGGGGAACGCCCACCCAGACGCTGGGTCTGACGCTGCTCGATCTCCTCGACCACTGGGCCTTCGGCTACAGCCTCCTGGTGGTGGGACTCTTCGAGGCCTTGTTCGTGGGCTGGGTCTACGGAATCGACCGGCTTCGCGCCGAGCTCAACGAGACGAGCCGCATCAAGCTCGGGCCCTGGTTCGACTGGCTCATCAAGCTCGTGATCCCGGTCGTGCTGATCGTGGTGCTGGGGGCCAATGTCCTCGCCGAACGGAGCGATGGGCTCTACGGCACCGCGGCTCCCCAGGGGCCGTTCGACGGTCTGGCGTGGCTGCCCGGATTCGTGCTCGTGTTCTGGCTCGTGACCACCTTCGGGGTGGCGGCCGTGCTGTGTCTGCTGCCTGGAAGAGAAGCGGTGGAGGAGGGGGGATGATGGTGCGTCTGGGAATCTTCCTTCTGCTGATGTCCTCGGCGGTCCAGGCCGAAGAGGCTGTTCGCGTGGCCGAGCAATTCCCCACCGCCGGCGTTGCTACGGGGGTCTCCTATCCCGACGGCGTCGATGCTCTTCACATCCTCTACCAGCCCGAGGCCAGCTACATTCCTCTCGACGAGACGATCCGTGTCGGAGGGACGAGCTACTCCTGGACTCCGGCGAGGGCGGGAATCGTGCGACTCGAGGCCCTGAAGGGGGGAGAAGTCCTCTTCTCCACCGACGTGTCGGTGAAGTTTGCCGGGACCCCGCTCGCCGGCCTCGCCATCTTTTTCCTCGCGGGGGCGATCCTGTTCGGTGGCTCGTTCTTCTCGCTGCGGGCGATCCTTTCCGAGCCCGAGTAGGATCATCCCACCTTGGCGACAGGACGCACTCCGTGCCTCTCCCGATGGCCCTATGGCCGGATCAGCTCCAGCTCCACGCCGTTCGTGGCCGCCCAGCCGTTCGGACCTGCGGGATCCCTGATCCACATCTGGGCCCAGAGGAGCTGACCACCCGGGAACGAGAACGCGGAGACGTCCTTGTCGAGCGTGATCTCTCCCAGGAGGCCGGTGGGAATGGGGCGAACCAGGCCATCGAGACGGGGAACCAGCGTACCTGCGGGCTCTCCGCGGAACGGCCGGTAGCTGGCCTGAGTGGAGGCGATGAAGTAGCCGGTACGCGCCACCGGCGCATTCCGGATCTCGAACGTCAGAGTATCCGGATCCGGGCTGAAGGAGACCTCGAGGAGGGGGGTTCCGTTGCTTCCGGAAAGAGCGTGACCCACATCGGTGGGGAAGATTCCCCGGTAAAGGGGGAGGCAGCTCGACTCCACCAGGGGGCGGACGACACCGACGACCCGGGGATGGAAGTAGGTCGTGATGTTGGTCATCCCGCCGGGACATCCGTGGCAGTAGCTCATGATGGTGCCATCAGTGATGCAGATTCCGGAGGCACACTCGTCGATGGGCGGGCTGTAGTCGTGGGTGTGGAGGGTGCCGAAGTTGTGCCCGAGCTCGTGGGCGATCACGAAGAAGTCCCAGTTCAGGTTGTGACCGGGAATGATGGGGATTGGAGTCTGCCCGTGAAGGTTGCCGCTCACCGCGAAGCCGAAATTCTGATTGCACAGTACGTTGACATAGGCGACACCTCCGCCCAGGCTCGCTCCGCTCACGAAGTGGTAGAGATCGGCAGCCACGGGCGCGGCCCCGTTGTCCCAGGCCTCGCGGAATTCGTTCAGGAGGTCTCCCGAGCCGCCTCCTGATTCCTGGGTCGTCCAGGGATCCTCGGCGAACGGGTACATGCCGAGCCGCTTGATCGTGAGGAGGGTGCCCATCTGCTCGCGATAGCGATCGCTGAGGGCCCCGAGAAGGGCGAGAGCGTAGTTACGAGCGGCGTTGAAGTTTCCGAAGAGATCAAAGAACTGGGTGTCGGTCTCGACGGCGAGGCGACAGCGGTAGAGGGGAAGAGGAGATCCCGTGCCGAGTCGGGGGGCTCCGTGGCCTTCTTCCTCGAGCCTCTCCATGGCGTCGGCCAGGCGAGGCTGCGGGATCCGGTCCGTCGAGCACTCGAACCCGGGAACGACTTCCAGCTCGCGGAGTCGGGACTCCGTAGTGAGGATCGAGACACTGCGAGACCAGTCACCTCCGTCGCCGGGCGTGGCGATGAGGTGAAAGACCTCACCCGGGGTCTTGATCCAGCCATGCGAGCCCGACCCGGAGAAGGCGAGGAACACTTCCGAGGAATCGAGGCCGACCACTCCACCCTTCCAGAGCGAGAGATCGAGGTCTGCCAGCGACGACGGATCGATCTTGCCATTGACGGTGATCCCACCCTCGGGGAGGGCGAGAGGAATCCGGGTCAGGGAAAGATCGACGAGCTCGCCGGTGGGGAGAAGGAGCTCCGAGAGGCGAACCCGGTCGAGGCGGTCCAGGGTTTCAAGGGCCTCGGAAACCGGCCGCATCAGGAATCCCGTGGATTCGTTGCCCTCGATCAGGAGGGGAAACGGGAGCGACGGATCCTCGTCCCGGGCCGATGCGCTTCCGCAGAGGAAGGGGCAAAGCGCGAGGGCGAGGACGGCGGCGAGAGCGAATGGGCCCCTGTGAGGCATGCGTGACTCCTTCTCGGTGGGCCCGGACGATCTCCGAACCTTGGCGCTGATCCAGCCAGGGAAGCCCGGATTTTACCAGAACGGCAGCCGGGAGGGGAGCTCCGACGAACTCCAGGCGCAGAAAAGCCGCTCAGGCGGGCCGCCGCTCATGAATCGTTCTGCCTGGCTGAGCTAGAGCTCGAACGTCTGGTGGAGCACCGGCACATCGACCTCTTTCAGCCCCATCTCGCGCATGCCATCCGCCAGAGCCTTGCCCGGTCCTGGCTCGCAGTGCACCACGAAGGCGTGAGCGATCTTGCCGCCCATCTCGCCCACGAACTCGAGGAGCCCGTCCCGGTCGGCGTGGGCCGACAGCCCCCGGATGCTCACGACCCGGGCCCTCACGTCGACTTCTTCGCCGTAGATGCTCACCCGTGTCGCTCCCTCGACGAGGCGACGGCCGAGGGTGTGCTCGGCCTGGAATCCAGGGATGAGAACGATGTTGTCGGGGTTGTCGAGCCCATGGGCGAGATGGTGGAGGATCCGGCCTCCCTCGCACATGCCCGAGGCCGAGATGACGATCGAGGGTCCCTTGGTCCAGTTGAGCTTCTTGGACTCTTCCACGTCGGCGATGAACCGGAGCCTGGGAAAGGAGAAAGGATGATCACCCTTGCGGAGCTGCTCGTAGGCAGCCCGATCATAGGCCTCGGGGTGGTTCTCGTAGACCTCGGTCGCCTTCGAGGCCATGGGGCTGTCCACGTACACCGGAATGGGAGGAAGCAGCCCCTCGGCGTGGAGCTCGTTCATGTGGTAGAGGATCTGCTGGGTTCGTCCCACGGCGAACGCGGGGATGAGCAGCCGGCTGTTGTGGTCCAGGATGTGCGCGCAGAGCTCCCGGAGCTTCTTCTTGATGTCGGATCGAGCCGGATGCAGGCGATCGCCATAGGTCCCCTCGATCACCAGGAGATCGACGTCGTTCACCGGCACCGGATCGGCGATGATGGGAGCCCCCTTGCGTCCCAGGTCCCCGGTGAACAGGAGCCTCCTCTTTCCCGCCTTCTCCTCCTCGATGTCGAGGATGACCGTGGCGGATCCCAGGATGTGCCCCGCGTCGCGATAGGTCAGGGTGACCCCGGGTGCCACCTCGGTGCGCTTTTCGTAGGGAATCGAGTCCATTTGCCGCAGGGTGCGGTGCACATCCTCGCCGCCGTAGAGGGGCTCGAAGGGGGACTTGCCCTGCTTCTTGCGCCTCTTGTTGACGAAGTAGACGTCTTTTTCCTGGAGGTAGGCGGAGTCGAGCAGCATGAAGCCGCAGAGATCGAACGTGGGGGGGGTGACGAGGATCCGGCCCCGATAGCCGCGCTTGACCAGGCTGGGAAGGTTCCCCGAGTGATCGATGTGGGCATGGGACAGGATGCAGATGTCGATGGTGGACGGCTCGAAAGGAAGATTGCGGTTGCGCTCGAAGGTCTCCTTGCGCTTTCCCTGCAGGAGGCCGCACTCGAGGAGGATCCGCTTGCCGTTCACCTCGAGGAGGTGCATGGATCCGGTGACGGTCCCCGCGGCCCCGTGGAAATGGATCTTCATCGGCCTTCCCTTCCTGGTTCGTTCTTGCCCTCGGGCGCGCTCGCTTGCTCGGTGTGCAGGGTTCCGTCGCGATGAACGAAGAGCCGGGTGGAAGCCTCTTCCTTCAGCTCGACCAGGACCGAGGGCAGTGTCGCCTCCTCGTCAACCGGGAGGAGGGGGGCCAGCTCACCGAGGCTCAGCACGGCCCGAAAGCGTCCGGGAGGCAGGAGATCGAGGCGCCGCCGCTCGTGTCCCTCGTCGACGATCTTCGTCAGCACCCCGCGTATGGCGGGTCCGTCGAGGAGGGTAAGGGACTGTCGAGCCGTCGGGATTTCCTCCTCCTCGAGAAGGAGGTGAATGTAGTAGGGCATCTCGTCACCCGGATCGGGAACGAGCCAGAGCGAGGCGCTCCCCAGCCTCGGCCTCAAGGTGACCTCGCGTGTGGATCCGCTCACGACGTCGATCACGGCCACGGCCGGTCTCTCCTCGCCGTCGGGGAGGGGATCCTCTGCGGCGGCTTTTCTGCGGAACGAGGTGCTCAGGAGGTAGCGTCCGTCGGGAAGCCCCACGAATTCGAACTTCCCCTTCTCACGGGAGAAGGTGCGGAAGGCGAACCCGGCGCGCTCCTTCTCGCAGTCGATGGGCCGGGCGTCGATGCGGCTGCGCTCGACGCTGGAGAGCTCTCCTCCCTGGACGGTGCCCGAGATCCGCGCCGTGCCCAGGACCTGCCGTACGTCATGGCGAAGCGATCCGCCCGCGGGAACGTCGATGCAGGTCGAGTAGGTGACATCTCGCGAAAGGAGGCACTCGAGGGTGACGGGGCCGGCGGGCAGACTCTCGATGAAGAAACTTCCCCGGTCATCGGTGGAGGCCACGAAGACCTCGCCCGCCCTCGTGGTCACGCGGACGCGGAGACCCTCCCGCGCCACCTCCCCCGACCGGACCTCGCCCTCGAGCCGGGTCCCGGTGGCCAGGACCACCTCCTGAGTCTGGCCCCGGGCCGTCGCGAGGAGGGGGAGGACGGTGACGAGGATGATGGAAAGGAGCCTTCTTCTGGTGTCCATGGGTCCGTATTGTAGGGGGTGACGCCCGGTCCACAAGGGAGCCGGGGTCCGAATGAAGGAAGGAACCCCATGACCCTGACCTTTTCCTCTCGTCGAGAGGGCTCCCTCGTCCGCCTCGGCGTCCTGGCCCTGCTCCTTTCCCTGGTGACCCTCTCCTGCGAGGCCCTCGCCGCGGGGAAGCAGGAGATCACCCTCGATCTTCTCTACGGAAAGGAGTCCCTGACCCGGCCGATGCCCTCGGCCCTGACCTGGATCCCGGACGGCTCGGGGCTCCTCTTTCTCGAGACCATCGAGGAGGAAAAGACTGAGCCCGCGAACGACGCCGCGGTCAAGGACGAAGACGAGGAAGGAGACGACGAGGAGGAGACCCCGAAGAGGCGCCTCGTGCGTATCGATGCGAGCACGGGCGATCGTCGAGTGCTCCTCGACGATCAGGAGATGGAGGACCTCGTCAAGGACGCTCGCCACGCCCAGGAGCGTGCCTCGGGCCGCGCCGGCTTCACCGGTTTCCAGGTCTCGAACGACGGCACGAGCCTGCTCCTCTCCCGCGATGGAGACCTCTACCTCGTCGACGTCACGGCCAGGTCGGCGCGCCGGCTCACCGCCACCAAGAGCAAGGAGCGGCACGGTCTCTTCTCGCCTGACGGCAGGAAGATCTCGTTTTCGCGGGACCACGACGTGTTCGTCATCGATCTCGACCGGGGACTCGAGGTGCAGCTGACGCAGGGGGGAACCGAGGACCTGACGTGGGGCGAGAGCGACTGGGTCTACGACGAGGAGCTCGATCTCCACGGGGGGACGTTCTGGTCGCCGGACGCCACCCGGCTCGCGCTCCTCCGGTTCGACGAGAGCCCGGTGCCGAGGATTCCTCTCGTCGACAATGCGCCGACCCACCCCGAGGTGACCTGGCAGCGCTATCCCAAGGCCGGTGATCCCAACCCGATCGTCTCGGTGTGGGTGGTCGAGGTCACGGGGGAGAAGGATCCGGTGCGGCTCCAGCTTCCCGAGGACGGGGAGCACTACGTGGCCCGGGTGGGCTTTCTCCCCGACGGAAGCAAGGCGCTGGTGCACGTCCTCGATCGTGCCCAGACCACACTTCGCATCTTCCGGTGCGACCCCGCGTCGGGCGAGGCCGCTCTTCTCTTCGAGGAGAAGTCTCCCTACTGGATCGACGGCCATGACGACTACCGCTTTCTCGAGAAGGGCGGACTGGTGTGGACGAGCGGAAAAAGCGGCTTCCGGCACCTTTCGCTCCATGGCGCCGATGGCAAGCTCGTGCGGGCGTTGACCTCGGGACCCTGGATGGTGGACGGGATCGCCGGCATCGACGAGAGCAAGGGCACGGTCTACTTCACGGCCACCAAAGACACCGTCCTCGAGCGTCACCTCTACGCCGTGGATCTCCGAGGAGGCGATCCGCGGCGGATCACCGCGCTCGGCGAGGATCACTCCATCAACATGGCCCGGGGAGGAACCTGCTACGTGGACTCGCACTCCTCGGCCATCCGCCCTCCGGTCATGGACGTCTACCGGGCGACGGGCGAGAAGCTGGTGAGCCTGGGCGACTCGAGCAAGCCCCTGCTTGACGAGCTCGCGGTGCGGGAGCCGGAGTTCCTGGTCGTGCCGGGAGAGGGGGGCAAGGAGCTCCCCGCCTATGTGGTCAAACCCGTCGACTTCGATCCGCAGCGTCGCTACCCGGTGCTCTTCTACGTCTACGGGGGGCCCCTCTCCCAGACGGTGCGGAACCGATGGTCGGGGACGCGCGGCCTCTGGCACCAGATGCTGGCCAATCGCGGAATCGTGGTGTTCTCCATCGACAACCGGGCCTCGTTCGGGATGGGGCTCGAGTCGGCGAGCGTCATTCGCGGAAACCTCGGCCACCACGAGCTCGAGGATCTCCGCCACGGCGCCCGGTACCTGGCCCGGCAGTCCTGGGTCGATCCCGATCGGCTCGCGGTGTGGGGATGGAGCTACGGCGGCACCATGGCGGGGTACTCGATCCTCAATGGCTCCGACGTGTTCAAGGTCGCGGTGTCGGTGGCTCCGGTGACCGACTGGAGAAACTACGACACGATCTACACCGAGAGGTACATGGGGACTCCGCAGGACAACGAGGAAGGGTATGCGTCCTCGAGCCTGGTGAAGGCGGCCTCGAAGCTCGAGGGGAAGCTCCTCCTGAGCCACGGCACCGCCGATGACAACGTGCACTTCCAGAACGCCCTCCAGCTCGTCAAGGCGCTGACCGACGCGGGCAAGAACTTCGACTTCATGGCCTACCCCGGGGGGCGTCACGGCATCGGAGGCAAGAAGATCCAGAAGCAGATGTTCACCGCCATCACCGCCTTCCTCGAGGAGCACCTGCTCACCGGGAATCAGGACCCCTCCCCGGGCCTGCATTCGAGCGCCTCCGGGGTGGCGACTCCCTCCCAGCGCCTCTCCACGGTGGAGAGGTAGAGAAAGAGGGTCACCGGGAGCGTGGTGCCGTCGGCCAGCTCCCGCGGGGCTCGGAGGATCGGGACGGAGCCGAGCACGGGCACCTTGGACCCGGCGTCGCCTCCGGCGACGAGCACCACGAGAGGCGGGGCGACGGGAGACTGCTCGAGATCCAGCAACGACGTCCGTACGGTCGCCCGGGCCAGGTCGTCCGGGCCGAGCACCACGAGCAGCATCTCCTCCTCGAGGTCGAGCTCGAGGCCTGGCACCCGACCGGGGAGGGATCCCACCCACCGGCCCGCCCGGAGGAGATCTCTTCCTTCCCCAAGGGGAGCCACCAGGGGCATGGCGAGGCCGAGGGCGAGAACGGCGACGAGGGCCAGCAAGCGGGGGATGAGGCGCGGCCCGGATTCTTGCCGGGGGTTCTTGCGTGTGATCACGAATCCGATCAGGGCCACCGCGAGGAGGGCGGCATCCTCGACAAGCGCCTCGGCCGGGCTCCGTTTCAGGCCTTCCCCGAAGCAGCCGCATTCCCTTTCCCCCAGGGCCGCTGCCCTCGCGATGACCAGGGCAAAGACGAGGGTCAGGGCCAAAGAGGCACCGAACGCCGGGCGGGGCCACATGCGCAGGACGAGAGCGCCACCGAGGAGGATCTCGAGGAGAATCGTGATCTTCGCCGCGACGGGTCCCAGGATCGAGTCGGGAGGAAGGGCGAGGAGGCGGAGCGTTCGATCGGCGAGGATTCCCGGGTCTCCGGCCTTGAGGAGGCCGGCAGCGAGGAGAATCCCTCCCAGGACGAGGGAGGCGAGAACCGAAGTGGTCCTGCGCAGGCGCGTCATGGCTCCGAGGCTATCACAGGCCCCGAGAGCCTCTCGCGTCCCCGTCGCGGCTCCGATTTCGGTTGACACCGGCCACCGGAGCTGGTTACCGTGGGCCCCGTCCGTTGTCGTAACGCATTACGAAATGGCGACATATGGACCGTGGCGGGCTACTTGCCGCGCCGCCCGGAAAAAATGTGGGTCAGGGCGAGAGGATCCTCTCCCGGCCACGTATCCGTGTTGTGAGCCGAGTCGGAAGACGGCATGGCTTCCCGGATGGGCGTGGCCGAGATGGTCGCTCCTCGCCTTTGAGGGGCCACGAGTGTGGAGGTCACCATGAAGGTCTGGGAAATCCTGCGGTCCAAGGGCTCGCGCGTCGTCACCGTGTCTCCACGACAGGCCGTCGTGGAAGCCATCGCGCTCATGAACGAGAACGGGATCGGCGCTCTGGTGGTTCTGTCCGAGAAAGAGGAGATCCTGGGAATCATCAGCGAGCGAGACGTGCTGAGACGGGTCCTCAAGACTCCGACGCCCGATCTCCAGCGACCGGTCGAGGATTTCATGACCAAGGACATCATCGTCGGTGTTCCCGAGGACAGGGCGGGCTACGTGATGGGGGTGATGACCAAGAACCGGCTCCGTCACCTCCCCATCATGGACAAGGGGAAGCTGGTGGGGATCATCTCCATCGGAGATGTGGTGAAGGTCAAGCTCGAGGAGACGGAGTTCGAAAACCGGCATCTTCGCGAGTACATCACCGGGCCCTGATCGACCGGAAAGAAGAGGTAGGGATGATGATGCGTGGATTGACCCTGTGCAGTCTGGCCGCAGTGCTTCTCATCGGTGGCTGTCTCGTCGTCGCCGACTGGCGCAGCCCCAGCGAATGGGTCGACGCCACCGAGGAGTTCACAGTTCCACTCGACGGCATCCACGAGCTCCGGACCCAGACGCGCAACGGGGCGGTGAAGATCGAGACCTCGCGCGACCTTCGTGGCGAGGCTCTGGTGACGGCCAAGATCAGGGCGGGAGGCGCCTCGGTCTCCGATGCCGAGCGCTGCCTCGGCTCCATCGTCATCGACTCGTCGCGATCGGGGAGTCGCCAGAGCCTCACCTGGCGCTGGGATCCCTCGCGTCGGAATGGCTGGTCGGCGTCGGTCAGCTTCACGGTCAGGGTGCCCCCCGGCATCGCCATCGAGTCGCACTCCAACAACGGCCAGGTTTCCGTCATGGGTGCGAGCGCCGGGGTCAAGGCCTCCACCCATAACGGCAAAATCGTCCTGCGGGACGTCCAGGGCGATGTGTCGGGAGAAACCCACAACGGCGCCATCGAGGCCGATGTGTCCAGCGAAAACGTACGACTGTCCACCCACAACGGTCCCATCACCGCCTGGCTCCGCAGCAACGGCCCTCTCGGCGGCTCCATCGAGTCCCACAATGGCCAGGTCACGGTGGCGTTTGCAGGGAGTCCGAGCACCCGGCTCGTCTGCGAGACGCACAACGGTGGCATCAGCACCAACGATCTCGAGCTCTCCCGCATCTCCGCGTCCAGCCGCAGCCTCCAGGGCAATCTCTCCTCCGGCGACGGCAAGCTCCGGATCGAGACCCACAACGGAGCCATCCAGCTCAAGAAGGGGGACGGAGCGACGCGCGAGGGGCGATCGCTCTAGGGACCGCGCCGGATCCGAGTGGCTGCCCTCGTCGTGCTCCGACCCGACCAGTCCTGGCGAACGTTCGCCACCTGGTACCTCAAGGGAAACAACGTCTCCTTTCCGCGAGGAAGTGCGTGGCGACGACGACGTCGCTCTGCCTCGATTCACCGGGTCAGTGCCTGGACCACCTGTCGCTCGCGTCGCTGCTGCTGCGGAGGCTCGAAGCCAGTGGATGGCACCGAGGATCTGGAAGAGGAGGCCGGCGGGGAGTATCCTCGAGTCCACGCGTCCGGTGCCGGATCTGGCCCCGCGGGCAAACCGGCCGCTGTCGAAAATGACCCTGGCGGGGCCGCCGTGCCGGAGGGAGGTCTGCATGCCACGACGCAAGTACGTCCAGCGGTTCCGGATCGAGCTCCTCGGGATCGAGCCTCCGATCTGGCGCCGGATTCTCATGCCCGAGGACTGCTCGTTCTGGGATCTGCACGTTGCCATCCAGGATGCGATGGGTTGGCTCGACTGCCACCTTCACTTGTTCCGGCTGGTCGGGTCGGAGGCAGCGATGGGGATTCCCTCCGAGGATGGAGATGATTCCATCGACACCCGGCCCGGGTGGGAGTTTCGGGTCCGCGACTTCCTCTCGTCATGGTCGCCTCTCGCCACGTACGAGTACGATTTCGGAGACTCGTGGATTCACGAGGTGAGATTCGAGGACATCGAGGCGGCGGAAAAGGGAGTCGCCTATCCCCGGTGCGTTGCGGGTGCTCGTGGATGCCCACCAGAGGACGTCGGTGGTGTACACGGTTACGAGGAGTTCCTCCGTGCTCTGGCGGACCGATCACATCCGGAGCATGAGGTCTACCGGAAGTGGAGCGGGGGCTCCTTCGACCCGGAGGACTTCGATCCTGCTGCCGTTCGCTTCGACAATCCGGCCAAGCGATGGCGCCAGGCGTTCGAGAGTGTCGACAGCCCCTGAGAACGCATGACGGATCGTGACGAGAGGGATTCCATGGACGCGATCGAGGCGAGGCGTGCGTCGTTTGCCAGGTTGCACGAATCCGGATGCTTCGTCATTCCGAACCCCTGGGATGTGGGCACGGCACGTTTTCTGCGTCATCTCGGATTCCGGGCTCTGGCCACGACCAGTGCAGGGTTCCAGTTCTCGCGCGGCCAGGCGGACCTCGTGCGGGGGATGCCGCGCGAGCTCGTGCTCGATCACATCGCAGAGATGGTGGCCGCGACCGATCTGCCCGTGAGCGCGGACTTCCAGTCCGGATATGCCGACGATCCCGACGGGGTCGCGGAGAGCGTGGCGCTGTGCGTCGATACGGGAGTGGCCGGCCTTTCGATCGAGGACGCGACAGGAGACGAGAGTCATGCCCTGTATGACCTGCCGCTGGCCGTACGTCGAATCGAGGCTGCACGCGCCGCCATCGATGCCAAGGGGGTGCAGGTGCTTCTCACCGCACGAGCCGAGAGCTACCTCGTGGGTCATCCGGATCCGTTGAAGGACGCACTGGCGAGGTTGACGGCCTACGCGGAGGCTGGCGCAGACGTGCTCTACGCCCCCGGTCCCCGGACGGCGGAGGAGCTGGAGACCATCGTCCGCGCGATGGCGCCCAGGCCGGTCAATGCCCTCGTCATGGACAATTCCGGGCTCACGGTCGCCGGCCTGAGGCAGCTTGGCGTGCGACGCATCAGTGTGGGGTCGGCGCTGGCGCGAGCGGCGTGGGGGAGTTTCATCCGCGCCGCCAGGGCCATCGCCGAGGAGGGAAGCTTCGAGGGTCTCGAGGGGGCAGCGTCGTTTGCCGAGCTGAACAGCGTCTTCTCCGCGGATTGAGCCCCTGCCGCCCCGCGTTGTTCACGTCTCGAAGAACACCGCCACTTCCTCCAGTTTCTTCCTCCGGATGTCCGGCACCATGCAGCTTTCGGCGGGAAACCCGATCGGAAACAGGATGTACGGGCGCTCGTTCGATGGTCGCTGGAGGATGCGAGAGAGAAACCCCATGGGGTTGGGGGTGTGGGTCAAGGTGGCGAGCCCCATCCGGTGGAGCGCCGCGATGAAGAAGCCGCAGGCGATGCCCACGCTCTCCTTGACGTAGTAGTTCTTCTGGCGCTTGCCATCCCCGTCCTGCCCCCACACCTCCTCGAACACCACCACGATCCAGGGCACCGTCTCGAGGTAGGGCTTTTGCCAGTAGGTGCCGAGGGGCGCCAGGGCCTACCTCCAGTCCCTGGGCATCCGGACCTCGTAGGACTGCTTCTCCTCCTCCTCGGCGGCGATGCGGATCTCGCGCTTCATGGAGGAATCGTTCACGGCCACGAACTTCCAGGGTTGCCGGTGCGCACCCGACGGCGCCGACGAGGCCACCTCGATGGCGATCTGGATGAGCTCCCGCGGTACCGGATCGTCGGAGAAGGAGCGCACCGATCTCCGCGCATCGAGCTCTTTCTGGCAGGCACGGGCTCTCTCCAGCATCTCGCCTTCGGACAGACGGGGGGGCAGGTAGGGGACGAAGGAGTACGTCTTGCTGGGCTCGGTCATGATGGGACCTCCACGGCCTCGGGAGTGCGCATGGTACACTCGCACGTCTCCCCGGGAGGGAGTTTTTGGGCGGTCAACGGACGATCCATTCATGTGCGGCATCGCCGGCGTCGTCTACCGGGATTCAGGGGTCGTCCCCGATGAGGGGGCGCTTCGTCGCATGGCGAACGTCCTCGTTCATCGCGGGCCCGATGGCGAGGGTTTTCATTCCGCACCGGGTATCGGCCTCGCCCATCGCCGGCTCGCCGTGATCGACCCCCGGGGCTCCCCCCAGCCCATGACCAACGAGACGGGGAGCGTCCACGTCGTCTTCAACGGCGAGATCTACGACTACAGGGAGCTGCGGCGCGAGCTCGAGGACAGGGGCCACCACCTCGCCACCAAAGGTGATACCGAGGTCCTCGTCCATCTCTTCGAGGACGAGGGTCCGGGCCTGCTGTCGAGCCTCAACGGGATGTTCGCCTTCGCCCTCTGGGACGCCGACCAGCGCGCTCTCCTCCTGGCGCGGGACCGCCTCGGCATCAAGCCTCTCTACTATGCCCTCGATGGCGAGAAGCTCCTCTTTGCTTCCGAGATCAAGGCGATTCTCGCCTTCGGATTTCCGGCACGGGTCAACGCCGGGGCCCTCCCCCGTCATCTGGCCTACAACACGCTCTACGGCGAGGAGACTCTCTTCGAGGGAGTCCGGGCGCTCCTTCCCGGCCACACCCTCTTGTTTCGCCCCGGCTGCTGCGAGCCGGAGATCCGTCGCTACTGGGACCTTCCCCGGGACGAGCTCGGCGCTGGCCTCGAGGAGACGGACATCGAGGAGGCCACCTCGCGACTCGAGGATCTGCTCTCCGCTTCGATCAGGAGGAGGCTGGTGGCCGACGTGCCGGTCGGTGTCTTCCTCTCGGGTGGCCTCGACTCCTCGCTCCTTGTCGCCCTCGCGGCGAGGGAGGCGGGGGGGCCGGTGCGCACGTTCTCGATCGGATTCCCCGAGGAGAGTGGCAACGAGTTCCTCTATTCGCGCGAGGTCGCCCGCAGGTTCGGTACCGTCCACGAGGAGATCCTGCTGGAGGAAGACCGCTTCCTCGACGCTCTCCCGTCGCTCGTATGGCACAACGACGAGCCCATCAAGCACAACAACTCGATTCCCCTCTACTTCCTTTCCCGGGCCACCCGGGGCAAGGCCACGGTCATTCTCACCGGGGAAGGGAGCGACGAGCTCTTCCTCGGCTACCGTCGCTATTCCGTGGGCAGATGGCAGGCGCGGCTGTCGGCGCTCACCCGGGGTCTTCTTCCGGGGGGGGTGGCCCGGAGCCTGGCGGCTCTCGGTCCCCGCCTCTCGCGGAGGAAGTGGGCGACGCGCCTCTGGGGCAAGGCCGCGCTCGAGCCGAGGCTCCTCGCCGCCACCTCGTCGGCCGTCCTGGATCGGGATCTCTACCGCCGCCTCGTCCGGATTCCCGGGCCCGAGGAGCTCGATCAGCCCTTTCTCTCCACGAGCTTTCTCGAAGGAGACGGAGACTTCCTCCGGCGGTTCTCACGCATGGATCTCAAGGCTTACCTCGTCTCGCTGCTCATGAAGCAGGACAAGATGAGCATGGCCGCCTCCATCGAGTCGCGTGTGCCCTTCCTCGACCACGAGCTGGTGGAGTGGGCCTACCCGCTGCCCTCCTCGTGGAAGCTCCGCGGCGGGGAAGGCAAGTGGATCCTGAAGCGACTCGCCCGGCGCCATCTCCCCGAGGAGATCGTGAAGAGGAGGAAGCTCGGCTTTCCGGTCCCCGCGTTCGAGTGGGTGACCCGGGGAGCATTCCGGGAGCGGGCCCGGGAGATCCTCCTCGACCGGAAGACCCTCGAGCGGGGGATCGTCGATCCTCGGGGTCTCGAGACCTACCTCGAGCGGCTCGATGCGGGCGTTCTCGGTCGCAAGGCCGATGCCACCTATCCCCTGTGGACCCTTCTCAACCTCGAGATCTGGTGGAGGACCTTCGTGGACGGAGAGGGAGCTCTCGCCGGCAGCTACTTGACGTAGCCGAGCGCCTCCAGGGCCTTCTGCATGTTCTCGTCGACGAGCTCGCCCGCTCCTGTCCGGGAGAGCCTCTCCTGGAATGCGGCAAAGAGGCCGCGCAGCTTGATTCCCAGCGCGGGGTTGTCGCTTCCCGAGGTGACCTCGTCCGGATTCCCGGTCACCAGCACCCCACCGTGGAGGGCGAAGTAGACCCGCTCCGGGATCGAGTGGTGTGAGCCATCGATGCGCACGTCCTCGACGGGTTGGTCGTAGGTGCGCCTCATACCGAAGACTCCGTGATCGGGAAGGGAGGGCTGGAGCAGGCTGCGGCCCGCCACGCGAGCTTCCACGCCGGCCAGATCGAGGAGGGTGGCCGCCACGTCGATCGATCCCACCGGATCCGTCCGCGTTCCCGGCCCGAGACGGGGCGAGAAGACGATCAGCGGGACCCGGAGCTGCTCTTGGCGCACGTGCATCCCGTGACCCAGGATGCCGTCCTCTCCCAGGCTCTCCCCGTGGTCGGCGGCGATGATGACGTGGGTCAGGAAGGACTCGTCCTCGAGGATGTCGCGAAGGAGCGGGGCGAGCCGGGCGTCGAGAAAGGCCGCGTCGGCGTCATAGAGGTCGCGGACGAGCCGCACCGTTGCCGTCGCATGGCCGGTACGGTTCGATTCCACGGCACCCAGGGCCAGGATCTGGCCCCGGGTGCGCAGGTCGGACCCCCGGGTGTCGCCATAGGGATCGTGGGGATCGAAGTAGTGGATCCACACGAGCTGGCACTCCCCCTCGAGCTCGGACAGGACCCTCCGCGCCCTTCTCGTCACCGTGTCGGCGAGGGAGTAGAACTTCTCCTCGGGGAGGTCCGCCCCGCCCACGGAGTCCTTCTTCTCGGGGTTGAGGTCGAAGTCGTCGACATAGGTCTCGAACCCCTTCGACAGGCCGAAGCGGGAATGCAAGGGGGCGGAGGCGACCACCGCGGCGGTGCGGAACCCCGCCTGGCGGAGGATCTCCGCCACGGTCTCGTGCATGGGGGAGAGCACGAGACCGTTCCGGGTCAACCCGTGCTCCCACGGTTGAAGACCCGTGAGCATGGATGCGTGAGAGGGCAGTGTGGTGGGCATGGCCGCGTAGAAACTCTCGAAGACCAGCCCTCGTCGCGTGAGGGCGTGGGTCTCGGGCATGGCGGAAGGGCGGGTGTCGCTCCCGAACAAGGTATCGCTGCGCAGCGTGTCCAGGGTCACGAGAACGATGCGCAGGGGTTTGCCGTCCTCGCTTGCGCACGAGATCGCCAGCATCGTGCACGAGGTCGCCAGCAGGACGAGGAGAGAGACGGCACGCGAGAGCACGGGACTTCCTTTGTCCCCTCGCGCTCGGGCCCGCGTCAGTGGGGTAGTCTTGTCGGAAGGCTTCATCATGGTCGTTGCATCAACTCTTCGTGCCTCTCCCTTCGTCGCCCTGAGCGAGCTCGCGGGCATTGCACAGGACACGATCGAAGGACTCCGGCGTCAGCCGACCGGTGAACGTGTTCTGCTGGCTCACGTGATAGCTGTCGACGAGCCATTTCCCGTCGGGAAGAGTGTGCACGGCGCCGTGGGAGAACGGAAGCTTGCCCGGGGAGAGACCCGGATGGCTCCCCCGGCAAACCCGGAGAAAGCTCTCGTGGCCGATCCGGCCCAGACACAGGTAGACCCGAGCCCGGATCAACCTCGAGAGATCCCGGACGAGAAAACCCTCGCAGGCTTCGATCTCGTCCCGGGTCGGCCGGTTTCCGGGGGGAGCGCACCGGACCGGGGCCGTGATGGCGACGTCTCGCAGGGTCAGACCGTCGTCACGGGCCACGCTCGCGGGCTGGCTGGCCAGTCCCGCCCGGTGCAGGGCGGCATAGAGAAAGTCTCCCGACCGGTCTCCGGTGAACATGCGGCCGGTACGGTTGGCGCCGTGCGCCGCCGGTGCGAGCCCCACGATCACCAGGCGGGCCCTCGGGTCTCCGAACGTGGCGACGGGTCGCCCCCAGTAATCCTGGTCCTGAAAGGCCCGTCTCTTGACGCGGGCCACCTCCTCGCGATGGAGGACGAGCCGGGGACACTGCCGGCAGGAAAGGAGGTCGGGGTCTTCGAAGACAGCGCCTTTTTTCGCGTGCATGGTGCGCAAGAGACTAGCCCGGATCGCTCGCGATGGCGAGTCGTGGACCGGGCATTTCCCGGCCCAGGGAGCGGCGGTGGCCGCCCCTTGAATCTCCCGTCCCCCGAGAGGAGGCACCCATGACCTGACGCGTCCTGCCCGAGAGCCCGAGCGCGGGCCGCGCAACGCGGCCCGGCGGGCGAAGAACCGGAGCACGAGAGGAGTACCCGTTGATGAGCAGCATCCGTACGATGCTTCCCCCCCTCCTCCTCTTTCTCATGACCTTCGTTCCTGTCGCTCGGGGTGAAGAAGAGCCGATCGGTACCTCGCCCCTTCGCGAGAGACCGGCGGTCGGGAGCGAGCACGTGGACACCCGGTCCCCGTTCGTGAAGGACGAGATCCTCGTCCTCTACGAGGGTGGGCTTCCGCCGGGAGATTCCCGCGTGCTGGCCCTCGAGGGCGAGCTCGGACTCGAGCCGCGTGGGTTCGAGCCCGTGCTGCGGGTCCACCGCTACGGCGTGCCCGCGGAGATCACGGTGGCCGACGCCATCCGGGGTCTCGGGCACCGGCCTCCCGTGCAAAGGGTCGAGGCCAACGCGGTGTACTTCCTGGTGGCGGTCCCGAACGATCCCTTCTACGACGACGTGGGCTTTCCCACCGACCTCCAGAAATGGGTCTTCGACGGCCTGGGGCCCGATCGCAACCTCGATGGCGAGGCCGCCTGGGACCTCACCGTGGGCAATGCCGACGTGGTCATCGCCATCATCGACAGCGGCATCGATCTCGATCATCCCGATCTCGCCGCCAACATCTTCGTCCACCCCGGAGAGATCGCCGCCAACGGCATCGACGACGACGGCAACGGCTTCGTCGACGACGTCAACGGCTACGATTTCCGGTCGCTGGACGCCGATCCCAATCCCGATCTCGGCAACGGCATCGACGATGACGGGTTCGGCGGGCCGGACAGCAATGTCTTCCACGGCACGTTTGCCGCCTCCTGCGCCGGAGCGGTGGGCAACAATGCGGTGGGGGTGGCGGGCGCGGCCTGGATCTGTCGCCTGATGGCGCTCAAGGTCTTCACCGACGACGGCGGCGCCTCCAGCTTCGATATCGCCCAGGCCGTGGTGTACGCGGCCAACGAGGGAGCGCACGTCATCAACATGTCCATGGGCGGTCCGTCGTTCTCGGGTACCCTCCAGGATGCGGTGGATTTTGCGCATGCCGAGGGGCTGGTGGTGATCGCTTCCGCCGGCAATGGCAACGACGATGTCCCCATGTTCCCGGCGTCCTTGAACCATGTGATCTCGGTGGGGGCCTCGGACTCGGGATCGGTGATCAACGGCGGCTCGGGAGACATCGACGGCCGGGCTGCGTTCAGCCAGTTCGGGCCCGCGGCGGTCGACGTGGTGGCGCCGGGGGTGCACATCGCGGGAGCGTCGGTGGGGTCGGTGGCCGACGGCTCGCCCGGAGTGCCGCTCTTCTCGGTGGCCTCGGGAACGTCGTTCTCGGCTCCTCTGGTGGCGGGTCTCGCAGCCCTGATCCTCAGCCGCGCCGCCGACCTCGCGGTGGTCCTCTCTCCCGACGATGTCGAGGCCATCATCTTCGCCACGGCCGTGGATCTGCCCGACGATCCGGGCGATGCGCCGGATGGCGGGGCCGACTGGGACGGCAACGGTCGGGTGGAGTTCCTGGCCGCTCTCCTTGCCGTGGAATCCGTGCCCGAGAACCAGGCGCCGGTGGCCGACGCCGGTCCGGACCAGGAAGGCCGCGTGAAGGAGCCGTTCCTCTTCGACGGCTCGCTCTCCTTCGATCCTGACGAGGACGAGCTCCTCTTCTGCTGGGACTTCGGGGACGGTTCTCCGGAGCAGAAGGGCGTCGAGGTCACACACGTGTACGAGGAGCCGGGCACCTACGAGGTGACGTTGACGGTCAGCGATGGACTCCTGGCCTCGAGCGACATGGCCCTGGCCTTCGTGCTCGAGAGGGAGACGGCGGCGACCCTTCTCTTCTCCTCCCGCGGCAAGAGGTCCTACAAGGACGTGCCCCGGGCCGACGACGAGGATGTGATCGCGCTGGACCTCGAGCGGGGGACGTTTTCGCTCTACTTCGACGGAACCGACGTGGGCCTGGCCCGCGGAGCCGTCGAAGGTCTCGTGCTCCTTCCGGACGGCGATCTCCTTCTCTGCCTCAACCGGCCCCTGGAAATCCCCGGGCTCATCGGGGGACCCGATGGGAGCGTGCTCGTCGACGACTCCGACGTGGTCCGATTCACGCCGTCGAGCCTGGGGGAGACCACGGCCGGGGTGTTCACGTTCCACTTCGACGGCTCGGACGTGGGGCTGACCCGCAGCGCGGACGCCATCGATGCGCTGGGTTTGCTCGACGGGGATCTGGTGATCTCGCTCCGCGGGCGCTCGAGGATGGAGGGGCTCGGCCGGCCCGACGACTCGGATCTCCTCCTCTTCGAGGCCGAGGAGCTCGGGGCCGGGACCCGGGGTACCTTCACGCTCCTCATCGATGGCTCGGACGTGGGGCTCGACCGGCATCCAGAGGACATCGACGGGCTCCACGTGCGGGGCTCGGCCGAGGGCTTTCTCCTCTCGACGCGGGGCCGCTTCGCGGTTCCCGGGGCCTCGGGCGAGAACGAGGACGTGCTCCTGTTCCTGCCCGAGCTCCTGGGCGAGGAGACGGTGGGCACCTTCGAGATCTTCCTCCGCGGCAAATCGGCGGGGCTGGACCGGAGGGTCAACCTGTCTGCACTCCACCTCATCGAGTAGAAGTAATCATAGATACTGCGAAGCCCTCGGGCTCCTCGAGCTCGAGGGCATTTTTTCGCTCTCCCCAGGAGGCGCGCAAAAACTCCGGATTTCGGGTTGACAGACTCCGGAATCCTCCCCAGGATGCAGCCTTCGCGTCAAGCGAAGGGAATCGAAGAAGGGCCTGGATCCGTTACGTGTGTTTCCTGCAGGCAATGCATGGCTCATGACAAGGAGGTCAGGTTCGTGAATCAGAGTCCCGACAGCAACACTCCCCCTCCGTTCCGAAAACTCCTCTTCTGCACCATTCTGATCTGTGTTCTCTCCACCCCCGTCCTCGCCCAGGAGCCCGTCACCATTGCGGTGAAGAACCGTCCCGCTCCGGTGCTCCAGGAGGACAATCGCCCCATCTACGTGGCGGACGAGATCGTCATCCGCTATCGCGAGGGGGCGGGCCCCGAGGACTCCGGGGTTCTCGGCGTGGCCGCTCGCCACGATCTCACCCTCATCAAGCACAATCCGTGGATCGGGTATCACCGCTACGGACTTCCCGAGGGGCTGAGCGTGGCCCAGGCGATCCGCAGCCTGCGTGTCGAGCCCACGGTGGAGACGGTGGAGCCGAACTACTACTACTACCTCCACGCCATCCCCAACGACAGCTTCTATCAGAACTACAACGGGCAGCCCAACGACCTCCAGAGGTGGTACTTCAACGGCGTCGGTGCCGATCGCAACCTCGACGCCGAGGCGGCCTGGGACGTGACCACGGGGCGGCCCGACGTGGTGATCGCCGTCTCCGATACCGGAGTCGACCTCGACCATCCGGATCTCGCCGCCAACATCTGGACCAACCCGGGTGAGATCGCCGGCAACAGCATCGACGACGACGGCAACGGCTTCGTCGACGACGTCAACGGCTGGGACTTCTGGTCCAACGACAACGACCCGAACCCGGATCTCGGCGACGGCATCGACAACGATGGCAACGGCGCCGCCGATGACGGCACCTTCCACGGCAGCTTCTCGGCCTCTTGCGCCGCCAACGTGACCAACAACGCCACGGGGGCCGCCGGTGCCTCGTGGAACTGCAGCATCATGGCGCTCAAGATCTTCACCGATGACGGCGGGGCCTTCACCACCGACATCGCGGACTCCATCACCTACGCGGCCAACAACGGCGCCGATGTGATCAACATGAGCTTCGGCGGACCGTTTTCCTCGACGGTGCAGAGCGCAGTGAACTTCGCCTGGGGGCAGGGTCTGGTGCAGGTGGCCTCCGCCGGCAACAGCAACAGCTCGGCCCAGCAGTTCCCCGCCTCCCTCAATCACGTGATCTCGGTGGGGGCCAGCGACTCGGCCTCGGTGCTGGGCGGCGGCTCGGGCGACATCGATGGGCGCGCCTCGTTCTCGCAGTACGGCCCGGCCGCTGTCGACGTGGTGGCCCCCGGCGTCCATCTCATCGGCGCCACCGTCAACTCCGTGGCCGACGGGAGCCCGGGTACCCCGACCTACTTCATCGCCTCGGGGACGTCGTTCTCGGGACCCACGGTGGCGGGCCTGGCCGGCCTCGTGATCTCCCGGGCCCGTGACCTCGCGACCTCCATCACCAACGACGAGGTCGAGAACATCATCCAGAATACGGCCAACGACATGCCGGACGATCCCGGCGATTCGCCCAATGGCGGCTCGACCTGGGACAACTTCGGCCGGGTCGACTTCCAGGCCGCGGTGGACGCGGTCACGGGCGGCCCGCCAGGAAACCAGCCTCCGGTGGCCAACGCCGGGCCCGATCAGAGCGCCGACACCGGCGATCCGGTGACCTTCAATGGCACGGGTTCGTTCGATCCCGACAGTGGCCCCTCGGCCCTCACCTATAGCTGGGATTTCGGCGACGGCTCGCCCGATGGCAGCGGCTCGGTGGTGAACCACTCCTATGCCGCGGCCGGCCCCTACACCGTGACCCTGACCGTCGACGACGGGGCGGACATCGACACCGATGTCGCCCAGGTGACGATCAGCGATCCGCCTCCTCCGGGCGGCGGCCGGGTGATTTACTTCGCGTCGGCCGGCAACCAGAGCTATGCCGGCATCGGGACCATGAGAAACGAAGACGTGGTGGCCTATGACGAGGACGCAGGGACGTTCTCCCAGTACTTCGACGGCTCCGACGTGGGCCTCGGATCGGCGGCCATGGACGGGCTCGTGCTGCTGGCCGGCGGCGATCTCCTGATCAGCCTCACCGCTTCGTTCAACGTTCCGGGCGTGGGCACCGCCGACGACTCCGATATCGTGCAGTTCACGCCGTCGAGCCTGGGTCCGAGCACGTCCGGCGTGTTCACCCTGTTCTTCGACGGCTCCGATGTCGGTCTCACCACCAACGGTGAGGACATCGATGCCATCGGCGTGTCGAGTGACGGGAAGCTGGTCATCTCGACCGTCGGCGGCGTTTCGGCCACCGGAGCCTCGGGAGCGGACGAGGATCTGCTGATCTTCACCGCGACCTCTTTTGGTCCGAACACCTCGGGCAGCTTCGCCCTCCACTTCGACGGTTCCGACGTGGGGCTCGGGGGCAACTCCAGCCACGACGTCAATGCCGCTCATCCGAGGCTCGACGACAGTATCTACCTGTCGACCATCGGCAGCTTCGTCGTACCGGGAGCGAGTGGCTCCGACGAGGACATCTTCCTCTTCACCCCGGGTACCCTGGGGAACAGCACTTCGGGCACCTTCAGCCCCTTCCTCGACTCGTCGACGGTCGGCGTTCCGACGAGCGCCGACATCTACGCGCTGTTCATTCTCGAGTAACGATCGGGCGGGCCTTCCGCACGAGAGATCTTTTGACCCGGGTCGGCTCAGGCCGGCCCGGTTTTTTTTTTGGACAGAAGACCTTCGCTCTTCGCCGGGGGGGGGCGGCCGCGCCCTTCGGGGGACATGGCGCCCGGAAAAAACCAGCCCGGAACGGCGGTTTCCGGATTGACAAGGTCGGGAACCGACGGTATTGAACTCAGCTCGAGAAATCGGATCGGAAGCAAGGGCCCTGGCTCGTTTCGCGTTCCTGTGCGGTCATTTTGATGGCTATTGGCAGGAGATCATGCGTGATGCAGAGTTCACCCCCACAGTCCCGTTCCTTCTTCCAGCTCCTCCTTCCCCCCACCACCCTCCTTTGTTTTCTCGCCACCCCCGTTCTTGCCCAGGAGCCCGTGGCCGTCGCGTTGACGCCACGAGTGGCTCCCGCCCCCGTGCAGGACGAGCGGCCGGTGTTCGTGGCCGACGAGATCGTGATCCGGTTCCGCAACGTCGCCGGGCCGGATGACCCTGGCGTCCTCGGCGTGGCGACTCGCCACGAGCTCACCCTCATCAAGCACAACCCGTGGATCGGATATCACCGCTACCGGCTGCCCGAGGGGCTGAGCGTGGCCCAGGCCATCCGCAGCCTGCGAGGCGAGCCGACGGTGGAGACGGTGGAGCCGAACTACTACTACTACCTCCACGTCGTCCCCAATGACGCTTTTTATGACAACTACAACGCCCAGGCCAATGACCTCCAGAAGTGGTACTTCAACGGGGTCGGCGCCGACCGCAACCTCAACGCCGAGGCGGCCTGGGACGTGACCCAGGGACGGACCGACGTGGTCATCGCCGTCTCCGACACCGGTGTCGATCTCGATCACCCGGACCTCGCCGCGAACATCTGGACCAACCCGGGGGAGATTGCCGGCAACAGCATCGATGACGATGGCAACGGCTTCGTCGATGACGTCAACGGGTGGGACTTCTGGTCCAACGACAACGACCCGAACCCGGATCTCGGCGACGGCCTCGACAACGATGGCAATGGCGCCGCCGACGACGGCACCTTCCACGGCAGCTTCTCGGCCTCCTGCGCCGCCGCCCGGAGCAACAACACCACGGGATGCGTGGGCTCCGCCTGGAACTGCAAGATCATGGCCCTCAAGATCTTCACCGATGACGGGGGAGCTTTCACCACCGACATCGCCGATTCCATCACCTACGCGGCCAACAACGGCGCCGACGTGATCAACATGAGCTTCGGCGGACCGTTTTCCTCGACGGTGCAGAGCGCCGTGAACTTCGCCTGGGGTCGGGGCCTGGTGCAGGTGGCCTCCGCCGGCAACAGCAACAGCTCGGCCCAGCAGTTCCCCGCCTCACTTGCCCACGTGATCTCGGTGGGAGCGAGCGACTCTGCCTCGGTGCTGGGCGGTGGCTCGGGAGACATCGACGGCAGGGCCTCCTTCTCGCAGTACGGCACGGCGGCCGTCGACGTGGTCGCTCCGGGCACGCATCTCATCGGGGCGACGGTCAATTCGGTCGCCGACGGGAGCCCAGGCACCCCCACCTACTTCATCGCCTCGGGGACCTCGTTTTCGGGCCCCACGGTGGCGGGCCTCGCCGCGCTGGTGATCTCGCGAGCCCGGGACCTCTCGGTGGCCATCACCAACGACGACGTCGAGAACATCATCCAGACCACGGCCAACGACATGCCCGATGATCCCGGCGACTCGCCCAACGGCGGCTCGACCTGGGACAACCACGGGCGGGTGGACTTCCTGGCTGCGGTGGCCGCGGTGAGCGGCACTCCCAACCAGCCCCCCGTGGCCAATGCCGGACCGGACCAGTCGGGGAATACCGGGCAGTCGCTGACCTTCAATGGCAGCGGCTCGTTCGATCCCGACAGCGGCCCCTCGGCCCTGACCTATTCCTGGAACTTCGGCGACGGCTCCCCGACGGCCAGCGGTGCAGTGGTGAACCACTCCTACTCGGCGGCGGGCAACTACACCGTGACGCTCACCGTCGACGATGGAGCGGCCACCGACAACGACACGGCCGCGGTGACGATCTCGAATCCGCCGGGTGGGGGTCGTACGATTTACTTCGCGACCACGGCCACCACGAGCTACCCCGGTCTTTCGTCCATGGCGAACGAGGACATCGTGGCCTATGACGAGACGGCGGGGACTTACTCCCAGTACTTCGACGGCTCGGACGTCGGCCTCGGCTCGGCGGCCATCGACGGCATCGTGTTGCTGTCGGGGGGGGACATCCTCATTACCCTCACCGCCGCGTTCAGCGTGCCGGGTGTGGGCACCGCGGATGACTCCGACATCGTGCAGTTCACCCCCTCAAGCCTGGGGCCGAACACCTCGGGCGTCTTCACCCTGTTCTTCGACGGTTCGGACGTCGGCCTCACCACCAATGGCGAGGACATCGATGCCATCGGCGTTTCGCCGGCGGGCAAGCTCGTCATCTCCACCGTCAGCGGTGTTTCAGCCAACGGCGCCTCGGGGGCGGACGAGGACCTTCTCGAGTTCACCGGTTCCTTCGGCTCTGCGACCTCGGGGTCGTTCGTTCTCTACTTCGACGGCTCGGACGTCGGACTCTCCACCACGTCGGATGAGGACGTCGACGCTGCCCACGTCAGCGCTCTTGACGGCAGGATCTACCTCTCCACGATCGGTAACTTCGCAGTGACGGGGGCGAGCGGCGCTGACGAGGACATCTTCCGGTTCACCGGAACCACGGGCAGTGCCACTTCCGGGACCTTCAATCTCTACCTCGACGCGTCCACGGTGGGTGTCCCCACCGCGGCCGACATCTGCGCGCTGTTCATTCTCGAGTGATCGATTCGCGGTCCCTGACCGCGCAAGTGACACGCACAAGCCGGGCTGGCGGTGAGACCGTCGGCCCGGCTCTTTTTCGTGGGCCCTGCGACGGAGCCGGGGACGGGGTCGGTGTCGGGAGCGGAAACGGAGACGGGGGTCGAACCGGATCCGGAAACGGAACCGGCCACGGATGCGGAACCGGTCTCGGGTGCCAGCACCGGAAGGGCCAGGGGAAGAGCGAGCCGGGCGTCGTAACGACATCGGCGCGCACTCTGCCGAGCCGCGGGGGCCAGGGGAAGAACCCCTTCAGGCGATGAGCCGACGCTCCCTTGCTCACCGCGTGAAGCAACGGGGGACAAGGGTCAGGGGCACGGTCGGGGGCACCGAAGGAAGGGGAAGAGGGGGCAAGGGACGAGGGGCAAGACAGGGGCCAGCGAACAAGCCCGGAGCGAGCGGCGAAAGACCGGCCGCCGTTGCTCCCCGGAATCTTTCTGCGCCCAAGCCTTCGAGATCTTGCCGAACCTCGTTGGCGGCGCGCAGCGGCGAAAGGTTCGCAGCGACATGACTCGTGGGTCTCGCCACGAGCCACGCAGCGAGAACCCAATGCCGTGTCTGCGCGGCAAGTCGCAGCGAACCTTTCGCCGCTGCGCGCTCCCCAGACGCCCTCCCCGGCCCCCTCGCCCGCGACGCAGCCGATTTCTACCGCGAGCGACCCCGGAGCCGAAGGCACATCTCGTCACGAGTAGCCAAGCCAGGGACAAACAGCCAGGGAAGATGGCGAAAAGCCAGGGCCAGCGAACAAGCCCGGAGCGAGCGGTGAATGACCGGCCGTCGTTGCTCGCACGAAGCTGTCTGCGCCCACGCCTTCGAGATCTTGCCGAACCCCGTTGGCGGCGCGCAGCGGCGAAAGGTTCGCAGCGACATGACTCGTGGGTTTCGCCACGAGCCACGCAGCGAGAACCCAAAGCCGTGGCTGCGCGGCAAGTCGCAGCGAACCTTTCGCCGCTGCGCGCTCCCCAGACGCCCTCCCCGGCCGCCTCGCCCGCGCGACGCAGCCGATTTCTACCGCGAGCGACCCCGGAGCCGAAGGCACATCTCGTCACGAGTGGCCAAGCCAGGGACAAACAGCCAGGGAAGATGGCGAAAAGCCAGGGCCAGCGAACAAGCCCGGAGCGAGCGGTGAATGACCGGCCGTCGTTGCTCGCACGAAGCTGTCTGCGCCCACGCCTTCGAGA
>Ga0214472_10000419_pt1 | contig 52467 bp, 44 predicted proteins | sample RVTome_6_FD_207662 | JGI IMG/M metagenome (GOLD analysis project Ga0214472, IMG submission 207662) | Soil microbial communities from uranium-contaminated site in the Upper Colorado River Basin, Wyoming, United States - RVT140D175 | ecosystem: Environmental > Terrestrial > Soil > Contaminated >...
GCGGGTAATGTCATGGAGTGGGTCAGTGATTGGTACCGGCCTTATCCCGGCAACAAATTTTCATCAAAAGATTATGGTGAAAAATATAAGGTCGTCAGGGGAGGAGGCTGGGGCGGCGTCGGGCATTATGCGATCAGTCATTTCTCGCGTGCTGCTTACCGGTTTTACGTAAAGCCCGATTCAAATTTCAACGATCTTGGGTTTCGGTGCGCCAAAGATGCGCGGTAACGGTTACGCGTAATGGCATTGCTAAGACACCTGCTTGATTCAAAGGGCTCTGGTCGGATTAGGGCTTACGAGAGTCACTGCTTTGGGTATAGATAGGCGCAGGAAACGTCGTCACGTTGCCGTTTTTTGCTGAAATCGCGGTAATTTTCGCAGTACCTTCTTTTTCAACTTCATCTATTCTGACGATGGCGTGCATCGGTATATAGGTTCTTTGAACACCGCTGAACTCCGCCTTCAAGCGTTCTTCCGCCGGGTCGACGACCACTGATGACTTTTCACCAAAAAGCAGTTGTTCAACTTCGACAAATCCATATAGACTGCCCTGAAATACCTGTTGGGCATAGATTTCATAGAGCTTGCCTTCGTTATAAAAGATAACTTTGTAGATACGCTTTTTTTTCGTCATGAACTCAATCCCGGTTTTTTCCTAGCATAACATAATGTGGTTGATTTGGTGTATTTCAAGGCCGGTATAAATCGGGAGATTGATGCATGATCACTGGTTCGGGGTGTAATTAAGAGGCCCTGCCGGGCCAAGATCGCTGCCGGTCAGCATCCATATGACCAACAGGGCCGTCCATGCCACGGCAAATACCAGCGTATAGGGCAACATAATCGAAACCAGGCTGCCGATGCCGGTGTTTCGGGCATATTTCTGCATCATGGCCAGCACTATGACAATGTAAGGATTGAGCGGAGCGATGACATTGCTCGCCGAATCACCAACCCGATAGGCGGCCTGTGTCAGTTCCGGGCTGATGCCGACCTGCATAAACATCGGGACGAATACCGGGGCAAAGAAGGCATATTTTGCCGACGCCGAACCGATAAAGAGATTCCCGGTAAGCACCACGATAATGAATGCGATTATCAATAATGAAGGAGGAAATGATGCTTGTGCGAGAGCCTGCCCGCCGGCAATGGCGATCATTTCTCCCAGATTCGAATATTTGAAATATTCGATAAATTGTGCGGCGAAGAAGGCCATTACAATATAGGGGCCCAGATTTGAAATCGTATTACCGAGCATGCTGGCGGCATCTTTGTTATTTTTAATACTCCCGGCAGCGATACCGTAAGCAAGCCCGGGGAAAAAGAATATGACAAACAGTAAAGGTACCGAGGCTTCGATCCAGCGCGAGAATCGTTTACCTTGCCCGTACAAAGGCGCATCCGGTATCAATATCAGGCAAAGAATAATCGCAAGGGTGATGCATATTGTGATGCCCCCTGCCATCAGACCGCGCCGTTCATTAGTGCCGGGAACGGATAAAGTATCTATAGATGAAACATCGTTGTGAGCATTATTGCTCGCCATATGACTCCTGGACCATGTTTCACTAAGCCGTGGTTCAACCAGCCAGGCACTGACAGCCCATCCCGTTACAGTGATGAGCACTGTAGATGCGATCATAAACCACCAATTACAGGTGACCGCCACCCGGTAATCCGGATCTAATACCGCCGCGCCTGCCTGGGTCAAACCTGATAACAGCGGGTCAACTGCTGTGATAAACAGATTGGCGCTGAATCCGGCAGAGACACCCGCAAACACAGCTGCAATACCGGCAAGGGGAGGACGGCCTACCGCATAATAGATGGCAGCGGCGAGTGGCGGCAAGACGATATATCCGGCATCCAACGCCAAAGATGACATCACGCCGACGAAGATCATAGCCGGAGTCAGCAGTTTGGCCGGCATCAGTGTCATGCTACGGGACAATACAGCGGATAGAAGACCGCTGCGTTCTGCAATGCCAATGCCGAGCATACCTACAAGTACGAGTCCGAGCGGGGGGAAATTAATAAAATTGTCTATCATGTGACTGATTGCCCACCATAGGCCCTCTGCAGTCAATAAGCCGACAGCGTGGACTTCAATAGAACTTACGATGAGGTTTGTAGCGGAAGTTTGGGTAATTGTTTTTTCGACAGACCAATCTGCCAGGTACGCAATTTGCGACAGCACCATGATAAGCAAGGTACCAAATACAAAAAGCACGGCGGGTTCCGGCAGCCGGTTGCCCGCCTTTTCTATCCAATCCAGTACCGGCGTAAAACTATCATTGCTATTTTTTTTGCGATGCATGCGACGGGTGATGGTTTAATCTCCGGTCGGAGTTATTGAAAACTCTATGGCGCGGTCCATTGCAGTCAAGGATTCTGCAAGCCTTTTAAAGTTTGTGGAATTCAGGGTCCTGATATTCATTTGGTACATGAAAATTTTCCCCTCGTTTTCCAGATTATAACTGAGATTGGAACAAGCCATATCGTGGTCCTTGATCATATTGCGTAATTCTTCTTCAGGCATATAATCGTGCCGTGTGAAACGCACAATGAGTTGTGCATATTGTAACGTACGAATAGCACCTTCAATCCATCTGAAAAATATCAAAACACCCAGGGCAAGCAATGTCGCCAGGAAGGCCGCGAAATAAAGACCCATGCCGATGACCACGCCAATTGAGGCTGTCAACCAGATGGAGGCCGCAGTCGTCAGGCCGCGTATGCTTAGGCGTTCTCTCATGATGACGCCTGCGCCGAGAAAACCGATACCTGTCATGATACCTTGTGCCATACGTGTCGGATCGATCCTGATGGTCTCCATGGGTGCGCCGGCAAGGAGTTGCCATTGAAATACTGAAAGCAGCATCAACAGGCTTGAGGCGGTGCATACCAATGTATGTGTGCGAAAACCGGCGGGTCTGCCATGATAAGTCCTTTCCAGACCGATAAGTCCTCCGGCCAGGACAGAGAGCAGAAGTCTTATAATTGTGGTGATATATTCATGTTCCATATGAATTCCATTCCATGTTTGTTGCCGAAACGTTTATGATTCATATACCTAACTAGCGTCCATGCCGGAAAAATCTTTATTACATTTAATTGGACATATTTCGCAATATTTAACGAGGTTCCTGTTAATTTAGCGCTATTAGTTAGTTAACCGGTTTATTCTTACCTTTAATGACGTGGCACCCAGTTGCATCGTCCTTTTTGTAAAAATGTCGTCGCTTAACCCAATATTGATTAACATATCGGTTTGTTCGAGTACGGTACGATTACCATTTTCCAGATTGATCGCAGTGACCATCTTCCATGTCCATACATTATCGATGTTTTGCCACTGAATAAACTGTTGTTTTATCACTTTGTCGTTCTCGTAAAAATAATCGATACGGAGAGGAAGAAAATTTTCTGTGGTGATCCATTGTATTCTCTTGGCATATGGTGATGTAGAGCTGATTATAGGGCGGCTTTCAATCACATAACATTGCTTGTCTTCGTAAATAATTTCTGTGCCTGATAAGACATGATTATCCATACGAGGGTGCCGCGGCATTAATTCATACCGTTTGAGTTCGGATTTTGAGTAATCCTGGTCTGATCCCTGATTTTGCAATGAGTCGTCCATGTACCCCATTTTACGTACCGTCATAAGTTCCGGAAGATATAACCACATGTCATCTTGCCGGTTAATTTCCGGATCATAAAGCCACGCCATAAAGCCAACGTCCTTGGTATCGGGCGGGAATTCATTAAACATGATGATTTTCGAATCAACACCGTCAATATTGTGATAATTTTTCCATGCCATTGACATGATAACCTTACTGCTGCGCTTGGCTTCATTATAAAAAGTAAAGGTGAGCCTGGCATAGGCGTCTTCACCACGATAGACCTTGTACGATGCGTCCATGATCTCGAATGCAGAAAGCGCTTGGGCTTGTACGAGGGGTATGCAAGATGAGGCAAAAGATAGCAGTATCAGACTGGTCAGAAGGCGCAAGCTCTTTAACATGTCATGCCCCGGAACTGGCAACGTTAAAGGCGACAGGTATTGAGATCGCATAGACTCTGTTAATTTGTTCAAACATCATAAAACATTATATCTTGTTGAATTTACATCAATATGTGTCTACCCATCTCCGGAGTGATATGTTAAAATCCGCCTTGACTGTAGCGATCCTGTAGCGATCGATCGTTAGTACAGTTTAATAGAAATAAGCGGCTTTCATATAAAATAATAACAACGTTTTGCTCTCTGGTATTATCCTGCCTAGGTTAGCGAAACCGGTTTCGAGAAGAGCGAGACAGACATGAGCGATCAGCCTCTGATTTTTGACGATTGGAAGGCCCTGGCCGAATCTGATCCGGATGGGTTCGAGCAGCGCCGTAAACAAGTCATCGAAGAATTTATTGCAAGTGTTCCACCTGAGAGACAACAACGGTTACGGTGTCTGCAATGGCGCATCGATATGGAGCGCCATCGCTGCGGGAATCCGGTGAAATCTTGTCTACGCCTTTATTCAATGATGTGGGATTCCGTGTATGGCAATAATGGCTTGTTAAAGGTCTTATATGGCTTATCCGATGATTTGCGGCCGGAAACTAATAAACGGTCTGCGGATATCTTGTCATTCAAGCGCGTACTTAACGCAGGTTGATGCGCAATGCCTGCTCAAGGGTTTTAAGCCTTGACGGCTTCATTTTCTTTTTCCACCGCAATATCCGTATCGAGAAACCGTAGTATCTCGTCCTTTGCAGCCATTGCGTCTTTATAGCCCAGCGCAATCAATTCACGGCAATAGGTCTTTTCAAACATCAGATAACTCAACAGTGTCGAACTGTGATCGCCCACGGCGCCTATACCTCGCAGCAGGAAGCGCAGAGTACGTGGCAGCAGATTGGCATGCCGTTGTGCGATGTCGCCAATATCCTCAGTCGGAGAAATCGTCAGCACGTCAATTTGCCGTAATGCCACACCCCCCTGTTCGAGACGCCTGTTGGGAATCAAACTTACCGTTTTATTGATACGCTCCAAACGCTCCAGGTCCGGATCGAGATTATCAAGAAATATACTGTTCAATACATGGCTGGCGATATCAGCTATTGACGGATATGACGTAACTTTGTGTTCCTGAATCGTTCGTATGCCAGGCTTGCGTATTCCAACAACAAAGAGACGGTCCGCACCAAGGTGCAAGGCGGGGCTTAGTGGAGAAATTTGTCTCATTGAGCCGTCGCCGTAATAACTATTGTTAATGCGTGTCGCTGAAAACACCATCGGTATAGCCGATGAAGCCAATAGATGATCGATGGTAATGGCGGTACGGCAGCCGATACGGCTGCCTTTATTCCAGGATTCAATTTCTTCGCTTCCTTGAAAGAATACTGATGATTGCCCCGTGGTATAGTTGGATGCGCTGATGCCAAGCGCATATAAGACACCCGAATCGATCGATTCCTGGATCTTTTCAAATGCCAGCGAGCGGTGAAGCAACTTGCGCAGTGGCGCACGGTCAAGCAAAGATGAAGGATTATATTTGCCAAGTCCGCCGAGCATCATGGCTGCAAGCCAATGGGTTCCGGTGTGCGCAATGCCCAAGGCATCGGTGCGGAATACATGGTGAGACTGAAAATTCTTCCATACCCGGCTGATTCTGAAAACGCCCTTGCGGAAATTCTGGGCATGAATCGCCAGAGCAGTGGCATTGATGGAGCCTGCCGAGGTACCGGTAATCACAGCGAATGGGCTGGGTGCATCTTTCGGCAGGATTCTGGCTATTGCCCGCAATACACCGATCTGATAGGCGGCACGTGCACCGCCACCCGGCAATACTAAACCGATCTTGGGTTTGGGAGCATCATTTCCGAATAACCATTTCATAAGGTGTCATCATGCCAAATGGAGTTTGAGTGTGCCGTATTAACAGGGCCTCATGCCGCACTCTATATATATCGGCAATCACAGGATCTAAAATGAATCTATGTGAAGAATTACGCAGGGATGATGCCAGTGCTGGAAGCAGCTATGTCTATGGATTTGTTATATTTATTCCTAATGTCTCCCAGATATCATCGATCCGGGCCTTGACTTGCGGGGTCATATGAATCGGTTTGCCCCACTGGCGCTGGGTTTCGCCCGGCCACTTGTTAGTGGCGTCAAAGCCGATTTTTGAGCCGAGCCCGGATACCGGTGATGCAAAATCCAGATAATCGATCGGGGTGTTTTCTATGATGGTGGTATCACGCGCCGGATCCATGCGTGTTGTCATTGCCCATATGACGTCTTTCCAGTCACGGATGTTGATATCATCGTCGGTAACGATAACGAACTTGGTATACATAAACTGACGCAGAAAAGACCATACTCCCATCATCACCCGTTTGGCGTGGCCGGGATATTGTTTTTTCATACTGATGCAGGCCATACGATAGGAACATCCTTCGGGTGGCAGATAAAAGTCGATAATCTCCGGAAATTGTTTTTGTAATATCGGCACGAACACTTCATTCAGCGCCACTCCAAGGACTGCAGGCTCATCCGGCGGCCGTCCGGTATAAGTGCTGTGGTAAATCGGGTTATTGCGATGGGTGATACATTCGATGGTAAAAACCGGAAAGGTTTCGACCTCATTATAATAACCGGTATGATCACCGAAAGGTCCTTCGGGTACTTCCTCGCCAGGTGTAATCGTGCCCTCTAACACAAATTCTGCACTGGCGGGCACCTGCAAATCACTGGATCTGCATTTCACCACCTCGGTTTTCGCGCCACGCAGTAAACCGGCAAAGCCATATTCGGACAATGTATCCGGCACCGGTGTGACCGCGCCTAGTATCGTGGCTGGGTCAGCGCCAAGCGCAACGGCGACAGGAAAGGGCGTGCCGGGATGAGCAGATTGCCAGTCACGGTAATCGTGCGCGCCGCCACGTTGCGGTAACCAACGCATAATGACTTTATTGCGTGCGATGACCTGCTGACGATAGATCCCGAGATTTTGACGTTCTTTGTGCGGGCCTTTGGTGATGACCAGCGCCCAGGTAATCAATGGGCCGGCATCTTCCGGCCAACAGGTTTGGATAGGGAGTTTGGCAAGATCCACATCCGTTGCTGCGATGATGTTTTCCTGGCAGGGCGCGCGCCCGACGATTTTGGGCGCCATATTCATGACTTGTTTAAAGATAGGCAGTTTTTCCCAGGCGTCTTTGAGACCTTTTGGCGGATCAGGTTCTTTGAGAAAGGCGAGCAGTTTGCCTATCTCATGCAATGCCTCGACTGACTCCTCCCCCATGCCCATGGCCACGCGCCGGGGCGTGCCAAACAGATTTCCCAATACCGGAATATCATGACCTTTGGGATGTTCAAACAATAAGGCAGGGCCCCGTCCGCGCAACGTACGGTCACAGATCTCGGTCATTTCGAGGTAAGGGTCCACTTCGATAGCAATACGCCTAAGCTCGCCCCCCTGTTCAAGCTTGGAGATAAAATCACGCAGATCGTTATATTTCATGGCTCAATAAAGAAAACATAGATATTAAACATCTTAAAATTAGCGAGCACAGGCAAGACAAGACAATAATGAACGAGAAAACGGAGTTTACACGATAGTCTGCCGCTTCGCGGCCCCGCATTTCGAGTTCATTATTAACGCCGTATCGCCAAGCACAGCAATTTTAAGGACATTATATATTGAATTCAGCGATCACCGGCGCATGATCTGACGGCCGTTCCCAACGGCGTGGTTCCTTGTCGATATCACAGGAGACACATAGTGCGTCAAGGCCGTTACTCGCCAAGATATGATCGATACGTAACCCCCTGTTGCGCCGGAAGGCCATCATACGGTAATCCCACCAGGTATAGTGTTTTTCTTCCTGATTAAACCTGCGAAAGGTATCGCATAGACCGGTTGCGAGCAAACCTTTGAATGCGGCCCGCTCAGGTTCGCTGAATAATACTTGCCCTTGCCACAACTCGGGATCATAGACGTCGCGCGATTCCGGCGCGATGTTGAAATCACCGAGCACGACAAGATATGGATGCGTTTTGAGTTGTTGTTTTATGTAGGCAGTCAACTTTTTAAGCCACGTCAGTTTGTATTGGTATTTGTCGGATTCGGTATTTTCGCCATTGGGCACATACACATTTATTACACGAAGCTTGTTATAGGTAGCGCACAGTACCCGGCGTTGGTGATCATCCAGGCCGGGAATATCCTTAACGATATCACCGGCAGGTTTTTTGCTTAGCAGTGCCACTCCGTTATAGGTTTTCTGACCGGAAAAGATGACCTGATAACCGGCACTTTCTATTTCAGGCGCCGGAAAGTTTTCATCCTGTAACTTGGTTTCCTGCAAGGCGAGGAGGTCAGGTTTATGTGCGGCTATCCAGTCAAGGACATGCGATAGGCGGACACGCAACGAATTGACATTCCAGGTGGCGATTTTGGTCATATGGACATTTGGCTAATTTGTATACAGGCATTCAATATGGCGAAGAAGACCTTGTTTTTAGGTGTCAAAAAAGCCGCCTTGAAATACTGGTCTGGCTGTGTAACTTATTGTTTGTTCAGTTTTTACGGCTTCAGAACATTATTTAACGGCCGATATGTCCTATAAGTGCCCTTCCGGCTTATAGATTGCATGAGATAACTGGATAGACACATCGGCAGCCACGGGATTAACAGGCGCATGTATGAATTGTGAGCTTAAAACAATGGTTAGGCAACACTATATTGGCTATGCTGATAGTGCCCTGATCAGGATGAATGTAAACACCATAGACAAAGGGATATGACATGGGTTGTTTATTTTGGGTAGTGCTTTTCATTGTGGCCATCTGGACGGCCGCCTATTTCCGGTTTTCATTAATTGCATCAACGGTACTGTTTGGTGTGTTAATGCTTGCATGGACGCAGTTAAATGAATCTTCACAAGTTGCCTTGTTTTTCGGCTGGCTAATCTTCGCCGTCATCTTTATTCCGCTAAATGTCACAACTATAAGACGAAAGTTGTTTAGTGATCGTGCACTGCGAATCTTTCGTAGTGCTCTGCCCACCATGTCGCAAACGGAACGGGATGCGCTGGAGGCGGGGACCGTGTGGTGGGATGGTGAGCTTTTTAGTGGCCGGCCTGACTGGCATAAACTTCTGTCTTATCCAGTACCGGCATTATCCGCCGGGGAACAGGCGTTTCTGGATGGGCCGGTCGAGGAACTATGCCGGATGCTGAATGATTGGCATATCACCGAGGAACGGCATGATCTTCCGCCCGAGGTGTGGCAGTTTATCAAGGATAATGGTTTCTTTGGCATGATTATCCCGAGGCAATATGGCGGTCTCGAGTTTTCCGCTCTCGCCCACTCCAGCGTGGTGATGAAAGTAGCCAGCCGCAGTACGACAGCGGCGGTAACCGTGATGGTGCCGAATTCCCTGGGGCCGGCAGAACTGTTGTTGCACTATGGCACACAACAACAAAAGGATTATTATCTGCCGCGCCTTGCCAAGGGTGAAGAGGTGCCATGTTTTGCACTCACCGGCCCCGAAGCCGGCAGTGACGCCAGCAGTATCCCCGATAGAGGCGTGGTGTGCCGCGGCCAGTTCGAAGGCAAGGATATTGTCGGCATACGATTAAACTGGGAGAAACGCTATATCACCCTTGGCCCGGTCGCAACGGTGCTGGGTCTGGCCTTCAAATTATATGATCCGGAACATCTATTGGGGAAACAGGAAGAGATCGGCATAACATTGGCGTTGATTCCGACCAATACCCCGGGCATCTCCATCGGCAATCGTCATATGCCGCTCAACATCGTGTTTCAAAACGGGCCCAATTGGGGCAAGGATGTGTTTATACCACTTGACTGGATTATCGGCGGAGCTGACCGTGTGGGGCAGGGTTGGCGGATGTTGATGGAAAGTCTTGCGGCAGGCCGTTCGATTTCTCTGCCTGCCTTGAGTACCGGTGCAGGTAAATTGGCCAGCCGTGCAACGGGCGCCTATGCCCGCATCCGTAAACAGTTCAAGACCCCTATAGGACGTTTCGAAGGAGTCGAGGAAGTACTGGCAAGCATCGCAGGTAACACATACATGATGGATGCCGCCCGCACGATGACGGCCGGTGCTGTCGACAGTGGAGAAAAACCTGCTGTGCCTTCGGCAATAGTCAAATATAACCTGACGGAGCGCATGCGCACCGTTGTCAATCACGCCATGGATGTACAGGGCGGCACAGGCATATGTCTGGGGCCGCGTAATCTGCTTGGCCGTGTGTATCAAGCTATTCCGATCAGCATTACCGTCGAAGGCGCAAACATACTGACCCGCTCGCTGATTACCTTTGGTCAAGGCGCGATCCGTTGTCATCCGTTTGTCTTGAAAGAAATGCAGGCCGTTAATGAGCAAGATCCGGCGCAGGCGTCCAGGGATTTTGACAAGGCACTGTTCGGCCATATCGGATTTACCGTCAGTAATGCGCTGCGCACCTTGTTGCTGGGCTTGACCGGTGCCCGCTTTGTTTCCGTGCCCGGAGGTAATCTTACCCGCCGTTATTATCAACAGCTCACGCGCATGAGCGCCGCATTCGCCTTTGTCTCGGATATCGCCATGTTGTTATTAGGTGGGACGCTCAAGCGTAAGGAAAAACTCTCGGGACGCCTGGCGGACATCATCAGTCATTTATATCTTGCCTCCGCTTCATTGAAACGGTTTGAAGATCAAGGCCGGCCTGTCGATGATTTGTTTCTGTTGCAATGGTCCTGCGAAGAATCACTGCACACCATTCAGTTGCGTCTCATTGAATTATTGAAAAACTTTCCCAACCGGTTTGCGGGAAAATGTCTGAGTATAGTGGTGTTTCCTGGCGGCCATCCTTATGGTGAACCCGGTGATCGGCTTGGACATAAAGTGGCAGGCATGATACTGGAACCATCGCAGGCCAGGGACCGGCTCACTTCAGGAATTTTTGTCAGCACAAACCAGGATGAAGCCATTGGACGTATCGATAACGCGTTGGAACTGGTTGCAAATGCCGAGCCTGTTGAGAAGAAACTGGCCGCGGCACTTCGATCCGGTGTGCTTGCTAAAGGTGACACCGAACAGCAGCTTGAACAGGCGGTCGGCAAGGAAATCATCGACGCCAGTGAGGCAGCGCTGTATCGTAAGGCGGCGGCTGCAAGAAGAGCGGTCATTACCGTCGATGATTTTCCTCAAGGCTATTGGCACAGGGAGTAGGCTCAATGGCGCAACGCAAGACAAGTAAAGGCAGGCCTGTCTATATCGTCGACGGCAGCCGTACCCCGCAAATAAAGGCGCAAGGTAAGCCGGGCCCGTTTACCGCATCCAACCTTGCCATCGGTGCCGGCCGCCCCCTGCTGGCGCGCCAACCCTTTGAGCCATCCGATCTGGATGAGGTGATATTGGGTTGTGTCATGCCGGGTCCGGATGAAGCCAATATTGCACGGGTAGTCGCGTTACGCCTGGGTTGTGATAAACATGTTACCGCGTGGACAGTGCAACGCAATTGCGCCTCCGGTATGCAGGCGCTTGATTGTGCCTTTGGCAATATCGCCAGTGGGCGGTCTGATCTGATATTGGCCGGCGGCACTGAATCCATGAGTCATGCAGCGGTATTATTGAATCCCCAGATGGTGACCTGGCTGGGAGCGTGGAGCCGGGCCAAGTCCATTGTCGACAAGCTCAAGGCGATAGGCAGATTACGCGGCGCGCACTTCAAACCCATTATCGGATTGTTACGCGGCCTGACAGATCCTGTTGTCGGCCTGTCAATGGGGCAGACTGCAGAAAATCTTGCTTACCGCTTCAACATCAACCGTGAACAGATGGATGCCTTTGCCATGGCCAGTCATCAGCGGTTGGCAAAGGCCCAGGATGAAGGTTATCTCGATGAAATCGAGGCAATCTATGACACGCATGGGCGATATTACGATAATGACGATGGACTGCGGCGTGATACCGAGATGGCAAAACTGGCCAAGCTTAATCCGGTGTTTGACCGCGATTTTGGCAATGTCACGGCGGGCAATAGTGCGCAGGTGACCGATGGCGCCGCGTTATTGATACTTGCCAGCGAACAGGCCGTCGAAAAATACCGGTTGCCCGTGCTGGGCCGCATTATCGATAGCGAATGGGCGGGTGTTGATCCGGCGCAGATGGGACTGGGTCCGGCACATGCCATGGCGCCGTTACTCAAACGTAATAAATTAAAGGTAAATGACATCGATTACTGGGAGATTAACGAAGCCTTCGCTGTACAAGTGCTGGCCTGTCTCGAGGCATGGAAAGACGCACAATATTGCCGCAATGAATTAGGTCTTAAGTCCGCACTGGGCGAGATCGATTACTCGCGCCTTAATGTCGATGGCGGCGGTATCAGTCTGGGCCATCCGGTTGGCGCCAGTGGTGCGCGTATTGTGCTTCACCTGTTGCACGTCTTAAGGCGTAACAGTGCACAACGTGGTATCGCCAGCCTGTGCATCGGCGGCGGACAGGGCGGTGCAATGCTGATCGAAAGAGAAAAGGAACAGCAAAATGCCGGGTAACAGAATCAGTAAACACTGGCGTGCCGAGCGCGACAACGAAGATATTGTCTGGCTGCATCTTGACCGGGCGGATGCCAGCGTCAACACGCTGTCTGTAGATGTGATTGCGGAACTCGATGCCGAGCTCGTTGCATTGACAGAAAATTTTCCACGTGGTTTGGTAATCCTTTCAGATAAAAAGAATGGCTTCATCGCGGGTGCCGATGTCAAAGGTTTTGTGGCATTGCGGGATCAGGATGAGGCCACTGAGTTCATGCGCGGCTGCCATACCGTGCTGGATAGGCTCGAGTCATTCACCTTTCCGACAGTCAGTTTGATTCACGGCTTTTGTCTCGGTGGTGGCATGGAGCTGGCATTGGCGACGCGCTATCGCGTAGCCGAAGATGATCCGCGTACCCGTCTCGGCCTGCCGGAAGTAATGTTGGGCATCCATCCGGGATTTGGCGGCACCATGCGCCTGCCGCGTCTAATTGGTTCACTGGCGGCACTGGATATGATGCTCACGGGCCGCAGTATCGGCGCCAGGGCGGCGAGCAAGACCGGGCTCATCGATTATGCCGTCCCGCAACGCCATTTGATGCGTGCGGCACGCAGTATTATTCACCGGCCGCCGAAGCCACACCGGCCAGGCAGGCTGAAAAAGCTCGCCGATCACCAATTAGTAAGACCATTGGTGGCGAAGTTCATGCGCTATCAGGTCACAAAGCGTGTTTCACCAAAACACTATCCCGCGCCTTTTGCATTGCTTGACTTGTGGTTGAAATATGCCGACGATCCGCGGAAGATGCTGGCCGAAGAGGCCCGCTCCGTGGCGCGCCTGGTGATCGGTGATACCGCGCAAAATCTAATCCGGGTATTTTTCCTGCAGGAACAGCTCAAGTCGCTGGGCCGCGAAAGCGAGTTTAAGGCGCAACGTGTGCACGTCGTCGGCGCAGGCGTTATGGGAGGCGATATTGCCTCGTGGTGCGCGATGCAGGGTTTGCAAGTGACACTGCAAGACCAGTCGCCGGAGCGCATAGCACCGGCCATGAAGCGCGCGCATGACCTGTTCAAAAAGCGCCTTAAACATCCACGTTTGATGCAAGCCGCCATGGACCGGTTGATGCCGGATGTGAAGGGTTTGGGCGTCGGCCGCGCCGATGTCGTTATTGAGGCTATATTCGAAAATGCCGAGGCCAAGCAAAGCCTGTTTCGTGAGCTTGAACCGCGCATGAAACCGGGGGCATTGTTGGCAACCAATACCTCCAGCATTCCACTGGAAACACTGTGCGGGACATTACCCGATCCAACCCGGCTGGTCGGCCTGCATTTTTTTAATCCTGTGGCGAAGATGCAGTTGGTTGAGATTGTCAAAAGCACGCAGACCAATGCAGACGTTGCCGGCAAGGCTGCTGCCTTCGCATGTCAAATAAGCCGCTTGCCGCTGCCGGTAAAAAGCAGTCCGGGGTTTTTGGTCAATCGCATATTGATGCCCTACCTGCTCGAAGCAGTCGTACTGGAGAGCGAGGGCGTTCGTCCTGAGGTGATCGATAAGGCTGCCGTAGAGTTCGGTATGCCGATGGGACCGATCGAGCTTGCCGATACCGTGGGACTGGATATTTGTCTGTCGGTTGCACAAATACTGTCTCAAAGCATGAACACACTGGTCCCGGACCGTTTGCGCAAACTGGTCGAGGCAAAACAATTAGGGCGCAAGACGGGCCGCGGGTTTTATACCTATAAAAAAGGCAAACCCGTCAAAGGCAAGCTGGATAAAAATATCTTTACCCCCGGTGATTTGACCGACCGGCTGATACTAAGCCTGCTCAATGAGGCAGTTGCTTGTCTGCGTGAGGGGGTCGTGGAAAATGATGATTTCCTTGATGCAGGCATTATCTTCGGTACCGGTTTTGCGCCTTTCCGCGGCGGGCCCATGCGCTATATTCACGACGCGGGCGTAAGTACCTTGAAGGAACGTCTGGAAGCACTGGCAAAACGTCATGGCGAACGCTTTGAACCGGATGCCGGTTGGCAACAACTATAATCTCCGCATCATACTGCGGGTAGAACCATGAAACCCGGAATGCTCGATACCATTACACCCGAGAACGCAAGATCGCTGGCCGGCCTGTTTAATGAACGGGTAAAACGCACGCCAAAATCGATTGCCTACCGCTATTTCGATAACCACAAGAATGAATGGCAGGAAATCACCTGGGCCGATATGGCCAAACAGGTAGGCCGGTGGCAGGCGGCTTTGGCACAGGAATCACTGCAGGCCGGCGACCGTGTTGCCGTGATGTTGCATAACTGTTGTCAATGGGTGATGTTCGACCAGGCCGCACTGGGCCTGGGGCTGGCGGTTGTACCGTTGTATGTCAATGACCGGGCAGATAACATCGCCTATATCCTGCGTGAAACAGGCGCCAAGGTTTTATTGATTGCAGGATATGAACATTGGCAGCTTTTGCAGCCGGTCGCCGGTCAACTGGATCAGTTACAGCGGATCATTATGCTGGAAACACTGCCTGGTGATGCCTGGCAAGATCAGCGGCTGAAGACGCTGGATGAATGGTTGCCTGCCCAGGAAGCATTGATACAGTTACGTGATATCAAGCCCGCTACATTAGCCACTATAGTGTATACCTCGGGTACGACCGGCCGTCCAAAGGGCGTCATGTTGAGCCATCATAATATCTTATGGAATGCCTATAGTTCCCAGAAACGTATCGATGTATATTGCGGCGATCTGTTTTTGTCCTTCTTGCCGCTATCGCATACCCTGGAACGGACAATCGGTTATTATCTGCCGATCATGACAGGCGCCACCGTTGCGTATGCGCGCTCGATTCCTCAACTCGCGGAGGACTTGATCACCTTAAAGCCGACGATATTCATCTCCGTACCGCGCATCTACGAACGTGTCCATGGCAGACTGTATGAACAACTCGAAGAAAAATCTCCGTTGGCGCGCAGCTTGTTCAATCTTGCGGTCGAGATTGGATGGAAAAGATTTGAATACCAGCAACGAAGAGCTCCCTGGCATCCATCCTTGCTGCTGTGGCCGGTGTTAAAGGTATTGGTGGCAAATAGGGTCATGTCGCGCCTAGGAGGGCGCATCAGGATCGCCATTACCGGTGGTGCTCCGCTGTCACCCGCAGTTGCCAGGGTATTTATCGGATTGGGCATGCCCTTGCTGCAAGGTTATGGTCTGACCGAGACCAGCCCCGTGATCAGTGTAAACCGGCCGGAGAGCAATCACCCGGCGAGTGTAGGACCGCCATTGGATGATGTTGAAGTACAGATTGATCAACAAGGAGAATTGTTAATAAAAAGTCCGGGCGTTATGATGGGTTACTGGGATAATCCGGAGGCCACCTCCGGGATGATTGATGCAGATGGGTGGTTGCACACGGGTGATAAGGCACGTCTTGAAAGCGGTTTTATCCACATAACCGGGCGCGTCAAGGAAATTATTGTCATGTCCAACGGTGAAAAGGTCCCGCCCGTAGATATGGAAATGGCTATCGCCATGGATGCCTTGATCGAGCACGTCATGATAGTCGGTGAAGGGCGTTCATTCCTTGTTGCATTGGTCGTGCTGAATCCTGAGCAATGGCAGAAAACCGCACAACGACTCGAATTGAAAATGGATGATCCCGCATCGCTTAGAAACGAAAAACTAAAACAACATGTACTGCAAAGAATCGGCGGACAATTACATGATTTTCCCGGCTATGCGCAGGTGCGTGATGTGGCTATCAGTCTTGAGCCCTGGGAGGTTGAAAATGGCATGCATACCCCGACGTTAAAATTGCGCCGCAGCAAAATAGTGGAACATTTTCATCGGCAGATAGAAGAGCTCTACGCAGGGCACTAACGATGGCACAGACTGATACGGAAGATGCATTACCCAAAGACCGCCAGCCAACGACACGTGTCATGGCAAGGCCGACGGACACCAATGGCGCCGGGGATATCTTCGGCGGCTGGATCATGTCACAGGTCGATATCGCGGCCAGCATCGCCGCGTACCGCCGGGCCAAAGGACGGGTGGTCACCGTGGCAGTGAATGAATTCCAGTTCCACAAGCCGGTGTTTGTCGGCGATTTGATCAGCTGCTATGCCAGTGTTACCCGGATCGGACGGACATCACTCACGATATTTGTTGAAGTCTATGCCGAGCGTAACCGGGACGGCCACGAGGAATGTATCAAGGTTACACAAGCCACGCTGACCTTTGTTGCGGTTGATAAAGACCGGAATCCACGCGTAGTGCCTCCTGCTTAATTAGACAAATAGCGATAGCCTGCATAGGCAAGTGCGATAATAATCGCGAAAAAGACAAAACGGCCAGCGGAGCTATCCTGACGTTGCCGCGATGATCCAAACACCTCTTTATTTTGTTCCATGTACTGCTCGACTCGTTCCTTGGCGGCCTTCAGATCAATACCTCTGGTGACTCGCAATAATTTTATGGCCTCTATTTTGCTGCCGGTCTTGAGTGCATCGATGACATCGTCGGGCAGAGATGGATTGTTATCGTTGTCCATAATAACTTCTTAGATAAATATCTTACGAATCCCTTTATAAAGCTCCATGGCCAGCATGATGGTCAAGGCCAGCCCCAGCAGAACAAGCCAATTGTGTGGAGATACGGGTTGAATGTCCAGGGCATCACTGATCCCCGGTGTGTACATGGCGCCGATATGGATTAACTGCGCCGCTACGGTGCCAAAGAGCAGGAAGGGATTACGCAAGGGGTTATGCCGGAATACCGAGCGTGTCTCCGAGCGGCTGTTGAATACGTGGATGTTTTCAAACAACACCATTAATAACAGGGTACCGTTGCGTGCCTCGTCGATCGTATAGCCTTGTATCAGCAGCCATTGAAACAATGCAAAGGCCACTATCCCCATTATCAGTGCCGAGATCACCACGCGCTCGATCATCAGGCGGTTAAAGATAGATTCTTTTGGTGATCTTGGAGGTCTGTTAAGTTCATCGCCCTCGCCGGGTTCAAAGGCGAGCGCGACATCCTGGATGCCGTTCGTCACCAGGTTTAACCATAATAATTGCACTGCGAGTAAGGGCAGTGGCTGACCGGTAAACAGGGCCAACGTGAACAGCACCAGCTCCGCCGCGCCGGTGGATATCAGCAGAAAAATCACTTTGCGAACATTTGCATAGGCGATACGGCCTTCTTCAACGCCCGCCACGATAGAATCAAAATTATCATCGGTAATGATAAGATTGGCCGTTTCCCGCGCGACATCCGTGCCGCTCTTGCCCATTGCGACACCTATCTGTGCCGCACCCAGGGCAGGGACATCGTTTACCCCGTCGCCGCTGACGGCAACGAAATGACCATGGCGTTGCAAAGACTGCACGATATCCAGTTTTTGTCTAGGATCGACCCGTGCGAAGATACGGGCATCACGTGTCAGGCGATCGAAACTTGCATTATCCCCGGCATGTTTCAATTCGGGTCCTGTGATGACGTTTCCTGTCAGCCCAAGTTCACGGGCTATGGCCAATGCCGTCGTTGGATGGTCACCCGTCACCATGGCAACTTCAATACCGGCATTCCGGCATGCGGCCACGGCTGATTTTGCCTCGGCACGCAACGGATCCATCATGCCAACCAGTCCCAGCAATGTCAGGTTCTTCAAATGCTCCCCGGAGAATACATCATCTTCCTGGAGTACAATTTCACCCGTCGCCAGGGCGAGTATTCTATATCCCTGTTGCGCCAATGTATGCGCCAGGTTTTCCAGTATGCTTTGATCCAGGTCGATATCTTTGCCGGGCAATGCCATGGTGTTGCACATCGGCAGCAACCGTTCCAGCGCACCCTTGACAAAGACCTGGGTAGTTCCATTTATCCTGTTCAGGCTGGCAGAAAACAGGCGTTCAGACTCAAACGGGATAACGGCAATTTCCGGAAAGGCATTGATGGATTCCGCCTTGATTATTCCCAGCTTATGCGCCATCACCAGCAGGGCGACATCGACAGCGTCACCATGATGCGCCCAGCCGTGGTTACGGCGCCCCAGAAAGCCTTCGTTAGGCAATACCGATGCCAGGCACAATCGTTCAAGCAAAGTTTCTTGCTCGGTTGAAGGTGTGCCCGATGAGGTAATAATCGTACCGTCAGGTGTTATCCCTTCACCAGTGACTTCCAGTTGTTCGCCATCAGGCAATACAATACGACGCACAGTCATCTCGTTAACCGTCAGAGTGCCGGTTTTGTCGATGGCGATAAATGTGCATGACCCCAGCGCCTCAACAGATACCAGACGGCGGATAATGACATTGCGTTTGGCCATCCGGCGCATGCCGATCGCCAGCGCAACCGTCAGGGCCACAGGCAACCCTTCCGGGATTGCCGATACGGCAAGGGCCACAGCAAGTAAAAAGATCTCTTCAAATGGCATACCTCTGCTAAGCGCCACACCCGCCATGATCAGCACCGCGATGCCGATGATAATGGCGACACGGTGTGTAAACTTATCCATGCGTATCATCAAGGGTGCCTTGACAGGTGGCATACCCAGCACGGTATCCGCAATTTGTCCAAGCTCGGTAGCCAGGGCGGTTGCGACTACAATACCTTGACCTCGTCCACGGTTCACCAGTGTGCCGGCAAAGGCCATGTTTTTACGATCACCCAGAAAAGTGTCTTCCTTGAATATATCGTCTGCATTTTTCAAAACAGGTGTGGATTCGCCGGTAAGCAATGACTCATCTACCTCAAGATCATGACAGACAAACAGTCGTACATCAGCCGGAACACGGTCTCCGGATTCAAGCAGCACAACATCACCCGGCACCAACTCTTCCGCGTTGACTTCATAAGTATCACCTTCACGCAGGACCTGGCTGACGGTGGTGACAAGTTTGTGAAGTTCGGCAGCAGAGCGTTGTGCAGAATATTCCTGGATCGTCCCGATAATGGCATTGATCAGCAATACCGCGGAGATGAACGCCGCATCGGACCACTCCTGAATGGCCAAAGATATAATGGCGGCCGCGACGAGCACATAGATCAACGGACTGGCGAATTGACGTATAAATATAACGCCCGGTCCCATTGGTTTGGCATGAGGCAGAGTATTGCGCCCGTGACGTTTCAGGCGCGCGGAGGCTTCTCCATGAGTGAGACCATGTGGTGATGCGCTCAAGCGGGAGAGTACCGTCTCGCGCGGCAGCGCATGAGGCATTTCTATCAATATGCCGGTATGATCCACATCCATATTGTTTTTTTATCAGCTGTCGGAATTACACTCATAAGATTTCGTCATTGCCATCGTATAGGGAATTTGTATGACTATGACTGCAGAAACTAAATCATATTATTTATTGCAACATGTTATGATTTATTTGTTATCAGGAAAATATTAGACGCATCATTCTGGCATTATGTGGAAGCAAATTGCAATAAACATGGTTTTCTTTCTTGTGTCGCCGCTATTTCAATCTGCTGAGCAATTATGATGACATCCCGTAGTTTTTTCAAAAAATTCCGCATTACGTTATTGTTATTGATCCTGGCTTTTGTCGGCCTAAGCAGTTGGTTGACGAAAATAAGATCGACCGATTGGGACAGGGAATTATGGGTAGTGGTCTATCCGGTCAACGGTGACGGCAGCAAGGCATCCGCAAGATATATCAAAGAATTGCAACAGGCCGTATTCAGCCCGATAGAGACATTCATGCAAAGAGAGGCGCTATCCTATCAAGTGCCTATAAAAGAACCTATCACTATCAAGTTGGCCGGTGAAATAAATGAGTTGCCGCCGCCGCGACCCCGGTTTAATAACATGGTGGAGATCGCCTGGTGGAGTCTCAAGACGCGCTTTTGGGCCTGGCGGGTGAATAACTTTGAAGGGCCGGCCAATGATATCCAGCTGTTTGTTTCGTATTTTGATCCCGATCAATACGATGTGCTGGATCATTCGATCGGTCTGCAAAAGGGGATGATCGGTATCGTCAATGCCTATGCCACGCGCCGTATGGCGGCGAAAAACAATGTCATTATTGCGCATGAATTGTTGCATACGCTGGGCGCCACCGACAAATATGACTTGAATACAAATCAGCCGCTGTGGCCGGAGGGCTATGCCAGCCCGGATCAACAGCCCTTGCATCCCCAGACCAAGGCCGAAATCATGGGCGGCAGAGTCCCGCTGTCAAAAACCGAGGCGGAAATCCCCAAGAATCTTCATTACACGCTGATCGGACCGCAAACGGCGCGGGAGATTAATTGGATTCAATGAACTCTGTATGTCTGTATTGAAAAAACGGTATATTTGTAAAGATTATGCTAAAGATTGATATTGTCTATCTGAACATGGAGAAAAATTTGGGGGCCAGTGTGTCTTGAATTTACATAATACTCGATATTGCAACGGCGCATCCGGATTTACTCTATCTACGGCAACTTTAACGTTTTCTTGGCCATTAGTATTAAGTAGCTTAGTAAATTCTGTAGAAAAATATCGTGGCACGTATCCAACTAAAGAAACTGGATCGCCAGTTCTTAACAGTAATGCCATTTCGTCATATTCATTTTGTAGATCTTGCATGAGAAATAATTGCTCGCCTGCCTTGAGGGTTTTGGCGCGTTCTTGATTCTCTTTATACATATGTCTCAAGCCACGGCTGAAGAAATATACTTCGTAATTTTCATCTTCTGTTTCCGTAGGGCATGGAAAAAGCTCGATTGAATCAGTTGCTCGTAGGCCCGAGGTACGGGAAAGTTCTTCCATTTCATTATAGTTATATTCATTTAAGCCAAGCCAATACATATATTCTTTATATTCAGGGCGAGATTTAGGCAAGACACGATTTGCGAATAATGGAAATAATTCTTTAGATTTATATACCGCATATAAATCCTGCATACGTCCAAAAGGCCTGAAGTTAGGTGCTTCTAATGCCCCCTGAGTATAGACATAATTGAATTCATGGTTTTCTTTTGATAAACGGCCGACCGGTGCCCAACAACGACTTTTAGGATCTTGCCATGTTACGAAAATAGTATTCATTTACTTTAATTATTACCTTCTAATAATCTTACTGTATTTAATTCTAAAATTTTTAAGGCAAATTGTGTTCCAAATTGACTTATAAGCTTTTCAGGTATTTGCGCGAATATTTCGCTATATGAAGGTAAATCTATTTTTTCTAAAACGCTCAACCAATATTTGTAAGCATCGGGTTTTATTTTAGCTGCTTCTCTGAATGCATCCATAGTTGTGAGAGGTTTATTACTAGTGGGGGATTTATAAAGAGCTGATTTTGCGCGTTTAACGTACGACTCAACAGAATAACCGATATCACGTGTTTGTAAGCGATTTCTACGATTTTCATCGGTTTCATTTCTTCCCAAACTGGAAGCATGATCATATGTTGGGGCTAAATAGAGACCTTTTTCAGTTACAATTAGCCCCCAATTTTCATGATGTCTATCCTGATTGCTTATTAATGCATCTAACATCAAGTAGCCTACAAAAACATCAGCTGCATTTTCCAGATCCTTCCGATTACAATTTATTGGCAAATTAATATCTGTGTTTTCTATAACAGCCATTACTCGTCGCACAGTATACTGACTGGATTTATATGTAATTTTCTTGTCATAACCTGTATAAATATGTCCTAAGAGTTCATTGCCAAGAATAAGTCTTGCACCTTTGGGAACAAAAGTTTCACTTACAACACCGCTTTGATTTCGATGTTTCGCAAACTCATAATGTGCATGTGGCAATTGTAGAAGAGTACAGATTTCACAAGCGACTTTTTCAGCCCAATTTTCTCCAGCATTAAGCCTTCCGATTTTGAAAAGCATTCGTCTGTCAGAGTTATCTGTATACCAGAATTTCGATTTTGTCCCAAGTTGCTCTAACTGGTTCGCAGAGCCTTCAGGCACTTCGACTATTGGGTACACCATTTATACAGATTTGACCCTTAAAATTACCTAACAAGCATGTCTAATAAATTAAAGTAAGGGCTATTTTCAAATTAAATATGAATGATATATCCATCTACGTACTTTGTATATCTTCTTATTAGAATCAGGCGGCTATTCCGCTGTGCCTTAGCAGAGCATCGATCTGCGGTTCGCGGCCCCGGAATTCGATGAACAGTTCCAGCGGTTCGCGCGAGCCGCCTTGCTCGAGGATGGCCGACAGAAACCTCGTGCCTGTCAGCCTGTCGAAGATGCCGTTTTCTTCAAATGCCGAGAACGCATCGCTCGACAGCACTTCCGCCCATTTGTAGCTGTAATAGCCCGCGGCGTAACCACCGGCAAAGATATGCGAGAAGCTGTGCGGGAAGCGATTGAATGAAGGCGGTTTGATCACCGCGGCCTGCCGGCGTATTTCGTCGAGCAGTTCGTAGATGCGGCCGCCTTTTTGCGGATCATATTCCATATGCAGGCGAAAATCGAAGATCGCAAATTCAAGTTGGCGTACCATCTGCATGCCGGATTGAAAGTTTTTCGCCGCCAGCAGTTTTTCGAACATCTCTTCGGGCAACGGTTCGCCGGTCTTGTAATGTCCGGAGATCAACGCCAGGGATTCGCGTTCCCAGCACCAGTTTTCCATAAACTGACTCGGCAGTTCCACGGCATCCCATGCCACACCACCGATACCGGCGACGCTCGGATAATCCACGGTGGTCAACATATGATGCAGGCCGTGACCGAACTCATGAAACAAGGTCAAGACTTCTTCATGGGTGAACAAGGCAGGGTCGTCGCCGAGCGGCGATGAAAAATTGCAGGTCAGATAGGCGACGGGGATCTGGATGCCTTCCGGCACGCGTTTGCGGGTGATGCATTCGTCCATCCACGCACCACCGCGTTTATTGGGGCGCGCATAGAGATCGAGATAGAACATGCCGCGGTATCTGTTGTCCCGGTCGAGGATCTGGTAAAAACGGACATCCTTGTGCCAGGCCTCAACGCCGATGATCTCGCGGATATAAACGCCATACAGGCGTTTGACCACCTCGAACATGCCGGACACAACCCGATCCTCAGGGAAGTAAGGTTTGAGCTCTTCTTGTGAGATGTCAAACTTGTGTTGACGGAGCTTTTCCGCATAGTAGGCGATGTCCCAGGCTTCAAGTTCGTCCACTCCATGTTGTTCTCTGGCAAAGGCCCGTAATGTTTCAAGTTCCTTGCGCGCTATCGGCAGGGAACGGTTGGCAAGGTCAATGAGAAAATCCATGACCTGCGTCGTGGACGCAGCCATTTTGGTAGCCAGCGAACGCTCGGCAAAATTGTTGAAACCGAGCAATTGCGCCTCTTCGTGCCGCAACTTGAGAATTTTTTCCATCAGCGGGGTGTTGTCCCACTGGTTGGCATAAGGTCCCGTGTCCGAGGCGCGCGTTACATAGGCTTCGTACATTTCATAACGCAGGCCGCGGTTATCGGCATAGGTCATGATGGCCAGGTATGACGGAAATTCGAGGGTGAACAACCAGCCTTCTTTGATTTCCCGTTTTGCCGTTTGTTTGGCCATGGCCTTTGCATGCTCGGGCAGACCCTTGAGGTCTTTTTCATCCATGATGTGCTTGTTCCACGCCCGTGTTGCATCCAGCAGGTTCTCTTCGAACCTGGAGGTTAACGTGGAGAGTTCCTGCATGATCGCCTTGTAGCGGGTTTTGTCTTTCTCGTCGAGATCAACACCGGAGAGACGAAAATCACGCACGGCATTATCGATCACCTTTTTTTGCGCAGTATTAAGATGGTGATATTCACTGCTATCGGCAATCTTCTTGTAGGCCCGGAAAAGCCGCTCGTTTTGGCCTATCTCAGTGGCATAGTCGCTTAGTTTGGGCAGGCAGGCATTGTAGGCAGCGCGCAGTTCCTTGGTATTGACGACGGCGTTCATATGATTGACCGGCGACCAGATACGGTTTAACCGTTCGTTCAATTCTTCCATAGGATAAGCCAGGTTATCCCACGTGTAGTCATCCGTGGCATCGAGCAATTCTGCAACGCGTTTGTGGTTTTCTGTCAGCACCTGGTCAATGGCAGGTTCGACATACTCTGGTTTTATATCTTTAAAGCGAGGCAGGCTGCTGGTGTCTAATAATGGATTCATTGGTTGTTTTCCGGCTGGTTCGATTTAATATTATTTATGGTTAATGTACCATGAGACAAAAATCCGGCAAAGCGGGAGTTGCTGATGGGCAAGCATTATGACCTGATCGCGATCGGCGGGGGTAGCGGAGGAATCGCCGTCGCCATCCGGGCGGCTAAATATGGCGCCAAATGTGCGGTTATTGAGGCAGGCAAGTTGGGAGGTACCTGCGTAAACCGCGGCTGTGTACCGAAAAAAATCATGTGGCATGCCGCCGATATTGCACTCACCCTGCATGATGCGCCCGATTACGGTTTCGAAGCTGCATTATCCTCTATTGACTGGGCGCAAATAAAATCATCGCGTGATAACTACCTGGCGCGTCTTAACACGATATACCGCACCAATCTCGATGATTCGAATGTCCACGTCATAGAGGGTATGGCGCATTTTGCCGATGAAAACACCCTGGCAGTGGCAGGCGATGAATACATGGCCGAGCATATTGTCATCGCAACCGGGGGCAAACCGGTTTTTCCGGCGTTGCCCGGTGCGGAGTTGGGCATTACATCGGATGGTTTTTTTGAATTGGACAAACAACCCGGGCGGGTCGCTATAGTAGGTGCTGGTTATATTGCCGTCGAGCTTGCCTCGATGTTGAACTCCCTTGGCAGCGAGGTGACGATGCTGTTACGCCGTCAGCATTTTTTAGGTAAATTCGATGTTATGGTGCGTGAGACCCTGATGGAAGCCATGCAAGACGACGGTGTGAATATCATGACCAGTATTCGCGTTGCAAGCGTCGCGAGAGAACCGGATGGAACGCTGACCCTGAATGCCCAACACGAGCATCGTCTGACGGGTTTCGATTCGCTGATATGGGCCATCGGACGTAAAGCGAATATCACGACATTGAATCTTGCCATGGCCGGTATCGAAGTGGATACGGATGGTTTTATTGCGACAGATGAATATCAGAATACCAATGTGCCCGGTATCTACGCCCTGGGCGATGTAACGGGCCGCGCCGCCCTGACGCCCGTCGCGATTGCGGCGGGCAGACGCCTGGCCGAGCGACTATTCGGCAATCATCCTGCAAGTCATCTTGATTATGAAAACATACCCACGGTCGTATTTGGTCATCCCGTCGCGGGAAGCGTGGGACTGACGGAAGATGAGGCTTATGATCTCCATGGTGATGCCGTCAAGGTATATCACTCGCGGTTTACGCCATTGTATCATGCGATAACGGCACGCAAGGTACGCAGCACAATGAAACTGATTACCGTGGGTATCGATGAGAAGATTGTTGGTTGCCATATTGTGGGTATGGGTGCGGATGAGATGCTGCAGGGATTTGCCGTGGCGATCAAGATGGGTGCCACAAAGACTGATTTTGACAACACCGTGGCGATTCATCCTACAAGCGCCGAAGAACTCGTTACAATGCGTTAGCACTATCTCAAAATTGCTGCGCTTGCCGATACTTTGTTAAAAATGAACTCAAAATGCGGGGCCGCGAAGCGGCAGACTCTCGTGTAAACTCCGCTTTCTTGTTCATTTTTGCCTAGTCTCGCCTCCGCTCGTTAATTTTGAGATAGTGCTAATGGTGTTTCACATGACATAGGAAGTGTTTTTGGCAATATCGTAAACATCATGCTGCATGCGGTCGCCAACAATGTTTCCCGAGTCATGAATTAATCGTGAGATGTACCTGTTATGACTATACGTAGTTATCAGAATATCCAGCCGCGTATCGGCAACAATGTATATATTGACGAAACCGCCCTGGTTGTTGGTGATGTGACCATTGGGGATGATGCCTCTTTGTGGCCGATGTCGGTTGCCCGTGGTGATGTCCACAGGATCGTCATCGGTGACCGCACCAATGTTCAGGACGGTTCGGTGTTACATGTCACTTCGGATAACGAATTTACTCCTGGCGGATTTCCCTTGCATATAGGCGATGACGTAACCGTGGGGCACGGTGTGATTCTGCATGCCTGTACGATAGAGGATTTGGTGCTGGTCGGTATGGGGTCAACGGTACTTGATGGTGCGGTCATCCATTCACGCGTAATGATCGGTGCCGGCAGCCTGGTGTCGCCCGGCAAGGAACTGGAAAGCGGTTATCTGTATCTCGGTAGCCCCGCCAAAAAGATCCGCCCCTTGAGGGACAAGGAACTTGCGTATCTGGAGTTTTCAGCCAGGCATTATGTTGAGTTAAAGAATAAACATTTAGGAGTTTCGAACTTGTAAGAACTCCCTAAATGATCAGAGATGCCTTAAGGAAGGTCTGATTAATTCGTCATTCCGGGCGAAGCGAAGCGGAGACCCGGAATCCACTCTTTGTATTTCAGTAAGTTACTGGATCCCCGCTTTCGCGGGGATGACAAAAATGGAATTAATCAGACCTTCCTTAAGTAATTTCTGCTTTCTGTTGTTCTTTTTGTGTCTTGATGGCCTCGATAAATCGGATGATCAATTCCTTGATCGACATCTCCAACTGATTTTCAATCTTCCGAACTTTTTCAATATGGTCCGGATGGAGCTTTGATACGCCATCAAGCAATTCGGCAAACACCTTTCCCGGTTCTTTAAACTGCTGTTCCAGTCGTGGTAGAGATGCTACGTCATTTACACTATTGATAAAGTCAGCAGCGGCCATCAGATCATTGCCCGGTGCTGCGGGTGTAGCTGTGGCATCTCCACCGTCCATGGAGCTGATCGACTGATATGTGTTGCTCACCTGTTTGAATGCCGACATTTCCATGTTCACTGCAAAAGATGCGAGTTCATTGGTATTGTTGCCAAGAAGCAGCGCTCTTCTGAGAGCACCTTGAAAATTCCCGTCAAAAAATTTTTCGGCGAGTCTATCGACTTGCTTGACCAGTTTTGTAATGTCGTTCAATTCCTGTTGATCCAGCTCTCCCGCCACACTGTAGCTAATATTTGAACTCGCATAGATCAATTGTTCAGAGATTTGCTTTACGGCGCTACCATCTGCAATACCTTGCTGGAGGGAGTGTGCCCCCTGAGTGTCGGAGAGCGTCAGCGTTACCTTGTCTCCGCCCCGGGTTTCAATTTCGAGTGATATGCTGCGTGAATTGATGGCGCCCACCTTGGTGGTCCGTTCAGTATATATAGATGCCGGTGTGGCGGGGGTCGCAAACAACTGGTCCGCCAATTCAGTCATACCCTGCTGGATCAGAGAGTAGGTCTGATCGATATCCTCGGCAATCTTGCCCTGTAATACACCCAGGCCATCAAGGATCTGCCGTGCCTCGTTGAAGCCACGTTCGATACCGTCCTGGGCTTGCTGATAGAGTCGTTGCAGCTCTTGCTTATCCGCCCCGTTATTGCCGGCATTGGCCAACGCCAAGCCGACAAAATTCAGGATGCGATTGGCGACATTCGCGGGGGAAAACTCATCGGGATTGAGCTGTTCAATCGGGGTAGCGTTATCGGCCTGCAACACCTTATTAAGGGCAGTCAGGATCTCCTGATTCAGAATTTTTTGATTGGCTGCCGGGCTCAAGCCTCCGAGGCTGATATCATTGCCTGAAGACCCAGGTGATAGGGGTTGGGCTTTGGAAGATGCCGGATTAACAGGTAGAAAGTTATATTTATCAAGGTATTGCCCATGATGGGGGGTAAAGAAATCATGGCTATCGATATGCACGACATCCTCCTCCTGGATGCTGAGGGAATTCCTCGCACCCCTTAGCGGTTAAAGGGATAAAAATCTTTAGGGAACCTCCGATGTGTCAGAGTTTCCTTAGAGAATCACGATATTAATTTCTCTACAGTGACATTTATACATACTTATTAATAAATGCTTCAAGGGTGTTAACGTAGCGTTCCCCGGTCGTCAAAAAGCCATCATCATGATCGCCCTGAATTTCCAGGAACTGCTTTGGCTCATTAGCGGCGTCGAAGAGTTTGATGCCATGATGAATAGGTGCGATCTTGTCGTCCTTGCTGTAGACAATAAGCACCGGGCACGTAACCTTTTTTATATTTTCCAGGACGTTGTAATGAAAACGGTTAAGCAGGCGGGCAGGCACGTGCGGAAATTGTTCCGCGGCGATATCGGCCGCCGTGGTGAACGTCGATTCAATAATGAACGCCTTTGGCGAATATTGGCTGACCAGCCACGAGGCGATCGCCCCACCCAATGAACGGCCCAGTACCACGATGTTATCCGGGGAGATGCCGCGCTCATTGACGATATACTCCCATGCAGCTTGTGCATCGTGGTAGGTGCCCTGTTCGGTAGGCCTGCCGACACTATGACCGTAGCCGCGATAATCAAATATGAAAGTGCCAAGACCCATGCGGTGAAACATTTCTATCGATTCCATACAATGGGAGATATTACCGGTATTGCCATGAAAAAACAGCACGACTCTTTGTGACGCGTGATTGGGTATAAACCAGCCGTTGAGAGTCATATTATCCGATGTCTTGAACATGATAGAGTCATATTCATAGCCAAGACGATCAGGGGTTGTTTCGATTTCGTGGGTAGGTTTATACATGTGCCTGGACTGCCTGAAATAAAGCAGTAACATAAAGGCGAAATATATGCCGATGATGGTACCGAGAATGGTAATGGTAATATTCACTAATGTTCTACGCCCATTCCTTGGAGATGCCGTATATGATACACGATATCAGTAATGTCCAGTCATTTCAGAAAAGCAATAAGAGATTGCCGATTAATACAGGGTTTCCATAAAGGGCGCACCTGAAAAACATCTTTAACCCGAAAAATAAACACGTGATCAGCATTAGTGACAAATATGACAGCGCTTATTGAATTATATGAGCTAGACAAAAGATATCACGAGGGGGAAAGCGAGCGTGTAATTTTTCACGATCTTTCCGTGAATATTCAACGCGGAGAGCTTGTTGCAGTATTGGGAAAAAGCGGTTCCGGCAAATCAACTCTGCTCAATTTAATCAGTGGCATCGATATTCCGACGGCAGGTCATATCAGAATAGAAGGTTCCGATATCACCCGCTTGACAGAACAGCAACGGTCATTATTCCGGCGCCGTCATATAGGGTTCATTTTTCAGTTTTATAATCTTATACCCACCTTGACGGTTGAAGAGAATATTCTGTTACCGCTTGAATTAAACGGCAGGCTCGATAAGCAGCAAGTAGATATTGCACGTGGCTTGCTCGAACAAGTGGGTCTGTCGGACCGTCTCCACAGTTTTCCGGATCGTCTTTCTGGCGGAGAGCAACAGCGCGTGGCCATTATACGCGCACTGGTGCACAAACCGCTGGTGCTGCTGGCCGATGAACCCACGGGTAATCTTGATACCACGACAGGCCGCCAGGTGCTGGACCTGCTTGAAAGGCGGGTACGGCAATATGGCATGACACTGATTCTGGTGACACACAGTCAAGAGGCCGCTGAAATTGCAGATCGTATCTTTGAGGTACAGCATGGTCATTTGGTGGAACATTCGCAACATGGTGCCATTCCGTGATGTTAACCCGCGCCAGCACGCGCTATTTATTGCGTCATCCCTGGCAATTTGGTCTGGCAGTACTTGGCGTGGCTATGGGAATAGCCATGGTGGTATCCATCGATCTGGCCAATGAAAGTGCGCGCCGCGCCTTTGTGTCGTCAGCGCAGACCCTGTCCGGTAAAGCCACGCATCAGATCATCGGCGGTTCACAGGGATTGCCGGAAAAGATTTACCATACGCTGCGTGTCGATACAGGCGTCAGCCGGGCAACGCCGTATGTGGAAGGTTATGTATTCGTGCCCGAGTTTAATCGGACGTTTCAATTGATCGGTCTTGATCCATTCAGTGCTGCATCGTTTCAGGGTTATTTATCAAGCACGGGCCCGGCCCAAAACATAACGCGTTTAATTGCCGAGCCCAATACATTCCTGATGACAGCTGAAAATGCGGTGAGCATGGGCCTGAATACAGGCGATACATTAAACATCGAGCTTGGAGGCGCGGGACATGTATTGACGTTGATCGGATTGATTGAAGAGACCGGCGCATTCAATCAACAAGCGTTGGCAACAGTGCTGGTTACCGACATAGCCACCGCCCAGGAACTGGTGGGTGCTCCCGGTTATTTATCCAGGATCGATCTAATGATTACTGAGGATAACCGGGGTGATTCGTTATTAAAACAGATTCATGACCGCTTACCCGAAGGGGCGGCAATTGTTGGCGCAGACACACGCGCGCGGACCTTGCAACAAATGACCCGGGCCTTTCAGATCAATCTTACGGGCTTGAGTCTGCTGGCCCTGGTGGTGGGCATGTTTCTTATCTACAACACCATCACATTTTCAGTGATTCAAAGGCGGCGTTATATCGGAACCCTGCGTACACTGGGAGTGTCGCGCAGGGAAATATTCGGCATGATATTCCGTGAGGCCTTGATCATCGCCTGTCTGGGTACATTATCCGGTTTGTTGCTGGGAATTATTCTCGGGCAGGGATTTTTACATCTTGTGACCAGGACCATCAATGATCTTTATTTTCTGCTAAGCGTATCCGGCCTTACCGTATCGTCATGGTCGATTGTAAAGGCCATAATTCTTGGGTTGGGCGTTACCATGATGACGGCGCTTATCCCTGCAATCGAAGCGACGAATATGCCGCCCATAGTGGTTATGCAGCGTTCGATATTTGAAGCGAAAAAACATCGGATCATGATGCCCATAGCCCTGACAGGCGTCGCAGTGATTACCCTGGGGGCCGGTGTATTATCGATTCCAGGTGGAAATCTGGTATTGAGTTACACAGGCATGTTTATGCTGATCCTGGGATTTGTCTTTCTATCCCCGTTGGGTGTTATCGTATTGATTCGTCTTGTTCAACCTCTGCTCGGTTCTGTGTTAGGCGTATTGGGAAAGTTGTCCGCACGTGATCTGATCGCCTCGCAAAGCCGAACCACCGTTGCTGTTACCGCGCTGGCAGTTGCTGTTGCCGTCACTATTGGTGTCGGTGTGATGATTGTCAGCTTTCGCGATGCGGTACAAAGCTGGCTTGATCAGTACCTGCGGGCGGATATCTATGTCACTGTGCCGGGGGCAAACCATACAGCAAACACTCCACAAATTAATCCCGCACTCGTTGCTCGTTTATCATCGCTGGACGGCGTGTTATCAATCAGTCGCGGACGGCGCATCGATGTTGTGGACTCCGGCGGTGTGACGGAATTGCATGTGGTCGACATGAACCCGGACAATTTTGAAGCATTTCAATTTAAGGCAGGTGACGCCGCCACGATCTGGCCTTTGTTCCGGGAAGAAAGCGTCATCATCTCGGAACCATATAGTTTCCATCATCGGCTTAAGATCGGTGATTCCGTATCTTTGAGAAGCGATCGGGGTGAACATGCCTTTCCCGTCGCAGGGATATTTTATGATTATGGTTCGGATCAGGGAGTTGTTACGATAAGCCGCGCGGTCTATGAGCGTTATTGGGATGACAGGCGTATTACCTCATTGGGCCTTTATGCCAAACAGGGCATTGACCTTGCAGCGTTGATCGGCGCTATTAATGAAGCCGCGGGCAATGAGGCGGCAGTGAATCAACAGTCAATCCTGGTGCGTTCGAACAAGACGTTGCACGAGGCATCGCTCGAAATATTCGATCGCACCTTTGCCATTACGACGGTATTGCGCATGCTCGCAATTGTAGTGGCGTTTATCGGAATATTGAGTGCATTAATGACCCTGCAACTTGAGAAGGCCTATGAATATGCCGTGTTGCGTGCCAATGGCCTTACGCCGCGCCAGGTATGGGGGCTGACATTTTTGCAAACAGGGTTGATGGGATTCGGTGCGGGGGTATTGGCCGTGCCGCTGGGCACCGTGCTGGCGCTGGTACTCATTTATGTCATTAATCAGCGCTCGTTTGGCTGGAGCATGCAGGTTTCGCTAGAGCCGGCGATGTTAATGCAGGCCGTCATGCTGGCGGTTATTGCGGCATTGCTGGCCGGATTATATCCCGCATACCGCATGGCGCGCGTGATTCCACTGCGTGCTTTACGCGAAGAATGAAGATGCTATCAGGACATCATTATCGTCAGCATGGCAAGGCTCATCATCCGGCGGTGGCCGTTATAATCTGCGCCGCAGCACTGATATCGTCCGCGTGTTCATCATGGTTTGATAATGAAGCTGATAACGGGCCCGAAGCAATTACAGTAGCTGACGTGCTGGGTGACGGAGATATATCGGGGTATGCGCGTGCCTACGTGCCCAGGGAATTTTCATTTCCGCTCGATCACGGCGCTCATCCGGAGTACCGGCACGAGTGGTGGTATTATACGGGTAATCTTGAGACAGATACAGGCCGCCATTTTGGATTTCAGCTGACGTTTTTCCGCTTCTCGCTCAAGCCGCATATGATAGAACGCCGCTCACAATGGGCGGCAACACAAATGATGATGGCCCACTTTGCATTGAGCGATATTGAAAACAATAAATTTTATCCTTTTGAAAGGACCAGCCGTGCCGCCGCTGGTCTTGCAGGTATTACGGTACAACCATTCAAGGTGTGGGTTGATGATTGGGTTGCCATGGGACATGAGGATAATGTGTGGCCGGTAAGGTTGCATGCCGCGCAGGAGGCTGTTGAAATCGAATTAAACCTGACACCCGGCAAGCCGGTCGTATTACAGGGTGAGCGTGGTCTGAGCCGTAAAGGCAGTGAACCGGGTAATGCATCCTATTATTATTCATATACCCGACTGCAAACCCAGGGCAGGTTGCATATCGATGGCGATGATTATGCCGTGACGGGCCTCAGTTGGCTGGATCGCGAATGGGGCACCTCGTCGCTTTCCAAAGACCAGAGTGGATGGGATTGGTTTGCCTTGCAACTGGTGGATGGCCGTGAATTGATGTTTTATCAGCTGCGGCGCAAGGATGGCAGTGTGGATCCTTTCAGCAGCGGTATAGCGATTGACTCAAGAGGTTCGGCGCGTTCGTTTACTGCGCAGGCGTTCACTATACAAACCATGTCACAGTGGCAAAGTCCGCATACACATATTCTTTATCCGTCACGCTGGCATATATCGATGCCGGAAGCAGCGCTTGATATCGAAATTGTGCCTCTGATGAGCGGTCAGGAACTGCACGCCTCATTGAATTATTGGGAAGGCGCAGTCAAAATTCAGGGTACATACCGTGATGAAACAGTGACAGGTTATGGTTATGTCGAGCTTACCGGTTATGATAAAGCGGGTATACATGATGAGGTGAAGAATGGGCATTGACTTGAATACTGTTTTGTTTCCATGTCTAATACGATCATTTTATGACGATTGATATACATTCAAAGTTCCAAGGCGCCATGTTAGGCAGTGCGCTGGGTGATGCCATCGGAGAACTCGCTTTTCGTTTCACCGAGCGCGATCAGTTATTGGCCGAAGTCGAAGTCAGCGAAAAACTGATATATACCGATGACACCGCCATGGCGATTGCGCTTGCCGAGTCTCTGGTCGAAGAAGGCGATGTAGATGAACAGCAGCTTGGCGACACTTTTTATCAGCATTATCTTAAAGAACCATGGCGAGGCTATGGCGCAGGGCCGCCGCAGATATTTGACATGGTTGAAGAAGAAGACATCAGCTATGTAGAGGCGGCACGCCGTCTTTATGATGGCAAGGGGTCGATGGGAAATGGCGCGGCGATGCGTATCACTCCGTTAGGGCTATACTATTATAATTCAGATCAACTTTATGAAAAGGCAAAGGCATCGGCGCAAATAACGCATACCCATCCGATTGGCATCGATGGCGCGGCAGTGCAGGCAAAGGCGATAGCGATAACGGTCGGTTTGAATTACCAGCGGCCCTTTTCTCCCCGGACGTTTGCCGAGTCGCTGGCCGCATTCGGCAGGACAACCGAATTCAAGGATAAGCTGGCATTCATACCCGAACTAATAGCGTCAGATATCTCTGCTGATGAGGCGGCTGCGCGTCTGGGAAGAGGCGTTGCGGCCCATGAGTCCATGCCGTTCGCGCTATATAGTTTTTTGCGCTATCCCCACACCTTTGTTGAGACCATATTATGTGCAATATTGACTGGTGGTGACCGGGATACCATGGGCGCCATGGCAGGCGCCGTGTGTGGAGGTTACTTGGGGATAGAGGCTATCCCTGTCGAATGGCGGCGGAAGCTTGAGAATAACCAGCATATCGAGACTCTGGCGCGTGAACTCGCCGCCCGCGCCATCTAGCGCAAAATTGCTGCGCTTGATGATACTTCGTTAAAAATGAACTCAAAATGCTCATTGACTGATCGTATCAACTCCGTTTTCTCGTACATTTTTGCCTCGTCTCATCAGCGCTCGCATATTTTGAGTGAGGATCATTTAACATTCTTTCTTAATAAATCAATAACCGGCGCGGTGTCAGGCCGTATATTGCGCCACAGGTAAAATGATTCAGCGGCCTGTTCCACCAGCATTCCCAGTCCATCGAGACATTTTGTTGCGCCATTTTCCTTGGCCCACCTCATGAATACCGTCGGCTTGTCGCCATACATCATGTCGTAACACCAACTCTGTCCGGAAATAATGGATGCCGGTATGGGCGGCAATTCGTTTTGCAGGCTCGCAGACGTGCCATTGATGATCAAATCAAATGATGAGCCGCCAAGTGCAGAGTAGCCGCAAGCCCTGACGGGTATGGATGATGAAAATTCCCTGGCCAGGATGACAGCCTTGTCGACGGTACGGTTTACGATGACGATTTCACGAGGGTGTTCTTTAAGTATTGGTTCCAATATTCCGCGTACCGCACCACCTGCGCCGAGTATAAGCACGCGTTGATCGTCAAAACGGCCGCCATGGTTATTCACAATGTCGCGCACCAGACCAATGCCATCGGTATTATCGCCATAACGGCGGCCATCCGGTTTAAACAGAATTGTATTCACGGCACCGGCGCGTTCCGCGTGTTCACTGCGCTCATCCATCAATTCCCAGGCTTCATGTTTGAATGGCACGGTAATATTCAAACCCTTGCCGCCGGTGGCTGCAAAATTTCCTATCGCCTGTGCCAATCCGCCCTCATCCACCAGGAGGGCTTGATAATCCATGCGTTGTTTGGTTTGTCTGGCAAATTCACGCTGGATCGCCGGTGATTTACTATGGGCAACCGGATTACCCATCACTGCATAGTGATCGGGGGGCGAATCAAAATCAAATAACGACGACACGGTATTATAATAATAAAATGCGCTGATAAAGTTAGGCGAATATTCCCTTGATTATAAAGAAGAACAGTATCGCCAGAATTGCTCCAGCGGGTAACGTAATAACCCATGACATAAAAATCATCCGGATCACACGCATGTTCAATGCGGCAATACCGCGCGCCATACCAACTCCCAACACTGCGCCTACCAGCGTGTGCGTGGTTGATACGGGTAATCCGGTACCGGATGCAAAGACCACTGTTGCCGCCGCCGCCAACGTAGCTGCAAATCCTCTGCTGGGCGTCAGTTCAGTAATACTGGTGCCGACAGTGGCGATGACTCTATGGCCGTAGGTGAGTAATCCGATCACGATTCCGACTCCGCCAAGCAATAATATCCATGCAGGCATAACGGATTTTTGCGATACAGCCCCGTTGTCCATAATACCCACGATAGCTGCTATGGGACCAACCGCGTTGGCGACATCATTTGAGCCGTGGGCAAAGGCCATGGCGCAAGCAGTCACAATCATCAATACGCCAAATATCTTTTCAACGTTGGCGAAGTGAAAGTCTTGATCGGCATCCGGATCCATTTTGATATTTCTTATGACGAATATGCTGCCAATCATGATGACCAATCCGATCATTAAGGCGATGAGATAACTCTGCAGCGGCGTCAGTTCCAATCCGATATGTTTAAGACCTTTAAAAAGCGTTATCAGAGAGATAATAAAACCGGCCAAAAAAATATAAACCGGTACGTAACGTTTGGCATTGTTAAAGGGATTGTCCGTATTGATAATGAGACGCTGTACACTCATGAATAATGCATATGAGAGTATCCCGGCCATTAAAGGTGAGACAATCCAGCTCATCACGATTGAAACAATTTTATACCAATGCACGGCTTCCATGCCAATGCCAACGGCTGCAAAACCGACGATAGCGCCGACAATAGTGTGGGTAGTGGATACCGGCCAACCGAAGCAGGAAGCGACAAACAGCCATATGCCGGCCGCTAAAAGCGAGGCAAGCATACCATATATAAGTAATTCAGGCGTGGCGGCAAGCAGGCTGGCATCCAGCATACCCTTGCGAATGGTTTGGGTGACCTGGCCGCCGGCAAGAAAAGCACCGCCGAATTCGAAGATTGCCGCGATAATGACGGCCTGCTTGATCGTAACGGCGCGTGACCCGACCGAAGTTCCCATGGCATTGGCAACGTCATTGGCGCCTATCCCCCAAGCCATGAACAGGCCAAAAGCGCAGGCCAGGATAATAAATGTCAGCTCATGTTCCATGCATTTTTGCTATTTGGCCAGCATTAATTGCAACCGGCTTCCTACCCGTTGCGCAAGGTCTGCGATATCGCCGATCCACTGGATAATCTGATAGGTAAACATGACATCGACAGGCGGCAAGTCGCGCTCGATGGCAAATAGCATACTGCGGATTTCGACCTGTATAACGTCGGTATCGTTTTCTATGCTGTTTAAAGTTTTAATCAGTTTATTAACCAATTTAACTTCATTGCCACGAAAACCCGTTTCAATCAATTCATCAAGTTCGTTGATCGCCTTTTGCGCCTGTGCGGATGCATCAACGCTGCGTTTGACGAACTCAATAAAACGGGGACCCATATTTTCCGGTAATGTCATTTTGCGTCCGAGCATCAGGCCGGCAATATCCTTGGCCTTGTTGGCAAGACTATCCTGGACGGTGAGCACGTCGAGCAGATCGCGTCTGGATACCGGCAGAAACATCCCCTTGGGAAGATGAAGGCGTAAATCTTTTTTTAGAACATCAGCCTCATTTTCCAGCGCCACGATTTTTTCCTGGGTGCCTTTAATTCGTTGTTCATCACGATCGACGACAGCTTCAAAGAATGGCACTAACTCTGCGACACAGGTATGGACTATTGCCATGTGTTGCTGCATGGGACGTACAGGGGATGCTCCAAACATGCGGTAAAGATAATTAGACATAGAGAATACCCCTCGATCCGATTTTTAGATGAATTATTCAGAGTTTCCTGCGATACAGGGATGTGTCGCCATTTTTTGATCTCGCAAGAGACTAAAAAATGTAGCAAAGCAAAAACCGCGCTTTTTGTTTTTCGCCTCTGAATAATTCATCCATAAATTATTCAGAGTTTCCTTAAATTATTTTTCCGTTAACCATTCGGCGGCACGTTTGGCAAAATAGGTCAAAATACCATCCGCGCCGGCGCGTTTTATCGCTGTGAGCGACTCAAGTACAATCGCACGTTCATCCAGCCAACCTTTCCCGCTGGCAGCCAGAACCATGGCATATTCGCCACTCACCTGGTAGACGAAGGTGGGGAATCCGAATTCGTCTTTGACGCGGCGCACGATATCCAGGTAAGGCAGCCCCGGTTTGATCATCACCATATCAGCGCCTTCTTCCAGATCGAGGGCCACTTCCCACAATGCTTCGTCGCTATTGGCGGGATCCATTTGATAGGTGTATTTATTGCCGCCGCCCAGGCTTGTGGCAGAGCCTATTGCATCGCGAAAAGGGCCATAAAAACTCGAGGCATATTTCGCCGAATAGGCCAATATCCGTGTATTGATATGTCCGGCCTTTTCAAGTGCGGTGCGGATAGCGCCGATGCGGCCATCCATCATGTCCGAGGGCGCAACGATATCGGCACCGGCCGCGGCATGCGACAGTGCCTGCTTGACGAGCACATCGACGGTTTCGTCATTGAGGACATAGCCACTGTCATCGATCAATCCATCCTGACCATGAGTGGTGAACGGGTCCAATGCCACGTCGGTAATAACGCCGAGTGAGGGGCGCTCCTTTTTTAGAGCGCGTACGGCACGTTGCATCAGGCCATCAGGATTGAAGGCCTCACGGGCGTCCTCGCTTTTTTTCTCTGCGGGAGTGCCGGGAAAAAGCGCAACTGCCGGGATACCGAGTTCGACCAGGCGCGTGGCTTCGTCAAGGAGTGTATCAATACTGATACACTCTATTCCCGGCATGGATGGTACTGTTTCGCGTTGTTTGCTGCCTTCAAGAATGAACATGGGATAAATCAAGTCATCGGCAGTCAGCGTGGTTTCACGCATCAGACGCCTGCTGAAGTCGTCATGCCGCATACGTCTCAGACGCCGCCGGGGAAATGAACCGTTGCGATTTTGACTACGTATCACTATGCATTTCCTTGATTGCTCAGGTATGGATGATAATCAGACCGATTATTTTTTCTTGCCGGCCCGTTTAGGGGATTTTTTAGCACTTTTCTTTTTTGCGATCTTTTTCTTTACAACAGCCTTCTTTTTTGCTGATTTTTTCTTAACCGGTTTATTTTTGGGCGGCGATTTCTTTTTATCGGCGGTTTTCTTCGCGGCTTTTTTCTGGGACGTTGTTTTTTTCCGGGCTGGTTTTTTTGGAGTAGTTTTTGCCTTTTTTGCAGCGCTTGCTGTCTTGTGTCGTCTTTTAGTAGCGCCCTCGGGTTCCGGCTCAATAGATTCGGCAATTTCTCTTGGCTTTTTAGGCTTCTCGGGCAGGTTTGATACTATCTTGATTACCGCCTTGTGTATATCTGATATCTCACCGATGCCTTGCACCGTTCTTAGTATGCCCTGATTACGATAATAATCTATCAATGGCGCAGTTTGTCCTTCATAGACCCGCAACCGGTTACCGATGGTTTCTTCATTATCGTCGGCCCGGTGGCGTAGATTTCCGCCGCATTTGTCGCAGCGATCGTCGAGTTTGGAGGGAGTGGTGTAGATGTTATACATCTGGCCGCAGGATTCGCAGGTGCGGCGCCCCGTCATGCGTTGAATGAGGGTATCAAGGTCAACCTCAATAAGTAACACCCCTTGCAAGGGTTGTTTTAATTTATCCAGCAATGCATCCAATGCTTCGGCTTGTGAAATATTGCGCGGGAATCCATCGAGGATAAACCCCTTTTGAGCGTCAGATTGTGAAAGGCGTTCTTTTATCATACCCAGCACAATTTCATCTGAGACCAAACGGCCTGAATCCATGGCGGCCTTGGCCTGCAGTCCGAGTAATGTGCCGGCCTTGACGGCGGCGCGTAATAAATCCCCGGTAGAGATTTGTGGCACGTGATACTTCTCTGTCAGTTTTTTGGCCTGTGTGCCTTTTCCTGAGCCCGGGGCTCCCAGTAATACAATCCTCATTGCCAGTGCCTGCTCCTTAGTTATGTTTGAAAATAGATTCTCGTATTAGAATTACTATAAATATCATAATATTAAATATGCCCCGGGTGTTTGACGCTGTATAGTTGCCCTCGCTCTCAAGGGCCGGTAAGCCTACGCTGTCTATTGTGCCTGAGTCAATACGGCTACGGTTACTCCGGCGAAAATTTTGTCGTATGCTTATAACGTTTTTTTCTGTTATTGAAAAGCGTATTTTCTTTAATAATAAACCAGGTTCTAAATCACTTCGACCATCTATCTATCTTAGGGGGAGGCCTAAATGTCCAGGAAAAATGCCTTTTATGCCCAGTCAGGCGGGGTCACGGCAGTTATAAATGCCAGTGCCTGTGGTGTGATCGAAACAGCACGGAAGCACAAGAAACATATTGATAAGGTCTATGCCGGCCGCAATGGCATTATTGGCGCTTTAACCGAGGATCTGATCGATACCAGCAAGGAATCTGCAAAAGATATCGCGGCATTACGTTATACCCCATCGGGTGCCTTTGGCTCGTGCCGGTATAAATTAAAGGGGCTGGAAGAAAACCGGCGCGAATATGAGCGTCTGATTGAAGTCTTCGCAGCACATAACATTGGCTACTTTTTTTACAATGGTGGCGGCGATTCCGCCGACACCTGTCTTAAGGTGTCACAACTGTCCGAGACGTTGGGTTATCCCATTCAGGCCATCCACATACCCAAGACTGTCGATAACGATCTGCCGATAACGGATAACTGCCCGGGGTTTGGCTCTGTCGCCAAATATATTGCGGTATCAACCCTCGAGGCCACCTTTGATGTGGCCTCCATGGCGAAGACCTCAACCAAAGTCTTTGTGCTGGAGGTGATGGGCCGTCATGCCGGATGGATCGCCGCCGCGGGTGCCTTGGCGTCTTCCGCTGATTATGATCTTCCTGTCGTGATTCTGTTTCCGGAAGTTGCCTTTGACCGGGACAAATTCCTCGCCAAGGTTGACGGCTTGGTGAAAAAATATGGTTATTGTTCTGTTGTGGTATCAGAAGGCGTCAAAGGGCCGGATGGCAAGTTCCTGTCTGATCAAGGATTGCGGGATGCCTTCGGGCATGCCCAGTTAGGCGGGGTGGCGCCGGTGGTTGCAAGCATCGTAAAAGACGGGTTAGGCCTGAAATATCACTGGGGCGTGGCGGATTATCTGCAACGGGCGGCGCGTCATATCGCCTCTAAAACAGATGCCGAGCAGGCCTATGCGATGGGCAAGGCCGCAGTCAGTCTGGCAGTAAAAGGACATAATTCGGTAATGCCGACCATCGATAGGGTTTCCAATAATCCCTATCGCTGGAAAGTCGGCAAGGCTTCATTGGACAAGGTGGCCAATGTCGAAAAAATGATGCCGACGAACTTTATCAGTCCCGATGGCTTTGGGATTACCAAAAAGTGCCGCACCTATCTGGAGCCTTTGATCAAGGGCGAAGATTATCCACCCTATAAAAAAGGCCTGCCGCAATACGTGCGTCTGAAAAACAAAGCGGTGAAGAAACGGGCGAAGACCAGTTTCGAGTTGAAATGAAAACTCACATCCCAGGTCATGTCACTTGATATAAGTCTGTAATCAGATAGATTGTCTGATTCGAATAATAAGCCGGGCACTGCCGATCGGGACCGTCGGGCGCAGGGATGCGCCCGTCGAGTTTACATGGATGTATTGACAACGCGTCCTGATCGGCAGTGCCCGGCGTATATTGCTTTAATCACCGTAACAGCGGTGCGATCACCAGACTGACGATCGCCAGCACATTGATCAGAATATTCATCGATGGCCCCGCGGTATCCTTGAAGGGATCTCCCACGGTATCGCCGACAACCGCGGCCTTATGGACATCTGAACCCTTGCCGCCCAGGTTGCCTTTTTCGATATATTTTTTGGCGTTATCCCACGCGCCACCGGCATTGGACATGGTCAGCGCCAATAGTACACTACCCAACAAGGCCCCCCCTAACATTCCGCCAAGTGCCTGTGCGCTGATACCAAAGCCCACGACAACCGGCGCGCTGACTGCCAACACGCCGGGCAGGATCATCTTTTTCAATGCGGCCTTGGTGGCGATATCGATACAACGTGCATTATCCGGTTTGGCATTGCCTTCCAGGAGCCCCGGTATTTCACGGAATTGCCGGCGGATTTCCTGGATCATATCGAAGGCCGCATCACCGACGGCCGTCATGGTAATCGCGGAGACCAGGAACGGAAACAGCCCACCAATGAACATACCGACCAGGACTTCGGGATTACCGAGTTCCAGGTTGAAATCGGGCACGTGCTTCGATACATCCTGGACAAAGGCAGTGATAATAGCCAATGCGGCGAGTGCCGCGGCGCCGATAGCAAAACCTTTGCCGATGGCTGCGGTTGTATTCCCTAATTCATCGAGTGAATCGGTAATCTTGCGGGTTTCAGCTCCGAGCCCGCCCATTTCGGCAATCCCGCCCGCGTTATCGGCAACGGGTCCGTAGGCATCGATCGCCATGGTAATCCCGACAGTGGCCAGCATACCGACAGCGGCAATACCTACTCCGTATAGTCCACACAGTTGAGTCGAGACATAGATGATGGCGCTGATAGTCAGCACAGGAATGACCACCGAACGCATACCTGTGGCTAGACCGGTGATCATCACGGTTGCAGGTCCGGTTTCACCCGCTTTGGCGATATGCCGTACCGGCGCACCTGCGGTGTAATATTCGGTGACAAGACCGATGATAATGCCACCGACGGCACCCGCCACAACGGCGCCCCATACATTAATACTAACATCCGCCGACCAGATGACGAGCAACGCGACAATACCAAATATGACAGACGCACCAATGGTGCCGATGCGCAGTGCAACTTCCGGTGATTTCTCGGAAAATCTCCTGACCAGCACGATACCCAATATTGAACAGATCAGTCCGGCGGATGCCAGGGCCAAAGGCAGAAACATCATGCTTTCACGCGCCCCCAGGTTTGCGATGGCCTCCATACTTAAGGTGGAGGCCATGGCGATGGTGGCGATCATCGCGCCGCAATAGGATTCGAAGATATCCGAGCCCATGCCCGCGACGTCACCGACATTATCGCCGACATTGTCGGCGATAACCCCGGGATTGCGTGGATCATCTTCCGGGATACCGGCTTCCACTTTGCCGACCAGATCGGCGCCTACGTCGGCACTTTTGGTAAATATCCCGCCCCCTACACGTGAAAACAATGCTACGCTCGATGCCCCCATACCAAAACCATGAATGACATGGGCGGTTTCAGGGTCGCCTCCAAATATCAGATAGAGTACACCAAGACCTAATAATCCAATCGCCGCAACGGTCAGCCCCATGATCGAGCCACCGAAAAAGGCCACGGTCAATGCCTCGGATGCGCCTTTATCATGTGCGGCCACGGTGGTACGGACATTGGCATGTGTCGCGGTATACATGCCGATATAGCCCGCACTGGCCGAGCAGACTGCGCCCAGGATAAACGCAAATGTAGTGCCAAACCCGAGAGATATAAAAAGGAGTACGGCCACGACCGCTACAAAAATACCCAGCATGGAATATTCGCGTTTAATGAACACCATGGCGCCAAGATGTATGGCGTCGGCGATCTCGGCGATTTTTCCTTCCCCGCCAGGGTATGCCTTGACCAGCTTATAGATATAAAAGGCCGCATAAAGACCCAAACCACCCAGAATCGGTGGCAACAGATGAGAGATGCTCATGTTTCCCCCTACCTTTATTTAATTATCGAATTGCTGGTACAGCCGTCCACACACATTGACCCGCGTGTATTTATTGGCACAAGCCTGTGTAATTTATAAGGTTGTGTACTAACCAGCGAGGTGCCAGCATATTTGAAAAGTGTTTATGGTGCAATGGTCGCCATTAAGTCCGGAGACGGGAATCACCGTCCGGATGCCTGCAAAATGACGTGTTTCCTGTATAATTCCGCCGGTTATCCCGCATAACCCGCATAAGGAGTGAGGCCATGAACCTGGACAGGGTCAATCCCGGCACAAAGATTCCCGATGAAATCAATGTCATCATCGAGATTCCTGCGCATAGCGATCCGGTAAAATATGAAGTGGATAAGGACACCGGAGCGATGTTTGTCGACCGCTTTATGTCAACGGCGATGTATTACCCGTGTAATTACGGTTATGTGCCACATAGCCTGTCTGAAGACGGTGATCCGGTTGATGTGCTGGTGCCCACGCCCGTACCGCTCATCAGCGGATCGGTGATTCGCTGCCGTCCGGTAGGCGTGCTGAAGATGACCGATGAGGCCGGGATTGATGCCAAGGTCATCGCCGTACCGATCAGTAAACTCACCAACCTCTATCAAAAAGTACAAACTCCGGATGATTTACCCGGCAGCCTGTTGGCGCAGATCTCGCACTTTTTTGATCATTACAAGGATCTTGAGCCAAACAAATGGGTCAAGATAGAGGGCTGGAGCGGACCTGATGAGGCCAAGGCCGAGATCATGGCCAGCGTGGAACGTTATAATAAATCCCCCAAGAAGCCATTCTTTTGATTGTTTGAATACCGCCGGGCATGTTTAATTTTTAAAGCCTGGGCGTGCCTTCATGGGCATAAGTCTTTTCACGGTGTGATTGACATCTGACACAACGCTCGGCATACGGGGTATTTTGCAGGCGCGCGATGTCGATATCTTCCTCACAGTCGGCGCATACGCCATAGTTTCCCGTAGCAATACGCACCTGGGCCGCTTCGATTTGTCTAATCTCACTTACTTGCCTGGAAATCCTGGCAATATCCGCCACCGATTCTTCGCCCGCATCATGTACATCGCCTGCCAGATCGATATAGCGTTCTTCATCGGAGTGAATTAATTCCTTACGTATTTCTTCACGTAATTCATGGTGACGGTCTTCAAGCCGTTTTTTTATATCATCGAGCTGGGATTTGGTAAGGATTGTCATGCTTTTAACGAAGCTCCAGGACAGAAAATCGGGTTAATCAGTTTTGTTATATATGATTCCTCTATCTCAAGGGTCATGATGCTATACCATCGGGGTATATATACTTTAATATTCTTTTCGTGAATACAAGTCAACACATTCAGCGCTCACATGAACACGCTGCCGGTAACGGTTTGTTGTGGAGTCTGGTTATTACAATCGGTTTTGCAGTAATCGAGGCCATTGGCGGATGGTGGTCATCTTCGCTTGCCTTGTTGAGTGACGCCGGGCATATGCTGACGGATGCGACGGCATTGGGACTTGCGGTTTTTGCCATGTGGATCGCGAAACAACCGCCGTCAGCACGTCATTCATACGGCCTGGTACGGGCTGAGGTCGTTGCCGCCCTGGTCAATGGGCTGTTTATGCTGGTAATCGTTGCCGGTATTTCCATCAATGCCATCGAGCGTGTGCGTAATCCACAACCTGTCATGGGTGGAACAGTGATGGTGATCGCCGCCATCGGACTTATAGTGAATATAATCGTGGCCGTCATCCTGCATCGCAGCGAGAAGACGTTGAATACACACGCGGCCCTGTTGCATGTGATGGGCGACTTGCTTGGTTCCGTTACCGCGTTGCTTGCCGGCATCATTATTTACTTTACCGGCTGGATGCCGATCGACCCTATCCTGTCCCTGGTGATTTGTGCCTTGATCCTGTATTCCAGCATGGGTCTGCTGCGCGAAGTATTACATGTCATTATGGAAGGCGTGCCCCGCTATATTGATTTACCGGAAGTTGGACAGGCCATGGCCGCCGTGAATGATGTCGAATCCGTACATGATCTGCATATTTGGACGCTGTCATCGGGGATGGTGGCCTTGTCAGCGCACGTTGTTATCAGTGATATGGGGCAGTGGGAAGGAATATTGGCCGCTTTGCGTACCCTGCTGCACGATCAATATGCCATCGACCATGTGACCTTGCAGCCTGAACCGAACCTTCACGCTGTTCAACCCGTTGTATTTAAATAAGAATAAATTACCTGACATGAAGATTATGTCTGAAAAATATGGATATCAAGTGTATATACTATGGTTAAATTAATTACCGGTGTGTGCAATGTTGCTTAATTTCACCAAAATGCATGGCCTGGGGAACGATTTTATTGTGATCGATGCCGTTTCTCATCCCGTTACGCTGACAAGTGATCAGATTCGTTTTTTATCGGACAGGCACTTTGGTGTCGGTTGTGATCAGGTTCTGGTGATTGAACCTGCAAGGGATGACACGATGGATTTTTTTTACCGCATCTTCAATGCCGACGGGAGTGAAGTGGAACAATGCGGCAATGGTGCGCGATGTTTTGTCCGTTATGTCCACGAGCGGGGCCTGACATCGAAAAAGGAGATCTCGATTGGAACGATCAGCGGCAATATTCGTCCACGTATCGAAGCCGATGGCCAAATCAGCGTCGATATGGGTACGCCGCGCTTTAATCCCAAAGACGTACCGTTTATTGCGGATGAAGAATCAATCAGTTATTTACTTGATGTTGACGGCAAGAAATTCGATATCGGAGTGGTTTCTGTTGGAAATCCGCATGTTGTTCTTCAGGTTGACGATGTGGCGCATGCGCCGGTGACAGAATTGGGCAGCCTGATAGAGCGTCACGCTCGATTTCCACGCCGGGTCAATGTAGGATTTATGGAAATAGTTGACAGGGGGCATATCCGGCTACGAGTATATGAGCGTGGCGCAGGTGAAACCCTGGCCTGTGGTTCCGGCGCATGTGCTGCGATGGTAGTGGGTTACAGACAGGGAATGCTAGACGATAAGGTTTCAGTAGAGTTACCAGGGGGGAGCCTCCTGGTTCGATGGCCGGGAGGACAGGAGCCGGTGTGGATGACCGGTCCTGCCACCCATGTTTTTGAGGGGAAAATCGAACTATGAGTATTCACCATCATCAGGATGTTCAATCGGAAATCATTGATGACAAGGCGGTAGCGAATTATTTACGTCAAAATCCTGAATTTTTTGTTTCGAATACTAATTTACTTGCAGATTTGGCATTACCGCATCAATCGGGTGCCGCCATCTCATTGATCGAGCGTCAGGTTGACGTATTGCGTGATCAAAACCGGCGTTATCGCAGTCAATTACAGGAACTGATCCAGATCGCCCGGGATAACGATGGATTGATCGAACAATTGCAGCGTTTGACGCTAAGTCTATTGGATGTCGAGGAATTGAATGAAACATTCGAGGTATTGTGCAACAGTCTGAAACAGGACTTCCATGCCGATGCCGTGACCGTCCAGCTGTTTACGGATCCGGTACACCTTTCATTGGATACCAGTCACACTGAATTTATCGATGTTGAATTTATTGGCTCAGGTGACAGCCACATTTCAATGTTCAAAAATATCATCTCAAAAGCACAGCCGGTGTGCGGAAAACTGAAGCGGGAACAACTCGATTATTTATTCGGGAACAAGGCGGATGACATTGCTTCTGCCGCGCTCCTGCCGCTATCCACACACGGACCCGGCAATAAAGCCGGGTTGCCGCTGGGTATGATCGCGATCGGCAGTCATGAGGCGGATCGTTTTCATACCGGAATGGGTACGGTCTTTCTGAAATATCTGGCGGAATTGATAGACCGTAAGCTGAGATCGCATTTCAAGCCGATCAAGATCGATTAATGTCTATAGATGAAGGAATTGAAAAATTCCTTGATTATCTGCGCTATGAACGCCGGTTGGCGCCGCTGACACTCGAAAATTATCACCGTGATCTTGGCAAGGCCAGATTGTTTTGCGCCAAGTTCCACTTGGATAGATGGCGGCAGGTTGATGTGCATCGAATTCGAACTTTTGTGGCCGAACAACACCGGCAGGGTTTGAGCGGCCGGAGTATACAGCGCGTATTATCGGCATTACGCACCCTGTTTAATTTTTTATTACGTGAAGGCATAGTGACCAGCAATCCGGCGAACGGTGTACGGGCGCCGAAATCCCCGCGCAAACTTCCCGACGTACTCGATGTGGATCAGGTGGGACATCTGCTGAACATAAGCGGTAATGACGATCTTGCCAAACGTGATCATGCCATAATGGAACTGATCTATTCGTCCGGTTTGCGTTTATCCGAGTTGATAAATCTCAATATTGATAATATTGATTTTGACGATGCGACGGTGCGTATTACCGGCAAGGGCGGCAAGACCCGCGTAATACCCGTCGGACGCTACGCCCGTGAGGCACTCAAGAAGTGGTTATCATGCCGGGCTGCTTTAGCGGACGGTAAAGAGCGGGCATTGTTTGTTTCACAGCGGGGTAAACGGTTATCACCACGTGCCGTGCAGCTGCGGATGCAGGAATGGGCGATAAAGCAAGGTATCTCGATCAGGGTGCATCCTCATATGCTGCGTCATTCGTTTGCCAGTCATCTGCTTGAGTCAAGTGGTGATTTACGCGCCGTACAGGAACTGCTTGGACATGCGGATATCTCGACCACCCAGATTTATACGCATGTGGATTTTCAGCAGCTTGCCAAGGCCTACGACCAGGCTCATCCGCGGGCAAAAAAACATAGCGGCACAGTAAAACCTAAATAACAAGGAACCAGAATCATGAAGATATTTCTTGATGTCGGATCACATAGTGGCCAGACGTTGGAAGAGGTTGTTCACAAACGTTATTTGTTTGATGTCATACATTGCTTTGAACCCATGCCGGCCGAGTATAATCGTATGGTGGAAAGATTTAAAACGGCAGCATTGAAACGAAGAATAGAGCTTCATAATTATGGCCTGCTCGACAGAACATGCACGTTGGATCTGCACGGAACAAACATCGACAAGGGCTCTTCGATATTCCCGAACAAGGAAAGGATGAAAGGCCGGGAGCAAAAGACGCCTTGCCAATTTAAAAGGGCGGCGGATTTTTTTGCGCAGAATATAGATAAAAATGATCTTGTTGTTATGAAACTAAACGTTGAAGGCAGTGAATGTATCATTATGAACGATCTGCTTGATACGAACGAATGTGACAAGATCGATAATGTAATGATTGATTTCGATATCAGGAAAGTGCCGGATAAACTTGACGATGAAATGTTACTGCTCGACCGATTCAATAAAGAAGGATTTGAAAATTACAGTTTATGTGACGATGTCATGGTAGGCTCGAACCATCAAAAACGTATCAGACATTGGCTCAGCACACTGGAATTTGCCGACGAAATTATAGAACCTACTATTACCCAGAAAATAAAGAGATTGCTAGCAAAATCTCATGCCGATAACGCAACATCAAGCTAGGAACACGGCCTGACCATCTTGAAGGTGATGGATTCGACCCCATATTTCATTATCAACCAGCATTAATTACCCATCCAATACAATGAATTAACGTAGTTATACTGGTATAGTGTACAATTTTCGCTCCATATTCCGGGGGAGATAGCATTGGAACAATTTCGAGGAACAACAATCCTTTCAGTGCGCCGGGAAGGGACCGTCGTCGTCGGGGGTGATGGCCAGGTGTCGATGGGTAATACCATCATGAAGGGGAATGCGCGCAAGGTGCGCCGTCTGTATAACGATCATGTTCTGGCGGGGTTTGCCGGCGGCACGGCCGATGCCTTTACCCTGTTTGAGCGGTTTGAGGCCAAACTTGAAAAACACTCGGGTAATCTGATGCGCTCCGCCGTCGAACTCGCCAAGGATTGGCGTACCGACAGGATGTTAAGACGTCTGGAAGCGCTGTTGGTAGTGGCCGATAAGACGACTTCACTGATCATCTCGGGTAATGGCGACGTGATAGAACCGGAAAACAGTCTGATGGCCATTGGATCAGGTGGTGCCTACGCACAGGCTGCCGCGCGCGCCTTGCTGGAGAATACCGATCTGGATGCGCGAACCATCGTTGAAAAAGGGTTGATGATTGCGGCGGATATTTGCGTCTATACCAATCAGAATTTGACCATTGAAGAATTGAATACCTAGGTGATAATGAACCATGTCTGAAATGACGCCAAGAGAAATAGTCCAGGAACTGGACAAGCATATAATCGGACAATCTGCGGCCAAGCGGGCTGTAGCGATCGCCTTGCGTAACCGCTGGCGCAGGTCACAGGTAAAAGAAGAGCTGCGCAACGAAATAACGCCCAAAAATATCCTGATGATCGGACCGACGGGTGTCGGTAAGACTGAAATCGCCCGCCGCCTGGCCAAGCTTGCCAACGCCCCATTCATCAAGGTGGAGGCAACAAAATTTACTGAAGTTGGTTATGTCGGGCGTGATGTTGAATCCATCGTTCGGGATCTGGTCGATATGTCGATCAAGATGACCCGTGAGAGTGAGATGCGTAAGGTGAGGTATCGCGCCGAAGAGGCAGCGGAAGAGCGCATACTCGATATCCTGTTACCCCGGGCACGCGTGAGCGCGGGCGAAGAAGGCAAGGAGGACATGGCTGAAACACGGCAGAAATTTCGCAAGAGACTTCGTGAAGGCAAGCTGGGTGACAGTGAGATTAATGTTGAACTCAGAGTGCCCTCGGTTGGGGTGGAGATCATGGCGCCGCCGGGCATGGAAGAGATGAGCAGTCAGTTGCAAAGCATGTTTCAAAATATGGCCGGTGAGCGGACTAAAACCCGCAAGCTGCGCATCAAAGAGGCCTTTAAATTATTATGTGATGAAGAGGCCGGCAAACTTGTTAATGAAGAAGAGATCAAGACCAGGGCATTGGAGAATGCCGAACAGAATGGCATCGTGTTTCTTGATGAACTCGACAAGATCACCAAACGTTCCGAGCATAGTGGCCCGGATGTTTCCCGTGAAGGTGTGCAGCGGGATTTGCTGCCTTTGGTGGAAGGTACAACCGTTACCACAAAATTCGGTATCGTCAAGACGGATCATATCCTCTTTATCGCCTCAGGGGCTTTTCATCTGGCAAAACCTTCTGACTTGATTCCCGAACTACAGGGACGTTTGCCCATTCGCGTCGAATTGGAGGCGCTCAACGTTGATGACTTCGTGCGTATTTTGACGGAACCCGATGCATCGCTGACGGAACAATACACGGCGTTATTGGCTACCGAAGGTATAGCGATAAGTTTCACGGACGACGGTATTGCGCGTGTTGCAGAAATAGGATGGCAGGTGAACGAGCGTACCGAAAATATCGGTGCGCGCAGACTGCATACGGTTATGGAGCGCTTGCTCGAAACACTGTCGTTCGAAGCATCGGACAAGACGGGAGAGGCTGTTACCATCGATGCTTCGTATGTGAATGATCACTTAAGCAAACTGGTAGAAAATGAGGATCTGAGCCGTTATATCCTGTAGCTTAACGCAGAGCTGGGCTATGGCAGGCGTTGTTGCTCTGTATGATTCTATAAACCAGAGGAAGATAGATGAATTAGTTGTATGCCATTCCCGCCCCCGACTATAACATTCGAGGGCAGGCTGCAGCGGGAATCCAGTAACATAATGAATTAAAAAGACTGGATTCCGTGTTTCCGTTGCGCTTCACCCGGAATGACAGTTTCATCGGAGTTTCCCTTATAATTAACGATGTCGATCGCTATGCAAAAAATCAGGCCGACAGATATCAAATTGCATCAAAAATCCCGGATATTGGCGATTGATTTTGATGACGGTTCCCGCTTTCAACTGCCGTGTGAATATCTGCGGGTGTATTCACCCTCCGCCGAAGTTCGCGGTCATGGCCCCGGCCAGGAAGTGCTGCAAACAGGGAAGGAACAGGTCAATATTACGGCCATTGAGCCGGTAGGTAACTACGCGATCCGTTTGCAGTTTGATGACAATCATAATACCGGCCTTTATTCCTGGGACTTGCTTTATAAACTCGGTGTTAATCAGGAAACGCTGTGGCTTGATTACCTGGACCGCCTTGAAAAGGCCGGATATAAACGCCGGGCACAATGACTATAAGGGAGCGGCATGACTGATTCAAAACCAGAACAGGAAACGACGCATTTCGGATTTGAAAACGTGCCCTTGCAGGATAAGGCACGCCGCGTAGCGGGCGTGTTTGACTCCGTTGCCTCGCGTTACGACATAATGAATGATGTGATGTCATTTGGTATTCATCGTATATGGAAGCGATTGACTATCGAGATGAGCGGAGTTCGTGCCGGGCAACAGGTATTGGATCTTGCATCAGGTACCGGTGATCTAACGATGCGCTTCGCAGATATGGCCGGCGAGCAAGGCACAGTTGTGGCGTCCGATATTAATGCCGCGATGCTGATGCGCGGACGCAGCCGCCTCATCGATAAGGGTTTAATCAATAATATCGTCTATGTCCAGGCGAATGCCGAATCTCTGCCATTTCCAAACAACGCTTTTGACTGTGTGACGATGGCCTTCGGATTAAGAAACGTGACTGACAAGGACGCGGCGTTGAGATCGATGTATCGCATACTCAAGCCCGGTGGACGCTTGTTAGTG
>Ga0214472_10000420_pt1 | contig 52430 bp, 54 predicted proteins | sample RVTome_6_FD_207662 | JGI IMG/M metagenome (GOLD analysis project Ga0214472, IMG submission 207662) | Soil microbial communities from uranium-contaminated site in the Upper Colorado River Basin, Wyoming, United States - RVT140D175 | ecosystem: Environmental > Terrestrial > Soil > Contaminated >...
TCAGACGGCGAGGTGGGCGCGTCAGCGTGCTCCTCGATGACCGCGCTGGTCGCCTCGAGGTGACCATGTTCGAGGATGTCTGGGAGCAGTCGCGGCACCTGGTCGCGAAGGACCGCGTGCTGGTGGTAGAGGGCAAGCTGGCGTTCGACGAGTACATGGACGCCTGTCGCGTCACCGCCAAGCGGGTGCTGGACATGGAGCGGGCCCGGGCCACCTACGCCACCCGCATCCTGCTGGATTGGGACCCCAAGGCCGCCGACGATGGATTCGTGGGACGCCTGCGCGGCCGGCTGCAGGCCCATCTGGGCGGGCGCTGCGAGGTCTGGGTCCGCTACCTGGGGGCCAGCGCGGTCGCACCGGTGCAGCTGGATCAGGCCTGGCGGGTGCATCCCCACGACGAACTCCTGGGCGACCTGCGCCGCCTGGTGGGCGAGGATCGCGTCCGCATCAGCTACCGGGCTGCCGCCACCGACTGATCGCTTGTCGCTAGCGGGCCGCCACGCTAGAGTCGCGGCCCCGCGAGCGGTAGTCTGTCCCGATGGACCTGAACTTCCTGGATTTCGAGCAACCCATCGCCGAACTCGAGGCGAAGATCGAGGAGCTGCGCTTCGTCGGCGGCGACTCCGCGCTGAACATCAGCGACGAGATCCAGCGCCTGCAGGCGAAGAGCCGCTCGCTGACCGAGTCGATCTTCGCCAACCTGACGTCCTGGCAGATGGCCCAGCTCGCGCGCCACCCGCAGCGCCCCTACACCCAGGACTACCTGGATCGGGTCTTCACCGACTTCGACGAGCTGCACGGCGACCGCGCCTACGCGGATGATCCCGCGATCATCGGCGGGCCCGCGCGCCTGGACGGGCGGCCGGTGATGGTCATCGGTCACCAGAAGGGCCGCGACACCAAGGAGAAGCTGCGCCGCAACTTCGGCATGCCGCGCCCCGAGGGTTACCGGAAGGCGCTGCGCCTGATGAAGCTCGCGGAACGCATGGGGCTGCCGGTGCTCACCTTCATCGATACCCCCGGCGCCTACCCCGGCATCGGCGCGGAGGAGCGCGGGCAATCTGAGGCCATCGCGCGCAACCTGTTCGAGATGGCGGAGTTACGCACGCCGATCATCTGCACCGTCATCGGTGAGGGTGGCAGCGGCGGTGCGCTGGCGGTAGGTGTCGGTGATCGCGTGCTGATGCTGCGTTACGCCGTGTATTCGGTGATCTCACCCGAGGGTTGCGCCTCGATCCTCTGGAAGAGCGCGGACAAGGCGGAGATCGCTGCGGAAGCGATGGGTATCACCTCGGATCGGATCCGCTCCCTGGGGCTGATCGACCAGGTCATCGAGGAGCCGTTGGGTGGCGCGCATCGCGATGTGGATGCGATGGCAGCGTCGCTGAAGCGCGCCTTGATCGAGAACCTGGATCAACTCATCGCCCGCAGCGGTGACGATCTGGTGCGTACGCGCCACGATCGCATCATGGACTTCGGTGTGTACCGGGAGGTCACGGGCTGAGCCCGGCGGTGCCAGGCCCGCAACCCGGCCACCCTGCACCCATCCCCGCGGCGATCGCCGCCGCGCTGTCACCGTACCCTGACGCCCCCGTGCTGCTCGCCATCAGCGGCGGGCGTGATTCCGTCGTCCTCATGCATGCCGCAGCGGCCTTGGTAGCTGAGCGTGCGACGGTGGTCCATGTGGACCATGGCCTGCACCCGCGCAGCGCGCATTGGGCATCCGAGGTCAGCCAGCAGGCGGAGTCGCTCGGCCTGGCCTGCGTCACCCTGAGCGTGGATGCGCGTCCCAGCGAGGGCGAGGGTCCGGAAGCTGCGGCGCGCAACGCGCGCTACGCAGCGTTGGCTTCGGTGATGCGGGCAGGCGCATGCCTGGTGACCGCGCATCACCGGCGCGATCAGGCGGAGACGGTGCTGCTGCAGTTGCTGCGCGGTGCAGGTCCCGATGGCCTCGCGGCCATGCCGGCGGACACCGCGTTCGCCGGCGGCCGCCATCTCCGACCGCTGCTGGACATCGCCGATGGTGCGCTCGCTGCCTACGCCGCGCGCCACGAGGTGCGCTGGGAGGAGGATCCCAGCAACGCCTCGGACGATGCGAACCGCAACTTCCTCCGGCACCAGGTGATGCCGCGGCTGCAGCAGCGCTGGCCAGGGGCCGAGGCCGCGCTGGCGCGCAGCGCGGCGCTGTGCGCGGAGAGCGCTCGCCGCGACCGGCTGCTCGCGACCGAGGATCTGGGGGAAGCCCTGATCGCTGCGGCGCTGCCGCTATCCGCCTTGGTCGGGCTGGCGGAGGACCGGCAGCGTAACGCCCTCAGGGCTTGGCTCGCGCTGCGGGGCGTGCGACCGCCGCCGCGCAACCGCTTGCTCAGCTTCATGGATGCGGTCGCCAACGGCGCCCCCGATCGGCACCCACGCATGGCTTGGGGTGAGCATGAGCTGGCGCGCTTCCGGGGCGCGCTGCACCTGCTGCCGCGGCTCCAGCTGCCAGCCGCGGGACACAGTTGGGACTGGGACGGGCGCGCAGCCCTGGAACTGGGCGACAGCTTCGGACGGCTCCGCCTGGAGCCAGACGGGGTCGGCCTCGACCCCGCGGTGCTGGATGGCCCGCTGAGGGTCGCCCTGCGTGGCGGGGGCGAGCGGATCCATCCGGTGGGGCAGGGCCAGCGGCGGGCACTGAAGTCGCTGCTGCGCGAAGCAGGGTGCCCGCCATGGCTACGCCAGCGCCTGCCACTGCTGTTTCGAGGGGATGAGCTGCTGGCTGCGGGACCCTGGTGGATCGCAGCCGAGCATGCGGTGGACCGTGGCGGTCTGCGGGTCGTCTGGGACCTGGGCGGGTCGCTGCAAGTGCCTGATGTGACGAGGCCTTCCAGCGCCTGATCGGCACCGATGAGCAGCGGAAGTCATTGAGGCCGAGGGCACCCCTCGCGTATCATTTCCGCCCGTCCCGCGCCGGACCCAGGCGCGCCTCCACCGACGGGTCCCCATGAGCCGCTACGTCTTCGTCACCGGTGGTGTCGTCTCCTCTCTGGGGAAGGGCATCGCAGCGGCCTCGCTGGGCGCCATCCTCGAAGCCCGCGGCCTCAAGGTCGCGATGATGAAGCTGGATCCGTACATCAACGTGGATCCCGGGACCATGAGTCCGTTCCAGCATGGCGAAGTGTTCGTCACCGCCGATGGCGCTGAGACGGACCTGGACTTGGGGCACTACGAGCGCTTCGTGCGCACGACCACCAACCGACGCTCGAACTTCACCACCGGTCGCATCTACGAGGAGGTCATCAGGCGTGAGCGCCGCGGTGACTACCTGGGCGGCACGGTGCAGGTCATCCCGCACATCACCGACGAGATCAAGCGCTGCGTCCGTGCTGGCGCGGGTGACGCGGACATCTGCATGGTCGAGATCGGCGGTACGGTCGGCGACATCGAATCGCTGCCCTTCCTCGAAGCCATCCGCCAGATGGGCGTCGAGGAGGGACACGACCGCGCCTTGTTCATGCACCTTACCCTGGTGCCGTACATCCCCACCTCCGGCGAGATCAAGACCAAGCCGACCCAGCACAGCGTCAAGGAGCTGCGCTCCATCGGTATCCAGCCCGACGTGCTGCTGTGCCGCTCCGACCGCGAGATCCCCGCGGAGGAGCGACGCAAGATCGCGCTGTTCACCAACGTCGAGGAGCGCGCCGTCATCGCGGCCGTCGACGCGAACGACATCTACGAGATCCCACTGCTGCTGAACGCGCAGGGCCTGGACGACATCATGGTGAAGAAGCTGCACCTGGACGTGCCGCCAGCGGACCTCAGCGACTGGCGGCGCGTGGTCGAGGCCAAGCGTTCGCCGGAATCCACGGTGGACATCGCGATGGTCGGCAAGTACGTGGACCTCAAGGACTCGTACATGTCGCTCAACGAGGCGCTGATGCACGCCGGAATCCAGACCCGGACGCGGGTCAACATCCATCACATGGAAGCCGAGCAGTTGGAGAGCGAGGGTGTCGGCCTGCTGGAGGGTATGGATGCGATCCTGGTCCCCGGTGGTTTCGGCGACCGCGGCACCGACGGCAAGATCATGGCCGCTCGCTACGCGCGCGAGCAGGGTGTCCCGTACCTCGGCATCTGCCTGGGCATGCAGATCGCGGTCATCGAGATCGCGCGCGACGTCGCGGGGCTGGCCGGCGCCAACAGCACCGAGTTCGATCCGGACTCGCCGAACCCGGTGATCGCGCTGATCACCGAGTGGAAGGATCGCGATGGTACGGTCGAGCAGCGCGACGAGCGTTCGAACATGGGTGGGACCATGCGCCTGGGCGCGCAGGCCAGCCACCTCGCTCCAGGTAGCCTGGCAGCGAGGACCTACGGGTCAGAGCGCATCGATGAGCGCCACCGCCACCGCTACGAGTTCAACAACAACTTCCAGGCCCAGCTCGAGGCCGCCGGCGTGTTCTTCTCGGGTTGGTCCGACGATCAGCTGGTGGAGATGATCGAGCTGCCGGATCACCCTTGGTTCCTGGCCTGCCAGTTCCACCCCGAGTTCACCTCGACCCCGCGCGATGGCCATCCGCTGTTCACCGGCTTCGTGAGCGCGGCCCGTGACTACCGCGCGGGCGAGCTGACCGCGGTCAAGGAGGCCTGAGCATGGATCTCTGCGGCTTCCAGGTCGGCATCGGCCAGCCGATGTTTCTCATCGCCGGTCCCTGCGTGGTCGAGACGGAGCAGCTCGCGGTGGATACCGCGGGTCGGCTCAAGGAGATGGCTGCGCGCCTCGGCGTGCCGTTCATCTTCAAGTCGTCCTACGACAAGGCGAACCGGTCCTCACTGGAGAGTTACCGCGGTCCGGGGATCGAAGAGGGGCTGCGTGTGCTGGCCGAGGTGCGTCGTCAACTCGATGTGCCGGTGCTCACCGACGTACACGAGGACACGCCGTTCGACGAGGTCGCCTCGGTGGTGGACGTGCTGCAGACGCCAGCGTTCCTGTGCCGGCAGACCGATTTCATCCTCAAGGCCGCAGGCGCCGGTCGCCCCATCAACGTCAAGAAGGGGCAGTTCCTCTCGCCTTGGGAGATGGGGAACGTGGTGGATAAGGCGCGCTCCACCGGCAACACCCAGGTGATGGTGTGCGAGCGCGGTTTCAGCTTCGGCTACAACAACCTGGTGTCGGACATGCGCTCGCTTTCCGTGATGCGCGACACCGGCGCACCGGTGGTGTTCGATGCGACCCACTCGGTGCAGCTACCGGGTGGCAAGGGAGCGAGCTCCGGTGGCCAGCGTGAGTTCGTCCCCGTGCTCGCACGCGCCGCGGTCGCAGCAGGCGTCTCCGGCTTGTTCATGGAGACCCATCCGGATCCGTCCAGGGCGTTGTCCGACGGCCCGAACGCCTGGCCGCTGGACCTGATGGAGCCGTTGTTGGAGCAACTGGCGGCGCTGGACCGTGTGGTCAAGAGCGGCGGTCGCTGGGTCGAGGACGAGGTCCGCTGAAGGCAGCCGCGTGACGCGAGCCTCGCGCCTCGCGTTCGCTGCGCCGAGTCCCGCCTCGGCGATTGTCAGCCATCGGCGCCCCCGCGGCCCGTGGCCCGTGGCTCGCGGCGCAAGCCGTGCGCATTCGCAGAGGAGAGATGGACTTGGCTGAGATCAAACGCATCCATGCCCGCCAGATCGTCGATTCCAGAGGGAACCCGACGGTGGAGGCCGAGGTGACGCTAGCGGATGGCAGTTGCGGTCGCGCGGCGGTGCCCTCCGGTGCTTCCACCGGTACGCGCGAGGCGGTCGAGTTGCGCGACGGTGGCGCAGCGTGGATGGGCAAGGGCGTGCTCGGCGCCGTCGCCAACGTGAACGGCGAGATCGCCGGTGCGGTGGTCGGCATGGATGCTGCTGATCAAGCGGCGCTGGATGCGCGCCTGATCGAACTGGATGGGACCGAGAACAAGTCGCGGCTGGGCGCGAACGCGACCCTCGCGGTGTCGCTCGCTTCGGCCCACGCGCGGGCTGCGAGCATGGGCCTGCCGCTGTACGAGGCGCTCGGTGGCGGGGCGGCGGTCACGCTGCCGGTACCGATGATGAACATCATCAACGGTGGCGCGCACGCGGATAACAGCGTGGACATACAGGAGTTCATGATCATGCCGGTGGGCGCGGCCAGCTTCAGCGAGGCGTTGCGCTGCGGGGCCGAGATCTTCCACAACCTGCGCAAGGTGCTGAGCGCACGCGGCCTCAACACCGCGGTGGGTGACGAGGGTGGCTTCGCACCCGACCTCGCATCGAACGAGGAAGCGATCCTGACCATCCTCGAGGCCATCGATGCGGCCGGCTACAGCGCGGGCGACGATGTGATGATCGCCCTCGACGCTGCGAGCTCCGAGTTCTACCGTGACGGTGCCTACCACCTGGGGTCCGAGGGCCGGAGCTTCGACGCTGCGGGTTTCGTGGACTACCTTGCGGACCTGGTGGACCGCTACCCGATCCTGTCGATAGAGGATGGCATGGATGAGAGCGACTGGGATGGCTGGGCGCTGCAGACCCAGCGGCTCGGCGATCGCGTCCAACTGGTCGGTGACGATCTGTTCGTCACCAACACCCGCATCCTGGAACGCGGTATCCGCGACGGCATCGCCAACGCCATCCTGATCAAGCCGAACCAGATCGGCACCCTGACCGAGACGCTGGCCGCGATCGACATGGCCTGCGATGCCGGATACGGCGCGGTCATCTCACACCGCTCCGGGGAGACCGAGGACGCGACCATAGCGGACCTCGCGGTGGCGACGCGCGCGACCCAGATCAAGACCGGGTCGCTCTCGCGCTCCGACCGCCTGGCGAAGTACAACCAACTGCTGCGGATCGAGGAGCGCTTGGGCGCCCGCGCGCGCTACCCCGGTCGCGCCGCGCTGGCGGGTGCGGGCGACGGTTGAAGAGCATCCGCCCACTGGTCGGTGTCCTGCTGGCCCTGCTGCTGGTCCTCCAGTACCAGCTCTGGCTCGCGCCGGATGGGATGCGCGAGGTCTGGCGCCTGCGCCAGGCACTCGCGGTGCAGCGCGCGGAGAACCGTGAGCTCGAAGCACGCAACGATGCGTTGGCCGCTGAGGTCGCGGACCTGAAGGAAGGCTTGGCCGCCATCGAGGAGCGCGCGCGAACCGAGCTCGGCATGGTGCGAGCCGGTGAGACCTTCCACCAGATCGTCACCCCCACGGTGCGAGCCGACGATGATCAGGCGGACGACGGCGATGGCTGAGGTCCACGCACTGGTGGTCGCCGCGGGGCGCGGTACGCGCTTCGGTAGCGAGGCGCCCAAGCAGTACAGCAGCATCGCTGGGCGCACCGTGCTCGAGCACGCTGTGCAACCCTTCCTCGATCATCCAGAGATTCTGGACGTGACGGTGGTGCTCGCGGATGACGACGAGCGTTTCGGTGCGCTCAGCCTGGCGCACTCCGAGCGCCTGCACACCGCCAGCGGCGGCGCGCAACGCGCGCGCTCAGTGCTCAACGGTCTACGTACGCTGCAGGGCCGCGGTGCCTCAGAGGACGCGTTGGTGTTGGTACACGACGGTGCGCGACCCTGCGTGACCCGGGCCGAGATCGACGCGCTGCTGGCGCTCGGCGAGGGTATGCTGGCGCTGCCCGTGAGTGACACCCTGAAGTCTTGGAGCGAGATCGCTGGGCAGGTACTGATCGATACGACGCTGGCGCGCGAAGGGGTGCTGCGTGCCCTGACGCCGCAGTGCTTCCGTCTCGAACGCCTCTGCGACGCGCTCTCCGGCGCGCTGGCCGCGGGGCGAGTTCCCAGCGACGAGGCGCAGGCGATCGAATGGACGGGCGCTCGGGTCGCGGTCGCCTGGGGTGCGGCGACGAACATCAAGGTCACCACACCAGGTGACCTGCTGCTGGCTGCCGCGGTGCTCGCGGCGAGGGACATCGGATGAGCGGCAACCGCATCGGCATCGGTTACGACGTGCATCGCCTGGGCGGTGAGGGACCGCTGCGGCTCGGTGGCGTGGAGATCGCCCACGACCGCGGAGTGATCGCCCACTCCGACGGTGACGTCCTGATCCACGCGTTGATGGACGCCCTGCTGGGTGCGATGGCGGCGGGCGACATCGGGCAGCATTTCCCGGACTCGGATCCAGCATACGCGGGCGCCTCCTCATTGCACCTGTTGGCGCAGGTCATGGGGCTGGTCCAGAGCCGCGGGTTCCGGGTAGTCAACGTGGACGCGACCATCGTCTGCGAGGCGCCCCGCCTTGCACCACACCTGCCTGCGATGCGCCAGGCGTTGGACGCGGTGTTGGCCTGCGGCGTGGATGCCATCGGACTCAAGGCCACGACCAATGAGGGTCTCGGCGCCATCGGCCGCGGCGAGAGCATCGCGGTCCACGCCGTGGCGCTGCTGGCATCGTCCTGATCGTGCCGGCGTCCACCGCCGAGCTGCCGCGCGCGCACGGCGCGCCGCCGGTCAGCGGCGCGATCCGCATGCAGGTCGAGGACTTCGTGGTCGACGAGATCCTGCCGTTCGAACCGGACGGCGAGGGTGAGCACCTGCTGTTGCAGATCACCAAGGTCGGCCAGAACACCGGCTGGGTCGCAGCGCAACTGGCGCGCGCGGCGAACATCCCGGCGCGCGAGGTCAGCTACGCCGGCCGCAAGGATCGCCACGCCGTCACCACCCAGTGGTTCTGCCTGAGGATCCCTGGCTCGAAGATGGACGATCCTGCGGCGCTGATGCCGGAGGGGTGCAGCCTGCTCGCGCACACCTGGCACCGCCGCAAGCTGCGGCCGGGCAACCTCTCCGGTAACCGGTTCCAGATCCGCGTCCGTGAGCTCGCTGGCGACCGCGATGCCCTGGTCGAGCGCCTGGCAACGATCGCGGGAGCCGGCGTCCCGAACTACTTCACCGAGCAGCGTTTCGGGCGTGGCGGTTCGCCACTGGATCCGCCGACGCCACCGGTACCGAGGGCGCGGGAGGCGCGCAGCCTCTGGTTGTCAGCTGCGCGCTCGGCGCTGTTCAACCGTGTGCTCGCCGCACGCGTGACCGATGGCAGCTGGGCGCGCGCGCTGCCGGGCGAGCTGCTGATGCTGCGCGATAGCCACAGCCACTTCGCCTGGGATGGCGTGGATGCCGCGATCCCACCGCGGGTCGCTGCCGGAGAGCTGCATCCCAGTGGACCCCTGGCGGGGGACCGTGGACCGCGCGCGAGTGACGCGGTGGCTGCGCTCGAAGATGGCATCCTCGCGGCGCACCCCGAGACCGTGGTTGAGCTGGTCGCGCGCCGTATGGAGATCGCCAGGCGCGCACTGCGGGTGATGGTCCCGGATCTGAGCTGGGAGCTGGGTGAGGACTTGGTGCTCAGCTTGCGCCTGCCACCGGGCTGCTACGCGACCGCTGTGCTGCGTGAGGCGGTCGCCTACCGCTTGCCGGAAGCGATCAGTACGTAGATCGCACCCAGCCCGCCGTCCACCTGCCGCGCGCTGGCGTAGCCGAGCACCCGCGGGTCCTTGCGCAGCCAGCCTGCGACCGCAGGCTTGATCACCGGGCGCCCCTCGGCTGAGCGCAGCCCGCGTCCGGTGATGATGCGCACGCAGATCGAGTCCAGGGTCGTGGTCCGGCCCAGCAACTGCTGCACCTCATCCCGTGCCTGCGCCAAGGTCAGCCCGTGCAGGTCGAGCTCCGCGTAGATCGGGAAGCCGCCGCGACGCAGCCGCCGGAACGCCTTCAAGCCGAGGTGATCGCGGCGGAAGCGGAGCTCCTCACCGGAGCTCAGATCGGTGCCGTCATCCCCCTCATGGAGGGCAGCTCGCATGACCTCGCGCTCAGCAGCCCGGCTGAAGCGTGCCCGTGCGCCTGGCCGCCGCCCGGGCAGATGGACGCGACCGTCGTCCGGGATCGGCCGGGCATCTCGCACCGCCGCCCGGAACGCCGCTACATCCTCGTCATCATCGTCGCCGGCGTTCACCGCGGACCTCCAGGGCGCTGCACCGCCGGCATGGTAACGCTGCCTGAGGGGCGTCGTCCGGTATATTCAGCGCCCATGACCACCCGTCAGGGCATCGGCATGACCTCCGCACGGACCCGCGATCGGCTGATCGCGCGCCTGCAGGAGAACGGTATCAGCGATACGCGCGTCCTCGAGCGGATCCGCGAGGTGCCGCGACACCTGTTCGTGGATGAAGCGTTGAGTACGCGCGCCTACGAGGACACGGCACTACCGATCGGATTCGGCCAGACCATCTCGCAGCCGTTCATCGTGGCGCTGATGACGCAGGCGGTGATCGCGGACGGGTTGCCGGAGCGGGTGCTGGAGATCGGCACCGGCTGCGGTTACCAGACCGCGGTGCTCGCGGGACTCTGCCCGCACGTGTTCAGCGTCGAGCGCTTGGGCGAGTTGCAGCGCAGGACCGCGGATCGATTGCGCGAGATGGGGATCTACAACGTGACCCTGCGCCACGCCGACGGCTGGCGAGGCTTCAAGCGTTACGCGCCCTTCGACGCGATCATCGTCACCGCCGCGCCGGACCGCGTCCCGCAGGCGCTGCTCGACCAACTCGCACCCGGAGGGCGCATGGTTCTGCCGGTGGACGAGCTGGGGACCACCGCACAGGAGCTGCGTCGCATCAGGCGCAGCGAGGATGGCAGCTTCATCGAGGAGCGGCTCGCACCGGTCACCTTCGTGCCGATGGTCCCGGGGGTGTCGGAGTGAAGCTGTTCAGCGCGCTCTACGAACGGGCGCTGCGCTGGTCGCGCCATCCGCATGCCGACTACTACCTCGGCGCACTGGCCGTCGCTGAATCATCCTTCTTCCCGATCCCGCCGGACGTGATGCTGGCACCGATGACCTTGGCGCGGCCCACGCATTGGTGGCGGCTCGCGGCGCTCACGACCGCCGCATCGGTCATCGGCGGTGCGTTGGGCTACCTGATCGGGTACTTCGCCCTCGATTCCGTGATGCCCTGGGTCGAGCGCGCTGGCTACCTCGCGGCCTACGAGCGCGCCAGCGCGGTGTTCCTGGAGTGGGGGTTCTGGGCGGTCCTGATCGCTGGGTTCTCGCCCATCCCCTACAAGGTGTTCACCATCAGCGCCGGCGCGCTCTCGATGGCGTTCCCGGGTTTCATCCTGGCTTCGGCGATCGGTCGTGGCGGTCGCTTCTTCCTGGTCGCGGGCCTGATCCGCCTGGGCGGCGAGCGCATGGAAGGCAGGATCCGCCGGCATGTGGATACGCTCGGGTGGCTGACGGTGCTCATCATCGTCGCGCTCGTCGTCTGGCAGCGGTGGGCGTGAGTCGCCGGGCCGCGATCCTGCTGCTCACGCTCGCGCTGACCGCATGCAGTGGCCGCGCGCTGAACTGGGATCCGGAGTCATACGTGGTAGCCGAAGGCGACACGCTCTATAGCATCGCCTTCCGCTACGGTCTCGATTACCGCGAGCTCGCGCGCAGGAACGGGATCGGATCCGACTTCCTCATCTATCCCGGTCAACGGTTGCAACTGCATGGTGAAGCGGTCGCGCGCAACGCACCGCCGGCTGCGACCACCGCGCGGACACCCGCACCGCGAGTCGGGATGCCGCCCGCGAGCACGCGTCCAGCCTCCGCTCCCACCCCGAGTCCGTTCACCTGGCGATGGCCCGCAGATGGTGAGGTCGTACGCAGTTTCGGTGGTGATGACAGCACCTCCAAAGGACTGGAGATCCGGGGCACGCGTGCAGCCGATGTGCGCGCTGCAGCACCCGGTCGCGTGGTGTATGCGGGAAGTGGACTGCGCGGATACGGCCGGCTTATCATCCTCAAGCACGATGAGACCTTCATCAGCGCGTACGCGTTCAACCGTCGCTTGCTGGTGGAGGAGGGGGATGATGTCGCAGCCGGTGAACAGATCGCCGAGATGGGGCAGGGGCCAGATGAGACACCGCTCCTACACTTCGAGATCCGTGTCGATGGTCACGCGGTGGATCCCATGCGCTACCTCCCGGCGCGCTGAGGTCGCGCGGCCATGCTGACCTCAGTCCTCAGATCACACGGTGTACGCAGCTGAGCCAGGGTACGGGCGAACGCGGCAGCAGCGGACGGGCGCAGAGCCTCGCCGCTGCGCCTGCTGACGCTGCCGAGCTCGCTGACGAGGAAATCGATGACGATGTGGAGCTGGTCGCTGACGAGGTGGATGCAGAGGACGCGGAGGTCGATCGAGAAGACGACGTCGACGACGCTGACGATGACGACGCCCCCGAGCGCCTGAGCTCCAACGCCTCCGCCGCCACCGCCGGCCGACGCTTCAACAGCGAGGCCCACGACGCGACCCGGATGTACCTCAGCGAGATCGGATTCTCGCCCTTGCTGTCAGCGGAGGAGGAGGTCTACTACTCGCGGCGAGCGATCAAGGGTGATGAGGCTGCGCGCCGTCGCATGATCGAGAGCAACCTGCGCCTGGTGGTCAAGATCGCCCGCCGTTACATGAACCGTGGCTTACCCCTGCTCGACCTCATCGAAGAGGGGAACCTGGGCCTGATCCATGCGGTGAAGAAGTTCGACCCGGAGCGCGGCTTCCGGTTCTCGACCTACGCGACCTGGTGGATCCGGCAGACCATCGAGCGCGCGATCATGAACCAGACGCGGACCATCCGGCTGCCGATCCATATCATCAAGGAGATCAACCTCTACCTGCGGTCAGCGCGCAAGCTCCAGCAGGAGCTGGACCGCGATCCGACCCCGGAGGAGATCGGTCTGTTCCTCGACAAGCCGGCCGAAGAGGTCAAACGCATGCTCGGCCTCAACGAGCGCATCGCCTCAGTGAACGCGCCCCTGAACAAGGAGGGTGATCGAATCCTCCTCGACGCGATCCCGGACGACGAGAAGTGCGATCCCTGGCGGCAGCTACAGGATGAGAACCTCCACCAGGTGCTGCACCGCTGGATGGACTGCCTGTCCGAGAAGCAGCGTCAGGTCGTCGAGCGCCGATTCGGTCTCAACGGCTATGAGAAGGCCACGCTGGAAGAGGTCGGCAACGAGATCGGTGTGACCCGCGAGCGGGTGCGGCAGATCCAGATGGATGCGCTGAAGCGCCTGCGCCAGATCATGGAGCGGGAAGGGCTCACCGAGGAGACGCTCTTCGAATGACGGCGTCCTGAGGCGGCCCATCGCGGCGTTGCGCTTCGCCGCTCGGATGCTCACTTACCGGCACGTAAGCTCCGCTCCTCGCGGCTCGCACGCCTTGCGCTGAGCCACCTCAGTTCCGCCGCTGCGCTGCCCCTGACTCGGCAGCACGCCGCGAGCCGCGCGTGAGTCGCCGGGATATCAGTACTTGGTGGGAACCTACGCGAGGCTCGAGGCCCGCGGCCGTCTTCAGTCCCTGCGTGCCTCAGGACGACAGTGGGTAGAGGAGGGCGACGACGCGTCGGCCTTCACCCAACAGGATATTGAACGTCCTGCACGCCGCTGCCGTCGGCATCACCTCGAGGCCGATCCCGCGCGACTGGATCGGCACGGCGACGCGATCCGGCAGCAGCATGCTGTCGCTGCCGGTGCCGATCAGCAGCACCTCGGGATCCTGATCCAGCAGCGATGCCAGGCTCTCCTCGTCCAGCTCCCGCGGCGGTGGTCCCGCCCAGGCCGGGATGATCTGCTCGGCGCTGATCACCAGCGTCGTGGTATGGACCTCATCGCGCACACGGATGCCCTCCGGGCCGTAGGCCTGGATGCGGTGCTTGGCGGTCAGCAACTCCACTGCGATTCTCATAGCGGGTACATTAGGCCGAGAGCGGGGCTCCGCTCAAACGGACAGCAGCATGCCCCTCATCGATACCCTCATCATCCCTGGCCTCGCCGCCGCGGTCACAGCTGCTCACGCAGCCCCGATCCCGGGCTTGCGGCAGTTGTGTCGCCATGCGCGGGTGCGCGCCGGGGGCGTTGCAGGCATGGATGCGGCGGTCTGGGCTGCGCTGGGTGGTGGCATCGACATCCCTGGTGCTGCCGCGGCGAGCTGGACCGGGGTGCATGGCGAGGCGCCAGCGCAGTCGCTGTTGCTGGCCACGCCCGTGCAGATGTTCGCTGGCCCCGATCAAGCCAGCATGGTGCCGGTGCCTGGTGTGGGCCCCGAGCTGCAACCCGGGCTCTGGATCCGGCTCAGCCAGGCTGCGCTGGAGTGTGGCGGTCGCTTGATCGCAGGCCCCGAGGGGTTGGTCTGGTTGCGCATGGAGGAGGATCCCGGTGCAGGTGGCGCCGACCCGTTCCGTGCGGCCGGTGGTCCGGTGGACCTGCCGGAGTCGCAAGCCTTGCTCCGCCTGTTGAACCACCTGCAGATGGCCCTGCACACCGAGCAGGATGCGGGCTTCAACTCGCTCTGGTTCTGGGGCGCTGGTGGCGCACCGGCGATCACCGCGGGCGCCCAGATCACGCTGGTCGGCGGCGATGCCGCGGCCCGGGGCATGGCGCTGCTCCGCGGCGCGAGCGTGCAGGATCGTTGGCGCGACCAGGTACCGGTGATCCTGATCGAGCGTCGGTTGGCGAGGGCAGCCGATGAGGCCGACTGGCTCGAGGCACTTGCGGCGATCGATACCGAGCTCCTGACGCCGCTGGCTGCGCGCGCTGCGCCCTTGCACATCGTCGATCCGGATGCGGGCCTCCACCTGGAGGTGGTCGCCGGTTGGTGGCGGCGGCTCTGGAACCGCAGCGGTACCCCAGGCGCGCTCCTCGGCTGGCCTGGCCCGTGAGTCCGCGCATCGTGCGCAGGGCGGTGCCGGACGGTATCGCCGGTCCCTCCGGCGTCCACCCCGTGCTGGCACGCTGCTACGCGAGCCGCGGCATCCCGGACGCTGCTGCGCTGGGGCGTCGTCTGGATGAACTACCCACCGGCGAGGGCATGCCGGGGCTCCCTGAAGCGGGCGTGCTGATCGCGGATGCGGTCCGGGACGGTGCCCGCATCCTGGTGGTCGGGGACTACGATGCCGACGGTGCCACCGCGGCGGCGGTCGCCATCCAGGGCCTGCGGGCGATGGGTGCGCGCGCGGTCGATGGCCTGGTGCCGGACCGGCAACGGCATGGCTACGGCTTGAGCCCCGCGTTGGTCGCGGAGGCGGCGGCGCTCGCGCCCGACCTGATCATCACCGTGGACAACGGCATCGCTGCGATCGACGGCGTCGCCGCTGCCAAGGCGCGCGGCTGGAAGGTCGTGGTCACCGACCACCACCTCCCGGGCGATCGGCTACCGGACGCCGATGCCATCGTCGATCCTTGTCTGCCTGACAGCGGGTTCCCCACGCGCGCCCTCGCTGGCGTCGGCGTGATGTTCTACGTGCTCACCGCGGTGCGTCGCGAGCTGGGCTCCGACGCGAACCTCGCTGCGCTGCTCGACCTGGTGGCGGTCGGCACGGTCGCAGACATGGTGCCGCTGGATCGCAGCAACCGGATCCTGGTCCACCAGGGCCTGCTGCGGCTGCGCGCCGGCGACACGCGTCCCGGCATCGCCGCGCTGGCGGCGGTCGCCGGTCGCGAACTGCAGCGCATCACCGCACAGGATCTGGCGTTCGCGATCGCGCCCCGCATCAACGCGGCAGGTCGCTTGGAGGACATGCGCATCGGTCTGGACTGCCTGCTCACCGACGACCCTGAACGGGCGCGTGCGCTGGCGGGCGCACTGGACGCCATCAACCGCGAGCGCCGCAGCGTGGAAGCGGACATGCGTGCGCAGGCCGAGGTCGCGGTGGAGCAGCAGTTGCTCGCGCTCTCGGGTGCGTTGCCGGATGCGCTGGTCATCAGCGATCGGCGCTGGCACCAGGGGGTGGTGGGCTTGGTGGCCGGGCGCATCAAGGAGCGCTTCGCCCGCCCCGTGATCGCCTTCGCCCCTGGAGAGGCTGGCGAGCTCAAAGGTTCGATGCGCAGCGTGCCCGGGGTCCACGCCCGTGATCTGCTGGCGCGGGTGGCTGCCCAGCACCCGGGTTTGATCGGGCGCTTCGGCGGCCATGCCATGGCTGCCGGCCTCAACCTCGCACAGCGCGACCTGGCGCGCTTCGGCGAAGCGGTGAATGCGGCGATGCGCGAACTCGATGTGGACCTGGATGCTGGTGCGGTGCTCACCACCGACGGTGAGTTGGCGGATGAGGAGCTGGGGCTCCCGCTGGCGCAGGCGCTGCGAGATGGCGGTCCCTGGGGTCAGGGCTTCCCGGAGCCGAGCTTCGATGGTGAGTTCGAGGTGCTGGAGCGTCGGGAGGTCGGGCGTGGCCACCTCAAGATGCGCGTGCGCGCCGCCGGGGGTGGTGCGGTGGACGCCATCGCGTTCGGTCTCTGGGACCATGTCCTCGCGAAGTCATCCCGGCTCCGGCTCGCGTACAGGGTGGAGGCGGATCACTGGCGCGGTGTCCCGCGTTTGCAGCTGATGGTCGAAGCGTTGCTCCCGCCCGGCGCATGAGCGACCCCCTGCTAAGATACGCGCCCCGCGACGGGGTGAACCAGGACGGAACAGCGTGATGGAGACCAATGCGGTCCGCTACCGGATCGAGGACCTGATCGAGCGCGTCGATGCGCTGAGGGGGTACCTTTGACTACGCCGGCAAGAAGGATCGACTCGACGAGGTGAGCCGTGAGCTCGAGGACCCCAAGGTCTGGGAGGACTCCGAGCGCGCGCAGAACCTGGGGCGAGAACGGGCGCAACTCGAGGATGTGGTCCGCGGTCTGGACCAGCTCTCGGATGGCCTGAGCGACGCCGCCGGCCTGCTGGAGATGGCCACGGAGGAGGGCGACGAGGTCACCCTCGCGGAGATCGTCAGCGACGTCGAAGGTCTGGGTGCGCACGTCGAGCGGCTGGAGTTCCGCCGCATGTTCGCCGGCGAGATGGATCCGTCCAACGCCTTCCTGGACATCGCTGCGGGTGCCGGTGGCACCGAGGCGCAGGACTGGGCCGAGATGCTGCTGCGCATGTACCTGCGCTGGGCCGAGCGTCAGGGCTTCCGCACCGAGATCATCGAAGCGTCGCCGGGTGAGGTAGCGGGGATCAAGAGCGCGACTGTGCGCGTCGAGGGCGATCACGCCTTCGGCTGGTTACGCACCGAGACCGGCGTGCATCGCCTGGTGCGCAAGTCACCGTTCGATTCGGGCAACCGACGCCACACCTCCTTCGCTGCGGTGTTCGCGTCGCCGGAGGTGGATGATGACATCGACATCGAGATCAATCCGGCCGACCTGCGCATCGATGTGTACCGCGCCAGCGGTGCCGGCGGTCAGCACGTGAACCGCACAGAGAGTGCGGTGCGCATCACCCATCTGCCCACCAACGTGGTGGTGCAGTGTCAGAACGACCGCTCGCAGCACAAGAACAAGGCCACCGCGATGAAGCAGCTGAAGGCCAAGCTGTACGAGCTCGAGGAGCAGAAGCGGCGTGCCGAGCAGCAGATCGCCGAGGACGCCAAGTCGGACATCGGCTGGGGCAGCCAGATCCGCAGCTACGTGCTCGATCAATCCCGGATCAAGGATCTGCGTACTGGCTACGAGGTCGGGAACACCCAGGCGGTGCTGGACGGTGACCTCAACGGGTTCATCGAGGAGAGCCTGAAGCAGGGCTTGTAGAATCGGCACGGGTTCGCCGCGTCGAGGGTAGAGGAGTGGACGGCAAGTGACAGAGCAGGACGAAAACTACGTCATCGCGGAGCGTCGGCGGAAGCTGGGCGAGTGGCGCGATGCGGGCGGTGCCTATCCCAACGACTTCCGTAGGGATGCGCTCGCCGGCGACCTGCATGGGTTGTTCGATGGCCGCAGTGCCGAGGACCTGGAGGCGGAGCCGATCACGGTCGCCGTCGCCGGCCGCATGATGGCGAAGCGCATCATGGGCAAGGCCTCGTTCACCAACCTGCAGGACGTGTCAGGCCGCATCCAGCTCTACGTGCAGCGCGATGAGATCGGCACCGAGGCTTACGCAGCGTTCAAGGCCTACGACATCGGCGACATCGTCGGCGCGCGCGGGCGCTTGATCCGCACTCGCACCGGCGAGCTCAGCGTGCATGTCAGCGAACTGGTCCTGATCACAAAGTCCCTGCGCCCGCTGCCCGAGAAGTTCCACGGCCTCACCGATGCCGAGCAGCGGCACCGGCAACGCTACGTCGACCTGATCATGAACGAGGAGAGCCGGAGCATCTTCCGGGCGCGCACCGACCTGATCCGATTCCTGCGCGGGTTCCTCGACCACATCGGCTTCATGGAAGTCGAGACCCCGATGATGCAGTTGATCCCGGGCGGCGCCATGGCCAAGCCCTTCATCACCCACCACAACGCGCTGGGGATCGACCTCTACCTGCGCATCGCGCCGGAGCTCTACCTGAAGCGCCTGGTGGTCGGTGGTTTCGAGAAGGTCTACGAGATCAATCGCAACTTCCGCAACGAGGGGCTGAGCACACGCCACAACCCTGAGTTCACCATGCTGGAGTCCTACGAGGCCTACGCAGACTACATCGGCTGCATGGACATGACCGAGACCATGCTCCGCGATGCGGCGCTGGCGGTGACCGGTGGCACCTCGCTGCGCTTCGGTGATGCTGAGCTGGACCTCGGCGCGCCGTTCCAGCGGGTGACCATGGAGGACGCGGTGCTGGCCGCCGACCCCAGCCTCGATCGCGGCAAGCTCCGCGACCGCGAGTACATGGCGGCAGCCTGTGCGCGCCACAGCCTGGGGCCGACCATCAATGATGGCGCTGGCACCGGCAAGTTGCTGATGGCGCTGTTCGAAGGCCTGGTGGAACACACGCTGATCCAACCCACCTTCATCACCCAGCATCCGACTGAGGTCTCCCCGCTATCCCGCTGCAACGATGACGATCCCTACTTGACGGATCGCTTCGAACTGTTCATCGGCGGCCTGGAGGTCGCCAACGGCTTCTCCGAGCTCAACGACGCAGAGGACCAAGCCGAGCGCTTCCGCGCGCAGGTGGAGTCCAAGGGCGCGGGCGATGAGGAAGCCATGCACTACGACGCGGACTACGTGCGCGCGCTGGAGTACGGCATGCCGCCGGCTGCGGGACTGGGCGTGGGCATCGATCGGCTGGTGATGCTGATGACGGATACGCAGTCGATACGGGAAGTGATCCTGTTCCCCCACATGCGCCCTGAGGCCGAGTGAGCGTCCTGCTGCGCGCTGATTGAAGCGTAAGTTCCAGGCCACGGGCCACGGGCCACGGGCCTCGCGTAGGTCCTCGTCACTCGGTGATCTTCCCTGGACTCACGCGCGGCTCGCGGCTCGTGGCGCGCTTCGTCTACGCCAGTTCCGGGATCGCGTACGGCAGGTCGAGCCGTGTCAGCCGGGCATCGCCGACGCGCAGGTCCGCTGCGGCATCCGCCAGGTTCACCACCGCCAGCAGTTCGCAGCCGGCGCCCACAGCAGCCCCGTACAGCACCGTACCGACGCGGCGATCACCGTGCATGACCTCGCTACCGGGGTCCGGCACCGCGCCGGGTAGCTCGAAGCGCAGGGTCCTGCGCTTAACGCTGCCCAGGTGGTGGGCGCGGTTGATCACGCCCTGACCGGGGTAACAGCCCTTGCGCCAGTTCAGCCCCGCGGTCAGATCCAGGTTCAGTAAGGTCGGCAGGAAGTCGTCCGCCGTCTGCGGGAACAGTTGCGCGCGACCGGCGCGGATCTCGCCCAGCGCATCCCAGGCGCATCCCGCATCCAGCGTCAGGGTGAGCTTCGCGCGCAGGATGTAGATGGCTAGGGCGTCGCGTACCGGGGCAGCCAAGCTCGCGGGTAGGGCGAGCAGCCAGTCCTCGCCGTCCCGGGATGGCCGGAACACGGCGCGCAGCCGACCCTTGGCATCGCACCAGCCGGCGATGTCAGGTATGCCCGAGTGCAGATCCACGGTCAGCTGGTCGTGCAGGAAGCCGGTGGCATCCGGGCCGTGGGCACGGATCGGGATCAGGGGCTGCGAGGCACCAGGGTCGTCCATCCTTGCTATGTTAGCCCCATGCGCCTGCGAGCTATCGTCATCGTCGCCTCCATGCTGGTCGCTTGCGCGGAGCCGGTCAGCGACGAGCAGCAGCTGCGCGATCTGGTCGCCAGAGCGGAGCAGGCCGCGGAAGCCCGGGATGCCAGTGAGCTCCTGGAGTTGGTCGCACCGCACTACACGGGACCGGGCGGATCACACCGCGAGGACCTGTTCCGGATGGCGGCGGGCTACTTCCTGGTCAACCAGCAGGTCTACGTGCTGACGCGGATCCACAGCGTGACCCTGAACCCCGACGGCACCGCCAGCGCTGACCTAGCGGTCGCGATGGCGCGGACGCCCCTGGGCGACCACCGTCTGCTGGCCCAGACCCGGGCGGACCTGTTCAGGGTGCAGCTGGAGCTGGTTCGGGACGACGACGGATGGCTGATCTACCTCGCCCAGTCCCAGCCCGCGGGGCCCGGCGACTTCCTCTGAGCTCGCCCGTCCGAGGTCGCAGCGTGCGCTCAGCGCATGCAGCTACCGCCTCGTGGCGCTCGATAGTCAGCAGGGACAGCATGTCCTGCGGGGATCGCGAAGCGGACGCCGTGGCCCGGCCGACAGACCCGCTGCCACTCGCCCCGCGAGGATCCGGCGGCTTTCGGTGGCATGGATGCGCAGGCGGTGGTCATCCCGAGCAGGAGCAGGGTGATGGCGCGTTTCATCCGGATGAACCTCATGTTGACTGACCTCGGTCATGCCCTCGCGTTGCCAGCGTCCCCCAGCTACGGGAGAATGCGCCCAGGGAGTAACGATGCGAGAATCCGACGACCACACCGCCGAGGATGCCGCAGCGCAGGGTGAGCCGCCAGCCCGAGTGGCACCCGCGGATGCGGGACGGGACCGGCCGAGCCCGGACCGCGACGAACGACCGGTCGAGATCGGCGGCAGGACCAAGGGCCTGGAGCCGACGCGCTACGGCGACTGGGAGAAGGAAGGTCGCTGCATCGATTTCTGAGCGCGGACCTCACCTAAGCCTCACCTAAGGATGACCGGACGAATGCGACCTACCCACCGACCGCTGTCTCCGTTCTGGATCTATCGCCTGGGCTGGACCATGTCCCTGTCCGGCACCCACCGCATCACCGGCATGTTGCTGTCGATCGGCTCACCGCTGTTCGTGCTGTGGCTGCTGGCCATCGCCGGCGGGGAACGCAGCTACGCGAGCTACGCCTCGGTGCTCACGTCCCCGTTCGGTTGGGTCGTCTACGCCGGCTTCATCTTCTGCATCGCGTACCACCTGTGTAACGGCATGCGCCACATGGGTTGGGATTTCGGCAAAGGCATCGATGTCACCACCGCGAAGCGCACCGGCGCGCTGGTGGTGGTCTCAGCGCTGCTGCTGACCGGTCTGGTGCTGGTCGCGACCTACGGGAGGGCAGCATGAGCGCTACCGAAGACGATCTCCGCCATCCGATCAAGACGGCGCGCGGCCTAGGCTCGGCCAAGTCCGGCCTGCACCACTGGTGGATCCAGCGCGTCACTGCGGTGGCGCTGATCCCGCTCTCGGTGTGGTTCGTCTGGCAGGCGACGAGCCTGTTCCATGCTGACTACGAGACCGTGCATGCGTTCCTGGCCCAGATCTGGAACGCCGCCTTGATGGCCACCTTCGTGGTCGTGCTCCTGTACCACTCCTACCTGGGTTTGCAGGTGGTGGTCGAGGACTACGTCGGTAGCGAGTTCAAGAAGCTCGCTACCTTGATCACACTCCAGTTCGTACACGTGCTGCTCGCGGTCGTCGCGGTGCTGGCCGTACTCAAGATCGCCCTGGGGGGCTCCGCCTGATGTCGTACAAGATCTTCGATCACACCTACGACTGCGTCGTGGTAGGCGCCGGTGGCGCCGGGCTGCGCGCCACGGTCGGACTGGTCGAGCTGGGGTTCAAGACCGCCAACATCACCAAGGTGTTCCCGACCCGCAGCCACACGGTGGCGGCGCAGGGCGGCATCTCCGCCGCGTTGGGGAACATGGGTCCGGACCATTGGACTTGGCACATGTACGACACGGTCAAGGGCTCCGACTGGCTCGGTGACCAGGACGCCATCGAGTACATGTGCAAGGAGGCGCCGGAGGCTGTCATCGAGCTCGAGCACTACGGTGTGCCGTTCTCGCGCACCGAGGAGGGCAAGATCTACCAGCGTCCCTTCGGCGGTATGACCACGGAGTTCGGCAAGGGCACCGCTGAGCGCACCTGTGCAGCCGCCGACCGCACCGGCCACGCGATGCTGCACTCGCTGTACCAGCAGTCGCTCAAACACCAGGCCGAGTTCTTCATCGAGTACTTCGCCCTGGACCTGATCATGGAGGATGGGACTTGCCGTGGCGTCATGGCCTGGGACCTGTCCACCGGTGAGCTGCACCGCTTCCGTGCACAGATGGTGATCCTGGCGACCGGCGGCTACGGTCGCACCTACTTCTCATGCACCGGGGCTCACACCTGCACCGGCGATGGCGCGGGCATGGTCCTGCGCGCTGGGCTGCCGCTGCAGGACATGGAGTTCGTGCAGTTCCACCCGACCGGGATCTACGGCGCGGGTTGCCTGATCACCGAGGGGGTGCGCGGCGAGGGCGGCTACCTGACCAACTCCGAGGGCGAGCGCTTCATGGAGCGCTACGCGCCCAACGCTAAGGACCTCGCGTCGCGCGACGTGGTCAGCCGCGCGATGACCATCGAGATCCGCGAAGGCCGCGGCGTCGGACCTGATAAGGACCACATCTACCTGCACTTGGAGCACCTTGGACCCGAGGTGATCCACGAGCGCCTGCCCGGCATCGCCGAGAGCGCCAAGATCTTCGCTGGCGTGGATGTCGCCAGCGAACCGATCCCCGTGTTGCCGACCGCGCACTACAACATGGGCGGGATCCCGTCCCTGCACACCGGCGAGGTCGTCACCAAGATCGACGGCGATCCGGATGCGGTGGTGCCCGGGCTGATGGCGGTGGGTGAGGCGGCCTGCGTCTCCGTCCATGGCGCGAACCGCCTCGGCTCCAACTCCCTGCTCGACCTGGTAGTGTTCGGCCGCAGCGCCGCCAACCGTTGCGGCGAGATCCTGACGCCCGGTGCCTCGCAGCGACCGTTGCGAGCGGATGCCGGCGATGAGGCGATCGCGCACTTCGACAGGATCCGGAACGCAGCGGGTGATCGGCGTACCGCCGACATCCGTCTGGAGATGCAGCGGACCATGCAGTCACACGCGCCGGTGTTCCGCACCGGCACCGTGTTGGATGAGGGTGTCGCCAAGCTGAACGAGACCTACCGTTCGTTCGGGACGGTCAACGTCTCCGACCGTTCGCTGGTCTGGAACTCTGATCTGGTCGAGACGCTCGAGCTCGAGAACCTGCTGGGCTGCGCGATCACGACCATCGCGAGTGCAGCGAACCGCCAGGAGAGCCGGGGCGCGCATGCGCGCGAGGACTTCCCGGAGCGGGATGATGTGAACTGGATGAAGCACACGCTAGCCTGGCTCGACCCGGCGGGTGTGGTGCGGATCGATTACCGGCCGGTGCACATGACCACGCACTCCGGTGAGATCGACACGATCCCGCCCAAAGCACGGACCTACTGAGGAACGCACCGACCATGCCGCAGCTGACGCTCCCCAAGAACAGCCAGGTCACCGAAGGCAAGAGCTTCCCAGCGCCAGCGGGCGCGACGAGATTGCGTAAGGTGAAGGTCTACCGCTACGACCCCGATTCGGGCGCCAACCCGCGCATCGATACTTACGAGGTCGCGGTGGACCGCAGCACCCCGATGGTCCTGGACGTGCTCATCAGGATCAAGAACGAGGTCGATCCGACCCTGACCTTCCGGCGTTCCTGTCGCGAGGGCATCTGCGGCTCCTGCGCGATGAACATCGACGGTAAGAACACCTTGGCATGCACCAAGGCCTGCGACGAGATCGCGGGCGACATCGCGATCTACCCGCTGCCGCATCTGCCCGTGGTCAAGGACCTGGTCCCCGACCTGACCCACTTCTATGCGCAGTACGCAGCCATCGAGCCCTGGATCAAGACCCAGTCGCCGGCGCCCGCGAAAGAGCGTCTGCAGAGCAAGGCGGACCGCGAGAAGCTCGACGGGCTGTACGAGTGCATCCTCTGCGCCTGCTGCTCGACCAGCTGCCCCAGCTACTGGTGGAACTCGGAGCGCTACCCGGGCCCGGCGATCCTGCTCCAGGCCTACCGCTGGATCGTGGACTCCCGCGACGAGGCCACTGGCGAGCGGCTTGAGGCCCTGGAGGACCCGTACAAGGTCTTCCGTTGCCACACCATCATGAACTGCGCCGATACCTGCCCGAAGGGTCTCAACCCGGCGCTGGCCATCGCCGAGACCAAGAAGCTGATCTTGCATCGCGGCCACTGAGCGGCCGACGGCGCGCATGGCAGCAGCCCGTACGGATGCGGATCCGGATCCCGAGGTCCGGCGCCTGCGCTGGCTATGCCGGCGCGGCATGCGCGAGCTGGACATCAAGCTGGAGCGGTACCTGGCGGAATGCTGGCAGGCTGCGGGGACCACTGAGCGCGCCGACTTCCGGCGCCTGCTCGACGCCCAGGACCCCGAGATCTGGCGTTGGCTGCTGGGTCAGGAACCCACCCCAGATCCTGGTCTGGAGGTCATCATCACGCGCTTGCGCGGGCTCTGAGCGGGTGACAGGGTGGGGCGCTGGGCGCGGCAGGCTTGGATGGACGTGCGCCGCGGGTAGCCGCCGGCAGGGATGTCCCACCCGGGTTGAACTTCGGCCGCTGGGTGTGGGTCATACGGCATAGGCGGAAGGAACCGCCACCTGGGAGGAAGGGGACGCCCGGATGGGCACACGTGGCGATGACCAGGCGCTGGTCGAGAGGGTCCAGCGCGGCGACAAGACGGCGTTCGATCTGCTGGTGCGCAAGTACGAGCACCGGATCGTGAAGCTGGTCAACCGCTATGTGCACGACAGCGCAGCGGCGCTGGACGTGACCCAGGAGGCCTTCATCAAGGCCTACCGAGCGATCCCGTCCTTCAGGGGCGATAGCGCTTTCTACACATGGATGTACAGGATCGCGATCAACACCGCCAAGAACTACTTGGTCGCTGAGGGTCGCAGACCGGTGGATTTCAACCTGGACCTCCAGGACCCGGAGCAGTTCGAGATGCACGCCAGGCTCAGTCACAACGACTCCCCTGAGGCGATGGTCCTCACCGAGGAGATCCGCTTGACGGTCGAGGCGGCCATCACCGAGCTTCCGGAGGACCTGCGCACCGCGATCGTGCTGCGCGAGATGGAGGGGATGAGTTACGAGGAGATCGCGATCTCCATGGAATGCCCGGTGGGCACCGTGCGCTCGCGGATCTTCAGAGCCCGAGAGGCCATAGACCGGCGGCTGGCACCGCTGCTGGATTGAGGACGGGACAGGAAGTGAACAACAAGCAGGCACTCTACGAACAGATCTCCGCGCTGGCCGATGGCGAGCTGGAGGTGCATGAGCGCGCGCTGCTCATCAAGCGTCTGGAGCAGGATCCCGATGCGCGTGAGCGCTGGGGCCGCTACCACCGCATCGGTGAACTGATGCGCGGCAGCAGCGTCATCCCCGGCCAGCGGGTGGCGGATTCCGTGCGCGCGGCGCTGGCATCCGAGCCGGCTCACGGGAACCGCGTGAGCATGCCGGCCTGGGTGCGGCCGCTGGCCGGGCTCGCGATCGCAGCGACGGTGTCAGCGGTCGCCATCCTCGCACTGCGCAACCAGGGTCCGGTGACTGATCTGTCGCCGGTCGCCAGCGCGCCTGCGCTGGTCGAACCGGATGCTGAGGTCAGCGTGCGCGCCGCTGCATTGCGCGGCGACGCAGCTGAGGAGGATCGCCTGCGGCAGCGCATGGAGGCCTACCTCGTCAACTACGCAGAGTCGGCAGCCGCGACGCGACCGCAGGGCGTGCTGGAGTTCGTGCACGTGACCCGCCAGGGCGATCTCGCCCAACCCGGCGCCGAGCCCGCTGAAGCGACGGACGCGCGCGATGCCGGGGCGGACGACGGCGAGGACTGAGTCCGTGCGACGCGCCGCCATCATCCTGTTGCTCGGTTGCGCGTCCCTCGCCACCAGCGCCTGGGATGGCGCCGATCGCTTCGATCCGCCGGCCTGGCTCGAGCGCATGGAGCGCTCGATATCCACCTTGGATTACATCGGCACCTTCGTCCTGATCCAGGGTGGCGAGGTGCAGACCATGCAGGTCGTGCACCGCGTCCGCGATGGTGAGGAGCGTGAGCGCTTGCTGTCGCTGGACGGGACTGCTCGCGAGGTCATCCGGGACGCGACCGAGGTACGCGTCTACTTGCCCGATCGTGGCACCGTGGTGGTGGATCAGCGTGCGCTGGACAACCCGCTACGAGGATCACTGCCGCGCTTCCAGGAGCGCCTGCTCGAGGTCTACCGATTCGAGATGCAGGGTGACGACCGGGTCGCCGGGCGCGCTACGCGGATCCTGGCGATCCTGCCGAAGGACGAACTGCGCTACGGCCAGCGTCTCTGGCTGGACGTGGAGACGGGCTTACCGCTGCGCACGGAGACCCTCTCGCCGGCTGGGGTGGTGCTCAGTCAGTTGATGTTCACCGGCATCCAGGTCGGTATGGGGATCCCCGATTCCGCGCTGGAACCCACGGTCCGCGTCGAAGCGCTGCGCTCGGTGCGCGCTTCCTCTGCACCGCCGCCGCTGCGAGGCGTGCTCGCCGAGGAGAGCCCATGGAGCGTCGCGGATCCACCAGCGGGCTTCGTCCTGGAAGCGCGCAAGGTGCAGGCCATGGCAGAGGTCGGCGGTGTCGTCGAGCACCTGGTGTTCTCCGATGGCATCGCATCGATCTCGGTCTACATCGAGCATGCGGACCTCGGTACCGATCACATCCAGGGCACCTCGCAGCTCGGTGAGGTACACGCCTATGCCAAGGTCATCCAGGGCCACCTCGTCACCGTGGTCGGGGAGGTGCCGGAGCGCACCGTACGCGCCATGGCGGACGCGGTCCGCTACCGCGGGCGGCATCCGCGCTAGGTATCCGCGGTAGCATGGCGGCTCCGAACGGGGGGGAGGGTCCCGGTGGCGCTGATCAGGGAGAGCGGGGTCGTGATCGAGACGGTGGGTACCAGCACCCGCGTCCGTACGGCTGCGCGCGCCGGTTGCGCCCGCTGCGCGGCGGGCGAAGGTTGCGGTGCGGGCCTCAATGCGTGGCTGCTCTCCGACCGTCTGGACCTGGTGCTCTGCGACAGCCGTGATGGCGCACCCGCGGTCGGTGAAGCGGTGACGCTGGAGATCGAAGAGAGCGCTGTGTTGCTCGCCGCCGCGCTGGCGTACTGCCTCCCCTTGGTCGCCATGGTCGTGTCTGCAGCGTCGGCCTACCTCTGGGGCGCGAACGAAGTGGGTCAGATCATCGGGGGTCTCGCGGGTCTCGCGCTCGGCGCGTTCGTCGCGCAGCGCTTGGCGGTGAGCGAGACGATCGCGCGTCGCCTGGTCCCACAGATGAAGCGTTACACCGAAGGATGAGCAGCACCTTGGCCATCCTCGCGCTCGCTGCGGGGCCGCTGGGCCTGCCTGACTTCGTGCCGGTGGTCGAGGCCGTCGCGCCCTCCATCGTCAACATCAGTACCGTGCGTGAGTTCGGCACCCACAGGCTCAGCGCGAGCGACGACCCGGCGGCCGTCGCCGAGATGCTCGATGCGATCGGACGCGGTGATCGAGACGCACTCAGCGAGGGCGTCTCGCTGGGTTCCGGTCTCATCGTCCGGGCCGACGGCCTGATCCTGACCAATCACCATGTGATCGAGGGCGCCACCGAGGTCCGGGTGCAGCTATCCAATGGCACCAGGCACACGGTGGAGGTCATCGCCAGCGACCGCGCCAGCGATCTGGCCCTGCTGCAGATCCATGCCGCGAGCAACCTGCCGGTCACGACGATGGCGCCGACTTCGGCGGTGAGGCCAGGGCAGTGGGTGCTCGCGATCGGGGCGCCTTTCGGCCTGGGGCAATCGGTGACGGCTGGCATCGTCTCCGCCACCGGTCGGACACTCGATGACGGCGGCTTCATCCCCTTCATCCAATCCGACGTCGCGATCACCCCAGGTAACTCAGGTGGGCCGCTGTTCGACGCCGAAGGGCGCGTCGTCGGCATCAACTCGCAGGTCTACAGTCAGGCTGGCAACTTCCAGGGTGCCTCGCTCGCGATCCCGATGGACATGGCGATGCTGGTGGTCGACGAACTCCTGGCCCATGGGCGCGTGCGCTGGGGCTGGATGGGTTTCACCTTGTCGGAACCCGTCTGGCGAGACGGCAGCCAAGCGGGCGGAGCAGTGGTAACCGCGGTGGCGCCGGGTGGTCCCGCAGCGCGAGCCGGTCTGGAGCCTGGCGACCGCATCGTGGCCCTGGATGAGTCCCTGGTCCGTCGCGCCAGCGAGCTGCCGGCACTGATCGCGCGGCACATGGCTGACGAGGACCTGGGTTTCGGGATCATCCGCGACGGTCACTTGCTGGAGCTGAGAGCCCGCACCAGTGAGATGCCGGCCGAACCCACGCGGACGCTGATGGCGCTCGCAGGCTTCGGCCTGGTGGTGCGCGACCTGGACCCGTCGGAGGTGCGCCAGCTGGCCCTGGCGGATGCCGGGGTGCGCGTGGTGCAGGTCACCTCTGGCACCGCCGCCAGCGCAGGCTTCCGGGCAGGCGATATCGTCGTGCAGGTGGATGGGCAGGGCGTGGAAGGGGCGGCGGACCTGTCGCGGCGACTGCGCGGCTTCGGGCAGCGCCCGCCGATCCCGGTGCTGGTCGAGCGCCGTGGGGCGCCGGTGTTCCTGCCGCTGGCCGTCCCCAACCCCGGCTAGATGGTCCTGATCGTCTACTCCCGCCCACGCTGCCAGCTCTGCGAGGAGTTCATCGCTGAGCTCGACGCCTGGTGTCGCCCGCGGGGTCTCAGCTTCGATGTGCACGATGTGGACGCGGATCCGGCGACGCGGGCGGCTTACGGTCTGCGCATCCCGGTGCTGGCGCTGGAAGGTGTGGAGCTGATGGCGGTGCATTTCGACCCGACGCTGATGGCTACAGCGACGGGCGGTTCGATGCCCGGATGAGGCGCGGGAGTACCCGACGGCAGGTCCAGCCTCCCGATCCGTCCTGCGGGTAATCAACATGGTCTGACCCACCGACCGTATAATGCGCGGTCCCCCACGGCCCTAAGGGGCCCGAGCCCGCAGGCCCGCGCGTCCATGAAGCAGATTCGCAACTTCTCCATCATCGCCCACATCGACCACGGCAAGTCCACGCTCGCAGACCGCTTCATCCAGATCTGCGGCGGGCTGGAGCTGCGCGAGATGTCGGAGCAGGTGCTGGACTCCATGGACATCGAGCGCGAGCGCGGGATCACCATCAAGGCTCAAGCGGTCGCGCTGGAATACAAGGCGAGGGACGGTCTGACCTACGAACTGAACTTCATCGATACGCCGGGTCACGTGGACTTCAGCTACGAGGTCTCACGCTCGCTGGCGGCCTGCGAGGGCGCGCTGCTGGTGGTGGATGCAGCGCAGGGCGTGGAGGCGCAGAGCGTCGCCAACTGCTACACCGCGGTGGACCAAGGCCTCGAGGTCCTGCCGGTGCTGAACAAGATCGATCTGCCCTCGGCCGAGCCCGAGCGGGTGATCGAGGAGATCGAGGACATCATCGGGCTGGACGCTACGGATGCGGTGCGGATCAGCGCCAAGACCGGCTTCGGCATCGAGGACCTGCTCGAGCGCCTAGTCGCGCAGATCCCACCGCCGCAGGGCGATCCTGATGCGCCGCTGCAGGCGTTGATCGTGGACTCATGGTTCGACAGCTACGTCGGCGTGGTCTCGCTAGTGCGGGTCATGAACGGGACCATCAGCAAGGGCGATCGCGTGCACGTGATGTCCACCGGTCGCGCCTGGGAGGTGACCCGCGTCGGTGTGTTCACGCCCAAGATGACCGAGCGCCCGTCGCTGGGCGCGGGCGATGTCGGCTTCATCACCGCAGGTATCAAGGACATCTATGGTGCACCGGTCGGCGACACGCTGACCCTGGACAAACGTCGTTGCGCGGCGCCCCTCCCTGGGTTCAAGCAGGTGCAGCCGCGCGTGTTCGCCGGCTTGTTCCCGGTCAGCTCTGACGATTTCGAGGACCTGCGCGAGGCCCTGTCCAAGCTCAAGCTCAACGATGCATCGCTGCATTACGAGCCGGAGAGCTCCGATGCGCTCGGCTTCGGCTTCCGCTGCGGGTTCCTCGGGATGCTGCACATGGAGATCGTGCAGGAGCGGCTGGAGCGCGAGTACCAGCTGAACCTGATCACCACCGCGCCGACCGTCATCTACGAAGTCGCGCTCACCGATGGGACCACGCAGGCGCTGGATAACCCGTCCAAGCTCCCGCCGGTGACCAAGATCGCGGAGCTGCGCGAACCCATCATCACGGCCAGCATCCTGGTACCGCAGGCCTACGTGGGCGCGGTGATCAAGCTCTGCATCGAGAAGCGGGGCGTGCAGAAGCAGATCCACTACAGCTCCGGGCATGTGCAGATCATCTACGAGCTCCCGATGAGCGAGGTGGTGCTCGACTTCTTCGATCGCCTGAAGTCGGTGAGCCGTGGCTACGCCTCCTTCGACTACGAGTTCACACGCTTCCAGACCGCTCCGCTGGTGAAGCTCGACATCTTGATCAACGGCGACCGCGTGGACGCGCTGTCCACCATCGTCCATCGTGAGAACGCGCAGACCCGCGGCCATGATGTGGTCGTCAAGATGAAGGACCTGATCCCGCGCCAGCAGTTCGAGGTGGCGATCCAGGCCGCCATCGGCGGCAAGATCATCTCGCGCTCCAGCGTCAAAGCGCTACGCAAGAACGTCACCGCCAAGTGCTATGGCGGTGATGCCACCCGCAAGCGCAAGCTGTTGGAGAAGCAGAAGGAAGGCAAGAAGCGCATGAAGCAGATCGGTTCGGTCGAGGTGCCGCAGGAAGCGTTCCTCGCAGTGCTCAAGGCCGGCAAGGCCTGATGCAGCTGGACCCCGTCCTGCTGCATACCCTCGTCACCCTCGCGACCGGTACGGTGGTCGCGCTCGAGCACTGGCGCTGGAGGCCCCGACGCCAGGTGGGCGCGGATCGCCCCGTCGGCGTCCGCATCAACGCTGTCGCGTTCCCGATCCTGCTGTCGTTGCTCATCCTGCGGACCTTCGTCGTGGAGCCTTTCCGGATCCCCAGCGGCTCGATGGTGCCGACGCTGCTGGTGGGTGATTTCATCATGGTGGACAAGGCCGCTTACGGGCTGCGGATCGCCTCACTGCGCTGGACGCTGCTGGATGGCGGGCGCCCGCAACGGGGTGAGGTCGTGGTGTTCCGCTACCCGGAGGACCCCAGCGCCACCTTCGTGAAGCGTGTGGTCGGGCTCCCGGGTGACCGGATCAGCTACCGCGATGGCCAGCTCCGGGTGAACGACGAACCGGTGCCGCGTGAGCCACTAGGTCCGTACTCCGGAGGCCCCGCGGGGGCCGAGTTGTACAGCGAACGCCTGGGTCGGGTGGCGCACCGGCTGGTGCGGATCCCGGGCCGGCCCGCGCTGGAGGATGATTTCGTGGTCCCTCAGGGGCATTATTACGTCCTCGGCGACAACCGCGATGCCAGCAACGACAGTCGTTCCTGGGGCACGGTGCCCGAGAGTCACTTGGTAGGCCGGCCGATGTTCGTCTGGCTGAGTTGGGAGCCCGGTCGCGGCCCGGATTGGCAGCGGGTCGGCGAGGACATCCGATGAACGAGCGGAGGACGAAGATGATCACGCAACGTCGGCAGCGCGGCATGACCCTGATCTCATGGATGCTGGTGGCGGCGATCGCCGCGTTCCTCGGGAGCTTCTTCTTCAAGTTGCTGCCCTTCTACATGGAGCAGATGCGCATCGATTCGGTGCTGGACGGCACCATGGAGGAGTACGCGGAGGTGACGCAGGCGCCGGTCAAGCGCGACCTGCAGCGCGCCGTCGAGCGCCGCATGGGTGTTAACGACGTCCGCTCGATCCGCGCGTCGGACCTCCAGTACAAGAACGAGGAGGGCCGCATGTACATCGGCTTCTCCTTCGAGCAGCGCACCGAGTTCATGGGCAACGTCTCCCTGGTCGTCACCTACGACCACTGGGTCCCGATCGGCCCCGGCGGCTGATCCTCGCGGGTGACCCGAACCCCCGACGACCTCGCTACCCGGCTCGGCCTGCGGTTCTCCGACCCCGCGCTGCTGGTGCGCGCGCTGACCCACCGCAGCGCGCCGGGTCGCATGCACAACGAACGCCTGGAGTTCCTCGGCGATGCGGTGCTCGGTCTGGTGGTCGCCGCCGAGCTGTGCAGCCGCCGACCGGAGCTGGAGGAGGGCGACCTGACCCGGCTGCGGGCCCACCTGGTCCGCCGCGAGACCCTGGCTGCCATCGCCGCCGAGATCGACCTCGGCATGCACCTGGCGCTGGGCCAGGGTGAACGCAGGAACGGCGGGCAGCAGCGCAGCTCGACCGTGGCCGACGCCCTGGAGGCGCTGGTCGGTGCGACCTACCTGGACTCAGGCTTCGACGGTGCGCGGGCCCTGGTGCTGCGCCTGTTCGCATCGCGGCTGGATGCGCTGCCCGATACCGACGGTCTGAAGGATCCCAAGACCCAGCTGCAGGAGCTCCTGCAGGGGCGCGGCATGGACCGGCCGGAGTACGAGCAACTATCTGAGGTCGGCGACGCGCACGCACCGCAGTTCCGGGTACGCTGCTCGGTCCACGCGCTGGCCCTCGCGCGCGAGGGTGAAGGCAGGTCCCGACGGCGGGCGGAACAGGCGGCTGCGGCCGCCGTACTGGAGGCGTTGCGTGATGGCTGATCCCGAGGTCGAGCACCGTTGCGGGATGATCGCCGTGCTGGGCCGCCCCAACGTCGGCAAGTCCACGCTGGTGAACTCGCTGGTCGGTGAGCACCTGTCCATCGTCTCGCCCAAGCCGCAGACGACGCGCCACCGGATCCTGGGTGTGGTGCAGCGTGAGCACGCGCAGCTGCTGCTGGTCGATACCCCCGGCTTGCACCGCGCGCGCGGTCGCGGTGCGCTGAACCGCGTGCTCAACCGCACTGCGCAGCAGGCGGTCGAAGGGATCGACGCCATCCTGGTGATGGTGGATGCGACCCGGATCACCGAAGAGGACCGCGACGTGGTCGCGCTGATCGCTGCGAGTGATGCGCCCGCGGTGCTGGCCGTCAACAAGGTGGACAAGATCAAGCGCAAGGACGCGCTGCTGCCAGTGCTGCGTATGCTCGGCGAGCTGGCACCCTGGCGCGCCGTGGTGCCGGTGTCGGTGACCCGCGGTACCAACGTCGCTGAGCTCGAGGCTGAGCTGACCCGCCTGCTGCCCGTCGCACCCCCCGCGTACCCGGCGGACCAGTTCACCGACCGCAGCACCAACTTCCTGATCGCGGAGCGTGTCCGCGAGCAGGCGATGATGTTGCTGCAGGCTGAGGTCCCCTACGGCGTGACGGTCGAGGTCGAGCGCACCGAGGAGGAGGGGAAGCGCCTGATCGTGCATGCGAGCATCGTGGTCGAGCGCGACAGCCAGAAGGGCATCGTCATCGGTAACGGTGGCGAGATGCTGAAGCGCATCGGTACGCGTGCGCGCAAATCGCTGATCGCGCTGCTGGGGCGGCCGATCCACCTCCAGCTCTGGGTGAAGGTCCGCGATGGCTGGAGCGCAGACGAGCGCGCCCTGCAGCAACTGGGCTACGACGACCGCTGAGCATGGAACGCGTCGCGCTCACGCCCGCGCTGCTGCTACACCGGCGGCCCTACCGTGATACGAGTCAGCTGCTGGAGGTCGTCAGCGAGACGTACGGGCGGGTCGGCTTGGTCGCACGCGGGCGGCGCGCCGCTGCTGCGCTGCAGTTGTTCCAACCACTACTGTTGTCCTGGACCCGTCGCGGTGAACTCGGGACGCTGGGTGATACCGAGGCGGACGGCCCTGCGCATCGCCTCGAGGGGCGTCGCGCGGTCTGCGGTCTGTACATGAACGAGTTGATGATGCGGTGCCTCGCGCGCGACGATCCTCACCCCGAGGTGGTGCACGCCTACCGCAGAGCCCTGGCGGAGCTCGCCGCGGGTGCGGATGAGGCGACCAGTCTGCGGCGCTTCGAACTCGGGCTGCTCGACGGCCTGGGCTTCGGCCTGGACCTCGCGCATGACGCGGCCGACGGTGAACCGGTCGTCGCCGGTACGTGGTACCGCTTCGTGCATCACCAGGGTCTGGTGCGGACCAGTTCGGAGCAGGGCGCTGTGGACGGCGCGCATCTGCTCGCACTGGTTGCGGGTACCGAGGTCCCGACGGGGGCAGGCGCTGCGATCCGTCGCCTGGTCGGCGAAGCCCTGGCGCAGCTGATCGGCGATCGTCCGCTGGCCACGCGCCGGTTGCTGGGAACACATAGCCCGCGTGGCGGCTAGAATCGAAGGTCGCGGATGGAGGTCGGGATGACGCGGATGCGGCTGGGGGTGAACGTGGATCATGTAGCGACGCTGCGGCAGGCGCGCGGTACGCCGTACCCCGACCCCGTCGCTGCGGCCAGCCTGGCACTGAGTAACGGCGCGGACAGCATCACCGTGCACCTGCGTGAGGACCGCCGCCACATCCAGGATCACGATGTCGCCCGTCTCGGGGTCATGGGCGTGCACGTGAACCTCGAGATGGCGCTCACCGACGAGATGCTGGCGATCGCGATCGCGAGCAAGCCGCGCGATGCCTGCCTGGTGCCCGAGCGGCGCCAGGAGTTGACCACCGAAGGCGGCCTGGATGTGATCGCTCGTGCGGCCGCTATCGCAGACGCGGTCGCGCAGCTCGAAGCTGCTGGCATCCGGACCTCGCTGTTCGTGGATCCTGATCTAGCTCAGCTGGACGCTTGCGCGCGGATCGGCGCCCGCGTGATCGAGTTGCACACCGGGCGCTACGCGGACTCCGAGGGTGCAGCGCAAGTGGTCGAACTGGCCCGCATCCGCGCCGCCGCGGAGCGCGCGCGGGAGCTCGGTCTGAGCGTTCATGCAGGTCACGGCCTGCACTACACCAACACGCAGGCCATCGCGCAGATCGCAGAGGTCGAGGAGCTGAACATCGGGCACGCGATCATCGCGCGCGCGGTGATGGACGGCCTCGCGATCTCGGTCCGCAGCATGCGTGAGTTGCTGGACGAGGTGCGCCCATGATCCACGGCGTCGGTGTGGACATCCTGCGTGTGGACCGCGTCGCCGCGGTGTACGCCAAGTTCCCTGAGCGTTTCCCCGAGCGTCTGCTGATGCCCGAGGAGCGACCGCTGTTCGAGGCCAGCCGCGACAAGCTGCGCTTCCTGGCGATGCGCTTCGCGGCCAAGGAGGCGATCGTCAAAGCCCTGGGCACGGGTTTCAGCTACGGGATGTGGTTGCGCGACAGCGGCGTGCTCCCCGATCGGCGCGGGCGTCCCGAGGTGATCTTCAGCGAGCGTGGGCGCGAGGTCTGCGCGGAGCTCGGTGCGGGTGCGGGGCATGTGACCCTGACCGACGAGGGTGGCCTGGTCGTCGCGGTGGCTATCCTGCAGCGCGCCGGATCGTGATCAGGGTGCCGAGCACGCGTAGCAACTGCGCCTCGGAGTAGGGTTTCACCAGGTACTCATCCACGCCCGCATCGCGCGCTTCGTTGCGCGCCGACTCCAGGCCGTCGGCGCTCACCGCGACGATGGGCAGGCGGCCGGGGCCGCGTTCGCGCCGGCGCATGCGCCGCACGGTCTCACAGCCTGACAGGCCGGGCATGTGCACGTCGATCAGCAACGCATCCCAGGCTTCGACGCCAGCCTGTGCCAGCACCTCACGGCCGGATTCACACTCGCGCACGTTGGCGCCGTGCTGCTCCAGCAGCCCGCGCAGCAGGCGCCGGTTCAGTTCGTTGTCGTCCGCGATCAGCATGCGCAGCCCCGCGAGCTGACGCGTGACCGGCGCGGTCGCTGCATCCGGCTCCAGGCGCAGCTCCAACATGGCGACCGCATCGTCCAACGCGCTGACCAGTGCAGCGACCGGAACGCGGGCGATCTCGCCACCGTCCCGGAGCACGCGCTCGCAGCGCGCGGCCAAGTGCTGCACCTCACGCAGATGGCAGAGTGCCGCCGTCCCATGCAGGGAGTGGATCTCGTCCAGCAGCCCATCGCGATCGTCCTCCTCCAGGTAGCCCTGGAGCACATGGCGGCTGCGCGGCAGGTCCACCCGCAACAGTTCCGCCATGGTGGTGTCGGTCAGGCGCGAGCCCGTGCTGTCCAACTGCAACGCTGCGGTCTCCTCCGCGAGGCGTAACGGCACCCGGAGGCGGAAAGTGCTCCCTTGGCCCTCGGCGCTATCCAAGGTGATGCTGCCACCCATGGCTTCGGCGAGTTTGCGGCAGATGGCGAGGCCTAGACCGGTACCGCCGTGCGAACGCGTCGGCCCCAGGTCCGCCTGCTCGAAGGGCTCGAACAGTCGCGCCTGGTCCACGGGTGCGATGCCGCGTCCGGTGTCGGTGACCTCGAACACCACGGTCAGCGTATCGTCGGCCAGGGTGCTGCCGGCGTAGACGGACAGGTGGACCTCGCCCTCGTCGGTGAACTTGATGCCGTTGTTGATCAGGTTGATCAGGATCTGGCGGATGCGACCGGAATCCCCTTCCACCACCGCGGGCAGGTCGTCGGCGAGGTCGGCTGAGAGTGAGAGGTCACGGTCACGCGCAGCGGGTTCGAGCATCGATACGGCGTCGTCCACGCAGGCCTTGAGGCGGAACGCCTGGCACACGACGGCGAGCTTCCCAGCCTCCAGCTGGGACCAGTTCAGGATGTCGTCGATCACCCGGATCAGGGTGTCTGCCGAGCGCTGGATGGTCTGCAGGTGCGAGCGCTGGATCGGGGTGAGCTGGGTCTTGTCCAGCAGACCCGCGAAGCCCATCACGGCGTTCAGCGGCGTGCGGATCTCATGGCTCATGTTGGCGAGGAAGGCGGCGCGGGCCTCGGCCGCCGCTTCCGCGCGTGCGCGGGCGGTCTCCAGCTCGCGGTTCTGGACCTCGACCGCTGCCAGCGTCTCGCGCAACTCCGACGTGGCCTGCTGCACCTGCTCCTCCAGGCGGGCCTGGGTGTGGCCGATGCGTTCGGCCATGATGTTGATGCCCCGTTCGAGGGCACCGAGGTCACCGCTGGACACTTCGCGTACGCGCGCATCCAGTGCGCCGGCAGCGAGGCGGTCCACGGTATGTGACACCGCGATCATCGGCCGCGCGAGTTGGCGCGAGGCGCGGATAGCGAGCAGGACCGCGAGCAGCAGGGCAACAAGGGTGATGCCGCCACCGACCAGGATGACCAGTCCCTCGCGACTGGATGAGCGGGTGCCGCCGACCTCGATCTCGATCCAGGCCAGGGGGGCGGCGCCCGGTTCAGGGATGATCAGCTGGGTGACTGCGCGGCGCGCCTGCTGGGCCTGGTCGCCGCCGACGATGTGGCCGAGCGCGGCGGGCAGGGCGGTGGCACCGGCATCGGCCGCGCTGCCGGCGTAGGCCAGGGTGTTGCCGCGAGCGTCGGTGATCCGGACCGAGCGCACCAGCTCACCCTCGGCGATCGCTTCGACCAGGGTCTGCAGCACCGAGAACTCGCCCATGGAGATGCTGTGCCTGGCGGCCGGCACCAGCTGACGGCTGATGTCGTCGGCGACCTGCTGGTTGATGGCGCGCAGGTCCTGGATCCGCGTGACCACGCCATAGGTACCGAGGCCCAGCGCCATCAGCCCAGCTGGCGCCAGCGCGAGCAGCAGCATGCGGCGGCCGATGCCCGTGCTACCGGTGCCGTAAGCCCCCAGCTCTGACGGTCCCTCCGCCACGCAGTCCTCCCGGTTCCAAGCCGTCCCCGAGTGGAGTCTGCGCACGCCGAGGCGGTCAGGTCAAAACCCCGGCGCCACGCAGGCCTCTGCTAGACTGCCGGCCCACAGGGACCGCGCGGATGACAGCGTTGGACGTACTCGTCTTCGACATCGAGACCATCCCGGACCTGGCCGGCGGGCGACGGTTGCACGACGCCGAGGGCCTCAGCGACGACGATGTCCGGCAACTCATGTTGGCGGAGCGTCGGCAGGAGGCAGGGACCGAGTTCCTCCGCTTGCACCTGCACCGCGTGGTCGCTATCTCGGTGCTGCTCAAGTCCCGGAGCGGGGTGAAGCTCTGGACCCTCGGTGAGGAGGACTCCGACGAGCGGGACCTGATCCAGCGATTCTTCGACGGTATCGCGCGCTACAGCCCGCAGCTGGTGTCCTGGAACGGTAGCGGTTTCGACCTGCCGGTACTGCACTACCGCGCGCTGATCCACGGGATCGCTGCGCCACGCTACTGGGAGACCGGTGACAACGACCGCGACTTCAAGTGGAACAACTACCTGTCGCGTTACCACCAGCGTCACTTGGACCTGATGGAGGTGCTGGCCGGTTACCAGGCGCGCGCCTACGCAGGCCTGGACCAGATCGCGCAGCTGCTGGGCTTGCCCGGGAAGCTCGGCATGCACGGATCCGAGGTGGACCAGGCCTTCCGCGACGGTCGCATCCGCGAGATCCGCGACTACTGCGAGACCGATGTGCTCAACACCTACCTGGTGCTGCTCCGCTTCGAGCTGATGCGCGGCAACCTCGACGCGGCCGGACTGACGGCCGCGGAGGCTGAGGTGCGCGAGATGCTGGCCAGTTCGGGGCAGGCGCACCTCACCGAGTTCCTCAGTGTCTGGGGGGCCGCGGGCGCGACAGCATGAGCGCGCGATCACGACGCGAGCGGGCCGCACGGCTCGAGGGTGCCAGCGTGCAGGTCCGCGACCTCTCCCACGATGGGCGCGGCGTGGCGGAGCTGGGCGGCAAGGTGCTGTTCGTCTGGGGCGCATTGCCCGGCGAGACGGTGCGCGTCACCCGCGTGCGTACGCGTAACCGCTTCGACGAGGCGGACATCCTCGAGTTGGTCGAGACCAGCCCGGATCGGCAGGATCCCTTCTGCGAGGTGTTCGGTCGCTGCGGCGGCTGCGCGATGCAGCACATGACACCCGCCGCGCAGCTGCGTGCGAAGCAGGCCACGCTGATCAGCAACCTCACCCGCATCGGTGAGGTGAGTCCTGCGACGGTCCTGGAGCCGCTGACCGGACCGGATGACCACTACCGGCGGCGAGCGCGACTCAGCGTGCGACACGTCCCCGGCAAGGGTCGGGTGATGGTCGGCTTCAGGGAGCGCAGCGCACCCTACGTCACCCAGATGGATCGCTGCCCGGTCCTGGATCGGCGCGTGTCCGAGCTGCCCGGCCAGCTGGCGACTCTGTTCATGGGGCTGGCCCTGCGGGATGAGATCGCGCAGGTGGAGCTCGCCGTTGGCGATGATGCGGTCGCGCTGGTGCTGCGGGTCCGCGAAGAGCCCGGGGCGTCCGACCGGGAAGCCTTGCTGCGCTTCGCCGCTGAGCGCGAGGTGGTGATCTACCTGCAGACCGGCGGTCTGGACAGCATCCGACCGCTGGCGGGCAGTGCTGAGCTCAGCTACGCCCTGCCGGCCTACGACGCGCGGATCGAGTTCCTGCCCACGGACTTCGTACAGGTGAACGCAGCGCTCAACCGGGCGATGGTGGACCAGGCACTGACCCTGCTGGAGGTCACTGCGGAGCATCGGGTGCTGGAGCTGTTCTCGGGGCTGGGCAACTTCACCTTGCCGCTGGCGCGTCGCGCCCGCGAGGTGCTCGCCGTCGAGGGCGAGGAGGGCCTGGTCGCGAGGGCGCGTAGCAACGCGGCCAACTGCGGCTTGAGCAACATCGTGCACGAGGTAGCTGACCTCGCTGCGCCAGGTGAAGCACCCCGCTGGGCGCAGGGCGGTTTCGACCGCGTGCTGATCGATCCGCCGCGCATCGGCGCACGCGAGGTCCTCGGTCTGATCGCCGCCAGCGGTGCGTCGCGGCTGGTCTACGTCTCCTGTCACCCGGGGAGCCTGGCGCGGGATGCGGGCGAGCTGGTCAGGGATCACGGTTTCCGACTCGCAGCCGCTGGGGTCATGGACATGTTCCCCAGCACCGCGCACGTCGAATCCATCGCCTTGTTCACACGCTGATGGCCGCGGCGGATGCGATCCCAGGACCCGACGCGATGCGCATCATCGTGGACCTCGACGCGCAGACCCTGGTGCTGGAGGAAGCTGGCGTCACGCTCGCGCGCTACCCCGTGTCCACCGCGCGTGCCGGTGCTGGTGAACAGGATGGATCCGAGCGTACGCCGCGGGGCCAGCACATCGTGCGCGCGCGCATCGGCGCCGGGCAGGCCAGTGGTACCGTCTTCCGCGGCCGACGACCGACCGGTGAGATCTGCGATGCCGCGGCATTCAGCGCGGAGCCCGGACGCGATTGGATCCTCAGCCGGATCCTCTGGCTCTCGGGGTGTGAGCCCGGGCGCAACCGGCTGGGCGCCGTGGATACCATGCGCCGCTACATCTACATCCACGGTGCGCCGGACGCGGTGCCGCTGGGCGTCCCGCTCTCCCACGGCTGCATCCGGATGCGCAACGCGCATGTGATCGATCTGTTCGACCGCGTCCCGGTGGGGACTGCGGTGGATATCGTCGGCGGGGAGGACGCATGAGCCTGGGACCCGTGATGCTGGACGTGCAGGGCACATCCTTGACCGCGGAGGACCGCGAGCTGCTCGCGCACCCCCAGGTCGGCGGGGTGATCCTGTTCTCGCGCAACTACGAGGACCGTGCGCAGCTGCTCGCGCTGTGCCGCGACATCCACGCGGTGCGCGAGCCTCGCTTGCTGGTGGCTGCGGATCACGAGGGTGGTCGTGTGCAGCGCTTCCGCGAAGGTTTCTCCCACATCCCGACCATGGCTGCGATCGGTGCGCGTTACGCAGAGGACCGGGCCACGGCGCTGGCTGCCGCGCGCGCCAGCGGTTGGTTGATCGGCGCCGAGCTGCTGGCCTGCGGTGTGGACCTCAGCTTCGCGCCGGTGGTGGATCTCGATCATGGGCGCTCGTCGGTGATCGGGGATCGCGCTTTCCACAGCGACCCCGAGGTCGTCGCGACGCTGGCGACCGCGTTGGCCGACGGCATGCAGGAAGCGGGCATGGCCGGGGTGGCCAAGCACTTCCCGGGCCACGGCGCGGTCAGCGAGGATAGCCACGCTGAGCTGCCCACCGACCCGCGCGATCCGGTGGACTTGGAGCCGGACCTGCTGCCGTTCCGGCGACTGATCGCGCACGGCATCGCTGGCATCATGACTGCGCACCTGCTGGTGCCTGCGGTGGACGACCGCATCGTCAGCGCATCGCCGCGCTGGATCGAGGGTGTGTTGCGCCGACGCCTGGGTTTCTCGGGTGCGGTGTTCAGCGATGACCTCTCCATGGGCGCGGCGCTGGGGCTGGGCGACGCGGGCACGCGAGCGCAGGCCGCGCTAGCTGCCGGCTGCGACATGGTCCTGATCTGCAACGATCGCGCTGCCGCGATCGCAGCGGTGGATGCGTTGGTGGAGCCGCCGCGTCCTACCAGCCAACTGACCCTGGTGCGGCTGCACGGTCGCAGACAGCACTGTGGGACCGGCCAGATCCAGGATCGCGAGCGCTGGCGTGCGCACCGCGCGCTGCTCGAGCATCTTGCGCCGCAGGCGGAGCTGGACCTGTGATGCCCATCGTCGCATCGGGCCTGTCGCAGGCGTACCGTGGTCGGAGGTCGGCGTGACCAGGCGTCGGCGTCTCCAGCGGAAGGGGTGCTGCCATGGCTGATCCAGTGCATGCGGAGGATGTGCGCATCCGTGCCGATGTCATCCACGACGCAGAGGCCGTCAGCGATGCGATCGCGCGCATGGGTAGGGAGATCAGCGCGGTACTCGCGGAGCGTGACCCGCTGATCCTCGCCGTGCTCCTGGGTGGCCTGGTCCCGACCGCGCGCCTGCTGGCGCATCTGCGATTCCCGTACCAGCTCGATTACCTGCAGGCGACGCGCTACCACGGTGGGACCGCTGCCGGCGCGTTGCGCTGGCATGTGAAGCCGCGCGCCAGCGTGCGCGAGCGCACCGTGCTGGTCATCGACGACATCCTCGATGAGGGTGAGACGCTGCGCGCGATCCAGGATCATCTCGAGGCGGAGGGTGCTGCGCAGGTCTACACGGCGGTGCTCTCGGTCAAGGATCATTCGCGCCGGCGTGACGACGTGCAGCTCGATTTCCACGGCGTGGTAGTCCCGGACCGCTACGTGTTCGGCTGCGGCATGGACTACATGGAGTACCACCGCGGCCTGCCTGAGATCCTGGCCCTGCCCCGGGATGAGAGTGGGGAGGAGGCGCATTGAGCGACGTCGCGATCATCGGCGGGACCGGACTCGCCCATCTGCCGGGGCTGGAGGTCCGTCGCCGCGAAGTGGTGCATACGCCATTCGGCGAACCGTCCGGACCGCTCACCCACGGCTTGCTCGCTGGGCGCGAGGCGGTGTTCCTCGCGCGGCACGGCTACGGACACACCATCCCACCGCATCGGATCAACTACCGCGCCAACCTCTGGGCACTGGCACACGTCGGTGTGCAACGGGTGATCGCGGTCGCAGCCGTCGGCGGCATCACCGACGCCATGGCGCCCGGTAGCCTGGTCATCCCGGACCAGATTATCGACTACACCTGGGGTCGCCCCGGGACCTACGTCGAGGAGTTCGACGGCGCCGTCCACCACATCGACTTCACCGATCCCTACGATGCCGACCTGCGTGCCGCGCTGATCGCTGCGGCCGGGCCCGCCGGCGTGGCGGTGATCCCTACCGGGACCTACGCTGCCACCCAGGGGCCACGGCTGGAGACGGCCGCCGAGGTGCTGCGGCTGGAAGCGGATGGCTGCCACCTGGTGGGGATGACCGGCATGCCCGAGGCGGCCCTGGCCCGCGAGTTGGAGCTGGCCTACGCCTGCTGTGCGGTGGTGGTGAACCGCGCCGCCGGCAAGGGCGGCGGTGGCCTGCACTCGCAGATCGAGACCAGCCTCGAGCTCGGCATGGCGCAGGCCGGCCGGCTGCTCACCGCGGTGCTGCCGACGCTCTGAGCGTCAGGGCCTGGTCGCCGCAGGAGCTGATGCAGGTTCCACCGGGATCTCCCAGGGTGTGATCGTCGCGATGACGCCGAGCACCGGGTGATCGAAGTAGTGGACCTCGGTGGAACGCATGCGGCGCGACTCGGTCAGGCGCACCCGCAGCGTCTGCGCCACCATGTCGGCTTCCGCATGCGACCGATCCCTGGCCGCATCCCAGCGATCATCGCCGCTGGCATCCGCCCGCATGTCCTCGGGACGGGCGTCCGCCGCGGCGTCCGTCGTCTCGACCGGCGCGGGGATCAGCAGCTGCGAGGCATCCGCTTCCAGACCCGTGTCGTAGACCAGGTCGAGCTGCAGATGCAGGTAACGCTCCAGGTACAGACGCACCAAGCCGACCAGCCGAGCTGAGGGGTCATCGAAGGGGGAGGCGGGTCCCCGGGGCTCGCTGCCCTCATCCTCAGATCCCATGGCGACGCTGCCCTGAGTCGGCGTGTCCCTACCCATGGCGATGTCCGCGGCCATGCCCGCAGCCATGGCCTGAGCATCGTCCTCGGCTGCTCCATCCGCGGGCTCGAAGTACATGTCCATGGGGACATCGGAGATCAGCACCTGGAACGAGTCGCCCTCGGGCAGCCCGTCCTGCTGCCAGGCGCTGTGCAGCAACACCTCGTAGCGCGGATCGCGTTGCAGCCTGGCCAACACCGCGGCGAGCTTGAGCTGCTCAGGTGTCGTCACCCAGACCGGCGGGCGTTCCCGCACCAGCGTCTCTGCGGGTAGGGCGTCCGGGTCTGCAGTGACAGTGTCGCTGTGCTCGGGTCCGGCGTTCGGGTCGCGTGGCAGCACCGCGTCCTGCCAGGCTGGCAGTTCGAGTTCGGGTGGCCAGCGTTCTTCGCTGCCAGCCAGCCCCGCCTGGTGTGCGAACACGATCAGCTCGACCACGTAGACGGTCCGCATCTCCTGAGGCGCAGGGGCCGCGGCCGCCGCCGCTACCAGCCATGGCGCTGCCGCGCACAGTGCGAGCAGCAGGGCACCTCGGAGCCGGATGCTGGATGAGCGGGTCATGGGTGCGCAGTCTAACCCGGTGGCGCCGGATCGGGGGACGGGACGCTCTCCGCCTGCAGTTCGCTGAGCAGCTCCTGCACCGCTGCGACCCGCTCAGCGCTGTCCTCCAAGTCCATCATCCCGCGGAACACCGACTCGCCCTCCAGTCGGAACGTGGTGGGGTCGGTCTGGACCCGGCGGATCAAGCTCATCGGGTCCACGCGGGTGCTGCCGCCGAAGGTCAGGCGCAGGCCGGCACGGTGTGCGTCCACGCGGGTGATGCCGAGCGCGCGCGCGACCATCTTGATCCGCATCACGGTCAGCAGCGCGCGCAGCTGCGGCGGCGGCGGGCCGAAGCGGTCGATCAACTCCTCCTGCTGCAGCCGCAGGGCATCCTCGTCGTCCGCATGGTTCAGGCGCTTGTAGAGCTGCAGCCGGGTGTGCACATCCGGCACGTAGTCGTCCGGGATCAACGCCGGTAGCTTCAGGTCCACCTCGGGCCCGGATGCCAGCGGTGCGCTGAGCTCCGGCTCGCGTCCGTCACGCAGCGCCGCGACCGCGCGCTCGAGCAGTTCCTGGTACAGCGTGAAGCCGATCTCCTGGATCTGTCCGCTCTGCTCATCGCCGAGCAGTTCACCGGCGCCGCGGATCTCCAAGTCGTGGGAAGCCAGCGTGAAGCCAGCACCCAGGGTGTCGGCCGCTTCGATGGCTTCCAGGCGTTTCACCGCATCCGGGGTGAGCGCGCGCATGTTCGGTGCCAGCAGGTAGGCGTAGGCGCGGTGGTGCGAGCGGCCGACGCGGCCGCGCAGCTGGTGCAGCTGCGCGAGGCCGAAGCGGTCGGCGCGGTCGATGATCATGGTGTTGGCGGTGGGCACGTCGATGCCGGACTCGATGATCGTCGTGCAGAGCAGCAGGTCGAAGCGGCGGTGGTAGAAATCCAGCATCACCTGTTCCAGCTCGCGCTCGCGCATCTGACCATGGGCGATCTGGATCTGCACCTCGGGTAGCAGGGCGGTCAGACGCTCACGCATGCGCTCGATGGTCTGCACCCGGTTGTGTACGAAGTAGATCTGGCCGCCGCGGCGCACCTCGCGCAGGCAGGCTTCTCGGATCAGGCCGTCGTCCCACTCCGACACGAAGGTCTTCACCGCCAGACGGTCCTCAGGCGGCGTGGTTATCAGCGACAGATCGCGCAGGCCACCCATGGCCATGTTCAGGGTGCGGGGGATCGGCGTCGCCGTCAGCGTCAGCACGTCCACCTCCGCCCGCAGCGCCTTCAGGCGCTCCTTGTGGCGCACCCCGAAGCGGTGCTCCTCATCGATGATCACCAGCCCCAGGTCTTTGAAGCGGACCTCCGGCTGCAGCAACGCGTGGGTGCCGATGATCACATCCACGCTGCCGTCCGCCAGGCCCGCGAGTGCTGCTGCAGCGGCTTTGCCCTTGCGGAAGCGGGACAGCTGCTCGACCCGGAACGGCCAGCCGGCGAGGCGGTCGGTGAAGGTCTGCGCATGCTGCTGCGCCAGCAGGGTGGTCGGGACCACCACCGCGACCTGGGCCCCGGAGCCGGCGGTCACGAAGGCGGCGCGCAGCGCGACCTCGGTCTTGCCGAAGCCGACATCGCCGCAGACCAGGCGGTCCATCGGTCCGGTAGCCGCCAGGTCGCGCAGTACGGCATCGATCGTGTCCGCCTGGTCCGGCGTCAGGTCGAAGGGGAACTCCTCCGCGAAGGCCAGCAGGTCCGCGGCCGCGATGCGGCAGGAACGTCCCTGGCGTGCGGCGCGGCGGGCGTAGAGGTCCAGCAGCTCGGCGGCCACATCGCGCACCCGTTCGGCGGCTCGCCGGCGCGCGCGCGGCCACTGCTCGCCGCCCAGGCGATGCAGCGGTGCGTGCTCAGCGCTCGCACCGGAGTAGCGCGAGATCAGGTGCAAGCTGGCAACCGGCACGTAGAGGCGGTCACCGCCTGCGTACTCCAGCGCGAGGAACTCCTGGTCGAAACCATCCAGGTGCAGGGTGGTGAGCCCTTGGTAGCGACCCACGCCGTAAGCCTCGTGCACTACCGGCGCGCTGGGCTGCAGGTCGGCGAGGTCGCGGATGATCGCTGCCGGATCGCGGTCGGCACGCCGGCGCTGGCGTTGCCGTGTGCGCTCGCCGAGCAGTTGCTCCTCGGTGACGATCTCGATCCGGTCCGCGCTCGCGCTGAGGCCTTCCTCGATCGCGGCGACGGTCAGACCGAGCGGCGTCCCTGACGCCATGAAGTCCGCCCAGTCCTCCACCGGCCGGGGGACGACACCGCGGGCGCCGAGCAGCTCCATCAGGGTCTCGCGGCGACCGGCGGACTCAGCCACGATCAGGGTGCGCCGCGCGGGGTCGGTCAGAGCTGCCTCGGTGTCGCCGCGGACCTGATCCTGCGACAAGCGCAGCGGCGGTGGTGCTGAGAAGGGCAGGTCCAGGCCATCGGTGCCAGGCGGCAGTGCCATGCGGCGCGCATCCACCCGCGGGTAGCTGGCGAGCGCTGCGGCCATCTCCTCCGCGCTGAGCGCGATCTCCTCCGGCGTCAGGATCGGGCGCTCGATATCGTGGCCCAGGTCCTCGTGGCGTTGCGCGAGCTGTGCATGGAACGCTGCGATGCTGGCGTCGAGGTCGCCCGCTGCGACGATCAGGGTGTCCGCAGGCAGCGCATCGAACAGCGTGGTCGTGGTCTCGAAGAACAGCGGCAGGTAGTACTCGATGCCACCGGGGAACAGGCCCTGGCTGACCTGGCTGTACACCTTGCTGCGGGCCGGGTCGCCTTCGAAACGCTGCCGCCAGCGCTGGCGGAAGCTCGCGATCGCTGCGTCGTCCGCAGGGTGTTCGCGCCCGGGCAGGATGCGCAGGCTCTCCACCTGGTCCAGCGAGCGCTGGTTCTCGGGGTCGAAGCGACGGATGGACTCGACCTCGCGGTCGAACAGGTCGATGCGCAGCGGTCGGCGCTGGCCCATCGGGAACAGGTCGAACAGCGCGCCGCGCACCGCGAACTCGCCGTGCTCGCCGACCTGCGGGACGGAGATGTATCCAGCGGCGACCATGCGCTGGCGGATCTCATCCAGGTCCACGGTGTCGCCGATCCTGAGCATCAAGCTGCCGTCGCGCACGTAGGAGATCGGCGCGAGGCGCATGCAGGCGGTGTTGGCGGCGCTGACGACGATGCCGGCGCGCAGGGTCGGCAGTTCGTACAGGGTCTCGAGGCGGTCCGAGATGATGTCCTGGTGGGGTGAGAAGCGGTCGTATGGCAGCGTCTCCCAGTCCGGGAACAGCCGCACCGGCAGGGCGTCCGCGAGGAAGAAGCGCAGCGCGGTGACGATGCGCTCAGCGGCGCGCTGGTCCTCGGCCAGGACCAGGATCGGCCCGGCGTGCTCGCGCGCTAGGTCCGCCAGAACATAGGGCAGCGCAGCACCGTAAGTCCTGCCCCAGTGGGTCCGCTGGCCCGGCGAGCGGGGCAGGGCGATGTCGGTGGCTTGCGGCAAGGTGGGCTGGATCCGGGCAGGGCTGGTGGCGAGGGGCGCGGATTATCGCATGGGTGGGTGAGCGGTAAATAACCGGAGTAAAAACAAGGAAATACGGCTTGTTTGTGATGTGGAATCTTCGATGGCCGTGCGCCCCGAGCCGCGCGCCGCGCGTCCGTCTTCGCCATATTCCATGATCCTGGGCGACGAGCGACGCGAGGCCCGCTGCCGGTCAGCCACTGCCCGTCGTCGCAGGCGGTACGTTACGCGAGGCCCGGGGCCCGTGGCCCGGGGCCCGGGGCGCTTCCCATGCGATACTCCCGCCCGATGTATCGACCGCTCGAATTGTTCGTCGGCCTGCGTTACCTCAGGACCCGGCGACGCAACCACTTCATCTCCTTCATCTCGATGGTGTCCATGCTGGGCATCGCGCTGGGAGTGGCTGCCCTGATCACCGTGCTCTCGGTGATGAACGGCTTCGAGGAGGAACTGCGCAACCGCATCCTGGCGATGACCGCACACGCCACCATCAGCCCGGTGGACGAGCCGCTGGTGGACTGGCGGCTGGTGCGGGAGCGGGCGCTGACCCACTCGCAGGTGTTGGGCGCGGCGCCCTTCGTCAGTGGCGAGGGCATGGTCGCTGCGGGCGGTGATCTCGCTGGCGTGATGGTGACCGGCATCGACCCAGCCCTGGAGCCGCAGGTCTCCGAGGTGGACCAGCACATGCTGATGGGTTCGCTGGACGACCTGCAGCCCGGCGGCTACGGCATGGTGATCGGCGCGAGCCTCGCCCGCGCCATGGGGCTAGGGGTCGGGGATAGAGCGGTGCTGATGATCTCCCAGGGCACGGTGACGCCCGCGGGCATCGTGCCGCGGCTGCGGCGCTTCACCGTGGTCGGCATCTTCGAGGTCGGGATGCATGAGTACGACCGCGGGATGGTGCTGGTGGACCGCAGCGACGCTTCCCGTCTCTACGGCATGGGCGAGGATGGGGTCAGCGGTATCCGGCTGAAGCTCACCGACATGTTCCAGGCGCCGCGCATCGTGCGCGAGGTCGCGATCAGCCTGGGCGGCGGGGTCCTGGTGAACGACTGGACGCGCCAGCACGCCAACTTCTTCCGCGCCATCCGCATCGAGAAGACCGTGATGTTCGTGATCCTGTCGTTGATCATCGTGGTCGGCGCGTTCAACATCGTCTCCACCCTGGTGATGGTCGTGAACGACAAGGAATCGGACATCGCGATCATGCGCACCCTGGGCACCTCGCGGCGCTCGATCATGGGCGTGTTCATGGTCCAGGGGACCATGATCGGGCTGATCGGGACGCTCACCGGCGTCGCCCTGGGGCTGTTGCTCGCGTTCAACGTGGAGGCGGCGCTGTCGGCGCTGGAGGGGCTGTTCGGCTTCGACCTGTTCCCCGATGACGTCTACTACATCTCCGATCTGCCATCGAAGGTGGTATCCGCGGACGTCGCTACCATCGCCATCATCGCCTTCCTGCTCTCGGTCGTGTCCACGCTGTACCCGGCTTGGCGCGCCTCACGCACGCACCCGGCGGAGGCGCTGCGCTATGAGTGATGTGGTGCTCAGCGCGAAGGGAGTGCAGCGACGCTTCCTGCAAGGCGACGCCGTCGTGGAGGTGCTGTCCGGCGTGGACCTGACGGTCGCCAAGGGTGAGAGCGTCGCCATCGTCGGCAGTTCCGGCTCTGGCAAGAGCACCCTGCTGCATCTGCTCGGTGGCCTCGATCGACCGGATGCCGGCCGCATCGAGATCGGGGGTGAAGCCATGGACAGCCTCTCGGACCGGGCGCGCGGCACGCTGCGCAACCGACGCCTGGGTTTCGTGTACCAGTTCCATCACCTGCTCCCCGAGTTCGATGCGCTGGAGAACGTGGCGATGCCCCTGCTGATCGGTGGCACACCAGTACCGGAAGCACAGTCGCGGGCGGCCGCGCTGCTGGCCGAGGTTGGCCTGGGCGAGCGCCGGACGCACCGGCCTGCGCAACTATCCGGTGGCGAGCGGCAGCGGGCGGCGGTCGCGCGCGCCCTGGTCACGCGTCCCGACCTGGTGCTGGCGGACGAACCGACCGGGAACCTGGATCAGGAGAACGCGGCTCAGGTGTTGGCCATGATGCTGGAGCTGCAGCGTTCGCGCGGTACCGCGCTGATCGTCGTCACCCATGACCATGTCCTGGCGGCGCGGATGGACCGCAAGCTCATCCTGGCGGAGGGCCGCCTGAGCTCGGGTTGATCGGTTCGCGCCGGGTGCGCCAGCGGCGCATCACCCACCACTGCCAGAACCCGTTCATGCCTGCGTAGGACAGGGCTGTGGCCACCACGGCCGAGATGCCTGCGCCCAGCAGCAGCGGACGCCACACGCGCAGCATGCCGTCGGTCAGCCAGGCGAAGGACAGTTCGACCTCGAAGTGTCGCGGCGGCAGGTCGAGCAACCAGGCGCCGAACAGGTACTCACCGTAGAAGATCGGACCCAGCGTCACGGGGTTCGTGATCCAGACGCAGAGCATCGCCACCGGCAGGTTGCAGCGGATCAAGATCGCGGTGAGTCCGGCCAGCACGGTCTGGCCCGGTAGCGGCAACATCCCCCAGAACACCCCGATCGCCAGCGCACGCACCACCGACTTGCGGTGCAGTGCCATCAGCGCGGGGTCGTGCAGCAGCGCGCCGAGCGGGCGCAGGAACCAGCGCTCGCGCACGGTGGCGAGGGTGGGGAGCACTTTCTTCAGGTAGCGGCGGGGCATCGGGCTGGAGCGCGAGGTGGCGGCGACCTATGTTCGACCTGTTCGGCCTGTTGGAGGGCGGGACTGACCCATTATCCACTACGGAGGTCCCCGACTCATGCACACAGGGAGTGTGTGCCTGATCCTGGGGGCGGCGCTGGGTATCGGCGCTGCTCTGGGACTGCATCCTGATGCCCTGCTGCTGAGCGCGGTCGCAGCGACGGTGGGGGCGATCCTCGCGATGGCGGCCCGCCGGCCGTGGTGGATCGCGGGCGCCAGCCTGCTGGTCGGTGCGGTCCTGACTAGCGCTGACCTCAGGATCGGGCTCGCAGCCCGCCTGCCGTTGAGCGAAGACGGTGGCGAGCGCGCAGTGGCCGGTTGGATCTGCAGCCTGCCTGAGGTGCGGGGTGATCGGGTCCGCTTCGAACTCTGCCGTACGGGGGCAGATCAGCTACGGCGCATCCGCCTGAGCAGCTACGGGCCCGACCGCATCCACCCGCGTCTGGGTGAGCGCTGGGCGGTGCGCGCACGCATGCGGGTGCCCTTGTCCTACCTGAACCCCGCAGGCCCCGACCTCGCGGCCGACAGTCTGTTCGATGGCCGCGATGCCTCAGGGACGGTCCTGGTGGCTCACCGGATCGCAGCGGCGGACCCGGCGTCCGAGATCCGGGCTGAGCTCGCGGATGCAGCTGCAGCCGAGCTCCCGATGGAAGCGGGGTTGGCGCGCGCGTTGCTGGTGGGTGCGCGTGACGGGCTGAGTGATGCGGACTGGGATCTGTTGCGCCGTACCGGTACCGCGCACCTGATCGCGATCTCGGGTCTGCATGTGACGCTGGTGATGGCCTGGGTGCTGTTCATCGGACGCATCTGGCGCTGGTGCGCCGCAGGCTCGGGCACACGCGGCGCCCGGGCGCTGGTACTCGGCCTGCTGGCCGCGACGGCCTACGCAGCGCTCGCGGGATGGGCCATCCCGACGCGGCGCGCGCTTGCGATGCTCGCAGTGCTGGTCCTGGCGCAACTGGCGCGCAGACGGCGCGCGCCGCTTGCCGTCCTCTGCCTGGGGGCCGGGATCGTGGTGCTGATGGATCCGCTCGCAGTGGCACAGCTCGGGTTCTGGATGTCGGTGTGCGCGGTCGCCGCCCTCTCCATCGCCTGCGCCAGCGGTGAGGGTGTCGCGCTGGGGTTGCTGCGGACGCAGCTGATCGTGTCCATCACGACGCTGCCGCTGGCCGCGATGGTCGGCGGTGTGATCGGGCCGGCGACGGTGCTGGCCAACCTGTTCGCCATCCCATGGCTGACGCTGCTGGTCCTGCCGGCGCTGCTGCTGGGTGCATCAGCCTGGATCCTGGGGCTGCATGCGCTGGCAGCGGTCTGTTGGTGGACCGCCGATCTCGGGCTGTCGGTCTTGCGCAGTGGCCTGACACTGTTCGCCGGCCTCCCCGCGATGGGACTGCCGCAACCAGCGAACATCGGGCTGGCGGTCGCCGCGAGCCTCGGCCTGATCATGGGACTAGGTGGCCAGCGCGTGCTGCCTGCCAGTTGCTCGGCGCAGCTCCTGTCATCACTCCGTGTCGCAGCCGCCCTGACCGCCGTCGCGATCCTGCTGTTCCCCTCGTTCGCGCAGCCAGCGATCGGGGAACTGCAGGTCACCGTGGTGGATGTCGGGCAGGGCCTGGCCGTGGTGTTGCGCACTCGCGAGCACACGCTGGTCTACGACACCGGACCGTCGTGGCACGGCGGCGGTGCGACCGCCGCGATCACCCTGGTCCCGGTGCTGCGTGAGGCAGGCGTGCGACGGGTGGACCTGCTGGTGCTCAGCCACGGTGATGATGACCATGCAGGGGGCACCGCAGTCCTCGCCCGCAGCCTGCCGGTGATGGATCGCCTCGGCTGGGGAGGGCGCTCGTGCCGCAGGGGTCAAGACTGGCGATGGGATGGGGTCGAGTTCCGGGTGCTACATCCGGCGGATGGCAGCTTGTCGGGTAACGACAGTTCCTGCGTCCTGGCGGTGCGGGCGGCCGGGCACAGCCTGTTACTGACCGGGGACATCGAAGCGCCCGCGGAAGCCGCGCTGCTGGCCGCTGGTGGTGACCTGCGCAGCCAGGTGCTGATCGCGCCCCATCACGGCAGCAGCAGCTCGTCGACGGCCGCGCTGGTGGCAGCGACCCAGCCCGAGCTCGTGATCTTCGCGACGGGGCG